>Ga0080006_1226932_pt1 | contig 70308 bp, 60 predicted proteins | sample RS3BMetagenome_FD_69209 | JGI IMG/M metagenome (GOLD analysis project Ga0080006, IMG submission 69209) | Ferric oxide microbial mat and aquatic microbial communities from Rainbow Spring, Yellowstone National Park, USA - RS3B (SPADES... ... | reverse complement strand
GCCGATGAGAGTGTCAGGGTCTATCAAAACCTCAACACCCTCATCGGAGAGCTTGCCCTGGCTAAATCTGGTCAGTTATCTCCAGGAATCCCCTGCCTTTAGGCATGGGGAGGATGTCAATTAGGAAAGTGCGTATTCTTTTTTAAGAGAAATTAAAGCTATGCATATCGATTATATTCAGTCTATTTTTGCTCAAAGAATTGGGGGGGCTTCCTTTGGTGAAAGCACTCAGATATATAAATTTGAAAAAATCAAAAGAGCGAAACGATTGGCACAAGCAAACAATCCTACAATCGAATTGCTCGATTTTGGCGTAGGGGAACCTGATGAGCCTGCCACCAAGGAAACGGTAAAGATCCTAGCCGAAGAGGCAGCAAAAGCCGAAAATCGCTTTTATGCAGACAATGGGGGCCAACGGCTTAAAGAAGCAGCGGCTCGATACATGCAAAGAATATGTGGGGTAACCGTTGATCCTCAAACCGAGATCATCCACTCCATAGGCATAAAAGCAGCATTATCCATTCTTCCTGCTGCCCTTATCAATCCAGGAGATTATGTGCTGATGACAGTTCCAGGATATCCTGTATTTGGCACACATGCCCAATATTACGGGGGCAAAGTTTTTAATCTAGCACTACGCAAAGAAAATCACTTCTTACCAGATCTAGAGACTGTGCCTAAAGAAATCCTTTCTAAGGCCAAGGTCTTAGTCCTAAACTATCCTAACAATCCTACTGGAGCTGTTGCTACAAGGGAATTCTTTGAAGATGTGGTTAGATTTGCAATAAAAAACAGGCTGGTTGTGATTCATGATTTTGCCTACGCTGGTTTGGTTTTCGAAGGCAAACCGCTAAGCTTTCTCTCTGTACCGGGAGCGAAAGAGGTGGGAATTGAACTTCATTCCGCAAGCAAGAATTTCAATATGACTGGTTGGCGTTGCGGTTTTGTGGTAGGCAATCCCAAACTTGTTAAGGCTTATGGATATGTCAAGGATCATACCGATTCAGGTCAATTTCTAGCTATCCAGAATGCTTATGCTTACTGTCTGGATCATAGTGAGATCACTGAAAGGATAGCACAGAAATATTCGCGGAGAATGGATCTTATGGTAGAAACTCTTAGCAGCCTAGGTTTTAAAGCTGAAAAACCAAAGGCCTCCTTCTTTCTTTATACAGAAGCTCCCAAAGGAGTTAGATACCATTCCAAAGAAATCTGGTTTCAGAACGCTGAAGATCTCACAGAATGGCTCATTCAGGAAAAACTTATTTCCACCGTTCCTTGGGATGATGTAGGTCCATTCTTAAGATGGAGCGTTACCTATCCCGCTCAAAGCCCAGAAGAAGAAAAAGAAATAATGGCAAAGTTAAAGGATAGACTTTCTGACTGTTCCTGGGAATGGTCGTAGGTCTTTAGAGGATAACACAAACTTTTTTTTCGAGGAAAAAAGAACGAGGAAAATAGAATTGTGTCGATCGAAGCAAGAAATGGTTTTTTAAATGGTCGACTCGAAAATTCAGAGGCAAAAGAGGCCTCTTTAGACCCTACCTTTTATTTTTCTCCTTCTGGTCCTCTAGCTCAAGCCGCTCATTTCGAGTACCGCCCTCAACAAAAGCAGATGGCTGAAGCCATCTATAAAAGCCTTGAAAAGAAAAAACATCTGATTGTTGAAGCTCCCACGGGGACCGGCAAAAGTTTGGCTTACTTACTTGCCGCACTTTGTTATTGCCAAAAGAATGCTCAAAGAGGGGTAATTTCTACTCATACCCTCAACCTCCAGGATCAACTGCTTCATAAGGATATTCCGCTGTTGAAAAAGATTTTCCCAAAAGAGTTTTCTGTGGTCCTCCTTAAAGGACGTCAAAATTATATCTGTCCCAAACGATTAGAAAAGGTGCTCAAACATGCGACAGACCTCTTCCCTTCTTTTGAAATGACTGAGATCTTGCGTATTTACGATTGGTCTCTAAGAACACAAACTGGCGATATCGAAGAGCTTCATCCTCAACCTTCTTTTCACTTATGGAGCCAAATATGTTCGGAGCCCGGCATATGCCATCCGAGGAATTGCGCTACCAATCCCCGCTGCTTTTATCACCTCTTTCGCGAACAAAGTGCTCACTCAGATCTAACAATCGTTAATCACGCCCTTTATTTTTCTCTTCTTGGAAGGACTACTGATCCCCAACTTCAAAAAGAAGAAGGCCTGCCTTTTGGCGAAAATTTCGTCATTTTTGATGAGGCGCATACCATTGAAAAAATCGCTTCCAATCAGTTAGGATTTTCAACTTCTAAATTTCGGCTTCAGAACTTGCTTTTTCGGCTTTTCAATCCTATCACTCACAAGGGGTTGCTCCTTTTTCTAAAAGATAGCAATCTCATTCCAATGGTTCACAAAGCTTACGAAGAAGTGGGCTCTTTATTTAAATCCATTGCTGAAACTCTTGTAAAACTATCTCTTCAAGAACATAGAATTCTTGAGCCAATACCTATACCTAACGCTTTGCCAGAAACTTTAAATACTATTGTTGAAAAGCTCTCTTGTGCTGTAGCAAATTTTCCAGACAAAGAAATCAAAGAAGAAATAACAAATTGTATTGAAAAAATCACCCTGGAAAATAATATCATTATCAATTTTTTTGAAATGCGTATTCCAGATCATGTTTACTGGCTAGAACTGGAAGAGCCTAATCCCGAATCAAATGTACAACTTCTGGCTACCCCACTGGATGTCGGCCCATTATTGCAGTCCTTCCTCTATGAAAAAGAACTTTCAGTAATTATGACCAGTGCCACAATAAAAGTGGCCAATAGTTTTTCTTTTTTCCAAAACCGTGTCGGGCTTTTTTCCCAAACCCTTTCTTTAGAATCGCCTTTTGACTACGGAAGGCAGATGAAAATCCTTATTCCTAAAGATATGCCAGATCCCTCCAGTAGCTCCTATGAAGCAGCCCTGGCAGTCTGGATAGAAAAATTGGTCAAACAGACAGCAGGATCAGCCTTGGTACTTTTTACAAACCGTAAGACATTAGCGAGTATGGTAGAAGCCCTGAGTTCCAAATTTGCCGAACTTGGCTTCCCTCTCTATGTACAGGATGGCAAGACCTCTCGGCACAAGCTTTTGAAACTCTTCAAGGAAGCCAAACATTCGATCCTCTTTGGAATGGATAGTTTCTGGCAGGGAATAGATGTCCCTGGAGATGCCTTAAAAAATGTAATCATCACCAAACTGCCCTTCTCATCCCCTGACCATCCACAAGTGCAAGCAAAATGCGAAAAATTAGAAAAACGAGGACTGAATGCTTTTGTTCATTACAGCCTACCAGAGGCTGTTTTAAAGTTCCGCCAAGGGATTGGTAGGTTAATAAGAAGCAAAGAAGATAAAGGCATTGTGGCTATTCTTGATTCAAGAATCCTTTCTAAATCCTATGGGAAAATTTTTCTTAATTCGATCCCCAATACCCCTATTGAAATTATCGAATAATCACAAAACAGCTCTTTGCATTTAGGAAATCCTAAAAGCTTTCCTCTTAGTTTTGCCTGATTCAGAGAAGCATACTTCTACATCTTTCCTTTTAATCCTTTCCCCTAAAAATAAATTTATATGATCTCTGAGCAATAAATATTGCTATTTGCTTATTAAGGGAGTATGCTGATTTACAAAAACATCCTGAGAATAATTATGAAAACAACAATCCATGCCCTCATTTTGTTATTCGTTAGTTTCGTTTTACCCATCTCATCTCTCCATGCTCAGGATGAGAAAACTGTCATCAAAGGAAAAGTCGTTGACTTGGTTTGCTACCTTGATCATGGAGCTGAAGGCGAAAAACATTTGAAGTGTGCCAAAACTTGTATTGGATCAGGATTGCCTGTGGGATTGAAAGGTGAAGATGGAAAGCTTTATCTCATAGTCGGAGAACATAAGCCGATAAACTCAGAACTTGTTTCTAAAGCCCAGCAAATCATTACTGTAAAAGGCAAAGTCGTTAGTAAAGATGGTTTTAATTTGATAGAAAATGCTGAAATAGTTCAATAAGTATAACCACTATAGTTTTTTTTCTCTCTCGCTTTGCGTTTTTTTTAAAGATAATACTAGGGATATTGTTTTGTTATTTCTTTTACAACTGGCTACTCATTAGCGACTCTATAGGATATTCTCTTGCCTATGGCATTTAAAGGCATTTAAAAGCGAGTAGTAAATTTTAGCTATTTTAGCTATCCTATGATAAAAAGTAGAAGAGCTAAGCTAGCTCTTTTTTTCTATGCTCTTTCTGGATCCTCCTTATCAGCCAAGGATTATTATAGAAAACGAAGATTTTGCTGTTGTCGATAAACCCCCTTTTTTTCTTTCTCATCCAACAAAGAAAAAAAGAGGATCCAGTCTTCTGGAATGGCTTTATAATCAGAATAATCAAATTCCATGGAAGCTTATTCACCGGCTGGATCGTGAAACTAGTGGCCTATTATTGGTAGCTAAAAATAATGCTTCGGCGGCGTATTTTGGTCGTCAAATGGAAAAAAGGTTAATCCACAAAGGCTATTTTGCTATTACTTGGGGGGAACTGAAAGCCGATTATCTAAAAATTGAAGCTCCGCTTGGCTATCTAGGGGTTTCGAGTGAGAATGAAATCGTAATCCGTCAAGGTATCCGCCCAAAGGGAAGCCAAGCCATCACAGAAATTTATCCTCTAGGCTATGGCGGAGGACACAGCTTACTATGGGTAAAACCTCAAACTGGAAAACTACATCAAATCAGAGTCCACCTATCCCTTATCAAACATCCTATTGTTGGAGATAAACTTTATGGCCCGAATCCCTCCTACTTTTTGGACTTTTCAAAACAGGGATGGACAAAAGAAATGGAAAAAAGTCTACTTTTGCCAAGACATGCTTTGCATGCAGCTTTTCTTTCTTTTTTCTGGAAAGGGAAAAAACAGACTGTCTTTTTGCCTCTTTCCGATGACCTCGAAGAGTTTTTAAAACTAACGAAAGGTTTTCAGAAAATTCATAATCCACGATTTTTTGAAATCTCATAACCCCCTATCTTATTGGCTATCTAGCTCCTCTAGCAACTGAGATTGAATCCCTCAAATAGCTCTGACTCCTCACCCATTCCCTAAGGCTTTCTTAGCGCTAGTCTTGATTCTGCCAATAAAACCAAAGCATTCAAAATCCGAAAAATGGCATTGGAATTCTTTTTTACATGATAAGGACTGCCCGGGATGATATTTCTCCTCTTTTAAGTTGTAATAAAGCTTCCGGTGCCTGTTCTAAAGTAAATGTTTGACTGATTGCTTTAATTTTCCCTTCCGCTGCAAGCCGCAAGACTTCTTTCATTTCCTCTCTGGGGCCAATAACAGTTCCTAAAATAACTTTTTCTTCCACAAAAGAAAAGGCTCCTAGCTCTGCATTGACCCCCAAAACGATCTTACCACCAGCTTTTACCAATGAGATCGCCTGTTGGGCAATCGCATGGGAAGGCGCAAAGACAACCGCACAATCAATATCTCCTTGCTTTTTCAACTTTTCTAAACGTTGAGAGTCATTGGCATCAATACAATCTTGAGCTCCAAGCTCTTTTGCTATTTGCAAATGTTTAGGGTTTCTAGACAGTGCTATAACGTTAGCACCCGCGAGGCGAGCAAATTGTACGGCCATGTGCCCTACTCCACCAATCCCAAAGATCGCCACGCTTTTGCCAAGCAACGGGCCAGCTTTTTGTATAGCATGGAAAGCCGTAATTCCTGGGCAAAATAAAGGAGCTGCCTCCACCGCTGATAGAGAATCAGGGATAAGATAGAGAAAATCCTCTTTTCCAACAACATATTCGGCATAACCCCCATCCACTGTCTCTCCAGTAATTTCTTTACAAGGACAAAGCTGTTCTCTCCCAGTCCGACAGTAAGTACATCTTCCACACGAAGACCACAGAGGCTGGAGTCCCACTCGATCACCCTTTTTAAAATGAGAGACACGGCTCCCCACCTCCTCGATCTTTCCAACAATTTCATGCCCTGGGATAATAGGAAGTTTTGATGGCACCCCTCTTTGTATCCAATCCCCTTCAATCATATGCAAGTTGGATCGACACACCCCACAGGCTTCAGTTCGAATCAATACTTCATCCTCTTTAAGCCGAGGCAGATCGATTTGTTGGAGTATCAACGGTTTTTCTTCTAAAGGAGAGGGCTTGGTCAACAAAATGGCTTTCATTTTTCAATCTTTCCAATCAGTACTCGATAAAGAATGAGCATATTTTATAATTTTATAATCAGTAAAAACAATTCTGAAACCTTTTCTTCGTTTTTCTTTGAGAGAGAGAAAATGATTTGCTATTGATTTATGATAGAAAATAAGTTAGTTAAATTAACTTGCAAAATAGATAATTTCTTTTGATTTTAGCATTGGTTTAGTGAAATTTATAAATTTAACACGTTCTAACGAAATAGGAGCAAATTCCTATTTTTTAGATTTTGGCCAGGATGGGCGGATAATTCTGGATGCAGGTCTGCATCCCAAAATAGAAGGAGAGTTGGCTACCCCAAATTTTCAATCTCTTGAAGACTATCCAGTGGATTGTCTTCTTATAAGCCATGCGCATCACGACCATACAGGCTCTTTACCTCTGTTTCTTAGAAAATATCCAAAGCTCAAAGTTTTCTTAAGCGAACCTACCTATTACTTAACTTCTCCACTACTCCACAACTCAGTAGAAGTGATGCTTAAACAAAGAGCTGAGTTACAAATTCCCGAATACCCCTTGTATACCCATAAGGAAATAGATCGTTGCACGGAACGGTGGCAGGCTTGTCATATCAACAAGGAATGGTCATTTAACGGCTATCCCAATCCCAAGCATGAGCCTCTTACCTTTCAATTCTATCCTAGTGGCCATATTCTTGGAGCCGTCGGAATTCGAATATTTCACCGAGGCCGTAGAATTTTTTATACGGGAGATGTTAGTTTCAAAGAACAAACCCTCATGCTCCCAGCGGATTTTCCCCAAAACGGTATCGATGTCCTTATTATCGAATCAACAAGAGGGGCTCAAGAAATGGTCAAAGGGAAAACTAGAGAGACGGAAATTCAAAGACTTGTTGAAAGCATTGAAGCTACTTTCGATCGAGGAGGCTCTGTTTTAATCCCAGTTTTTGCCCTCGGCAAAACACAAGAAATCCTTACTACTCTTTTTCTAGAACAGCAAGCGGGAAGACTCCGAAAATGTCCTATTTTTATTGGAGGGTTAAGTAGAAGCTTTTCAGAAATCTATGACAAGCTTGCTTCCAGATCGTTAAGAAGGTATCCAGGCTTCAAGATTCTTGATACGATAGCTCCTATCGTCATTAATGGGAAAAAACCCATGAAGATTCAACCCTCGAAAGGTGAAATCTATCTGGTGACCTCCGGAATGATGAATGAGAATACCATTTCCAATGTTTTAGCTCAAAAATTCTTACCAAACGAAAAACACTCCATATTTTTTGTTGGATACTGTGATCCTGATTCTCCTGCCGGTCAACTTTTGGCTACACCCCGAGGCAATTTAGTTGTGCTCAACAAATCTAGCAAACCTCAACCAGTCATTTGTGAAGTCGATCAGTTCGACCTAACAAGTCATGCGCTAAGAGAGGATATTCTTTCCTATATCCAGTTTTTAGAACCTCGAACCTGCATTCTGGTTCATGGCGATCCGGCCGCTCTCGATTGGTTCAAACAAAAGTTAGAAGAGGAAAGTCCACAAATTCAGTTGATTATTCCACCTCCTGGGAAATTGATAGAAATCTAAAATTGAGCCTCCCCATTCCCGCTAAAGCCTTACTTCTTTGATTGGCTAAGGTCTGAAGAAGCTCATAAAAGTCTTGGGTTTGTTATTTACTCTACTCATTTTCTTCTTCTTCTATTAACTCTTCGGAAAACAAAAATTCAGAATAAGGAGGAGGCTGTTGGGTTTGTTTTTTGTACAAATACCAGCCGAAAATGGAAAAGGCAAGAAGGAGAACCAAAACTAAACCAAAGAGAAATAACCTAGAAAATAAGCAAGCTGCATACACTTTCTCAATAGAAGCAAAAATACCCACAACGGCCATCAATGGATTCATTTATACCTGCTCTTTTTTCTTTGCTCTTTATAAACTATCTTTTCTTTGTTTAACCAATCGAAAACAGTCCTTCCCTATTTTCTTGCTTTTTTCTTTAAGAAACATCGAGGCCAAGCGCCAGTTCCCTCTTTCCTCTCTAATAGATAGGAGAGAGGAGCGTAGCATTCTTATTTCTTTTTTTTTATATTTTTGTCACTTTTGCTTGTGGTACCTGTGGCTTTGTATCAGGTTCCCATTGGGGCAAATAGTCTTTTTCATTTCCCGGTACGCTATATTCATAGGGACCTCTATAAACGGTCAAGGGCTTGAGAAAATTCCCATGCCCTGGGGGCGTAGGTGTTGCCCACTCTAGAGTGGTAGCTTGCCAAGGATTATCAGATTGAACTTTCTTTCCATAGAAAAGGCTCCAGAAGAAATTGAGAATAAAAGGAATCTGAGCTAGAGCCAACAACCATGCTGAAACAGACATAACATGATTTAGCCATAACAAACCTTGAGCCATTTCCCATCCTTGACCCCCATCATACCAGCGTCTATGGATTCCAGCGAAACCCTGCATCAGCATGGGAAGAAAGATTCCATTGAAGGTTATGAAAGTAGGCCAAAAATGGAGTTTGCCTAAAAACTCGTTCATTTCTCTTCCTGTTGCCTTTGGATACCAATAATATATACCGGCAAAGAGAGCCATGATAGAGGTGGGAGCCATCATATAATGGAAATGGCCAACGACATAATAGGTATCATGCAAGACCATATCTGAGGTAGACCATCCTAAAGGAAGACCAGTCAGTCCACCAATGCCAAACAAAGGCAACCACGCCAAGGCAAACATCATAGGAAGATTGAATCGAATCGAAGCACCCCAAAGAGACATCAAAAAAACCGTTCCAATGAGAACCGAAGGAATGGAAATAATAGTTGTAAAAAGTTGGAAGAAAGTACTGATGGCTTGCCCCATCCCTGTCATGTACATATGATGAGCCCAAACGATCATGCTAACAAAGCCAATTGTCAAAACTGAATAAACAAGGATTCTGTAGCTCCATAGTGGTTTTCGCGTGTTGTTAGCAATGATCTCGGCAACAATTCCCATAGTAGGAAGTATCTGGACGTAAACTTCTGGATGACCCAAAAACCAAAAAAGGTGTTGCCATAGCAGAGGAGCACCTCCTCCACTGTAATGTGCCTGCTGTCCATTGACGATTAGCCCATCAGGAGAAAAAAAACTGGTTCCAGCTACCCTATCCATCAATTGCATGATGGCAGCAGCTTCCAAAGGAGGAAATGCCAGAAGCATAAGAAAAGCTGTTACCAGCTCAGCCCAGACAAAAAAAGGAAGCCGCATCCAGCTTAAACCAGGAACACGCAATTGAAAAATTGTCGTGATCATGTTGATTACCCCAAGCAAAGAGCCAGTAATATTAAAAGCCATCCCCAAAAGCCACAGCGTTTGCCCATTCAAAATAGGGTGAAAATTAGGGCCAGAATCAGCCAAATCTGCCAGTGGCGGATAGGAAGTCCAACCCGATTTTGCAGCTCCTCCAGGCACAAAAAAACTCACCATGATAATAACTGCGCCGACAAAAAAACACCAGAAACTAGCCATATTCAGCCTTGGGAAAGCCATATCAGGGGCTCCAAGTTGTAATGGAACAACAAAATTTCCAAATCCAGCAAACAAAGCCGGTACAAGGGCCATAAAAATCATCACTGTTCCATGGATCGCACCAAAGGCATTATAGGCCTGAGGAGTCATGACTCCATTGGGAAACATATCGTGACCCAAAATATTTTCCAAAACTCCGCCTAACAATGGAATCGGCTTACCCGGATAGGAAAGCTGCCAACGCATGACGATCATCAGGCCAAAGCCAAAAAGGGCGATAAGTAGTGAAGTGATCATATATTGGATACCAATAACCTTATGATCGGTAGAAAATAAGTACTTTCGATACCAGGGTAGTTCTACCTCGTGTACTCTGAGATGAGTCTCATGCGGATTCTCAGCAACCCATGAGTTAGCATTCTGCGCTGTCTCCTGCTTTTTCGCACTCTCAAAATCTTGATTCTCCATATTCTTATCCTCTCTTTTTCCTTCGTATCTCCTTCCGATCGTTCCAAGTGAAAAGACTTTGCATTCTCTCCGAATGCTATCGGCGTTTTTAAGAAGATTAGAATCAAAAGAAAGGAAAGGAAATTCGGGAATATTTTTCAAAAAGCACCCCTCTTTCTCTAGGAACTTACCGATAAGTTTTCCCATGGATGGCTAATCTTATCCATTAGATATAGGGCAAAGTTCAACTGATAGCTCCTGCAAGCTTTTTTCAGTTCCTTTCCAGTAGGAGTTGAGTAGATTCCCTAAAGAACTAACCACCTGCCCATTGCTTTGGGAAATGCCCGCTCATGGAAGACTAAGGCCGCTTTCTTTACAGAAAGCCTCTCCTATACTTAAAATACTTATTCTTCTCTACCAAGGCTTTTATTGGAACTACAATTGAGGCAATGCAAGCAGGTTTGGCTTTGACTTTTGTCCATAGGAGCAAAGCTAAATAAAGCATGCGTGCATTCTCTTGCTGCAAAAAAAGAAGGAGACTTATCCAAGAGAACTTGTAGTCCAATTGCATGTTTGGTAGGTGTTTGAGCAAAAAGTAGCAAGCCCCCCTCCATGAGATGAATCAACAAGAGTAATTTTAGCTAGCTCCCCTTAGCCGATCTTCTTAATAGGAGCATGATTATCTATAATTGGAGAAACGGTTTGCAAAATAGTTATGATTTTAAAAATACAAAATCATTTTCTTAGCTTCCAATTGGAATTATTGTTCTATCAAAAAGCTAAAAATTCATCTATTTATGAAGGGTCGTTTTTTCTTTTTATTTTTTGTTCTTACGCTAACCAGTACTTTTGTTTTTTCGACAGGCTGTTCTCGACAGCCTGCATTGTCAAATCCATCTGGGAAATATACAGGTTGCTGGAATGAAGAAAATGGCACCCTGACTTGTATGACCTTATATCTCAGTGAAGATGGGAAAGCCAAAGGGGAGCGTCGTTCTAAAACCCCTACTAACCCACAAGAAAGAGATGTTTGGGAAGCAGAATACAAAGTACAAGATGAAAAAATTCTCATTGGATCAAACAACAAGATTTATACAATTTTACTGATCCATGGGAATGAACTGATTGATCCTAATCACAAAGTTTTTGGTAAACCGATTGTTCTGAAAAAAATTCAATGAAGAAAATCAGATTTTGAACAACTTTCCTTTAAGGAAAGATTTTAAATTATAGGAATTTTCTTCATCTGCCTTTATGACTCAAACAAACGAAAAATTGCATCAAATAGCCCCAACTATCCTTGTTATCTTTGGAGGAGCAGGCGATTTAAGCTGGAGGAAGCTCTTCCCTGCGCTTTTTAGTCTGTACTGTTCTGGTTGGCTTCCTGAGAATTTCGCTATCGTGGCCGCCGATAAAAAATCAATGAGCCTAGAAGAATACCGGGAACATATACGAAACGGTATTGAAACATTTGCCACAGGATACGATAGTTCATTGTGGTCTTGTTTTTCTGAAAAAATCGAATCCTATCTTGTTGCCGATCTATCGGAAGAAGCCTTTTATGAGTCCTTAAAACATACCTTGCAACAGATTGCGACAAAATGGGATAGTGCGCCAAATTGGATTTTTTATTTAGCGATTTCTCCCACTTTGATTAAAACAGTCGTGACTCATATAGGTATTGCTCAGCTATCTGAAGCTCCTAGGGAATCGAGAATTGTTGTTGAAAAGCCTTATGGGCATGACTTAAAATCTGCCAACGAGCTTGATCAATGCCTTGGAAAGGTTTTCAAAGAGTCTCAAATTTTTCGGATCGATCACTATTTGGGGAAAGAAACCGTTCAAAACATTCTTGCTCTGAGATTTTCCAATGCCTGGTGGGAACCCATTTGGGATAGTCGTTACATCGATCATGTACAGATAACTGTGGCTGAAGAAGTTGGCGTAGAACAGCGTGGAGAGTATTACGAACATGCTGGAGCTCTACGGGATATGGTTCAGAACCACATGCTGCAACTTCTTTGCCTCATTGCCATGGAACCTCCCGTTTCTTTTGATTCCGATGAAATTAGAAATAAAAAGGTAGATGTCCTCCATGCTGTTAGGAAAATCAGTGTAGATGAAGTGCATCAAGTCGCGGTACGTGGCCAATATGGCAGGGGATGGATAAGAGGAAAAGAGGTCGTTGCTTATAGGGAAGAACCGGGAGTCAAACCTGACTCTTCAACGGAAACTTTTGCTGCCATTAAACTGTTTGTAGACAATTGGCGTTGGCAAAATGTCCCTTTCTATTTAAGAACAGGAAAGAGACTAGCTAAAAGGATAACACAGATTGTGGTAACCTTAAAACCTATTCCTCATCAAGCATTCCCACCGCGAGCGCTAGATCAGTGGCTTCCCAACCGAATGATTCTTAACATCCAACCTGAGGAGAGTATCTCCTTGGTATTCCATGCCAAGATACCCGGACCAGTCATTCGTTTAAGTCCGGTCAATCTGCAATTTAAATATCAAGAGGCTTTTAAAAAAGGCTCTCCTGAAGCTTACGAAACGCTTTTGCGCGATGTTATCATTGGTGATGGTACTCTTTTCATGCGCGCCGATCAGGCTCAAGCCGCCTGGTCAATCGTTGATCCTATTCTGGAATTCTGGCAGAGTACCCCTCCAATAGATTTTCCAAATTATCCTGCCGGAAGCTGGGGGCCAGAAGCCGCACAAGTCCTTATTGCCAAAGATGGGAAAAGTTGGTATGAAGGAGGATTTTGATTTTTTAATTAGCTGTATTGTAAAAAGAAGCCTGCATTAATCAAATATTGCGATTCGGTTGCTAAATCTGCTGAGGTCAAAGGATGGCTTTGGAGCCATTCTTTGGGAAAAGTAAGGGAAATTAAGTTGGCGTTAACTATAATTTTTATTTCAGGCAACTCTTGACTATTCCTTACCCTATTCAAAAGAACTGAAAGTCTTAATAGCACTCCAAGTTTTCTCATAGCTTCTCGGTCTTCTTGCCTCAACAACTGAAGCTCGGAGAGTGGGAACTTTCTCCTATGGCTACGGACAAGAAAAGCGAGGCATTGCTGGTCTCTGAGAGAAAACCCAGGCATGTCAAGATGATTCAAAAGATATTGCCCATGCTTATGATATTGGCTGTAGGATATAAACAAGCCAATTTCATGAAGTAGGGAGGCCCAAACAATCATTCGCTTATGGAAATCCTCCTCTATTTTCCAATCCTTTTTCACTTTTTCATAAAAAGAAACAGAAAGAGCACGAACTCTTTCAGCTTGCGCTTCGTCAATTTGAAAACGGCTGATTAGATCACGAACCGTTTTTTCTCTTATATCTTTCTGACAAAGCCTGCCGAGCAAATCATAAATCACTCCCTCTCTTAAAGCTCCAGATGAAACTTCCATGGTTTCAATGCCCAATGATTCAAAAATAGCTGAAAGAATCGCAAAACCACCAGCTAAGACTTGTTTTCTGTCCAAATCGATACCTTTAATCGAAAGCTTATCAATCTGACCGATAGACAGAAGATACTTTCTCAATTTTTTCAAAGAAGAGGCGGTAATGCCGCTATTAGACCATCCCTCTGCAATGACTCCTTGTTGAATGGCTAGGATTGTTCCACTAGATCCAATAACTCGTTGCCATCCATATTTTTTAAAGGATCCCACTATGGGTTCTAATTCTTGCAAGGCTGATATTTCGGCATTCCTCAGTCTAGATGCTGACACAATCCCATCAGGAAAAAAAGTTTTTGAAAAGCTCACGCAACCTATATAAAGACTTTCTACTCGCTGTGGAATAAAGCTTTCTCCAAGAATCAGTTCTGTGCTTCCTCCCCCAATATCTACCACCAATCGTTTTTGGCCATCGTCTTCCATAGAATGAGCAACTCCTAGATAGATAAGGCGGGCCTCTTCGTGTCCTGAGATGATTTCAATCTGATGCCCTAAGGCAGTTTCGGCAAGTTTTAGAAACTGCTCACTATTTTTAGCAATACGCAGGGTATTGGTGCCAACAGCTCGTACTCGATGCGATGGTATAGCTTTTATTCTTTCCCCAAATTTATTCAGAGAGCGAATAGCCCTCGTGATAGCTTCTGGAGTCAAAAACCTATTTTCATCTAAGCCGGCTGCTAAAGCAACAGGATCCCTAATTTTATCGATAGGCCGTATTGTTTCATTTTCCACCTGAACCACTAATAGATGAAAACTGTGCGATCCAATGTCAACAGAAGCGGCAAGATCCATAATCTATAAGTCGCAAAGATCTAGGGAGGTTTAAAAAAAGCACTATTTTTTTCGAATCCAAAGCTACAATGAGCCTATCTGATTACAAGTGCCACGCTATTTCCTTTATTCATTTTTAACACCCGCTATCTCTTAGTAGGTACCTGGAACTTTTACCGCTACTCCAAACTCTCTTCCAACAGCTAAGAAAAAGAGTTCCTTAAATTAACTTGAAATCCCAAGCATTTATCCATGAACGTGAACGGTGTTTTTGCTGATCACAGAAAAAATGAGGAATATAAATAAAAGTCCTATCAGAAACATAACGATAAAGAAATAGATATCCCCAGACGATATAGTCTTTTTTCTTCGATCTTCAGGGTTTTTCGATGTCATAATGAAAGGTTATGACATCTTATGTTAAAAAAAAAGCTTTTTTTACATATAACTTTTCTTGGTGATGACCGAAAAGATTAAGAACACAAATAATAGGCCGATCAAAAACATGATAACAAAAAAATAAACGTTTTCTGCTGCAACCGACCTTTTTTTCTTCTGGGGATCTTTTTGTGGTTCTCTGCCTTCTTTATTCATGGGATTCCTATAGAAAATCTTTAGCTTTTAGTTTTATTTCCCAATGTGAAACCAAAAAGAAGAGAAATAAAGCTTAGTTTTTACAGACCCCCCACTTTTTTAGCTATACTGGAATCATTGAACTCCCTCCATAGTTTTATCCAATGTTCTGGTGGAATTTCCTCGGCTCTTTTCTCCAAAGGAATTCCTAAAACTTTGTTGAGTTTTTTTCTCCGTTGAGAAAAACCTTTCCTGACAAAGGCATAAAACGAAGTTTTGTCCTTGGCTGTCAAGTTTACCGCTGTTCCCTTGGGTTCAAATAAAACGACCGCAGATAAGACCTTGGGTAGTGGATAAAACAATTCTTTAGGCAGCGTTCTCAATCGCTTAATATGAAAAAGAGATTGCATGAGAACGGAGAGGGCTCCATATTGCTTTGTTTTTGGGTTAGTTAGCAGTCGTAAGGCTACTTCATGCTGCAGGGTAAACACCATCCTAGGAAATAGCTCAGGAAGAAGTGAAAGTTTGACTAATAAGAGGGATGCAATGTTATAGGGAAGGTTTCCTACAAGAATGGTATCGTTTTTAGCATTGGGAAAAGGAAAATCGAGCGCATTGCCTTGAATAAGCTCAAATTTTGGATTAGAGCCAAATCTTTCTTGCAGGACTTTACAAAAGCCTCTGTCTATTTCTATTGCTTTCAAGGAGATATTTTCATTTAAAAAAAACTCAGTTAAAGCCCCTAGTCCCGGACCTATCTCGTAGACTTCTAGCGGCAACGGCATGCCATGCAGGCTTTCTCTTACGATCAACTTTGCCATGTTTTGATCGATAAGAAAGTTCTGGCTCAGTTTTTTGAGAGGAGAAAGATGGTAGGTAGACAACAAACTTTTAATCTGAAATAATGTCACAGATCCTAATCAAATATGTTAAAGAAACTGTATTGTTTAAAAATATAAAACAAATTTATTTGAAAATTTAGTGGTTTGTCTATATAACCAAACAAATTTTTATAATTGTTTGTCTCTTTATTTTTCATCATCATAACCGATAAAAACCATGACACCCACTAACAATCGTCTCCATACCCATATTCTTGGATATCCAAGGATTGGATCGAATAGGCAACTAAAATTTGCTTTAGAAGCGTATTGGAAAGGGGAAAGCTCACTGCATGACCTCATTCAGACAGCTAAAACCATTAAACAGGAGGGATGGGAAAAGCAACGCAAAGCTCAAATATCTATCGTCTCATCCAACGATTTTAGTTTTTATGACCATGTTTTAGATGCCATCTGCCTCATAGGAGCCATACCGAGCCGGTTTAAAAGAGGCAATGGTCCTATTTCTCTAGATCTTCTTTTTACGATGGCAAGAGGCATGGAAAAAGCAAGCGCAGAAGAAAACACCATTCCTCAGCCCATGGAGATGACCAAATGGTTTGATACCAATTATCATTATATCGTTCCTGAATTTGAAAAAGATCAACATTTTTCATTAGGATCCTCAAAACCGTTCGAGGAGTTTAAAGAAGCAAAATATCTTGGCTATCTTTCTAAACCGATTCTTTTAGGACCTATTTCCCTCCTCTTTTTAGGTAAAAAAAAGGATCCATCGATAAAAAATGCTGAGCTTTTCGAGAAGATTCTTCCTCTCTACGAAGAAATTTTGAAGGAATTCTATAGCCTTGGCGCTGATTGGATAGAGTTCGATGAACCAATTTTGACCCTTGATATTCCCACCGAATGGCAGAAAGCCTTTTATGATGTTTACCCTAGGCTTAAACAGAAAGTGCCTGCGCTGAAAATTCTTTTGGCTACCTATTTTGGTCCTTTGAAGGAAAATAGAGAAATAGTCGTTTCCATTCCCATCGACGGTTTCCATTACGATTGGACTCGTGGTGGACAGGAACTCTACGGTTTGCTACAGAACTGGGATAAAAACAAAGTTTTTTCCCTTGGCATCGTCGACGGAAGAAATATTTGGAAAAACGATTTTTCCAACTCGTTGAAAGTTATTCATAGCGCTCTTGATTATATTCCAAGTGAATCGCTCTGGCTTGCTCCTTCCTGTTCGCTTCATTTTGTGCCTGTAAGTCTACAAGCCGAAAAGAAATTAAACGAAGAGCTTAGAGCCTGTCTTGCATTTGCCGATGAAAAATTGGAAGAGCTCAACATTCTTTCCAGGCTTGCCCTAATGGAAAATTATCAGAATGATGAACAGTTTAAGGAAAACCAAAAAGCAATTGAGAAAAGAAAGACCAGCAGCCTAATTCATGATCCCACCGTTCACGAAAGGTTAGCAGCTCTAAAAGAAACCGATCTTTCCAGAAAGAGTCCTTATAGAGTTAGAAAAGAACTTCAACAAAAAAAACTGCGGCTACCTCTTTTCCCGACCACTACCATCGGCTCTTTCCCGCAAACTGCAGAAATCAGAAGAATCCGTTCGCGATACCGGCATGGGTCTATCTCTCAAGAAGCCTATGAAACTTTTATAGAAGAAGAGATAAAACGGGTGGTAGAGTTACAAGAGGAAATCGGATTAGACGTTTTAGTTCATGGGGAATTTGAAAGAACGGACATGGTCGAATACTTCGGTGAAAAACTCAATGGGTTTCTTATCACTGAAAACGGATGGGTCCAAAGCTATGGATCTCGCTGTGTGAAGCCTCCAATCATTTTTGGGGATGTATCCAGAAAAGAGGCTATGACGATACGATGGTCCAAGTTTGCCCAATCCCTCACAAAAAAACCCATGAAAGGCATGCTTACTGGACCCATTACCATGCTACAATGGAGTTTTGTCAGAGACGATCAACCAAGAAAAATAACAGCCAAGCAGATTGCCTTAGCAATACGAGAAGAAGTTAAGGAACTAGAAAAAAATGGGATTGGAGTCATTCAGATTGATGAACCTGCTTTAAGAGAAGCTTTACCTTTGCGCAAAATCGACTGGGAAGACTATTTTCAGTGGGCTATTGAGAGTTTCCGCATCGCTTCTTGTTGTGTGGAAGACTCTACCCAAATCCATACCCATATGTGTTATTCTGAATTTGGCGATATCCTTCAAGCTATAGCCAAGCTGGATGCTGATGTAATTTCTCTGGAAGCTTCCCGATCCGGCTTTGAATTAATCAACTCTTTTGCAAAATTCAGGTATCCAAATGATATTGGTCTTGGGGTATGGGATATCCATTCTCCAAGAATTCCAACGACAGAAGAGATGCTAGCTACCTTGCGAAAAGCCCTATCTGTTTTACCCAAAGAATCATTATGGGTTAATCCGGATTGTGGGCTTAAAACACGAAGTTATCAAGAAGTGATCCCCTCTTTAAAAAATATGGTGGAAGCGGCACGAATTTTAAGAAATGAAGTTACAAAGAAAGCTTCTGTAGAGCCAACCATAGCAGAATCTCCATAAGAAGGCTCTAATCTATCAATCGAACATCATGATAAGATAAGAAAAAAAGAGAAGCAGGTGTACCGCTCCTTGGAGAATATTGGTTTTTCCTCCAGAAAAGGTAATCTGGCAAAGGAGTAGAGTCAAAACAAGAAGTGTAGCTTCGACCTGGCTAAGCCCTAGGATAAGCGAAGAGCTTTTCAACAGACTGAAAGCAAGGATCAGGGGCAATGTCAACCCAATGGTAGCACAGACCGATCCTAAAAGGATATTGACCGATCGTTGAAGCCCGTTATAAATTGCCGCTTCAATCGCAGTAAGCGATTCAGGAAGTAAGACAAGCAGAGCAATTAAAAAGCCGCCTACGACTTTGGGAGCTTTCATCTTTTCAATGGCATACTCGATTGGAAAAGCTAATTTTTCTGCAAAAAAAACAACGAAAAGCAAAGAAACCACCAGCATCAAGACGTGATAGAAGGGAAAGGAAGCTTTTTGATCATCCTTTTCCCTAGCTACAGGATTGGTTTCCATTTCATCCAAAAAAAAATATTTTCTATGCCTTACAGTCTGAACAACTAGAAAGAGCAAATAGAGAAAGAGACAAGCAAAAATATAGAAAAGAGTTTGAAATTTAGAAAAGGTTGGGCCCTGTGTCGAACGAGTGAAATTAGGAAGAATCAAAATGAGGACGGCTAGTGGCACAATCACACTAATAAAAGCTCTTGCACCCTCTAAATTAATTTTTTGTTCCTTATGATAGATACCTCCGACAAGCAAAACGGTGCCAATCATGCCACCAAGAATAATCATTATGACCGAATAAATGGTGTCTCGGGCAAAGGTTAAATTTTCCCCAGAAGACATGATATCCCAAATAGAGGAAAACTCTATAGCAGTGGCAGCAAATGTTAGTATTAAGGAACCATAAGGTTCTCCATAATGCTTGGCTAGCTTCTCAGCATGTTTAACTGAAACAAAAGAATTTGCCAAGACGAGGCTAAAAAACCAAAAAAACCCAATTAAAAATTCCTGAAAATTGCTTATTATAGTCAGTCTTTCTCTGACAAAAAAAAGCAATACAAAGAGAGAAACGATTGAAAATACAAAAGATTTATTAGCAAAAAGCAATGCACTTTTCTTCCCCCATACACTTTTTTTTATAGGCAGCATTCCTCAAACCCTTCTTATTGTTTTTTTAACTGTTTTCTAATATCTTTAGAAAGTAGATACCTTTAGAAAATTTCTATAGGCAGAACAAACTAAAAACTAAAACTAAATTTTTCAATACTTTCCGCTTCCAACATTTTTTATGTTGTAAAGACAAAGGAGTGAGTTCAATGATCCCCCAGCAATACCTTTTCCCCGATCTTCCTGAGGAACTAAAAGGCTTAGAAGATATTGCCTCCGATATGCTATGGCATACTGTTTCAGGTTCCCGAAGACTTTGGCGTAAAGTCAATCCACAACTCTGGGAGGCCACTTCCAATCCTTGGTTCATTCTTGAAAGCCTATCTAAAGAAAAAATGAAGGAGCTTTCTCAAGATGAAGAATTTCTCTCTCTTTTTCATTGCCAGTTAGAAGAAAGAAAACGTTATTTTGAGGAAAAAACATGGTTTGAATCAAATTTCCCTTACTTTAAAGGCAACATCGCCTATTTTAGTATGGAATTTGGATTGGGAGAAGAGTTGCCCATTTATTCAGGTGGATTAGGGATTTTGGCTGGTGACTACTTAAAGGCGGCAAGTGATCTGGGCCTTCCTGTTGTTGGCATTGGACTGCTCTATCAACAAGGTTATTTTCGCCAACTGATTGATTCTAACGGGGAACAAATCGAATTTTATCCATACAATGATCCGGCTCTCCTCCCTGTTTTCCCATTGAGAAACGAGTCGGGCGAATGGATTGCTGTCCAAGTCCAGCTACCTGGAAGAATGGTTACCCTGCGATCTTGGTGGGCAAAAGTTGGAAGAGTCTTCCTCTATCTTCTGGATAGCAATGATCCAGCAAACATCCCTTCAGATAGGACCATTACGGGGACCTTGTATGGAGGCGATAATGAGACGCGGATTTTGCAAGAGATCGTCCTTGGAATGGGTGGGTGGAAACTCCTTACGCAGCTAGGCATAGACTGTAACATTTGCCATCTTAACGAGGGGCATGCTGCCTTTGCCATTTTTGAAAGAGCCAAAGACTGCATGAAAAAAATGCCCTCTTCTTCTTTCTGGACGGCTCTTTGGGCGACACGCTGTGGTAATCTTTTCACAACCCACACTCCTGTTGAAGCAGGTTTTGATCGGTTTAGCCCTGCGCTATTTAAAAAATACTTTTCCGATTTTGCGCAGGAGGTACAGGTTCCTATTGAAGATCTTTTAGCTTTAGGACAACAATACAGGAGTCAAGAGGAGCCTTTTAATATGGCCTATCTGGCCATCAGAGGTTCTGCTGCTACCAATGGAGTCAGCAAACTCCATGGAAAAGTGAGCCAAAGAATTTTTCAGGGATTATTTCCTCGGTGGCCAACATGGCAGATACCCGTTGGATCGGTTACCAATGGAGTTCATGTACCCACTTGGCATTCGGTGGAAACAGATGAGTTATGGAGCAGCATATGCGGCAAATACCCTTGGAGACAACCGACAGAAACTCTTGGCGAAAAATTTCGATCTGCCAATGACTGCACCTTGCTAGAATGGAGGAAAAAAAATCGGCTCAAGCTCATCCTCTCCTTGCGGAAAAGATCCCGTTGTCATTGTGCCATGCTAGGAAAACACGAGCATACAATGTCCCAATGCGTCTGTTTGTTTGATCCTAATGTGCTCACCATTGGTTTTGCAAGACGCTTTGCTTCCTATAAAAGACCTACTCTACTTCTTCATGATAAGGAAAGACTGATGAAAATTCTTACGCACCCGCAAAGGCCAGTGCAATTGGTGGTAGCTGGCAAAGCCCATCCCCAAGATCGTATTGGTAAAGCGATGATTAAGGAGTGGACTGAATTTGTTGCCAGAAAGGAGCTTCATAATCGGGTGGTTTTCGTTGAAGATTATGACATGAGACTGGCCCTGGATCTGGTCCAAGGAATTGATCTTTGGATAAACAATCCAAGAAGACCTTGGGAGGCAAGCGGGACAAGTGGAATGAAAGTCCTGGCTAATGGCGGACTAAATCTATCTGAGTTGGATGGGTGGTGGGCTGAAGCATACGCCCCAGAATTAGGATGGGCTATTGGAGATGGTCAAGAGCATGATAATGATCCAGCCTGGGATGCTTTTGAAGCTAACCAACTTTATTCTATTTTGGAAAATGAAGTAATTCCTGCATTTTATGAAAGAGACGAACGTGGAATTCCTAAAAAATGGGTCAATATTATGCGAGAAAGTATCTCTCGGCTTACCCCTTATTTTTCCACCAACAGGATGATAAGAGAATATACAACCGACTATTATATTCCCCTTTGTCATGCAGCTGAAAAAAGAAAAGCAAAAGAGTGGAATCTCAGCCGAGAATTGGAGACCTGGAAAAGAACGGTTGCTTCCCATTGGCATGCAATCCATTTCGGAAACTTTAGTTTTGTTCAAACAGAAGGCCAGATTCAATTTAGCGTTCAAGTTTATCTTGATGAGATCCCTCCTGATTGGGTGGCCGTCGAATTATATGCGGATGAAAAAGACCATGCTCCAGCGTTTTGTAATATGATGGAGAGAGCTGAGCCTTTGGTGGGTGCTTTAAATGGATTTAACTATAAACTTGTAGTGGTTACAGACAGAAATCCAGGAGATTTTACTCCAAGAATTAGACCTTACCATCCCAATGCTTTTCTGCCTACTGAAGCTACAGAAATTCTATGGTATAGGTAGTTTAAAAATTTTTTTAAATGAAACAACAGGGAAAAAAAAGGAGAGTTAGCCCTATTCTTCTTTCCCTCCTTATTTTTTTTGCGATTTTGGTTCTTGGAGCTTTTGGCTTCATCTGGTGGGTTAATGCAATCGTTAAAAGCAAAGCTTTCGCTGACTATGCCTCAAAGATTGTCGAAAAATATACAGCTATTACGGGCAGTTTTGAGCCTTTTATGTTTTATGGATTCGGATTAGAAACAAGCTCCTATAAAGGAAAAGGAACGAAAGAATCACCCATTGCCTCCATTGCCATTGCACCACTGACCGTTCAATTAAGATCTATAGGAATTTTTGGGCGTCCCTGGATTATTCATTCCATAGAACTTGGCGATCTCTCTGTTGTTTTACAAAATCCTGAACTTCCTCCCGAAAGGAAAACTGAAAAACTGCCAACTGCTGCCGCTTTAAAAAATAATAAAGAAAAAACTGTGTCGATTGAAAAGATTTCTATCAAAAACCTCAGTCTTAGTTGGCCTGCAACAATGGGAGGAGGTGGACAAGTCAATGGCATGGAACTCGATGTCCTGCCAAAAGAAGAAAATTGGGCTATCAATACCCATCGAGGCGTTCTTCTGTTAAGATCTTTCCCTGAATTAGCTTTCGAAAATATCAAAGGGCTCTTGACTAAGAGATCTTTTGAAGTTTCTGACGCTACCTTACATCTTAAGACCGATCCCAAAGCCACTGTCCTCATTCAAGGAACAATGGCCCTGGTATCGCCTCAAAAAACTCATTTGAACCTCTCTTTACATCAGATCCCACTTAATTCCATTTTATTTGGCTCTTTACGTAATGAACTCAAAGGGTATTTAGGTGGCAATATTGGACTAAACGCAGAGAGCGATATTGCAAAAACTTATCATGGAGAGGGGCAGATGTTTATTGATCAAGGACGTCTTGTCCATTTGACGTTTCTAACTAATATAGATTCTTTTTTAAATCTCCACCGTCTTGAAGATATTCCACTTACTGTAGCCCACTTCTTAATCACTCTAGAACCAAACACCATCAAGCTCCATCACATTAATTGGCAATCCGAAGACACAATGAAGCTGACTGGATGGGTGACTCTCGTTGAAAAGAACGTCACTGGTACTCTAATGTTAGGTCTTCGTTCTGACTGGATACAGAAACTTCCAGGATTAGGGGCAAAGTTATTCAATGCTGCTCTTGACGGGTTTTTTTGGACTGAAATCCATCTTTCTGGAACCATTGACGATATCCATGAAGACTTTTCCCCACGCCTGAATCAGGCTGTTCAGGGGATAATTAAAAAAGGAATCGAAAGAGAGATTCAAAGACAGGTCCCAGGAAGGATTTTCAGAAACATCATTCCGAATTTTCCTTAGGAGCTGGTAGCGTTTTTCTAGCTACCAATGCAAGTTTAGTCCACCACCAAACTGGCTTTCCATCTTCCCAGCCAATTTTTAAAACTTTCTTTACTCTTTCCGAGGCTTCTTTCACCATCTTGTAAATGGCCTGTTGGTTTTCGACAGATGTTCCTCCAGAGCGGAAATACCATTCGATATCATCTTGTTTAAAAGGAATAAAGAGGGATTTAACAGGTTCTAAACCAGCCTCCCGACAATATTCTTTCCATTCACTTTCAAATCTATATCCTACATGACTGTAATCCCTCAGTTTTTCGACTCGGTCTAACCACTCATAAGCTTCCGATGCTCCATTAGGAACTGTTCCATCAATCAAAACGAAAAGTCCGTCTTTCTTAAGGACTCTAGCAGATTCACGCACAAAAGCTTTCTGATCGCCGAAATGATGCGCTGCATACCGGCAGCATACCAGATCAAAGGATTCATTGGGATACGGCAGCTTTTCTGCACTGTGGAGTACAAATTTTATGTCATAGTTTTTTTCTATGGCTGTTTTTCTGGCTCCTTCAAGCATAGTTTCAGTTATATCACAGGCGGTAACATCAAGACCATGTTCCGCAAGGAAAAAAGCCGTATAGCCATTACCAGTCGCTATATCCAATGCTTTCATTCCTTTTTGAAGTTTTATATCTTCAAAAGTCTTTTCTAAATCCTCCGTATTCTTCAGGATGTGACCTTTTTGATAGTAAGAAGCACAAGAGGAAAAATGGGATCGGGAACGCTTCTGACTTTCAGTAATATTGTTTTCAATTTTGCTCATTATAAAGAATAGAACAAAACTAATAGTCTGCGTCAATAATCCACTAAGGCTATGGCAATAATGATCCAGTCATGGTTTTCCAGAGAAGCTTGGGATTAGGCGGCGGCTCTTTCGAACAAAAAGAATCAATCGTTCTAATAGCTGCATAGATTTTAATCCATTTAGAGTCAACAGATCTCTTCTTTTCTAGGCTTTTAAAGATTTAAAGATATGGCAGTATGCAATTCTTGTTTCCTAATGCAGAATAGTGAATAAGAAAGAACACAAACTTCTCCGCTATTCCAGTCTAATGCCTATTAACTACTCCAATCATGTAGATTGCACACTTTCTGTTTCTAGTCAGTAAGTGGGGAAAAATATTCTCTCTTTAAATCTTTATGGGCTTGGCGGGATTTGAACCCGCACGGTGTTACCCACTAGATCCTAAGTCTAGCGCGTCTGCCAGTTCCGCCACAAGCCCAATGTTTTGTTCCTCTAAAAAACAATAAAAAGAAAAGAAATCGATAAAAACTCTTATTTTTACTCCCAAACAAGGATTTATAATGGATTTATCTAAAATAAAATATTCAGACTGAACCCTTCTCCATTATATTACCAATTGCCATATCGGCCGAAAAGATATTTTTCGATGAACCAGAGCCAAGAAAATACAAAAAATAATCTCATCGGAAGGCTTTTTGTCGTTGGCACACCGATAGGTAATCTTGAAGACATTACCTATAAAGCGGTTAAAACATTGAAAGAAGTGGATATTATCGCAGCCGAAGATACCCGAAAGGCTCTCATTTTGATTCAAAAATGGGAAATCAAAAAACCTCTCTTTACCTATAATAAAATAAACGAAGAAAAAAAAGCTTCTAGCCTACTCAAAATCCTTCTCAAAGGAAAAAAAGTGGCGCTTATTTCTGAAGCAGGCCTGCCCTGTATTTCTGATCCAGGAGAAAGGCTCATTCATAAATGCATCGAAAATAATATACCTTTTGAAGTCATTCCAGGTCCCTCGGCTGTCTTACAGGCTCTCCTTCTTTCAGGGTTCAAAACCACTCCCTTTTATTTTGGCGGGTTTTTACCGATCAAAACCAAAGCAAGACAAGCTGAATGGCTCCAATCGGCAGAAAGACCGTACACCTCTGTGTATTTTGAATCTCCTTACAGACTTATTTCCTCCTTAGAAGATGCTCAACTAACTATTCCAGACTGTATGCTTTGCATCGTCAAAGAAATGACAAAAAAATTCGAGGAAGTCTTCAGAGGGAAACCAAAAGAGCTGTTGTTCCAATTACAATCTGTAAAAATAAAAGGAGAATTTAGTATCGTCGTCGATGGTTTTGGGTATGCAAAAGAAAAACAGCAAAAAAGATCGACAGATCCTTCTACTGATATAACATAAGAAAGATATCGACAGTGTTCTTTTATGGTCAAGTTAAGATCTTTTACGTACTTATTTTTTTTCTTACTCTTTTGTTTTTTCTCCCTTCAGTTGAGGGGAGAAGAAGCTTCTAAAAAAGAACAAGAAACCTTCATTCCCGATAAAAATATAAAAATTCTCAAAGTCCTTGAGATTCTCAATGATAAAAAACTAAAAGCGGGTGGGCTGCAATCTCTTATCTATGAAAGAGCCTATTGGAACTGGGGAGCAATTGTCCCATCGGATTTTCGAGCGCGTGCTGGCCAAATTTATATTTTCGCATGGAAAAAGAGTGGTAAACCAGAAGCCCTCACGGCAAGATTCGAATACAGACAGCTGAAGACAAAAGAAGAGGTATGGTCTCAGTCGATCTATTATCCACATGCTCATGGGGCCATTGATTCGATTTTTAAGGTGATTGGTGATGCCTATTTTACAAATGGAACGGTTTTTGCCTGGAGATTTTCTATATTAAAAAATAACGTGATTATTGCTCAATCTAAATCCTTTATTTGGTAAAAGTGGGAATAAAAAGTTTACATACGATTCACTGAATACATACATTTTGGAATCAGAAGGAAATGATTGGAAAGAAATTTTCTCATAAAGTGCACCGTTAAAAGGCAATGAAAGATGATTTTTGGCTATTTGCACAGCTTTTTTTAGCCGCCAAACAAAATCCTCGAGTCATTCAAGAAGCTATCTCTCTGTTCGACATTGTGCACAAAGGCGGATTGATCATGTGGCCAATCCTCTTTTGCAGCGTTTTGGGCTTAGGGGTTTTTTTGGAAAGGCTCTTTATGTACCGGCGGTGTGAACTACCCATCGAAGAATCGATAGCAGGAATTAAAAATTTAATTCACAAAGGAAATTTCGAAGAGGCCCTCCTTCGGGCCTCTTCTTTTTATGGACCGATAGGTCGGGTGATTCGACAGATTCTCCTTTTTCACTATCTGCCTTTATCAGAATTAAGAGAAGTAGCCAAAAATGTTGCCCAACTTGAAATTCCAAAACTAGAAGCTCACCTTCCGATTCTTTCAACTATTGCTTCCATCAGCCCTCTGCTGGGTCTTTTAGGGACCGTCAATGGGATGATCGAGGCCTTTTTGGCAATGAATAGAGCCTCTGGAACTGTTTCTGTCACCGATTTAGCTTCTGGCATATGGATGGCGTTAGTCAGCACGGCTGCTGGAATATCCGTTGCGATACCCACACAGATCGCCTATAATTTTTTAATTACAAGACTCTCTGGTATTCTTGGCGACATTGAACGGGTATCAACCGAATTAATCCATGCCTTGATAGAATACCGTTGGCAAAATAACCAGGGTTTTGAAGAAGACAACACAACCAATGAAATTGCGCCCAAGACTGAACCTTATGAGCGGCACAATTAATCCGGTGCCACTGGTCACTGTGATACTTCTACTCCTTTTTTTCTTCTTGCTTGGTTCTTCCTTTGTGACCCTCCCTGGCATTATTGTTGAACTGCCTAAAAGTCCCTTTGGAATCAGTGTTCCATTGAGCAATCTTATCGTATCGGTTTTTCTCGAACCTGAAAAAAAGGACACATCCACAGGCTTTGCTGCCAAAAGAGAAGTTCTTTTCTATGTCAACGATCAAGAATTGAATTTTGAGGAACTAAAAAAAATGATCCCTGAAATTGCCTCCCAGCATCCCAACCAAATGGTTATTATTAAAGCCGACAAAGAAGTACCTCAGGCCTATATCATCGAATTAACAAATCTTTTTTTAGCTCAGAATCTATCTGTTTTACTGGCAACTCAACCCGATGCAGAACATTAATTTATCAGAAACAAACAAAATTGATCGACCTTTTTATCTCCAACGTTCTTCTATCTTTTTTTGGGTTATTTGTTCCATTCTCTTCCATGTTTTCTTTCTTCTGTTTTGTAAAGTAACCTATGTGGCCCCACTCCAAGAACCTTTACCCAAAAGCCGCGTATATATTTTTTCTCCAAACAATACGACCCTCGATCCTTTTCTAACTAATAGGATCAACTTCCTTTTAAAATATAGAGATCCAATCGCTCTCATCCATCCAAATCCCAATGCAAAAAGACACCATAGCATGATCATGATCCAACCCCATCTGTTGCTTGCAAAAACCAATTTTCCTTCCCCCGCTCCAATTCCAGCGGATAAAGAAGTTGATTTTTTAAAAATAAAGACTATGTCTTTGGATCAATGCGCTAAAAGTTTTCCTTTATCGAAAGAAAGGCCTTCTTTTGGGAAAGTCCTACCGGTGATGCCCAAGAAATCGATTGTTTTTTTTGATGATATCTTAAAAAAAAGACTGCTTTGTTCTTGGGAACTACCTAAAATCTCCACCAATCTTTTATCCGAAGCAAGAGTAACAAAACTGGTCATTTCTGTAGAACCAGATGGTATCGTCCATAATGCCCTTCTAGAAGAAAGTTGCGGCAACGAACAGGCCGATCTACTAGCACTATCAGAAGTGCGCAAGCTCCATTTTGCTCCAGATCCTCTAACGAAAAGAACCATTTGGGGAAAGATAAAAATTTTTTGGAGCTATAGTGACAACGCTCAGACTCGCAATGAGGCAATCCCATGATGCGAATCACTTTATCTGAAGCTTTTTTTTTCTATGCAACTCTTTCACTTGCTTTTCTATTCATTTTATGGCTTTTTTTTTATTCCAAGAGGCGTCGCTTGGAAAAGCGGCGCATTTTTATTTGCCGGTTCTGCCAACAAAAAGTAGAACTCGAACCTGGACAAATAACCTTACGGTGTCCAAGATGCAATGCTATTCAAAATGTTGAAATGAAAGTTTAATTAATAGTGGAGGTAATAAAATGGGCATGTGGATAGGAAGAAATCGAAAAGCAAGAGTCTGTTATGGATTTGACGAGATTTCGTTAGTCCCAGGTGAGATCACTATTAATCCTGAGGAAGTCGATACCAGCTTTGAAATTACCCATCCTTCAGGCAAAACAATCAAATTAAAAATCCCAATTTTAGCAAGTGCTATGGATGGAGTGACAGACCCTCGGTTTTGTATTGAGATGAGTCGATTGGGTGGGATTGGAGTCATCAATCTTGAAGGGATTCAAACCCGCTATGAAAACCCTCAAGAAGTCATTAATGAGATCATAAAATGCGACCAGAATAAGGTAACCGAACTCCTTCAAAAAATTTATTCTGCTCCAGTCAAAGAAAAACTCATCGTTGCAAGAATTGAAGAGCTTAAAAAGGGTAATGCTATTGCGGCGGTTTCATCTATTCCTCAAACTGCCGAAACCTATGGATACATTGCCCAAGAAGCTGGAGCCGATCTCTATATTGTTCAATCTACCGTAAGCACGGTCAGGCATATTTCAACTCGATATAAAACCCTGGATTTAAAGCAATTTTGCAAAAATATGCGTATTCCTGTACTTGTAGGCAACGCCGTGACTTATAATGTAGTCCTCGAATTGATGGACTGCGGAGTCAGTGGTGTATTAATAGGTGTTGGCCCAGGAGCTGCATGTACCTCAAGGGGAGTGCTTGGTATTGGTGTGCCACAAGTCACCGCCACAGTCGATGCGGCTGCCGCTAGAGATACCTATTATAAAAAAACGGGCCGCTATGTTCCAATCATTACCGATGGCGGTATGCGAAGAGGCGGAGATCTTTGCAAAGCCATTGCCTGCGGATCCGATGCTGTCATGATTGGTTCTGCTTTTGCCAGAGCTGAAGAGGCTCCTGGCAAAGGATGTCATTGGGGAATGGCCACTCCCCATGCGAATCTGCCACGAGGCACATTGATTCGAATGGGAATATCTGGACCGCTTTCCCAAATCCTTTATGGCCCAGCTACTGTGGATGATGGTTCTCAAAATCTGGTTGGAGCCCTCGCGACATCCATGGGAAATGTGGGGGCTGCAACTATAAAACAATTTCAAGAAGCCGAAATTATCATTGCTCCGAGTATTCAGTCCGAAGGAAAGCTTTTTCAAATGATTCAATCGGTGGGCATGGGGAGATAATGATGCCTTTTGTTGTAGGAATAAAAAAAGAGAGCCGAAGGATCTCCAGGGCAACGCCAAGGAATAGGAAAAATAGCATCCTGAAAAGAAGCACACAGCTTTTCTTATTCTGCTATGAATAAAGAAAAGGAAGCAGGGTAGTCTGTTGAGTCATGAAAAACCCCAAACTTTTGCCTGAAAAGGGATCCATAGCTATCATCGATTTTGGGTCCCAATATACACAGCTTATTGCGCGTCGAATCAGGGATCTTGGCGTCTTCTCAACTATTCTTTCTTGGGAAAGTTCTTTTCAAGAGTTATGTGAACTTTCTCCCGCAGGCATTATCCTTTCGGGTGGCCCCTCAAGCATTCTTGAAGAAGCAGCTCCTACTTTTGATAATCGTATCTTCGAACTTGGGGTTCCAATCCTTGGCATCTGTTATGGCTATCAATGGATTGCCTCTCATTTTGGAGGAAAGGTTGAAAAAGGGGAGCAAGGTGAATACGGCCCTACTTCTCTTTCGATTATTAATCCAACAAGGCTTTTTGAAGGACTTCCCTCTCATTTGACCGTTTGGAATAGCCATGGTGACAGAGTCAGTGTATTACCTGAAGATTTTGAAGTAGTTGCTTTTACGGCCGATGAACCGCATGCAGCAATCTGCAATCTTAAAAAGAACATCTATTGTCTTCAATTCCATCCGGAAGTCACTCATACTGAGCATGGAGAAAAAATATTAGCTAATTTTCTCTTTGAAATCTGTCATGCCACGGCTAACTGGAATCTTGGTTCTTTTATTGAAGAAAGTATTGAGGAGATTAAACGGAAAGTGGGCAAAGAAAGAGTCATTTTAGGCATCAGTGGTGGCGTAGATTCTTCAGTAACCGCAGCCCTTATTCATAAAGCCATTGGGGAAAGACTCTATCCCATTTTTGTGGATACAGGACTTTTACGAAAAAACGAAGCCCAAATAATTTCAGAGCTCATGCGTCGAAACCTTGGAATCAACATCCATTGTTTTGATGCTTCGAAGGAATTTTTGACTAAATTAAGAAATGTTGCCGATCCAGAAAGAAAAAGGAAGATCATTGGCAATCTGTTTATTCGAGTTTTTGAACGAGCTGCCCAAAGTGTTGGAGAAGCCAAATTTCTTGCACAGGGAACCTTATATACAGATATCATCGAAAGCGCGCATTCTGGTCGAAAAGGGGCCTGCCTAATAAAAAGCCATCATAACGTCGGAGGATTACCCAAAAGAGTTCCTTTCAAGCTCATAGAACCCCTACGATTTCTTTTCAAGGATGAAGTCAGAAAGGTTGGCACCCTACTTGGTTTATCTCACGAACTGCTCTATCGGCATCCTTTTCCAGGGCCAGGACTAGCGGTTCGTTGTCTAGCTCCAATTCGAGAAGAAAATCTACGGATTCTAAGAGATGCCGATGCGATTGTCATCGAAGAAATAAAAAAGGCTGGCTATTATGAGAAAGTATGGCAGGCCTTTGCAGTGCTTTTGCCTGTCCGCTCTGTAGGAGTCATGGGAGATAGACGAACCTATGGCTTTACTATCGCACTGAGAGTGGTAGAAAGCATTGACGGCATGACTGCCGATTGGGCCAAGTTGCCTCCAGAACTTTTATCCAGGCTAGCTAATAAAATTATAAATGAAGTTGAAGGAGTTAATCGGGTCGTTTACGATATTTCTTCAAAACCGCCTGCAACCATAGAATGGGAATGATTGATTTTAAAATTCTACGTTTTTCCGATCCAGATTGGAATCAAAAGAAAAAAGCTCTCTCTCGTACTTATCTTTCTTCGAAAGAAATTGAAGAAAAAGTAAAGACGGTTCTGGAAGAAGTTCTGCAAAGAGGGGATAAAGCAGTTAGTCAGTATACTGAGCAGTTTGACAAACAGTCTATAGATCCACAATCTTTTAGAATCACAAAGAAGCCCTCTCCCCCTCCAAAACCCGTTATAGATGCCCTACGCTGGGCAAAGAAAAACATAACTTTGTTTGCAAAGGCTTCTAAAATCAAAAATTGGTCTATAAGAAACATGGAAGGGGCTCGAGTCGGAGAAATTTACAGTCCTTTCCAAAGAATAGGTGTCTACGTGCCAGGAGGAACTGCCCCACTTGTTTCAACGGCGTTGATGACTGTATGCATTGCTAAAACTGCCGGGGTTAAAGAAATTGTCGTTGTTTCCCCTCCCCCAATCAATCCGATTCTTCATTACGCTATTGAATATTCTGGGGCAACCGAACTCTATCAGATTGGAGGCATCCAAGCCATAGGTGCTTTAGCTTTTGGCACCGAAAGCATTAGAAAAGTCGAAAAGATATTCGGACCTGGAAATGCCTATGTTGTTGAAGCAAAAAGACAGGTAGTAGGACCCGTAGCCATCGATTTATTACCTGGTCCAAGCGAAATTGCCGTGCTGGCTTCTAAAGGTTCTAATCCTGAGTTTATTGCTGCTGATCTCCTTGCTCAAGCCGAACATGGCCCTTCCAGTAAAATTTTATTCGTTACTCCCGATGATTCATTATTGCAATCAGTTATGGAAGCGATAAACCAACAGCTTATTTCCTTGCAAAGAAAACATATTCTAATGGAAGTACTCGCTCATCATGCCTACTTTGTTCAAGTTGCTTCTCTGGATGAAGGAATTGAGCTCATAGAAGAATTCGCTCCTGAACATCTGAGCTTGCAGATCCCTTCTCCTAAAAAATTTCTTTCTAGATTAAAAAATTGCGGAGCAATCTATCTTGGACCGTATTCTGCAGTTGCTGCAGGAGATTTTCTATCTGGGCCAAGCCACACACTTCCCACCGGAGGTGGGGCAAAATCCTTCAGTGGTCTTACCTTATCACAGTTCTACAAAAGAACTAGCGTTGTCGAATATTCGAAAAAGGCTCTGTTAAAAGTGTCCCCCTTTTTAGAATCTTTCGCCAACATTGAATCTCTTGATGCCCATGGAGCATCGATTAAAATAAGAAGAGGGAAAAAATAACCTTTTTTTTTGCATCTTCCCTTTTTTTCTTGAACATTTTCTTTGCATCCTTCAAAGAAATCCTTCTTGATGTTGTTGCGAATTGCCTCAATCTTTATTATTTTACTAAGAAGTGAAAATAAATTCTTTAATCTCTTCTCCCAGTGAGTGGCTGCATTCTGGAGAGGGCAACAACAAGATTGTTGTTTCAAGCAGGGTTCGCATTGCAAGAAATCTCAATCGGTTTCCATTCCCTGGATGGGCAAGGAAGAACGAACGGATAAGAATATTATCGATTACGCTTCCTGAAGTCTCCTCTCTAGGGGAAATGAAGCCTTTAGCGATTGTAGATTCCATGGACCGGTTTTCTCCATTGGAAAAGCAGGTGCTCGTAGAGGAACATCTTATCAGTAGAGAACACGCAGCCAAAAATGTTGGGAGTGGGTTGGCTATCAATTCCACCCGTTCGGTTTCTATAATGATCAATGAAGAAGATCATTTACGGATACAGACATTCAAATCTGGCTTGCAACTAAAAGCGGCATGGAAACTTGCTGAAAAAATAGATGATGAACTGGATGAGAAACTTGAATTTGCCTTTTCTACAAAATTAGGCTATTTAACTGCCTGTCCTACAAATGTGGGAACTGGTTTAAGGGTCTCGGCCATGATGCACCTTCCGGCCCTCGTTTTGAGCGAACAGATCAGCCAAATAGTAAAAGCGGTTAATAGAATTGGATTAGCCGTTCGCGGGTTATTTGGAGAAGGAACGGAAGCATTGGGCAACTTATTCCAGATTTCCAATCAGATGACCCTTGGGGAGAGTGAAGAGGAAATTTTAGAGAGGTTGCATAAAGTAATTACCCAGATAATTCAACATGAAGAAAATGCTCGGCAAAAACTTTTACAAGAAAAGCCTAAATTTATATTGGATCAAGTAAGCAGAGCATTTGGAATTTTACAAAATTCGTATATAATTACTTCTAAGGAAACATTGAATTTGTTATCAGTCGTTCGTTTGGGGATTGATTTAGGGATGTTTCCAGAAAATTATAGAATGATTATTGATGAGTGTTTGATAAAAATTCAGCCAGCTCATTTACAAATGGCTTATGAGAGGAAACTTTCTTCGGAGGAAAGAGACCAGTTACGAGCTGATTTCTTAAGGGAAAAGTTTAAAAATTTTCCTTCTCCCGATACAAGACATTTGCAGTTTCCTTATCATCATTAAAGTAGGAGGCTATCTCAAAATGACAAACTTTACGCCTAGAGCACAACAAGTATTGGCACTTGCTAGACAGGAAGCCGAAAGGTTTGGGCACAACCATGTGGGCACTGAGCATCTTTTGCTTGGTTTAATTAAACTGGCCCAAGGAGTAGCCATTAATGTCCTCCAAAAACTTGGAGTAGATCTGGAAACTGTACGAATCGAAATAGAGAAAAAAATAGGTTCTGTCCCTTCCGAAGGCAAACCGACGACGCCTATTCCTTACACACCTCGGGTGAAGAAAGTTTTGGCTTTAGCCAGCAAAGAAGCAAAAGCCCTGAACCATAGCTATGTAGGAACGGAGCATATTCTTTTAGGACTGCTTCGAGAAGGTGAGGGAGTGGCTGCCACTATCCTTAAAAATCTCGATATCGATCTGGAAAGAGTGCGCAATGAGATTTTAAAGGAATTAGATCCTAATTTCTCTGCCAGTGGAGAAGAAGAAAATCCTGAACCAGCTTTTGCTGGGACTACCGAAACAACCTCAAAAAAGGAAGTGAAAACACCCGCTTTGAAAGCTTTTGGTAGGGATTTAACAGAACTGGCGCGTCGTGGAGAACTTGATCCAGTGATTGGAAGAAAAAACGAGATCGAACGAGTGATGCAGATCCTTTGCAGAAGGACAAAAAACAATCCCGTGCTTATTGGTGAAGCGGGGGTGGGGAAAACGGCCATTGTCGAAGGATTAGCCCAGGAAATCGCCAATGAAAATGTTCCCGATTTGTTGAGAGATAAAAGGGTGATCACTTTGGATTTAGCCCTAATGGTCGCCGGAACAAAATACAGAGGACAATTTGAGGAAAGGATTAAGGCGGTGATGGAGGAGATCCGTAAGGCCAAAAACATTATCCTTTTTATTGACGAATTGCATACGATTGTGGGGGCTGGTTCTGCAGAAGGAGCGATGGATGCTTCCAATATTATTAAACCGGCGTTGTCACGTGGGGAATTACAATGCATAGGTGCGACTACTCTTTCAGAATATCGCAAATACATAGAGAAAGACGCGGCTTTGGAAAGAAGATTTCAAACCGTTCTTGTGGAAGCCCCAAGCGTTGAAGAAACGATTCAGATTTTGCACGGACTCAAACCAAAGTACGAAGCACATCATAAAGCCAAGTTTACCGACCAGGCTATTGATACTGCCGTCCGTCTTTCGGATAGATATCTTACGGGAAGATTCTTACCTGATAAAGCCATCGACATCATGGACGAAGCTGGGGCTAGGGCTAGAATTGCCGCAACAATGAGGCCACCAGAATTAAAAGAACTTGAAAACGAGCTGCTTGCTATTAGAGCCAAGAAAGATGAGTGCATTAAGGCTCAAAATTTCGAAAAGGCTGCAGCATTGAGAGACAAAGAGAGAGAGCTTAAAGAAAAGCTCGAACAACGGATTGCTGAATGGAAGAAACGGCGAGACGAAAAGGAGACAACCATCACTGAAGACGATATGATGCAAATTGTCTCGAAGTGGACAGGGATTCCTATTACTCGGATCACTCAGAATGATCAGGATAAGTTTCTCAATGTTGGCGAAGAATTGAGAAAGAGGGTGATTGGTCAGGATGAGGCCATAGAGGCCTTGAGTAGAGCCTTGCAGCGCTCAAGGGCTGATCTTAAAGATCCCAAAAGACCCATTGGGTCCTTTATATTCCTTGGACCAACGGGCGTAGGCAAAACGATGCTGGCAAAAACATTAGCCGAATATGTTTTTGGCAGTGCTGACGCCCTCATACAGATTGATATGAGTGAGTACATGGAAAAGTTCAATGTCTCTCGACTCATCGGTTCTCCGCCTGGATATGTTGGGTATGAGGAAGGAGGACAGTTAACCGAAAAAATTCGGCGTAGGCCCTATTCGGTTGTTCTTTTTGACGAGATAGAGAAAGCCCATCCGGATGTTTGGAATATTCTCTTGCAAATTCTCGAGGATGGAATCGTTACCGATAGCCTTGGTAGAAAGATTGACTTTAGAAATACCATCATCATCATGACATCCAATGTCGGTGCTGAGATGGGTTTGAAACCAGGCGTGCTTGGCTTCCGAACAAAGCAGGATGAGATTTCCTATGAGCAAATGAAGGAAAGAATGCTGGAAACTGTTAAAAAGACTTTTAAACCGGAGTTTTTAAACAGGGTTGATGATCTTATTGTCTTCAGATCGCTTAGCAGAGAAGACATGATCAAAATCGTTCATTTGGAAGTTAATAAAGTGGCGGAAAGACTAAAGAGTCGCAAATTGAGCATTCTTCTCACAGATGCAGCCATCGATTTCTTGATTGAAAAGGGATATGAACCAGCCTATGGTGCTAGACCCTTGAGAAGAGCAGTTGAGAAATATGTGGAAAATGCTATCGCTGAAGAATTGCTCAAAGGTAAATTAGCCGAAGCTACAGTCGTTGAGATTGATGCACGGGAAGGAATGCTCATCTTTACTCCGAAACCTTCCCAAAATGAATCTTCGACTCAATCTCAAGTTGAATCAGCTGTCTAAAGGTCTGAAAAAAGGGGCTTGAACAGTTTCAATTTAAGCTGCACTTTCTTGCGCAAAGATATGTATTTGAGCATGTCTCGCAAGATGGTCAGCATTGGACCTATCCGGACTGTGGAACCACACACACGACCGAGACGTGAATGCGGCCAAAAATCTCCTGGCCTGTGGATTGGCTGCGGCTCTACGGCGAGGTACGTCCGGATGGAAAGCCTGTGGAGAGGAAGGCTCTGGCTTGGACCGCAAGGCCTGAGTGAAACCAGCCTCGGTGAAGCAGGAAATCAGCTTCGAACCTGTGTTAGTAGAAATGAGTAAGTCTGAGGGAACGGCGATTCCTTTTTGGCCCTTTTCAATTCATCGTGATTGCTTTCTATCTCTAAAAGTAGGATTTTTCCGGCAGTCATCGTAACATTCAGTTTTGAGGCAGGCTATACTCCCATCTTCCTGCATTGGATTCGATCACAATACTGTTGATTCTTTCTTTGCAACCGATAAGTGAGACTTGCAAAACGTCATCATAATCCATTTTTTTGGGTAAAACTTTTATCTTTTTACATGGATTAGCAGGATCATAGGTCGGCTGACAGTAATACTCCGCTTCCACTGAATTATTCACAATAATTTTATTTACCAATAGTTCCTTATGTTCTTTACTTATAACTTTAAGAATTGGAGGTAAAAGGGATACGGCTTTTTTCCGTTCTCTTAACACCAATGGGAGATCTTCATTAGGAACATCTTTATCCGGATAGAAGTCTAAGTAATGATAAATGGAGAGAATGAAATTTGGTTTATTCTCCCACAACCTGGAACATCCAATACTAAAAATCAATACCAAAAAAATGACGCTTATTTGTCTAACTCTTTTTTTTAGCCAAAAGCCCCGCATCGCAAGCAAGTTTCTCTCAGTTCCTAGAACTGAGGGAATTCAATGAATCAAGAATCGCATAAAGCAGTTGAAGCCTTGGAAGCTCAAGGCCTTTCTCTCTTGCTTTTTTTAAAGGCCTGCCCCAAATTGCTTCTACCTCAAGAGGTTTATGCTCTAAAAAATCGAACAAGCTTGAAGGTTTATAATGTCCCATCTTTTTGGTTCTAAGAAGCTGCATTTCAATAAAATCATTAGTGATGGAAAAACCGAATGCTTTAGCCGCCTTAATAATTTCTTGCATCAATTCCCTAGCAGCTAAAGCAAGTTCGGGCTTTTCCAGAATCACAGCTACATCAACCCCTCCAGCAGCAACGGATAATCCATTAAAAGGAATATTCCATACCAATTTTTTCCATCTTGCTTCTTCTAATGAGTTGACTATTTCTGTTTCAATCCCTGCTGTCCTAAGCATCGTTGCGAAATCCTTTAATTCTTTTCCAGGCAACGCATTATACTGTCCAAGTTCTACTTTCCCAAAACCAAAATTTGTGACTTTGCCTGGACCCGTTCGATTAATACACACAAATAATATTCCTCCAATAATGATTCGAGGTCCAAAATTCTCATAAAGCCACTTTTCATTATCTATGCCATTTTGGAAACAAACCAAGACTGTTTCAGAAGAAAGAAGTGGGGGAAGCAATTCAAAAAGAATATCATTTGCAGAAGTTTTTAAAGAAATAATCACCCACTTACAAGGGCCAATCTGATTGGTATTAGTATAAACTTTAACCGGATAAAGCTGAAAGGTCTTTTCTTTTCCCCATTCAATAATAAGTCCTCTTTCCTTAACTATCTCATAGTCCTTTCGCATCAAGAAATTGACATCATACCCAGCTTTCGCAAGAAGCCCACCATAGAACGAACCAATGGCTCCAGCACCTATGAGAGCAATCTTTCCTTTATCGAGATGCTCCAGAGATGATTCAAACGACATAGTATTTATAAAAATAGCAAAAGGGTTGAAAGGAACCAGACTAAATTTATTCTCCTTCGTCACTTTATCATGCCCATGGCCCTCAGAGCCAAATTCTTTAGATTGTTCGCTCTATTAAGATCATGATCGTGGGCTTGCTCCATAGCATGGATTCCTCCACTCTTGCCGATGTTCAGCTAGTTGTCTAAGTTTCTCGCCTCAAGAGGAGTAAGTATTGCTTGTGAAAAGACAAGCAATAGAGCACGACAATTCGCCTTGTGGAATTTCAAGCACATCCTGCAAAGAAAATCTTAAAGGGCTAATCCAATTCAATAAATGCCATCTGGAATATCTTTTTCTACTTATATACAGGAGGCTGTCAGTCCTTGATCACATTCAAGCGCCCAACACCGTACCGCTTCCTATGACTTCACAAGGTTCCTATGAGCCTACAGCCTCATATTGGTTTTTCTTGCCCTCAGGTGTAGCTGTCTATTTCTCTCTGCCGCCCTACCAAACAAGACTGTGAATGCTTAACAAAATGCTTTAAGCAAACATTCCACCAGGATTTTCCATGACTTCTACCGAATCCACTTTCCCATTCTCATTACTCCCCTTTTTGACGTCCATCAATCTTTCCTGCTGGATTAAAGAAATGGCCTTTTGTAAGTTTTGACCATTAATCCAGATATCATGACTTATCGTCCGGAGAAAAAATCGATTGCCTTCGGTATCGGTATGAGCAAAAAGGATTCTTGAATAAGGGAAAACCCAATTTCTTCCTGGAGATTCTATGGTAAAGAAGGCAACAGGTCTCTCCGAAGCAACGACCCCACCCTGAGCCTCTATCGAAGTGGCACTTGCTACTTTTCTATTTTCTTGTCGGTCATCATTCATGAGCTAGCTTTCCCTTTTGTAATAACTTTTTCTCTTTTATCTTATCAGGCTTTGGTTTAGAAAGATCCTCTACAACCACTACTTTATCCCCTTCTTCAAGAATTTCAGGGGGATTTAATATAATTTTCTGATCTTTGGAAAGTCCAGAAGGAATCTCAATGAATTGTCCCAAATCTTTCCCCAGTTCTACCTTATTATAATGGACAGTCTGATGTTCATCAACACTAAGCACATAATTGCCATCGGCCCTTACGACTATTGTATTGACAGGCACTAGATAGGTTTCCTGTGTCCTTGGAAGATGGAAAGTCACATCTACATACATATTGACAATAATCTCTCCATTGGGATTACCGACATCGACTTCTGTCAACAGTGTACGAGAAAGAGGGTCAACCGCTTTCGATGTTCTTACAACTAGCCCTTTGAAGATTTTTCCAGGCAATTCCGAAGCAGTGACATCAGCCCAAGCCCCAAGCTGGATCTGAGGAGCATAATTCTGAGGAACAGCCACATACACCCTCATGACATCCGTCACGGATATCCGATAGAGTTCCCTTACTCCTTTATCACTGCCCAGAGACACTAACGTGCCAATATCTATATTTCGAGCAGTAACGACCCCACTAAATGGAGCATAAATCTTTTCAAAATTTTGAAGTTCTTTCCAATGTTCATATTGTCCTCGAGAAGCGTTGACTCGAGCAAGAGCAGCATCATAAGCAGCCTGCCTTTCATCGAGCTGCTGTTGGGAAACCGCACGGGTTTTTATTAGTTCTTTCCATCTATCCAAAGAAATCCTGGCAATTTCCAAATTCGCCTCAGCTGATTTCAATACCCCTTCCATCTCCAACACTTGACGATCAATATCTGGGGCATCAATTACAGCCATCAGTTGGCCTTCCTTCACTTCGTCCCCTATATCTACCCACCAATTTTTAATATACCCATTGACTCTTGCCCATATGGGTGTTTCAAAATAGCCTCTTGCTGTCCCAGGAAGCCTTAAATCCGTGATTGGTGGAGCAAGCTTTGGGCTAATAACAGAAACAGGGATTTCATTGGCTATAGCCACATATTTTTTCAGTATTCCTTGATTATGCAGCCTTGGGATGAGTCCTATAATAAAAAGAGCAAGAAGAATTGCTCCCAAAGAAAGAGCTATAAAAGCGGGTCCACTTTTGATTTTTTTTAAAATGGGTTCAAGTCGTTCCCGTTTTTTAACAGGAGGCGGTTCAGGAATGGTGGGAGAGAGATTGTCCTGTTCTTTATTTTGAATAGGTCCCTCTTCTTGGCTTTTCCCGCTTCCTTTACGCTTTTTATCAACGATCCGGGCTAATTTTTCTAATATGCCACGTTTGGTGTCTTTTATTTTCGAACCCACATCGAACTCCTTACTACTCATAAAATCTACTCATTTGTAAGCTTTGTCTATTCCGTAGGTCTTGTTTTCTTGCTACGAATAATGCTGAAAACAACTGGAACGAAGAAAAGAGTTCCTATGGTAGCAAAAATCATCCCTCCAATAACCGCTCTGCCAAGAGGAGCATTCTGTTCTCCTCCCTCTCCAAGTCCAAGGGACATAGGGAGCATACCAAGAATCATCGCCCCAGCAGTCATAAGAACCGGCCTAAGCCGAATTCTTCCAGCCATCCAAGCAGCTGTAAGAGCATCGGCTCCATTTCTCATTTCTTCATTGGCAAAAGTAATCAGCAAAATGCTATTGGAAGTGGCAACTCCAACGGTCATAATCATCCCCATAAGAGAGGGGACACTAAATGTTGTGCCAGTAAGATAAAGCATCCAGATAACACCACAAAATCCTGCCGGCAGGGCCATTAGAATGATGAAAGGATCCACCCATCCTTGAAAATTGACTACTAACAAAAAATAGACCATCAGAATGGCAAAAACAATGCCAAGACCAAGACGACCAAAGGCATTCTGCATGCTTTCAGCCTGTCCACGAATATGGATTTCATAGGCTGGAGGCAATTCCTTTTTGACGCTATTGATAACTTTTTGGACGTCGTGGACTACCCCTCCCAGATCTCTTCCTTGCACATTAACAAAAACATTGTAAATAGGCTTGACATTATAATGGCTGACAACGGCAGCCTTTTGGGTATGCTCCACCGAAACCACATTACTCAATAGCTGAGTCTCTTCTCTTGAAGCAAGGAGATCAGAATAATATTCCTTTATCGGATGAAGATTAATATTGAGCAAAGAGTTATGACTGTCAATCAGGTGCTGGGGGGTTTGAACAACAACCGGATAGTTGATGGTTGTTTTAGGATCTGCCCAATAATTAGGGGCCACCACATAGCTTGAACTCAACTGGTTTAAAATGTTGTTAGCAATTTCCCTTTGATTCAAACCAAAATCAAGAGCCCGTATTCGATCTATTTTTAAATGCAGATAGGGCTGTTTTTTCTGATAAATAATAACATCAGCAGCTCCTTTGATCTTTTTTACTTTTTTTTGGATTTCTTTTGCAAATCGAGACGTAATATCCGGGTCCTTTCCTACAACTTGTATATCAATAGGAGCAGCTGAACCAAAGTTAAGAATCTGATTGACCATATCTGGTGGTTGGAAGAAGAACTCGCATCCAGGGAACTTCCTTGGCAATTTCTCCCTTATCTTTTTCATGTATGCAAATGTGGAATGATGATCTTCTTTGAGCGATACTAAAATCTCTCCGTCAAATGTCCCTTCATTGATATAATCACCAAAAGCCATTCCTGCAGGAAACCAAAAAGGAAGCCCTCCTAAATCCACTATAGAATCGATTTCTTCCTCCGGAACAATTTCCTTTTTTATGTATTCTTCAATTTCACTGAAAATTCTGGCTGTTGTTTCCAATCTTGTTCCTGGCGGGGTAAAAACATGAAGCCTAAACTTACCAGCATCTACAGGAGGGAAAAAATTCTCTCCTACAAAAGGCAAAGCCACAAAGGAAGCAAAACCCAAGATACCAAAGAGTAAAAACACTGCTCCTTTATGATGCAGGGCCCATTTCAAAAGCTCTCCATAATTATCCCTGAACTCTTCAAAGCGTTCCATAAACCAGTGATGAAACCGCATAAAACGCGAGAGCGGTTTGCCTTCGATTTTCCTTTTATGCTCAATGATCTCTTCCTGTCGAATAAGCATATTAGCCATCGTAGGAACGAGGGTCCTTGAAAGAAAATAAGAGAAAAGCATCGAAAAGACGACTCCTAAGGCCATGGGAGTAAAAAGATATTTTGGAGGCCCTTCTAAAAAAATTACAGAAGTAAATACGATACAAATAGAAAGCGTTGCAACGAAAGCCGCATTAGCAATCTGCTGAGCACCATCGAGAATTGCCTGAACAAGAGGCTTTCCCATACCGTGATTTCTATGGATATTTTCCACCTCCACGGTCGCATCATCCACAAGAATTCCAACAGCCAGAGCAAGCCCTCCAAGAGTCATGATGTTTATGGTATTGCCCATGCGGCTAAGAATGAAAAGAGCCACAAGAATACAAAGAGGAATGGAAGTTAAAACGATTAAAGTCGATCTCCAGCTCCCTAAAAAGACTAAAATCATAATCCCTGTAAGGCCTGCAGCAATCAACCCTTCCTTAACCACCCCTTCTACAGAAGCCCGGACAAAGACTGATTGGTCCATTAATTCTTTGATTTCAATTCCTTCTGGAGCTGAAGCTTTAGCGATCGGAAGCAGTTTTCTTAGATTAGCGACTAATTCCAAAGTTGATGCCATACCGTTTTTCAAAAGAGGCATAATCACAGCAGGAATCCCATTATACCGAGCAAAATTCCATTGGACTGCTCCTCCATCCCTGACATACCCTAGGTCATGCATATAAACGATTTGGCCATTGACTTTTTTAATCGGAATGTCGTTCATCTCCTGAACATTCGTTGGAACATTGTTCACAGAGACTAAATAGTCACGATCTCCTATTTTGATATCTCCAGAAGCATAATCCAAAATTTGGTTATTGATTACTTCCATTAACTCTTGAGCGGTGATGCCTCTAGCTAAAAGCTGATCTGGATAAGCATCGACACGAATAAATCGCGCTGTCCCCCCCCAGGGTGGAGGGAAAGTGGCTCCTCGAATCGTAGCTAATTCTCTTCTAAAGATATACCAAGTATAATCGAACAAATCAGCATTTGATTTTGTTTTCCCACTTACAGCCAACTGTATAACAGGGACTTCCGCTGCAGAATAGCGCAAAACATAAGGAGGGGTAGTTCCAAGGGGCATTCTTTTTATGACAGTCTGACAGATCGATACCGCTTCCGAAACAGCCAGATCGATAGGGACTCCTGGTTGAAAATACATGCGAATAACATTAAGCCCATAATAGGTTCTTGACTCCATTCGGGCTACATTATCCACATACTGGGAAAGATTGAACTCGCTAAAGGTAGTAATGAAATTGGTCATATCCTCTGGAGTCAGACCCTGATAAAACCAGACAACGTTCACAACGGGAATATCGATGTCGGGGAAAATATCCGTTGGAGTTGTTTCAATAGTCAATAGTCCCATGACAAATATGAGCGCTGCCATCACAGCGACTGTATAGGGCTTTCTAAGTGCAACTTTGACCAGCCAGAGCATAATATTATTTTTCCCTTAAAAAAAAGAACCCCTCAACTAAAAATAAGTTTCTTCTCGACAATAGCAGTTTCAATACCATTATGTTGCAAAAAAACAAAATTTTTTCTCCCCACCATTTCAAAGGGGTTGTGTTAAATACTCAATGGAATCATAAATAGATGAAAAACGATTTAGTAATTTGTTTCAAATTTCTTGCTATAAAAATTTTCAATGAAAATTGGTTTTATAGGTACTGGGAAGATGGGATATCCAATGGCCCAAAACCTTTTGGCCTCTGGAAAAGAACTCTTTATTTATAACCGTACGAAAGAAAAAGCTGATCCTTTGGCAGCTTTCGGTGCCAAAATTCTTGGATGTCCTAAAGAAGTGGCAACAAGCAGTGATGTTGTCATTACTATGCTTGCCAATGATGAGGCATTATTAGAAATCACAGCTGGCAGCGAAGGGATCATCCATGGATTACACGAAGAAGGTGTTCATCTATCTATGAGCACGGTTAGTCCGAAAGTCATTCAGGAAATTCAAAGGATGCATGCAGCCAAAAAGCAGATTCTTGTTTCAGCCCCTGTGTTTGGACGTCCTGATGCAGCTGCAAGAAAAGAATTGTGGATTATTACTGCTGGACCTCTAGAAGCCGTGAGAAAATGTCACCCCATCTTCCAAGCCTTAGGAAGAGGTTATTCTAATTTTGGAGAAGAACCCGCCAAAGCGAATATTGTAAAAATTTTAGGCAATTTTCTAATCATGACCGTTATTGAAGCCTTAAGCGAGAGTTTCTCTTTGGCTCAAAAAGCTAAGATCCTCCCTCAAGATTTTCTTTCCGCTGTCAATCAAGCATTGTTTCGTTCCCCCCTCTATGAAAATTACGGCCAACTTATCGTTAAAAAAGCCTTTAGCGAACCAGGTTTCACATTACAACTCGGATTTAAAGATGCAACACTAGCAAGAGATTTAGTACAGTCCTATAGGGTTCCATTACCTTATCTGGACGTGGTGTACTGGCGCTTTCTCTCTGCATTGAACCATGGGAAAGCTGAGCTTGATTTCTCCGCCATCTCTTCAGAAGTTTTCGATTGCTCTGAAGATCGCCCCTTTTAAGCGATTAGAAGTGCTTAAATGTTTTTTTAATATTTTCTGCCCTTGAATAATTTCCATTTTTATTGCATTATTGAAGCATGGAAGAGGCATTAAAAAAGTCTTTGGATCATTTGGCTCATTGGAGCAGAAGAATTAGCCTCCTCATCGCAATTGCAACCTTGTTGTATTGGATAGTAATTGGTTTTAGCGAGTTGATATTAAGAGCGAGTGGGAGTGAAACAGAATTTAGCTCTGCATTGATTGGTTTTTTTACTTTTCTGGGCCTTGTCGCTAATTTTTTTGGTATCCTGTTTGGTGGTCTTAGTCTTTCATTAAAAGAGATGTTTCGGCCTTCCTGCATCGTTGGTTTCCTCCTAAATGGGCTTTTTTTTGTTGTTGTTCTGGCTTGTGTCCGATTGTTTTAAAAAACTTGAACCAAATTAGCTTTTTCTAGAAACCCAACCAGCAACGTCTTAGGGAAAGTTTTCCTAGAGTCAATATCTCTCATGGTTCTCATATATTTTCAATTCATTGAGATGAGAGATCATCCATGTATCCACTAGCTGAAGAATTTCTTCTCCAGGTCGGAATGCAAACGCATAATCAATTCTTAAAAAAGTTTTTTCAGATACCTCTAATTCTCCCCCAAATTCTTTTTGAATTACATATCGTAACTGTTCTAATTCGGAAAGAACAGCATCCACCTTTTTCTCTTTAAGAGCTTCCAGGGCACCATTTAAGGTATCAAAGAGGATCGCTCGAATTTGCCTTTTTCTTAAATAACTGCTGCCCATTGAATTTTTTACAGCAGCTATACGAATTTGAGAGAGATCTTTAGCTTTAACAATATCCAAACTGACTTTTTCTAAAGCCACCCCTGCTGTAATCCACGCTGTAAAAAAAGACAATAGGACCACCCCAACAAACATCCAAATCATAGCTACCGTTCTACCGCCAACAGTTTTGGGGACTTTATCCCCATAACCAATAGTCGTCATGGTAACAGCAGCCCACCAAAAAGCATTCCCTATGCCATGAATAAAACTGCCTCCAAAATGAGGGTTCTTTTTTCTTTCAAAAATCCAAACAAAAAATCCAGCAATCAATGTCAGAAATGTCATCCCACAGACAACAGTGGCAAATTCTGGGTTAAGCATAAACCGAAATACTGCTTGTAGAGAACTAATTGGACTTGACCTATAAGCAACTCCCAAACCAGAAGAAAGGAAGGGATAACTAAAAGCAAGCTTTTTTAAAAGCTCAATGTTGATTCCCATCCCGGTTACCACCACATCTACTTTCTTATCCAGTAAGCTTCGAACAAGAGCCTGTTGGTCACCGGGCATTTCGATAAATTCATAGGGAATATTGAGATCAGCAGCGATCCTTTTCCATAAGTCAGCCGCAATTCCTTCCCATTCCCCATCCATGCCTCGAATGGAAAATGGAGGGTCATTTCTGGTTGCAACCCTAATTTTGATATGGGTTTTTATGGGATGAGAAGAGACTTCAGCAGAACAAAAAAATAGTAGGTGAAAAGAAAAAAGGAAGAATAGAAAGCTTAATAAAGCCTTTGGCAAGAGAGTTTTTTTATTCGGATTTAACACGTCTGCAAGATCTGGTCACTTTTGACTTTCTCTTGCAAAGATGTCAACCTTTTTTCTTTGGAATGGGGGAAAAATCAACTTAAAGCGTTTTCTACCGCTTTTTTCCAACTCCCAAAAAACCTCTTTTTACAAGCGGCTGCAAAAAGAGCAGGATCAACCTCCCTAACCTTCGTACTTGTTAATGAAATTCCCTTTTCTTTTAACGCCCTTATCCCTTGAATAATCTGCTCTTTTGACCACCTTTTTCGGTTACGAATCTTATCGTAATCCAAGCCTGCCTGTTCTATTGCCGAAGACCAACTGCCAAATCTCCTGCGGGCGATAGCAATTAAAGAACTCGCATTCTTTTCCATTTGCTTGGAACTTAAGTCCGCACCCTCTTTATACAATCTTCTAATTTCTTCAAGAATATTTTCGTTTTTCCAAGATTTATATCTATAAATGTCCTGAGGTGCCAATCCAGCAGCTAGAAGTGCATTTTTCCAACTTCCAAAATAATTGGGCCGGATAGCCGCATAAACCATAGGCGCGTATTCTCCCAGCATCATGGATCGAAAAGAAAGATCAGTACCTTGGCGATAAAGCTGTTGAATCAACTGGATAATCTTTTCTTTCGACCAGGCTTTGTACCGACGGATCTCATCATAAGATAGACCAGCAGCTTCCACCGCTTTCCCCCAATTGCCAAAATATCGAACAGCAGCAGCAAGAAGTTCCTGATAATGCTTCCTCATGTAATGAGAAAAAAGAGGCTTACCTGCTTCATGCCATCTTTTAATTTCCTCGAGAACCACTGCCTCGGTCCATTCTTTATTTTTCTTTATAGTTTGGTCTATTGGTTGGGGTTTCATATAGAATCACCTTTTCAAAGAAATATTTTAAATTTATCGCGTTTGTCAAATAAATTTAATAAATTCAATTTTTTTATAAGCTATTAATTTTCCAAAAGAATCATTAATTTTTTTATAATTACTTCTACCGTTATGCCTGACAAACATTGTAAGGGAGACTCTTTGTTTAAGCAAATTGCATGCCAACATGGGGAACAAGAAACATCGCTTTGAAGCACAAAGACTTTTTTTCCTATCGGACGAGATTCTGCTGCATCCGTAGGGCCAAACATCACAAGGGTCGGACATCCTAAAGCAGCTGCAAGATGAGCTGGTCCCGAATCCCCACTTATCATAGCTTTGGCATTGCCTAATAGAGCTATTAGCTTTCCTAAAGGAAGTTTTCCACGAAGGTCCGTGCAATTAGCTTCATTGATAGGAAACCATGGCCCGATCCCAACAAAAACAAAGTGGAATTGAGGCAGCCGTAGGGTTAAGGCTTGATAGTTCCTCCAAGGCCAAATTTTGGAGGGCCACCGGGAGTAAGGATGAATGACTATATAGTCTTTTATATCTAAAATTGGCGGAAGCAGGGGCAGCTGAAAAGCATAAGGATCGGGTTGGATTCCTAAGTATCGCAAAAACTCTAAATATCTTTCTTGAGCTGGAGGAGGAGGAGGCATAATCCGCTCCTTATAAAAGAAAAGAGAGCCTTCCCTCCCATTCCATGGCCCTATCTTTCTTTTTGCTCCACTAAAACCACAAATAATACCACTTCGGAAAAGCCCCTGGAGATCGAGAACCATGTCATAACGCTCTTTCTTAAGCGCCCTAATCAGCTTGATAATCTGAGCAATCGATTCTATCATTCCACAAGAAGAATAATGTGGGATAGTAAAGACACGAGAAATGGAAGGTTGATAATCGAATAGCTCTCGATAAATATCATATGTGACCCAATCGATTTTTGCTGAAAGAAACTTTTTTAACAGCCCGCTGGCTACTGGAAAACACTGAATAATATCTCCAAAGGAACTTAATTTGATGATTAAAATCTTCATTTCTTTGTTCCTAAAAGGCTCGCTAAATACCTAAATCAATTTTCAAACACCCCACCGGAGTCTTTCGGCCAATTGGATGGGTAGGTTTGCATTTTTAATTTTTAACGCAGCCTTTTCAATATCATAGGCAACCCTGTAGAGGGTTGCCTCATAATTTTCAGTTTGATAAACGACAAAAGTGGCCCGTGGATCCCCATCTCTTGGTTGTCCAACACTTCCAACATTAAGTAGAAATCGGAAATTTTCTTTTAGAAATAGCCTTTTGAATCGAAACTGAAAAACAGAATGATCATTTTGTACAAAGAGAGCTACAATATGGGTATGTCCTAAAAATCCTATACGGAATGAAGCCGCTCGAAAATTCTCTTCTGCTTCTTCATTGGACAAAACATATTGCCAGCTGGTAGGAGAACGAAAATTAGAATGGACAGCCATAAGATCTTCATTTTGCCAAATCAAGGGAAGAGAAGCTAAAAATTGCTTTTCTTCTTTAGACAAAATCGACCGGGTAAAATGTATGGCTTTCAGAGCGATAGGATTCAGTTGATTTGTCATCGCTTCTGGGATTTGAGGCAAAGAACAGTAATAATCATGGTTTCCCATGAGAATGATCTCAGCCTGTTCTCTTATCTTTCGTAAGCATCGAGAAGGTTCGGCCCCATAGCCTACCACATCCCCAAGACATATTATTTTATCTACTTTTATCTTGGCAATTTCTTCCAGAACCGATTCCAAAGCCTCTAGATTCCCATGAATGTCACTTAAAAAAGCGATTTTCATTTTCAAATCTAATAAATTTTCTCGAAATAGGAAACCGTTGCTTAGTTTTTCTTTTTGACTAATAATATTCTTGACTATAGATAGTCTATTTTATTACTAGAGTATATTCTATGCTTATTTTTCCCTCTATCATTGAGACAATAGGAAGGACGCCTTTGGTCCGGTTAAATAAAATGACCCAAGGATTGGAGGCGCAAGTAGCTATTAAATGCGAATTTTTCAACCCTTTGAGCAGTGTCAAAGACCGTATTGGGATAGCAATGATCGATCAGGCGGAAAGAGAAGGAAAAATAAATGCTAAGACAACGATCATTGAACCGACTTCTGGGAACACTGGTATTGCCTTGGCCTTCGTAGCGGCTGCTAAAGGTTATCCTCTAATTTTAACCATGCCTGAAAGCATGAGTATAGAACGAAGAACTCTTCTAGCCCTTCTTGGTGCTCGTCTGGTATTGACTCCGGCTCAACAAGGCATGCGTGGGGCGGTCGAGAAAGCAATGGAAATTGCATCGAAAACAGAAAATAGTTGGATCCCTCAACAATTTGACAATCCCGCTAACCCTGAAATCCATCGGAGGACTACTGCCGAAGAAATTTGGAAAGATACAGAGGGAAAAGTAGATATTTTTGTTGCTGGTGTGGGAACTGGAGGCACGATTACAGGAGTGAGTGAGGTAATAAAGAAAAGAAAATCATCGTTTTATTCTGTTGCCGTAGAACCGGCTGCCTCCCCCGTCATTTCTCAGACTCTTAGAGGGGAACCTCTAAAGCCTGGTCCCCATAAAATTCAAGGGATAGGAGCAGGTTTTGTCCCTAAAAATCTGAATCTTAAAATAATTGATGAAGTCTTTACAGTAACGGATCAAGAGGCAATCACTACGGCTCAACGACTGGCTTCCGAAGAAGGCATTTTAGCAGGTATTTCTTCAGGAGCTACTGTTTTTGCCGCCATTGAAATTGCTAAGCGCAAAGAAAATAAAGGGAAATTGATTGTAGCCATCGCAGCCAGTACAGGCGAAAGATATTTAAGTACTGCCCTTGCAGAGCAAGCAAAAAAATTTGCAGGTGGTATTATCTAAATTTTTTTATTCTTCCCTTGACTTGTTATACTTTTAAAATTATTTTTATACTGCAAATCAACTATTATAAAATTCTTAGCTTTTCTTAATGTATAAAAATAACGTAAGTTATTTTCAATAATTTCTTATTTACCTTCTCAACTTTTCACTAATTCTAAGCGTATCAATATTAAGCAATGGATAACAACGATTCTGCTCTCAAACTTTATTTAAGGGAAATAAGCCAAATTCCACTGCTGACAAAAGAAAAAGAAGTGGAATTGGCTAAAAGAATACAACAAGGGGATCAAGAGGCAAGACGGCAAATGATTCAGGCCAACCTCCGGTTGGTCGTGAAGATAGCCCATGACTATGCCAATAGTGGGTTGCCTCTACCAGACCTTATTTCCGAAGGCAACATTGGGCTAATGAAAGCGGTCGATCGCTTTGATCCCTCAAAGGGAGGGAAGCTGAGCACTTATGCTGCATGGTGGATCAAGCAGTCCATCAAACGGGCTCTAGCCAATCAAAGTAAAACAATTCGGCTTCCAGTCCATCTTGTTGATAAGATAGCTAAGATGAGAAGGGTAGCCATGCAGCTATCGGAAGTTCTTGGGAGAGATCCAACAGATGAAGAATTAGCTGAAGAACTTGGCATGTCTACAACAAAAGTTGCCGAGTTAAGGACGATTGCCATCAGACCCGCTTCTCTCGATGCCACGGTAGGAGAAGAAGAGGATGGCACATCCTTGGGAGAACTAGTTAAGGATGAATCCGCAACGAGTCCCGACCAATCTGTTCTTGACCAAAATCTCAAGAATACTATTCTTGAATTGCTGCCTAAGCTCGATGAAAGGGAAAGAAAAATATTAAGCCTTAGATTTGGGCTAGAAGGCAATGAACAAATGACTTTGGAAGAAATCGGAAAAGAATTTCATGTAACTAGGGAAAGAATTCGTCAACTCCAAAATATTGCTTTACGAAAAATTCGAAAAGAGCTAGAAAAACAAGAAAAAGGGAAAAACCGTCTTACCACTAAACAATCCTTAAAAAAATAATAGAAATAAAGGAAAAATACTCTTTTCCCTATGACCTATGTTTTAAGTAGCTCTATCGAAAGGCTTAAGGAGAAAATTCGAAATATCCCTAATTTCCCCCGTCAGGGAGTTCAATTCAAAGATATTACTCCTGCAATCGGGGAGGGACAGTTCTTTAGATTGATAATGACAATCTTTATTTCCCGTTATCAAAAGAAAAAAATTGATAAAATTGCTGCCATCGATGCCCGAGGATTTATTTTTGCAGGAGCTTTAGCTCATTCTTTGGGAGTGGGGATTATTCCTATCCGGAAAAAGGGAAAATTACCCTATAAAACTTATGAATTGCCTTATAAAAGCGAATATGGGGAAGAAATTTTAACAATACATCAAGACGCCATAACCAAAGGAGAGAGTGTTCTCATTATAGATGATGTGTTGGCAACTGGCAATACAGCGCTTACCGCAGCTTTGCTCATCGAAAAGTGTGGAGGGAATCTAATGGAGTTAGGATTTCTTGCTGAGCTATGTGATTTAAAAGGAAGAGAAAAGCTTTTCCCATTTCCTTGTTATTCTATTCTTCAGTTCTAGTGATTCTGCCCTATTTCCTAAAAGGGATGGGAAACCCCCGCTTTTATAAAAAATAAAATCAAAACCCATCTCCCTCTACACCGCTCCAATAAAGATAGCACTATATACTCTTAAGCCTTTTTAACTATTAGATATATTGCAGTTTTTTGGCTACTTTTCCCTTATAGGCGCCATATCAAAAGAACCGGTTCTTTCTGTCCTTTAAAGACCTCGGCTTGCTTTATTCTTCTTGAAAGTCTTTCTTATTTTTTTTCCTCGCCATGCAAATTCCTCTTTTTGTCTTCTGAATAAAGTCGACGAGTTTTTGAATTTCATTACACTGCGAAACTTTTTCAATTTTTTCTAAGGCCTGTGAAACATTATATCCGCTAAAATAAAGAATCTTGTAGGCCTCTTCGATTTTTCTTCTTATTTCCTCCGTAATCCCTGCCCTTTTTAATCCTACTCTATTGATACCTGAAACTTCATTCGTATCGACAGCCATAAAATAAGGAGGAAGATCTTTCCCAATCCGGGTCTGACCACGAATCATCGTAAGCTCCCCTATTCTAACGTGTTGATGTATAACCGCTGCTCCTCCTAAAAACGCCCTTTTCCCAACATGAACATAGCCAGCAAGAAGAACGTTGTTAACTAAAACAACCTGATCTTCCACCAAACAGTTATGCGCTACATGGCTTCCAGCCATGAGAAAACAATGATTCCCAATTTTTGTAACAGACGATTCGGCCGAACCACGATGGATAGTTACATATTCTCGAATGATATTATCATCCCCAATAATAACCGAAGAAAATCCCCCTTTAAACGACACGTCCTGAGGCTCAGCCCCAATAATAGCGCCAAAACCAATCTGATTTCTTTTCCCAATCTGACTATTGCCTGTTATTACCGCATGGGCCCGAATTTCACAACTGTCACCAATAGAACAGCCTGCTTCCACAATAGCCCATGGGCCAATAGAAACGTCTTTCCCAATTTCAGCCTTGGAACTAACAATTGCCGTTGGATGTATCATAAAAAATTTTCTCTCCTTGAGCGCTCTTAAGGCAATCTAAAAAAAGAAGAAAAAAATATATTAAAATGAGTTTTTTTCTTATTGTATCCTTCTCATATTGCCATTTTCATGTCCTTCATGGCCATTAGATAAAACATTAAATGGTTCGAAGGAAGAAACAAAAGAAAGAGGAATCCATCCATTAACTAAAATCCCTTCAGGCTGATAATCGGTTTCGACTCCAAAGCCCACCCGATGAAATTTAGCAACCATGTCCATCCTATCGACAGGCAACTTTAAAGAGAGATATCGACGCTTTGTTTTCAACCACTGCTCAATTTTAAGTAAAAGCTTTTCACATCCCACTCCCGTTGCCGCAGAAATGGGGACACTCCCTGGATATTCTTGGATTCTTCTTTTAATGAGTCCCTTGGACTTCACTAAATCGATTTTATTCCAGACCAGAATCGTTGGTTTGTCTAAGGCTCCAAGCTGTTCTAGAACTTTATTAACTTCTTCAATCTGATTTTCAGATAAAGGATGGGAAATATCTACCAAATGAATCAATAAATCGGCCTCTTTGACTTCTTCTAAAGTTGCCTTAAAAGATTCAACTAAATGAAAAGGTAACTTTTGAATGAACCCAACGGTATCAGAGAGAAATATTTTTTGACCGCCTGAAAATTCAAACAGTCTAATGGTCGGATCGAGGGTAGCAAAAAGCTTATTTTCAACAAGAACTTTCGAATTGGTTAGAAGATTAAAAAGGGTGGATTTCCCCGCATTTGTGTATCCAACAAGACAAGCAGTCGGCCATGAAGACTTTTGTCGGCTACTTCGTTGGATAAATCGAGTTTTCTTTACCTCCTCGAGCTCTTTTTTTAATCTATGAATCTTTTCCTGGATACGCCGGCGATCAACTTCAAGTTGGGTTTCTCCAGGACCCCGCGTCCCAATTCCTCCAGTCTGCCGAGAGAGATGTGTCCACAACCGCGTTAGCCTAGGAAGCAGATAGAGAAGTTGGGCAAGTTCAATTTGGAGTTTGCCTTCCCGTGTCTTTGCTCTCTGTGCAAAGATATCTAAAATAAGTTGGGTTCGATCCAGAACCTTACAACCGAAAAGAGAACTCAAATTACGGCATTGAATGGGAGAGAGATCGTCATTAAAAAGGACAAAAGAAACTTTTTTTTCTTTACAAATTTCAGCGATCTCTTTTGCTTTCCCTTTCCCAATATAAAAAGGAGCTGTTGGAGAAGAGAGCCGCTGGACAATCCTTTCAATAATAAGCCCACCCGCCGAAATGGCTAATTCTTCTAACTCCTCAAAAGCTTCTTCAAAATTCTTCTCTCCTTTATCTAATCCGACAAGGATACCTATTTCTTTTTTCTCCTCCTCGACTAAAGATATCATGCTTGCTTGCTCAAAAATCTCTTTTTTTTCTTCCTCCTAAGACAAAATTAACCTTTTTATTTATTTACGAATAAAAAAATTTATTTTTTCAATATAACTTTTAATAAATGAACATTCTTCCTGTTCATTTTTCAACAAACAGTAACTTAAAGAATTCTCCCTTTTGAACCAAGTTTTTTGTCTTTTCCCATAGGCACAATGCTCTCTAAATATATCCTCCATCAATTTTAGCTTATTTTTTCCTTTTTGCAGCAAATACTGGCCAATTAGTTTATAACCAATGGCCTGACATCTTTCGATTGCCTCAATGCCTCCTTCTTCAAGTAGCATGCATGTTTCCTTTTCCCATCCCGCTTCAAACATACTTTGGATTCTATTTCTTAAACGTATTTCTAATTCTGACTTAGGACGATCAATCCAAAAGGCTAATGAAGGAACCACCAACGGAAAGGTTGTTTTTTGCTGCCATTCAATAATAGAGATGCCACTACATTTTTTAACTTCTATGGCTCGAATCACTCTCCTTGGATTGGAACAGTCGATAGAAGAGGCGGCTAAAGGATCAATCTGTATTAAAAGCTCTATTAGTTTTTTCCTATCTAATTTTTCTAATGACTTTCTCAACAGAGCATCTGCTGCAGGTGCCGCACAAAGTCCCCTAGTCATCGCTCGGAAATAAAGACCACAGCCCCCAACTACTAAGATAGCCCTTTTTTTTTGCAGCTCTTTGGCTAAATACTCCTTAGCCCATTGGATAAAAAGAAAGACATTAAAAGACTCTTTCCAATCTACAAGATCTATACCCCCATACCTATACCGAATTCTCTCATGTAGAGAAGGTTTTGCTGTCCCTATGTCAAGTTTTTTATAAACTTGCATCGAATCAATAGACAAAAGGGACACCCCCGTTGCTTCAGCAATTCTATGAGCGATCGCTGTTTTCCCAGTTGATGTCGCACCAACCAAAAAAAAAAATTGGTGCATTCTCCAATGCCATAGGAGGGCAGTTTTTTGAAAAATCTAAATTCATCCGTTCAAATCAAAGTTCCACCAGACCTTGCTCTCTCTATTCCTTTGCATCGTTACTAAAAAAATGAGGCTTTTGTATTTTTCAACACACATTTTATTCTTAGAGGAAAGAAAGGAAAAAAAACTTATGGATTACAAACATTTTTCTGTCAAACTTACCGCCACGGAGCATGGAAATTACCATCTAAATGCCCAGTTTCATCCCTTTTGGAACAACAAAAAAACAATAACTCTAGACCAAAATTTCCTCAATTGGAAAGAAATTATCACTGGCGCCCGCTCTCTTTATGAGACAGTATCGAATCTTTTTAGTTGGGCCAAAGAACTGTATGATTCTTTTCGTAGCCAAGACGTATCCAAAAAAACCAATGCTGGCGATAAAGAGAAAGAAAAATCTCAGCCAATAGATAAAAACTTTTCCACTAAAGAAGAGACAGCCGCAACTACTCTCAAAGATCTTAACCGCTCGCCCAATAAGCCACCCAAGGAAAGTTTTCAAGAGCCTGATTCGAAACAGAAAATCTCTTCTACTTCAGAAACAGCAAAAACTATGAATTCCCAAGCTAAAAAGAAAGCCCAATCAAAAAAGCAATTGAAAAGTTCTTCATCAAAAGTGGATTTTGTAAAAACGGACCTTTTTACTCCTTTGACCAAACACATTCTGAAGACATGTATGGAACTGGGTCGATCCGTCCTAAAAGAAAACATGAGTGTGATAAAAACAGAAGACCAAAAGAACCGATTTGAAAAGAAAAACTCTTCTCTGAAGACCGACAAAGAACAGGAAAAGTGGTCTGTTTGGATTGGATTTTCAATGTCTGATACAAAACAAGGTTCTACTCCTAAACGAAGAGAAACCCTCTCTCTCTAAAGAGTTCTAAGGAAAAGTATTTTCCCACTATCTATGGAATCCGCCACCCCCATGGAATCCACCCCCGCCATGAAACCCACCTCCATGAGGTCCACCACCATGGAAGCCGCCGGGAACTCCTCTACCCCCTGGATACCCATGAAAACGCGCTCCTCCATAAAAGGGAGCATGACCATAGCCTCTCATAGCGGGTGAAGCCCAGTTTCTAGTTGGAAGCCCTTGATGGAACTGAGATCCCCCAACTCTAGAGTTAGTCATGGGAGAGGGAGATGAATGGAGGGCTGGAGAATTAAAAGATGTTCCACCATGTCCTATTAAAGAATTTCCAGGATTATTCGCCCTTTGAGTAAAAGTATGAGGGGAAGCCCCATAAGATTGAGCACCAAAATTCCTTGACCAATTGCCCTGAGTTAGAGGGGACTGTCCATTAAAGGAATGAGTTCCCCAAGTTCCGAAATTCCTTGTTGTGTTGAACATATTCCGATTAATAATCGTATTGTTATTAACAATAGTCGTCCTGTAAAACGAACTAACAGAATACCAGGGCATTCCCCACCATGGCCTTCCAAAGAAGAATCCAAGAGAAATTCCAGGGATAAAAGGATACCCTATTCCAATTCCTAATCCCCAACCTCCTCCCCAAAATCCTAATCCAATCCCGACACCCCATCCCCAACCTATCCACGGATACCAAAGAGGAGCCCACCAATAAGGACCTAAAAACCAAGGAGAATAAGCCCAATAGGGAGGATACCAATAAGGATAATAGGGGGGAGGATAATAGGAAGAGCCAACAGCTCCAGTGTATCCTCTGAAAGCTGATGAGTTCGAAGCATTATTTTCAGCCCTATTGCTTTCTTCTTTATTGGAATTTTCTCCTCTTCTTCCCTGACTAATTGCCTTTTGAACCATTGGAATTTGAGCTTCTACAAACTGAGCAAACTGGTCTGCTCCATCAGCACTGCTTGTGAGTTGTTCCAGTTTCAAAGCTTGAGGAACGGTAATCAGATCATCTGGATTGACATGGTAACGAGAAGCAATTTCATTTTGTTTGGATTTTATTTGCTCGATGGTCCTTCTTACGGATTGAGCATAGTTTCTGGAATTTGTAGCAGCCATTTGCAACTGCATAATGGTCGCTTCAGTAGCGTGCGAAGGATCCGCAAGAAGCCCTTGGACTTGACTCATCCTTCCTTGTTGCTCTGAGTCAGGGGGTAAAGTTGATAATCCGGAAGAAAAAGCAGCACTAAATTCTTTTTTTGCTTTTTGTAATTGGTGCTCATGATAGGCTTGTGAGAAGGAAAAGTATGACATCAAAAGAACTACTATTCCCCCAAGCACACTCCCAATTTTTGTTAACATATAGAGATCCTTTTTAAGTATTTATAGAAAATTTAGATTATAAGTACCAAAGGTCAATAAAGAGCATTGGTATGACTGGATAGTCAATTTTCCCTTTTGTCAAAAAAAGTTTAACTACTTTGGATCAAAGATGGCTGCTTGTCCTAACAAAACTTTTTTTGTAAGTCTTTTTATAGGCCTTTTACTTGTCCTTTTTTCTCTTTTTCTTTTGTATTTTATAGATAAGATCCAAAGAATGTTTCCCCCAAAATTTCCTAAACAACAAAAAATTACTGTTGTCGTTCCTACCCCAACCTCTTGTGAAGGGTATATGAGATTTTTTGAAAGAATCGGAGATGGAGGGCAATGGACCTCTGAGTCAGATTTTATCCCCGTGCTTATTGGCAGAAATGGTTTGTCCTGGGGCAGAGGATTGCACGACGCACAGGAAGGAGAACAAAAAAAAGAGGGAGATGGAAAGACACCAGCAGGTATCTTTAATTTGGGATTAATCATGGGAATTGCTGAAGAGCTACCTTTAGGAGCTAGCTGGCCTTTATACCATAAAAAAAGCCCTCTGGATGCTTGGATCGAAGATCCCACCTTAGCTCATTATAACCATCTTGTCACTATTTCTGAAGCTTCTTCTCCTCCAACATGGTTTGAAAAGCAACGGCTTCGCATCGAAGATCCACATTTGGAATGGATGGTCTTTATAGAACATAACTATCCAGATGCTATCCCAGGCTTGGGAAGTGCTGTTTTCCTTCACGAAAGATATGGAGAACATACCCCTACTTCTGGTTGTGTCGCAATGGAAAAGGAAAGATTAATCGAATTAATTCGATGGATATCTTATAATGCTAAGCCTAAAATTGTGATCCTCTCTATTCCTGATTATGCTAGGCTCCAAATCCAGTGGGACCTCCCCCCTTTGTCTCAAGCTTATCCAGAGGCTTTTCTAATTGTGAATCAAAACAAACCTTGAGTTGATTTACAAATGTCTCTACAACAAATACTTTGAATATTCCTCCTACCTATTTCCAAAGAGGAGCTCTTATTGGTCCTTACCGATAGTTAAGAGCTAATTAGAAAGTTGATTGATACTCATGGCTTCATGGGGCAGCTACCCCAGCCCTAAAGGGCAGGGCTTGCGCCTAGCCTTACGGCTGACACGATAGGCTGGCTGACAGCAGCCCGCCGGAAGTGGACATGCCCTCTCCGGCAAGGTATTTCCGAGCAATGTTCCAAGCCGCCTTTAGCTCGGCGTTCAGTTCGAAGCCGCAATTTCGGCACACAAAACCTGATTGTGTTTGGCGATTGTATCGGTGGGTATCCCCACAACACGAGCATATTTGTGAGGTGTAGTGAGGATCGATGTCAACAACGACGCATTCTTTTCCCTCCGCTTTGTATTCGAAAAACGAGTGCAATTGTGCAAACGCCCACAAATGCAAGCGGCGTCGGCTGCCTGCCCTACGTTGCTTGGCATGTGTGCGTATGTGTTTTAGATTTGCAACAACAATCACAGTACCGGAACAGGCGGAATCGACGATGCGCCGACTGAGAACCTGCTCGCAATCGCGTCGGAAGCGGTGAACCTTTCCCAGCCAAGCGCCTGAGATGATGCTTGGCTGAGCAAGTGCCTTTCGATTGCAACGCACGCCTCAATCGGAAATACCTGCGATCAATCTCTTCCCAACGTTTTTCTCCGAAAAACTTGTTTGTGGACATCCCAGCGGGGCGGTTCAGTCCCCTCTCTACCCCAACGACGTTTCCTGTAGGTGAGAAGGGAATATCGGGGATGGTTAGCACAAGGTGCAGCCAACACCGTCCCTTTCGATAGATCAGATCTGCGCTATCGAAGCCGGTCGCTTGAGCAAGTAGACGATTCGCATGTGGATTGCAAGCGAACACAATTGACTTACGTCGGGCAACCGTAGAATTGCTGACAATACCTGCATTCGGACGTAGGCGGTAGGTCCTGGAGTCGTACCGGATGGGTACGACACTCCCATGCGGCCGTCTCACCTTGCGGTCTTTATTCAGACGGTTCAAGGCGGACTTGATAGCCTCCGTTGCACGCACACTCTAGCAGAAATCACAAGCCCGGAAGGCATATCCGGATGCTCAGTACGGAGTGTCCAGTACGTCTCGTGATGCAATTTCACAGCGTTCTTGCAACGCTTCTGCCAGCCAACAGCGCAGACAGCGTTGAAACAATCAGTGTACTCAGGGAGTGTGCACAAGAGGATTTCAGCCTGTTTGGTTGTAGGTTCTAGAAACAATCGGATTGTCCTCCTCATACTTCACATACTATCCTATTTTGCGAAGCGAGAGTAACAGCACTCCTTCCCATGCCTAAAGGAAGAGGTCTTGCGCGACGCTGTTGGCTGATGAAAGGAACTCTAATTTTATTTTTATTATCTTGTCTTGATCCTTTCAGAACGCCACTGGAATATCATCAATAGACATCACGCAAGTATCTTTTGGAAGAGCGAAGATTTTGGACATATTCTTGTGCTTTTTCTTTGGAAAGCCCTCCCGCAGTCTCACAAATCCTATGAAGAGCTGCATCAACATCTTTTGCCATCCTATGGGCATCGCCACAGACATACACGTAGGCCCCTTCCTGCAACCAACCCCAAAAGTCTTGAGCATTCTCCAACATCCGATGCTGAACATAAATTTTATAAGACTGATCGCGTGAAAAAGCAGTATCGAGTCGAGTCAATACACCTTCCTTTAAAAAATCTTCCAGTTCCTCCTGATAAAAGAAATCCGTGGAACGATGTTGTTCTCCAAAGAAAAGCCAATTTTTCCCTTTCGCCCCTATAGCCATCCTCTCCTGAAGAAAAGCTCTAAAAGGAGCAATCCCCGTTCCAGGTCCTATCATAATCATGGGAGCATCCGGATCAGAGGGAATACGAAAATTTGGATTAGATCGAATAAAGATAGGAATGGGGACCTTAGGGGAGGCTTCAGCCAGAAAATTAGAACATATCCCCCTTCTCCATCGTCCATGTTGAATATACCTCACAACTACCACCGTAAGGTGGACTTCCATTTCATACAGCTTTGGACTGCAGGCAATAGAATAATATCGGGGAGAAAGGGATCTTAAATTTTTAACAAGTTCAAGAGCCCCAATCCCCTTCTTTGGGAAATCGTCAAGAATAGAATTGATTTCGTAATGCCGATATAAGGCTTCTCGCAATGGAACATTTTCACCACTTGGTGTGGGAACAATTTCTTCTCCAGTATAACCTAAGGTTTCAATGATTTCCTGTACAAGCACAGGCCAATTCGTTGGGAAAACGCCCACGGCATCTCCTGGAAGATAACTCAAATCGGAACCTTCCAAAGATAACTCCAGATGCCGCGTCTCTTTCTCAGAACCCATCAATGTTAATCGCCTGTTTTCTAAGACTCTCGAAGGAAAAGGATTGTGTTTATTAAAAGGGGGTTGTGGAACGGAAACTTTTTTGGAGGTCAAAGGAACACTCACTTTTTGACCTTCCCCCTTTGTTTCCACGCTAAAAGCCTGCTTACTCTGATCTGAAATCTGTAAAGAACGCGGCAAAATTTCCAAAACACTATCTATCCATTTGGAAGCCGACTCTTCATAATCTACATCACAATCAATCCTTGGGTAGATCCTTTTGGCTCCAAGCTCTTCCAATCGTTTATCCACATTTTTCCCGGCTTGACAAAAATCTGGATAAGCAGAATCGCCCAATGCCAAAAGGGCATATTGGAGATTTTCTAATCTAGGAGCCTCTGAAGAAGACAAATACTCCCAAAATTCTCTCGCGTTATCTGGAGGTTCCCCTTCCCCAAAAGTACTTATAAAGAAAATAGCATAGGATTCTTTAGTTAAATCAACGCTTTTGAAATCAGCTAGATCGATGACCGATACGGGGAACTTTACAGACTGCAACTTCCTGCCCATTCGCTTCGCTAGCTCTTCGGCGTTTCCTGTTTGACTCCCAAAAAATATTTTTATGGTTGAATGATTAGCCCTAGAAGACTCTTCTTCCTTTTGTATTTCAGCCTGAGGGAAAGAGAGTAAATTAAAGATGAATTCTTCTGCCCATTGTCGCGCTACTGGGGAAATTGGTGCCCATTTGGGAATAGAAGGAAAGGGTCTTCCAGCCTCCGCATATTCCATTATGCCAGCTAAGAAACCGCTAATCCATGCTTTCTCTACCAAGGATAGCGGAGCAGTCTCAGGAAGCTTTTGTATGTTCTCTTTTGGTACCAATTCTATGGAACCCTCCATTTATGTTTTTAAACTATTTATTACAAAAAACCGAAAGCAAAAAGTTTCTATATTCCAAGTATAATTCAAGAAAAAAACCATTTTTTTAAATTTCTTTTTAAAATATTTTGGTTTGGAAGCCTGCGAGGGATAGAGACAATTGGCTTTAAAGAGTTTTAAACAGAGCCAAAAGCACTGCAACAGAGCCAATATTAACCATAGAAAGCGGAAGAAAAATCTTCCAACCCAGATTCATGAGTTGATCATACCGGAAGCGAGGAAGAGTCCATCGAATCCAAATAAATAGGAACAAAAATACAAGAATTTTTAATAAAAACACCAACGCCTGGATTATCAACCCACCGATACCAACTCCCTTTGTCAACAACCCAAAAGGCAGACTCCAGCCCCCAAAAAACAGTGTAATAATCAAAGCACTTGCAGCCACCATTGCAGCATACTCCCCCAAAAAGAACATACCGAATTTCATCCCTCCATATTCTGTATTATATCCAGCCACTAGCTCCTGTTCACTTTCAGGTAAATCAAATGGCGCTCGATTCGTCTCAGCAAACAAAGCTACCAAAAAAATCAGAAAAGAGATAAAAAGAAAGGGCCACATTACAAAAAGTTTCCAATCCAAATGTTGGGCAAAAAAAGGAATCATCAACCAACCGTGTTCTATCTGAAATTTAACGATATCAGAAAAATTCAAACTTCCTGTCAGAAGAAATACAGGTATGATGGAAAACCCTAGCGCTACTTCATAAGAAATCATCTGAGCGGTAGATCGTATACCTCCAAGGAAAGCGTACTTTGAATTGGAAGCCCATCCAGCAAGGACAATCCCATAAACGCTCAAAGAACTAATAGCAAATGCCCATAAGACGCCAGCTCCTGCATTGATAATGACTCCAGGCTGAGGAACAACGATCTTCAAAGAAGAGATCGTTATCGGCTCTATGGATGCAAAGGGGATAAGACCAATGATTACTAAAGGAGGAACCATGACAAAAAAAGGAGCGAGGGTGTAATAAAATCTTTTTACAACCCCAGGAACAAATTGTTCCTTAAGCATGAGTTTAAAGGCATCGGCAATTGGTTGGCCTAATCCCCAAAAACGTCCTTTGAGAAAAGGAAGTCCTACGCGGTTTGGTCCTACTCTATCCTGAATGGCAGCGCATATTTTTCTTTCAGCTAAAACGGTGTAAGCAACAATGCCTAAAAGCACACCAACAACGACAGCAATCTTAATCAATGTGCTAATAATAAAAACAGTCAAAGAACCATCCATTACTAAACTCTCTTTCTTATAGAATTGATCGGTTTTTTAACTTTTGACTCAGATCTATCCCTAAATCTCCTACTGTATTCCAAGAAAGGCTTTCAAAAAGGTCGATTTCTTTGGACATGGCATCAAAAACATCATTAATTTTTTCAAAGACCCTCTCCTTCACTCCAACCAAAAGGAGCAGATCTCGTAAAATTCTCCAATCCTCTCTGGCTCTTCCTGGACAAAGAATAGCTTTATGCAGTTTCTGTAGCCTACCAGCAATATTGATCATCGTTCCACTTTTTTCAGCAAAACTAGCTCCTGCCAATAGAATATTTGCCTTGTGCACTGCAGGCCCCGGAATCAGCCCTTGCCAAACATAAAAAGAAAGGGAAGAAAGAATATCCTCCTGAATGCCAACTTCTTCAGGATTTTCATGAATGGCAAAAAGACAGTTGATTTCTTTAGCTCGAATCTTATTTTTTAGTTCTTCAATCCTCCTTCCTTCCTTTCCAATGCCAATCCCTATAGCTCCTTTGGTATTAGGATTGAGATCGGCACTTCTAAGGAGTCCATCGGCAACTCCTTTTCTTGGAATTATTTCTGAAAATATTTCTGTCCCTTTTCCTAAAGTCTCCATGAGCTTCTTTACAAGGTAAAGCTCTTCACAAGTAAGCCTTGCAGAGACCAGAAAAGCGATTTCAGAGGGAGGAAATTCCATAAGCTTTTGAGCAACAGTGCGTAAGGCTTCTGACCATTCCAGAGGAAAGAGCGATCCATTCAGATGAGAAGCAGGCTCAGTCACTCTTTTTTTGCTATGAATATAATGGAAGCCAAGTCTTCCTTGGTCACACATCCAATGAGAGTTTACTTCCTCGTTGACCCGTGGTGTCAATCGATAGACTATATTTTCTCTACTGCCTATGATAATATTGCATCCAGTAGCGCACTCTGTACATATACTTTTAGCTTCCCTTAGGAACCAAACTCTCATTTTGAAACGAAAATCCTTGCTCGTCAACGCACCTACTGGACATATATCCACCGTATTCAATGAATAATTACCATCAAAGACCCTTCCTGGATAAACTGTTAATGTAGAATAGCTGCCACGATTCACAAAACCTATCACATCTTGTTTGGCAATCTCTCTTGCAAAACGAATACATCTAGAACACAAAATGCATCTTTCATCATCAAGAATAATCCTCGGCCCAAAGTCCACACGCTTGGGTTTTTTTACTTTTTCTTCTACAAACCGACTCCTTCCCTTACCAAAATCATATGCATATTCCTGCAACCGACATTCTCCTGCCTGATCGCATATGGGACAATCTAAGGGATGATTGATAAGAAGAAATTCCATCACTCCCTCTTGGCAATCTTTAACGAGTTTCGAGTTTGTCCTAATAGCCATTCCTTCCGTGGCTTGAGTGGCACAGGCAATCTGCGGCCTAGGCAACCAATTAATCACCGGCCTTTCTTCCGCATCAACAACAGGCTTCCGATTTGCATCTAGCTTCGGCATGCCCATTTCGAAAAGGCACATTCGACAGTTGCCCGCAATGGAAAGTTTAGGATGATAGCAATAGTGAGGAATAAACTTGCCAAATCGTTTAGCCACTTCAATAATATTTAAGCCTTTGGGAACTTTAACCCATTGTCCATCGAGCTGAACATTTACAAGAGGAGCCTCTAAGGGGGGCAAGTCATGATTAAAAGGATTTTTGATTAAAGCACTCATATCCGACACACCGTTGGCTTTGTTATAATCATCAACTTTGTTATAATCAAATTAAGCAGTCCTATTTGTCAGGGGTTCTAGAATTTCCAAAGAAGACTCTTTTCTTTGCTTAGCCTCAAACTCTTCTCCAAACATCTCCACAAAACTTTGCACAGGCCAAGAACAAGCCTCTCCAAAGGCACAAATGGTTCTACCCGCAATATGATTGGCTACTTCAAGAAGCAATTTACTATCTTCAGGCCTTCCTCCGCCAGTACAGATTCTATCAAGCATCTTCTTCATCCAAAGAGAGCCTTCCCTACACGGAGTACATTGGCCACAGGATTCATGGGCGTAAAACTCAGCAATGTTCCGCAAGCATTCAACCATATCCCGTGTATGATCCATTACTATTATTCCCCCTGATCCTGACATAGAGCCAGTAGCAGCAACTGTATCGAAATCTAAAGGGATATCCTCTAGCCCCATCTCAACAATTTCTGTCGAACCATCCTCTTTTTTCTTAGGGATCTTGTATTTTTTATCGGCTCGTAAAACTTTTGCAGACGACCCACCAGGAATTACCGCTTTGAGCTTATTGCCATTTCTAATGCCGCCACAGACCTCATAGAGAAGCTCTCCAAAAGTGATGGCCCCACAAGGATATTCATAGTATCCAGGTTTATTAACATCTCCACTTACACACCATATTCGAGTGCCAGTATTATTTGGGGTGCCTATCCGGGCATATTCAGCCCCTCCCATCTCCACAATATGCTTTACATGACAAAGTGTCTCCACATTATTGACGATGGTTGGGCACATATATAAGCCAAGCACTGCAGGAAAATAAGGGGGTTTGATTCTTGGATAGGCTCTTTTCCCCTCTAAGGATTCTATCAAACCGGTTTCTTCACCACAGATATAGGCTCCAGCTCCACGAAAAACATAAATTTCTAGCTCATACCCACTGCCCAGAATATTCTTCCCTAAAAAGTTTCTCTCTCTTGCTTCTGCCAAGGCCTTCTCAAGAATTTCAGCACCTTTTGCAAATTCTCCCCTAATGTAGATATAAGCTAAATGGGCTCGGTTGGCATAGGCACTGATGACCATGCCCTCGATCAGCTGATGCGGATCTTTATAAATAATCTGTCTATCCTTAAATGTTCCTGGTTCAGATTCATCCGCATTGCAAAGTAAATAGACTGGTTTTGTGTTTTTTTCATGATTAATGAAGCCCCACTTAACTCCCGTAGGGAAACCTGCACCCCCTCTGCCTCGTAAGCCTGATATCTTGACTTCTTGAATGATCTGGTCAGGTGGCATGGCAAGAGCCTTTTTCAAAACTTGATATCCCCCATGGCTCAGATAGCAATCTATATCAACAGTGTAACCAGGCTCATCGGCATGCTTAAGTATAAGTCTATATTCAGCTTTAGCCATGGGTTTAAAACTCCTCTTTTCTCTTTTCCCTTATTAAATGATTGAGTATCGCATCAATTTTAGTTTGAGTCACATCCATCCATTCTTCTTCGTTAAGCATCATCACCGGGGCATTTCCACAGGCTGCTAGACATTCAACAAATTCTACAGAAAACTTTCCATCCTCGCTTACATAAACATGATGCCCAACTTCATTAACGGTTTTGCAACTTTTTTTGATATATTCAAAAATTTCGTAGCTCCCAGCCAAAGCACAGGAAAGTGTTCTGCAAACTTTAAATTGATAATGCCCAAGGGGTCTTTGACGAATCATCGGATAAAAAGTCGCAATTTCCTCTACCGCTATTGGTTCTAAATCCAACTTTTCGGCAATCCACTGGACCCCTTGAGGTGAAACAAATCCAAAATGCCTTTGCCATAAATGCAGCAACGGCAAGGAAGCGCTTCTTTTGGAAACTGGATATTGGCTAATGATCCTTTCAGCCTCTTCAATAAAACTTTCTTCTAACTGAGGAAGATCTTTTTCTGTCGCATTCATTTTTCAATGCCTTAAATACAAATAAAACATGCCTCTTTTTTTTCTGAAAAAACGGGCACAAGCTCCGTTCACCTATCACACTCTCCCATGACAAAATCCAAACTCCCCAAAATAGCTACCACATCGCTTAAAAGATGCCCTGGAAGAATTTTAGGCAATATGCTTAAATTAACAAAGGATGGAGATCGAATTTTTAAACGGTAAGGCACCCCTCCACCCTTACTTACAATATAAAAACCTAGCTCTCCCTTTGGATTTTCTCCTCCAAAATATACTTCACCAACAGGTGCATCCACTCCCTGGGTTGCAATAATAAAATGCTGAATCAGTTCCTCCATTTTCGTCAAAACATCAGCTTTTTTAGGCAAATACCCCCTGGGCTCATCCACAGCAATCGGCCCCATGGGAATATCCGATAAGGCTTGTTGGAGAATCCTGCAACTTTGCCTCATTTCTTCAATTCTCACCATATATCTATCAAAACAGTCTCCAACACTCCCCAAAGGCACCTCAAAATCATATTTTTCATATCCAAGATAGGGATTTTTTTTCCTTAGATCATGATTAACCCCACTGCCTCTTAAATTCGGACCGGTCAAGCCATAATCAATAGCGTCCTCTTTGGAAATGACACCAATGTTTTGAGTCCGATCAACAAAAATTTTGTTCTTAGTTAAAAGTCCTTCTATCTCATCCACTTTAGGTAAGAACTGTTTGACGAACTCTTTTACTTTTTCAGGCCATCCCGGAGGCAAATCCCTGCTTAACCCACCAATTCTCGTATAGGTTGTTGTAAATCTAGCTCCCGTGAGCTCTTCAATCAAAGTATAGATCTTTTCTCGTTCTGTAAAAGTATAGAGAAAGACAGAAACAGCTCCACAATCCATCGCATAAGCCCCAAGCCCCATTAAATGAGAAGAAATTCTAGCAATTTCAGCACAAATCACACGAATAACCTGTGCTCTAGGAGGAATTTCCCAACCTAAAAGTTTTTCAACCGCGCAAGCATAGACCACATTATTGGCTAAAGGAGCAAGATAGTCGAGTCGATCAGTATAAGGCACAAATTGGTTATAGTGCATATTTTCGGCTATCTTTTCATCCCCTCGATGCAAATAGCCCACCTCAGGAATAGCTTTGGTGATAACCTCGCCATCTAATTCGAGAATAAGTTGGAAAACCCCATGCGTACTTGGATGGGAAGGCCCCATGTTTAACACAAGTCTTTCTCCTTCAGGGGCACCGGAAATTTCTTCTGCTCTTCTGAGAAGTTCTCCTACATCGGGAACTTCCATGCGGACTTCTCTAGTTAGATGTTCAGACATATGGTTCTTTTGTAATTATTCTTTTGGAAGCAGGGGTAGCTTTTCTGATTCTTTAATTTCTTCCAGTTCCTCAAGATTTTCTTCATCCCACTTAGCCCTTGGTTCTCTTTGATCCGATAATGGTGCAGGAGAAGACACAAAAGGGCCTCCATCTAGAGGGGCTGGTCGAGCAAAGGCTATAGGACTCTGGTCCGTTGGTTTTCCTTCCACAGGAAAATCCTTCCTCAGTGGGAAATAGGGATAACCTTCCCACATCAAAATCCGACGTAAATCTGGATGGCCTTCAAAAATAATGCCAAACATGTCGTAGGCTTCTCTTTCATGCCAGTTAGCAGTTGGATAAACAAAAGAAAGAGTGGGAACGATCGGATTGGATTCACTCAGCCTTCCTTTAATCCTCAAAGGAAGGCCTTTTTCTAAATTATAAAAATGATAAACAACCTCAAATCTAGGCTCCTCTCCTAAATGATCTACCCCTGAAATATCTAGAAGCAAAGAAAATCCTTTTTCTTCCTTTAAAAACCTTGCAACTTCCTGGATTATAGCTAAATCCATTATTAAGGTCCATTCACCACGAAATTCTTTGACTTCCAATAACTTTGCAGGGAAGAGGTTCTGAATTTCTTTGGCTAATGGGAAAGATAATGCAGACATAAACTTTACTTGCTTTCTCTTTTAGGCCTCTATTTGTTTCAAGTGACGTAAGGAAGATTCCTTATCTATCTTTTGCTGAAGCTTGATCAAGGCGTCCAGGAGAGCCTCTGGCCGAGGAGGACAACCAGAAACGTACACATCAACTGGCAGTAGCTGATCAATGCCTTGAAGGACCGAATAGCTCCTATACATTCCTCCACTGGAAGCGCAGGCACCCATAGCAATCACCCACTTTGGATCTGGCATTTGCTCATAAATCCTTTTTACCGAATAAGCCATTTTATATGTCACCGTGCCCGCCACAATCATCACGTCACACTGCCTTGGAGAAAATCGCATCACTTCCGCTCCAAATCGAGAAATATCAAATCTAGCACAAGCCGAAGACATCAATTCAATAGCGCAACAGGCAAGTCCCATTGGCATTGGCCATAAAGAATTCTTCCTCATCCAGTTGATCGCCGCATCAATCCTAGTGACTACTACATCTCCTTCGAGAGGAGAATTAAAAGCTACGGAGGTCGTTTGTACCATATACAAGAAAACTAAATTAAAAAAAATTATTCAATCAAGAAAAAAGAAGAAAAACTTGTAAAAGACAATTTGGGCGATTTTATTTTCCAAATGCATATATTTCTCTACTAATTAAATATTATAATCATTTTTAATATAATTATTTTTAATAATATATGCAGAAAAAATTTATTTTATTTATATGCACTGGAAATATCTATAGGAGTCGATTCGCTCAAGCTATTTTCAATTTTCATGCTTTCCAACACTCTCTCTGTTGGGAGGCTTTTTCAAGAGGAATTGTTGCCTCAAAAACGCCTGGGCTTCTTTCGCCTTTTGTTAAAGAAGCCCTGATTCAAAAAAATATCCCTTTATCTTTTGCTGGGACTGATCCAGTACAGCTTCATATTCGAGATCTACAAAATGCTACCCTTAGAATTGCTTTGAGGGAAGAGGAGCATAAGGAACCTCTTAAAAATCTATTTCCCGGATGGGAAAAGAACTGTCTTTTTTGGCACGTTGGCGATAGCAATCTGATCCCTCCAGAAAGAGCTTTAACGATGATTGAGAGCGCCACTCTTGAAATAATCGACACCCTCCTACAGATAGAGAAAGAAAAAAATAAATCACCACTGGTTTGTGCTTTTGAAAATATAATACATAAATAATGAGTGCTTGAGCATTATCTTTACTCATGCTAAAAGTCAACTACCCCGCCCTGATGCCGTGCTCGGAGAAGCGGGCGCGGATGCTGCTGGAGCGCGGAGGTGCCTGCGTTGTCCTGATGGTGCCCTTTACCATCCCTCCGGTGGACCGCAGGGTGGAAGATTCCGCCTTGCAGCCTCTGCGATTGAAGCTGGACCCTGGCAGTAAGGCTACCGGCATGGCGTTGGAAAAAGAGACAGTGGATGCAAACACCAGCGAAATCGTCCGTGCCATCCCCGTGCACATGCTGCTGGAATGGCAGCATCGAGG
>Ga0080006_1130425_pt1 | contig 70334 bp, 70 predicted proteins | sample RS3BMetagenome_FD_69209 | JGI IMG/M metagenome (GOLD analysis project Ga0080006, IMG submission 69209) | Ferric oxide microbial mat and aquatic microbial communities from Rainbow Spring, Yellowstone National Park, USA - RS3B (SPADES... ... | reverse complement strand
CCGGGTCGGGGACTGGGCCGCGGTGAACAACGTGGAGTTGGCGTACGTGCCCACGAACGCCTCTTACCTGAACCGGATCGAGTGCCACTTCACGGCGTTGCGGTACTTCGCGCTCAACGGCACCGACCACCGCAACCACGACGAGCAGAACTCGATGATCCGCCGCTACATCGCCTGGCGGAACCGCCACAAAAACGACGAGATACTTCGTTCAGTTTCATTACGCACTAAGGTTGCCTGACGCGGCACTAGGAACTGGCAATCGTTGCTGCTTGAGATGTGGGTGTCACCCAGTAGCCGTCAGCCGACCTCGACTGGAGGTGCGGGAACGTTGACCCAGAAGCTGAGCGTTTCCTCGACCGCCCCGACGGTGACTCTCCAAGTGAGGCGGCACGGCGCGTGCGCTAGGTATATTGACCCTGCACCCAGACTGAAGATGAGGTGACTGCGACCGGGAGTTCCATTGGGCGCTCCCGGGGTGCTCGGAACGTTCAAGGTTGCCTTGATGACGGCCGGAACCAACTGCGCCTCATTTCTGAGGTTGAGACAGTTGCGGTCCTCGTCGACCAGAGTGGCCGACACGTGGTGAGTCTTGTTGAGGTCTGGCCAATCCGCTTCGACAACTATGACGAGGCCTTGCGCTGGAAGCGTCCAGCCGCCGTCGGGCGCTGTAAGTTTGATGGCGGAGGTGTAGCACCAACCAGCGTTCAACACGCTGAAGTTTCCTGCTGTCCCTGGGTGAGCGGCGTCACCTAGAAGCGGGTATATCTTCACGCCACCAAGTTCAGCTCACGGCACTGCACGTAGCCGGAATTCGGCCAGATCGAGATGTAGCTCTGCGATGGGACCACCTGGCCGCCTGGGGGGCAGATGGTTGTTCCTTTTTCGCCACGCTCGAAGCGGTCGACAATCTCCTCCAGGGATTCATCCTCCTCGAAGAAGTCTTCGGATAGAGAGTCGTTCACGACGTCCATCGTATTACCTTTGACGTCGTTCAGGGTAGGCGCTACCGAGATTCCAGATCCCATCGCCAAGTGGGTATAGCACGCAGAGAACATTTTGGTCCCCTAGTCGTACACGAACGATCGCTCGCTTGCCCCGTTCATGGTGATAGTCCCATGCGAACTGCAGGCCAGCCCTACAGATCAGCGATTCGCTCACGTCGCTCGCTGACAACCCATGCCTATTGCGAAGCTTCGCACTAGTCGCCTGAGAGATGCGCAGCTGAGCGATCCAGATCGTCGGCATGCTCCGAGGGTAGACGGCATCTTCACCCCTACGCCTCTATCGTCCGCGGGGCGAGAGACCGGTCTCCGCTCTCATCCAGGTTCCTGCGGTCAGCCAGTCATGCCCTCGACAGGAGGCCTCCTAAGGTCCCGCCTCCCGGGATGAGTGGGATGGCACGCGTCGAGAACCGTCATTGAGCCACCGACCATAGGAGATCTATGCCGCGCAGACGATGGCTGTGAGGTGGTGTCCTTGATCCATGGAGTGTCGTCCCAGCGTGTCGCGCAAGTATGTCACGAGAAGACTATAAATGACAGTGTACATAACAGGAGATGGTGGTAAGTGGAGCCACAGGTGGAGCCAACGTAGTTGGACGCGACCGGACGCTGCAGGAGACATTATAGCTTTGAGCTGGACTTTCCTAACGACTCTGGACGTCTCTAGACAGTCTGCCAGCGACTACGGATCAGAAGGTTGGGGGTTCGAGTCCCTCCGAGCGCACCAAGAAAGCCCAGGTCAGGAGGGGTGTCCTGGAGGGGGTTCTTGACGTTGGGGGTTGCTGGCAGCCATACTGCCGCTACCCCAAATCCACACGATCTAGCGAGGAGCCCATAAATGGTTCCTGCAGGCGTGGCGTGCCGGGTTGTTGCCGGTGTGAGTGGAGGAGTCGTGGAGTGGTTGCTGGGGCAGGGTCGAGGGGTCGGCGTCCATGGTCACCACATTGACGCGCCGGGCGGGCAGATTGTGACGGGCAGGGCCGTCCTTATCCGGGGGGCGCCAGGGGGGGCTGTCACATATTGAGGTTCGGTCGCGTCATGTTGGGCGTGACAGCAAGGAGGAACACCCCTCGCGGAGTGCGCGACCGGTCTGGCAGACCGGCCCGACCCGGTCCCAGACGACGTGTGGGACGAGGCCGCAAGACATTTCGACAAGAAGCACCTGGCCGGTCTGGTCTTGTGGGTCGCCAGAACGAACCGGCTCAACGCCTCGACCAAGCAGCCGGCCGGCGTAGCGTGGTGACGGTAGGGTATTGCGAGCCTGGCTCGGTACGTTTCGGTCGGGCAGCCAGCGGGCCGGACGAAGAGGGAGGAACTGACACATGAAGACGATGACCTGCGAGGAACTTGGCGGGCCGTGTGGCTTCGCTCACGAGGGTGCGACCGCTGACGAGGTCATCAAGGCCCAGGACCGCCACCTCAAGGAGATGGTCGATAGTGGTGATGAGCGTCACCAGCTGGCCTTGAGGGAGATGAAGGGCCGTTGGAAGCATCCCATCGCGGGTATGGGGTGGTACAAGCAGGCCAAGCGAGACTTTGCTGCCCTGTCGGAGGACCGATCGCAGTCATGACCTATGTCGTGGATTTTGAAACCGTCTCGACCGTCGGTCTGGAGTCGTCGCCGGTGGCAGCCGCTCTTGCTGGACTACGCGCGAACGAGGCCCGCTACTTCAAGAACAAGTATGACCACGTGTTCACGGTGGACCCGGCGATTGACGCCAAAGCGACCATAGACTGGGTGCATCACATCCTCAAAGAGGAACGTGACATCGTCATCTCGTCTCGCCCTCTCGAGGCGACCGCCTTCGAAGTCGAGAACCTCAGAATGGCTTACGTCTTCTACGAGAGCGGCCTGTCGATCAATGTGATGTACACCGTTGACGGCCCTACGAAACGCGCGGTCGGCTTCAAACTCGCGGAAGGTATGGAAGTGCCCGCCGAGCTTTCCTCGCGGTTCAAGTTCGCCAGGCAGAAGTCCAAGCTCGCCGGCACCATTCGCGGCTCGTTCTTCGTGATCAAGAAGGAGTACTAGCCACGGAGCAGTTCCCTCAAGCTCGGGCATGTCCTCAACGCCGGGGCCGCCCGCGGGCCCGAGGCGACGGCCACTTTCGCCGCCGGAGAAACTTGGCGGATCGCGCTCCTATAGATCGATCTGTGGCTTCCGATACTTGGCGGTCCCGAATTCAGCGGTTATTGCCCCGGTACGGCGGGTGGTGGTCACCAACATTGATCAGGCAGGATCTCGTCGTGCGGTGCCCGCTTTTCCTTGTTGTGTCGGGACCGCCGGCAAGCGGGACGTCGACGCTGGCTCCTGCCCTGGCCGAGGAGATCCAGATGCCCCTCGCCGACCAATCGACCTTCCTACTCGCTCTTGGCAGCAAACCCAGCCGCATCCTTACAGACCCCAACACGATGGCGCCGACCGCTCATAGCGAAAAAGCCCCGGACGGCCCGCAGATGCCGGGCTGTCGGTTCAATCCCACAGTCGCGGGCGACTGAAGGAAACAGTCGACGCATGCCGTGGTGGGGATGGCTGCTGGTCGGGCTTGGGTTGGTTGCGGTTCCGGTCGCTGCTGCCGTCACCTTCCGGTCACAACTCTCCTTCGCCGTCAAGTTTGCGAGGACTCTCATGTCTGACCAGCGGGTGCCTCGTCCACTTCGGTGGCTCATCGGTGTCTCCCTGGCGATCAAGGTCGTACCGTTCCCCGACTTCGGGGTTGACGAGGTCGTCCTGATCATCGTAGGCCTCGTCCTCCTCACCTTCTACAGGCCAGCGCTCCGAGCAATACTCGAGGAGACGAGGACAGCCCAGTCCGCCCGGGCGGGTGCCCCGCTGACAGCTGCCCCTGAATGTGAGGACCCATCGTCCCAATGACGCCTGGACCACGCTATCCTTACCGCCGGGTAGATGGGCGGTCGCTTCGGGATTCGTCCCTCGACTCTTCGCCAAAACGAGCCATCCTCGGAGCCCTCGCCGTCAATGTTTCGGCGGCAGCAACCGGGCCTCGGCGACGCCGCGACGTACCCATCCTTCGAGTTGGCGCTTGGTGTGCAGCCCATCGGTTTCCACGCGCAGCCAACCTCCCATCTGCCGACCGCGCATCTCGAGAGGGCGGGTGTAGGACCGGGTCAGCAGCCGGTCGGTCTCGCGGGCATCGACGCGTACCATCAGGCCGCCATGACCGCTAGCCGCCACCGCAATGTGCCCGCCGACAAGGAAGGCTAGACCGCCGAACATCGGCTTTTCATCCACGTCGCCGTCGTCGGAGATCAGCTCGCGGATGCGGTTCGCTAGGTCGCGATCGTAGGCCACTCGACAAAGATTATCGACCAGATCCGAGGGCCCTCCGCTCCGTGCGATTATTGGTGGATAACCACGTGCAGCGAGGGCGAATTCGACTACGACGACCGTTCCCCCCGGCGTGGCCGTGTCGGAGCTCGACTGTCAGGTGGGCGGTTCAGGACTATACGAGCGCCGCATCTCGAGTCTGTCGGGCTACTGACCGAGCGCCGATGTATCGGGATCACATAGTCGGACTCGCTCGATACGCCGAAGAGGACCCGATTCAAGTGGTCGGGCAGCTCGAGGCTGCCGCCTCGATGGTCGCGTTCGTGTTCGGGGGCCTCAGCGACGAGAGCTGGTACCGGGAATGCCTGTACGACTATCCAGAGCCTTCCCAACGCTCCCTGGCCTGGCTGGCCGTGCACACCCTCCACGAGGGCGAGCACCACCTGGTGGACGTAGCACGTCGGCTGACACCCCAACAGACGCCGCTGTTTCCCATCGAGGAAAACAACCGTGGCCAGGTCACCCCTCAGCCGGATATCGCCTTTGCGCCCTGCGCGCTCGCCTGAGAGTGTCCCGTTACCCTGGCTCGCCCCTGTCGAGACCGACCAGTAGCTCCTCGATCAGAAGCCGGTCGTCGATGATGATGACCAGGAAAGGAGTGGAGTGGAGTGCACCCGAGCTATTGATCAGCCAGATCCGCACCGTCGACAGCCGCGATCCCGTTCTCATAGCGATCCCGCAGTACTCGGCTGAGTTCGCTGCGCGCCACTGATAGTCCCCCTGGTACGACGAGGGCCGCTTCGCCGAGATCGATGAAGCCGACATCAAGTTGATGCCGCCATCACGAAGTCTTTCGCAGAAGCGACCTTGCCAGTCGGTCTCCACGCCGTGATCGGCCACCGGCGCGCGTGGTCCCTGACCATCGACCTTTTGGAGGATGCGCCGATGAGGAGCGATCGTCTCGCTCCGGCGTTACCAGTCTTCGGTTCCTTGCCAGGTCCAGGTAGGGAGGGCGTGAGCCAGGATCGGATCGGCCAGGCAATGTCGGCATTTCATGGGCCATGCTCATCAGCGCTTGGAGCGCTATCGCAACCACCCAGACACGCAATGTCCCAGGCGACGTGCATCGCGTGTACCAGACCCGTGCCGCTGCTGCGGGCATGAGCGTCCAGGAGTACCTGCTGGGCGAACTTGTGCGTAACGCCGCCCTGCGGACTCCCGCCGAACTCGTCGCCGAAACCGAGGGACGCCTGCGAGCGGAGGGCCCGGAAGGCTTCGCCGCAACCGCGGCAAGCCAAATCGTACGCGCCGAGCGAGCTTCGCACTGATGATGCGCTCGTGAGTGTCATCGACGCATCGATCTTCGTCGACGCGCTCGTCGGAGTCGGAGTCCACGGGGATCTGGCGCGCCAGGAGGTACGGAGGCAACCGACCTCGCAGGTGCCGGCCATCTTCGGCGCAGAAAGCGCCTCCGCTCTTCGCTGTCTCGTCCTTCGCGGTGATCTCAGTGCAATCCGAGCCGTGGCTGTGCTCGAACAAGTCCGCCGAGTCAGGACTCTCCAATATCCTTTTGAACCCTTCGCCCCGCGAGTCTGGGAGCTCAGAGACAAGCTGACGGTCTATGACGCGTGGTACGTCGCTCTGGCCGAGTGGTTGCGCACTGATCTGGTTACGGGGGACGAGAGGTTGACGAACGCCGCCGGGCTGGACTGTCGGGTCCGCCGGCCGGGCGCTGTGCGGTGATCGAACTTGTGCGTCACCCGGCGGAGCGGTCGCCCGCGACGATTCTGCCGACCTGGTCGGCTAGCCGCTCGCCTAGCCAGGCGTCGTGGGGCCTAGCGACTACGGTAGGCGACGTTGCAGGCAATGAGGAATTTGGTTCCGTTGAGCCCCGCCGCTCTCTGTCAACTCGGTGGTCAGGGTGATGGACTTAGCTTGTCACGCTACAAGCCACCTGCGACGGCCCCAGCCACGCGTTTGCCCAGTTAGATAGCCCTGCGTTGCGGTTGGCGCCACTGCAAAGAGGCTCGCCTGCGGTAAGGGAAGCGGTAGGCTAAAAGTATGAGCCGCGCGGAGAAGGTGACTGTAAGTCTGCCCGCAGAGCTGTTGGCCCGGATCGAGCACTGACACCGCGACCGGGAGACCAGTCGGTCCGAGGTTGTCTCGGAATTGGTGTGGCGCGGCTGGCGCCAAGCGGAGGACGAAGAGCGCGAGGAACGCTACCGGTCCGCCTACCAGGCGCAGCCTGAGACTGACGCCGAACGAGCTTGGGCCGAGGAAGCAGCCAAAGACCTGTTCGGCGAGGACGCCACCGGTTGGAGCGACAGCGACCGCGCCGACGGTGCGGCAGGCTGAGATCTGGTGGGCGCAACGACCGCCCGGCCGCCGTCATCCCGTTCTTGTGCTCTCCTGGGACGCGCATGGCACCTGGCGGGACCGCGTGACCGTCGCCGACATCACCAAAACGGGGCCGGGTACTCGACGCTGAAGCGCGGCTCACAGAAGACGACGGGATGCCCCGACCCTGCGTGGTCAACCTGGATAACTTGGCGACGGTGCCGCGCGGCATCCTCCGGTCTCGAATCACCAGGCTGAGCGCTCAGCAGATGGCCGAGATCAGCCGCGCCGCCCACTTGGCCCTCGGGTTCCCCCTCCCCTGTACGACGGTGTAGGCGGTGGTGGGGCGTCGGCACAATCGTGGAGTTGCGCAGGGCGGCGCAGCTGCTCTGGGTGGCTAATCCGATGCGTGAGCCGTACGGCGATGAAGCCAAAGACCTGATCGGGCAGGGGAGTGGCCGGCGCCGGGGGATCTCGACGTGCTGCAGGCTGTTGCGGAAGACTTGGCTGAGGTCACCTGTGACACAGTGGGCGATGCAGGTGATGAGATCATAAACTTCTTGCCGGAGGCGTTCCGTGCTGACGGCTGCGAGTCGCGTGGCGGCCCGGCGTGACGGCCTGTCGGGCATGGTCAGCGTGGCCGCCCGACGACCGAGCTAGCCTTTGGAGCTGACGCCCATGATGGTGTCGTGGGCCCGGTGTTGGAACTAGCCAAAGGATCACCGTGACCCGAGATTACGACGTGACGCCCGACGACAGCGCAGAGGACGCCCTGACGCCCGCTGTCGAGCGTTACCGGACTATGAAGCCGGCGGTGATATCCCCACACGTCGACATGCCCGGCTACGGCAAGTACAGCGCCTTCATGAGGCGCGGCTCCATGGAGCGCTACCAGATCGAGATCAATCCTGGGGAGGGGACTGTCACGTGGAGGTCGGGGGACAAAAAGCCTGTGGAGATGTGCGCATGGTGGGCGCGCGACGACCAGCATCCAGAACTGCCAGCCGTGAAGAATTTTGTGCTGGTCCAGTACTCCAGCCTTACCAACCGGTTTTATGCGGTCGGGAAAGTTCTTGCTGTCGACGAAACCGGACGGACCTTAGCCTCGACGTTCGAGTACCAGCACTCCAAGCTGCGTCAGCAGTGGGAGCCGGCTGCGCGTCAGCTGTCCGCCCGTGGTCTGCCGCTGGTCCTGGAGCCGATGGGGCGTTGGCCTATGAGAGGTCCGTGGTCGCTGAACCGCAGGCATCCCAAGGCTGTGAAAGGTTTGTGGTACAGGTCGATCCCGGGGATCTTCTTGACGGCGACCGTGGCCTTCATCGTGTTTTTGGTGCTGCTAGCGGTCTTCTCGCATTGAGACGCCGTGACGGGGTTGTCGGCGTGTGACGGGTAGGCCCCGCAGCTAGCTAGGACCCGGTCTGCTTAGATCGCTCTTCGCTTACCAGGTCGGGGTGCCGGCGATTCCAGAACTGCGCGTAACCCCACCCTACGGGCACGATCAGCACTATCGCCACCCAAATGCCTATTCCTGCCCAAAACGCGACGGCGCTGTGAGCCATCACGCGGATCATGCTCCCGCCGAATAGCACTAATAGTAGGAGAAGTCCAGCCCGATGCCAGGGGCTCGGTGGCCCGTAACGGAGAAGTTTCCCGAGCGGGCCCTCGTTGAATATGGCGTACATCACCCTCGTCGGCGGTGACATCCGCTCACCGTGAGGCGCCGCACTGTGAGGCGCCGAGCCGCGACCGGCCGTGTCGCGTTTGGACGCCCCGGATCCTTCGCCGCTGCTTCTAACCCCTCGTGACGGCATGCCAGCGCCCCCTTACGCTCGGACGGATTCCGCGGGACAATCGTACAGGACTAGATGCCATTCACTGTCATCCGGCGGGCTGTCAGCCCACCCAGTACCACCGGGCCCGCCACCGCCGGGCGTGAGGTCGATCCGAGCCGTAGGCGGCATTCGGGGTTCGGAAGAGTTCCAGCTATGCGACGGCGAGTTGGTGAACTTGAATGCCTCAAGTCGTAACACAGTTATGAGTAACTTGACTTGACGAAGGCGATCGTTGTACTTTCATCTTGTCGTTGTGACTGTTACGGAAAGTCGGAGGCGGATAATGAGACACCGGGCACCTCGAAACCGAGGGTGGAAGCGAGCGGGCGCAGCCCTTGCGGCGAGCGCTGCTGTGTCCGAGATGTTCCTGCTCGGTAGCGTGCCATCATCGGCTTCGGCGGTGCCTTCCTCTGGGGCTCTCGCCCCTGGGGGAGTTCAGCCCAGAGCTTCGGTCCCAGGCGGAGCGGGATATTGGCTGGTGTCCGCGGACGGGACGGTGTACCCGTTCGGCGGAGCGAAGTTCTACGGAGACGCTTCGAATCTTCATTTGGTCAAGCCGATCGTTGGGATCGTGGCCACCCCGGACGGGGGCGGATACTGGCTTGTGGCCGCTGACGGCGGTGTCTTTTCCTACGGCGACGCAATCTTTTACGGAAGTGAAGGTCTGACAGGCACTCCCTCGCCGGTCGTCGCCGGTGCGGTAGTCCCGGATCTCACCGCAGGCCCGACTGGTCCAACTGGGCCCATAGGCCCGATGGGCCCCATGGGCGCTACCGGCCCGATGGGTGCGATCGGGGCTACCGGTGCTACTGGGGCGACCGGTGCTACTGGGGCGACCGGTGCTACTGGGGCGACCGGTGCTACTGGGGCGACCGGTGCTACTGGGGCGACCGGTGCTACTGGGGCGACCGGTGCTACTGGGGCGACCGGTGCTACTGGGGCGACCGGTGCTACTGGGGCGACCGGTGCTACTGGGGCGACCGGTGCTACCGGTGCTACTGGGGCGACCGGCCCCGCTGGTGCCGCTGGCCTGAATGGTGCTACGGGGGCTACTGGCCCGTCCGGTGTCGTGTCGGGACTCATCAACGTGGATAGCTGCACCCAGGCAGTGAAGTCGCTCGCATATACGGTAGGGCCGACAGCTTCTGGGGGTGATCAATATTGTTTGATCACGATCACGCCGCAACTACCTAAGCTCCCAGCGATGGCAGCGACAGCCTTCAACGTGATCCAGACTCCTGAGCTCGTGCAATCGGTCTATTTGTCCAACAACGTCCATGGGACTCAGGTTGGTTTGGCTGTTTACGGCTATTCAAATGGGACGGTTTCTGACGTTGTCGGCCAAACCGGGAGCGGCCAGGTGACGTTCGAGATCACCTCTCCAAGCAGTTAAGTCGCCTCGCTGGTATCTGATACGAGAGGCCAGCGGTCGTCGCTGATGGGCGTCACGTGTCGTAGAAGCGCCTGTTCGCTTCGACCGAAGCCCGTATGGCCGCCGGCAGGTCGGCCACGCCGAGAAGGTAGTTGGTGAGGTCGCGTCCGCGTCCGACTTCACCGACGTAGTAGGCGGCGATAGAAGCTTCGTAGGCGACCTTCCAGGCGCGGGCGTCGGAGTCGACGAACAGACGGTCCACGCTCGCCTCACATGGTTTTGCGTCGGGGAGAGCCCCCGCGAAGTCGAACGCCAGCCCGCAGGCTCTCCAAGCGGCCTGCCACGCCTGGGCGGAGCGGTAGTGCTCGGCGAGGCTTACCAGCGGCTCGGCTCTCCAAGGTCGATCAGCCCACGCTGTCCAAAGGACCCCGCACGCTTCGTCGGGAGCGCCCAGCCCCAACAGGCACACCCCTAGACGCCACCTGGCGTAGAAGACCTCTTCGTCCCAACCTCCAAGCGACAGGCGCTTGCGGTACCAGTCTCTCGCCTCGACCAGACGTCGGGTGTCGTCGAAGCTTCGCGCCAGGTAGAAGGCCGTACGCGGATCTTCCGGCATGTCCGCCCAGTCCTGGAGCAGAAGTGCTATCTCACGCTCGAACTTGTCGGCCCGGCTTCCGCCGTCAGCGTGGTGGTGCACCCAGCCGCTCGGGCTGCGCGCGGTCAGAGCCGGGCGGGACGCGATGGACAGGTACTCGTGCGCTCGTCGCTGCCAGGACCATCTGCGGCCCGATCGGACGAACCTCGGCAGCCAGAACCGGAGGTTGCCGTAGCGCTGCTCGACCTCCAAGCCGTCCACCTCTTCGCCGAGCCAGTCGACACTCAAGTCGCCGTGGATCGTCTCGTCCGCGTCGAGGGTCAACAACCAGTCACTGTGGCGTTCGGCTGCTTGCAAAGCGACGTTGCGTGAGGGACCGAAACCCCGCCACTGGTCTTGTATGAGCTCCCCTGGGAGGTCCCCGAACACTTCGCGGGCCACCTGGGGCGTCGCGTCGGTGCTGCCGGTGTCCACGATCGTCCAGCGGTCTATCCGGCCCGCCACACTTGCGGCCAGGCGGGGCAGCGTCTTGGCCTCGTTGCGTACGATCATGACCAGCCCGACGGTCGCCTTGCGCTCAGAGTCAGCCACCGCTCACCCTTTCGCCTGGAGGGAAGGGTCGAGATCCACCGCTTTGGCTACGTCTTGCTTTCCTGACGACACCTGCCCGGTCGACTCCAAGAGCAGGCCTTCGTTGAAAAGCGCCTCAGCGTTGTCGGGTTGCAGTGCCGTCACCCGCTGATACAACTTGAGGGCACCGGAGGGATCCGAGCCGGTTTCGCTGACAGCCAGGTTGTACAGCGCCGGCACGTAGTCGTGGTCGGCTGAGATCGCCTCGTCGTAGTCGTGCGCCGCTTGTGTGGGATCCCCGTCGTGGCCGGCTATCACCCCCAGGTCGTACCACGCCACATAGTTACGGGGTTGCGCCGCGAGGACCGAAAGGTAGTCGGCGCTCGCCGTAGCGTAATCGCCTTTGGACTGCGCGGCCAGGCCCGCAGACAAGCGGGCGTCAACCTGTCCAGACGAGACCTTCGACGACGAGCAACCGCTCGCCAGGATGCACATGCTAACCCCGAACCCTGCGACAGCCCAGATAGACCCAAGCCGTGATCTCACCGGGCGGTCCGCCCGCCTATCCCGAGGTCGCCCCACATGTCCTAACTATGATAACCCTACGTGCACAAGTCCGTCTGGCGGGGTTGGCCTGGGCCGGTGCCTTCTCGTGTCAGCCCGCGGCGTCGGCGAGTCCGAGCCAGGTGTCTTCGAGGGTGTCCACCTGGGCGGACGCTTCGGCGAGGCGGACGGCGATCTCTGCCGCTTCGCGATGGTCCGACACAGAGGCGAGTTGCTCGGCTAGGAGGTCCCGGGCGCGTGTGGCGCCGGCGAGCTTCTTCTCCACTTCCCTCAGGGCGCGCCCGGCCGGGCGCGCAGTCCTCGTGGGCTCGCTCGGCGCGCGGCGAGGAGCGGGTCTCCCGGACGGTGCTGACCCAGAGGGTGTTGTCGCAGGGGTCGCAGCGACGCGGGACGGACCGACGCGCCGAGCGGACGTCCCGGCGGGGGAAGTGGCCTCCGCCAGCCACGCGGCGAGGCCTCCCGGCACCTCGCGTAGCGAGCCTCGAGCGTCGAGCGCGACGATGCGGTCCACCGTGCGTTCCAGGAACGCCCGGTCGTGGCTGACCGCTACGAGAGCGCCCGGCCAGTCGTCGAGGAAATCCTCGAGGACCCGCAGGGTGTCTAGGTCCAAGTCGTTCGTCGGTTCGTCGAGGAGCAGCACGTTGGGGCGGGCGGCCAGGACGACCAGAAGCTGAAGGCGCCTGCGTTCGCCGCCCGACAGGGTAGACACCCGAGCGAAGGGCAGCTCCCCGCTGAACCAGAAGCTCTCCATGAGCAGGTTGTCTTCGGGGCTGCCCGGCGCCCGGAAGTCCCCGGCCACGAGGTCCCGGACCCGGGCGGTCTCGTCGAGCTCGACGCCGCTTTGGCTGTAGTAGCCGACCGTCACCGTCGGGCCGATGTCGACACGGCCGCCGGCCGGGCTGCGGACCCCGGCTATAAGGTCCAGGAGGGTTGTCTTGCCGGTGCCGTTCGCTCCGAGCACCCCGAGGCGTTCGCCTGGGCCGACGGACAGGTTGATCCCGTCGAGAACCCGGGGTTGGGCATCGGAATAGGAGAAAGACACGTCCTCGCAGGAGATCACCTTGTCGCCGAGGCGGGGGGTGCCCATCGCGAGGCCGAGCTTGGCCGGGCGGGCCGCGCCTTGGGGCCGGGTGTCGATCAACGCTTTCGCTGCGTCGACCCGGGCTTGGGGTTTGCGGCTGCGCGCGGGAGCTCCCCTGCGGAGCCATTCGAGCTCGCGCCTGGCCAGGTTGCGCCTCGTGGCCTCCGCGCTCGACGCCCGCACCTCGCGCAGCGCCTTGGACTCCAGGTAGGCGCTGTAGCTGCCGTCGTGGTTGAAGCTGGCGCCCCGGTCCAGCTCCACCATCCTTGTGCACAAGGCGTCGAGGAGGTGACGGTCGTGGCTTACCAGCACCAGACCTCCCCGCCAGGCGCGAAGGCGTTGCGTCAGCCACGCCACCGTCGGGAGGTCCAGGTGGTTGGTCGGCTCGTCGAGGACGAGCAGGTCGGCGGGATGGGTGAGGACCCTTGCCAGGGCGACCCTCTTGCGCTGGCCGCCCGAGAGGTTCCCGCAACCCGCGCCGGTGAGATGTCCCATCCCCAGCCGGTCGAGTGTGGCAGCGGCTTCCCACCCGTCCCCGACAGCGGAGCCGACCGTGCCCTCGGGCAGCTCGGGGTTTTGCTCCAAGAAGCCGATCGTGGCGCCCGAACCGTAGCGGACGGTGCCGGAGTCGGGCGTGTCCACCCCGGCTAACACCCGAAGCAACGTGGACTTCCCGGCACCGTTGATCCCGACGACACCTACCCGGTCGCCGTCGGCGACGGTCACCCCGAGATCTTCGAAGAGGGTTCTGTCCGAGCGTCGAACGGCGACGCCTTGGAGGTCAGCGAGGATAGCCACGTGCCCTCCAGGTTACCGTCGCGGGGCGGCTGCTACTCGGTGATCGCCTTGATACGCTCTACCACCAGGGCCGCGTCGGGGCTGCTAGCCGCTGCCGTCGCGGGCACCTGCAAGCCGAGGAGCTTGGTGATGTCACCGTCGACTTTGATCCTTCCGCTCATGAAGGCGTTCATCGCGGCGCTCGCGTCGCCGTCTACGAGCAGGGCCCGGGCCACGTCGTAGGGCATCGTCACCGTCACGTCGGGAGACTCGACGTGGCCTGTCTCGATGTCGAGAACCCCCGACGAGGTGTCCAGGTGGGCGTGGACGACTCCCGCCCCGAAAGGCACGTCGCTGATGATCTGGTTCATCCTCACGGTCATCGTCACAGCGGGAGCGCGGTCTTTGAACTCCTCGCGGATCAGGCGGGTCTGTTGGATCCACTCTTCGCTTAGGAAAGGGTATCGGGTCACTTCGGGCATCCCCCGTGATCGGCGTTGTCGACAGTAGCGGCGGGGCGGGCTGCGAAGCGCCGCTTCCACCCGGCGAGAACCTATCGCGAATCGGGCCGCACAGTTCCGCCGGGGCGTTCTCCTAGCATGTGAGCATGCCCCGGTCCATTACAACCGATGACGTAGCTCACGTGGCGCGCCTCGCACGGCTCCAGCTCAGCCCGGAGGAGCTCACCCGTTTCACCGGGCAGCTTGCGGCGGTGCTCGACCACGCCAGCGACGTCGAAGCCTTAGACACGACCGGGGTCGCTCCCACCGCCCACCCGCTGCCGCTGGTCAACGTGCTGCGCGACGACGTGGTCACCGCGAGCCTCGACAGGGCTGCGGTCCTCGCCGGAGCCCCCGAAGTGGTGGATAACCGTTTCAGCGTCCCGAAGATCCTCGGGGACTCCCAGTGACCCAAACCGGGGGTGTGGTCTCCACAGCGGCGGCTGTCCGGTCCGGCGAGAAGAGCGCCATGGACGTCGTCGAAGCGCACCTGGCGGCGATCGCCGCTCACGAAGGTTCTATCCACGCTTTCAACGAGGTGACAGCCGAGCGTGCCCGGGCAGCCGCCGGTGCCGTGGACGGCGTCGTCGCAGGGGGAGGCGACCCCGGGCCGCTGGCCGGGGTGCCGGTCGCGCTGAAAGACAACCTTTGCACGGCCGGGATCCCGACCACCTGCTCGTCGAGGATCCTCCAAGGTTGGCGCCCACCCTACGACGCGACGGTCGTGAAGCGACTGGCGGCGGCTGGGGCGGTGGTCGTCGGAAAGACGAACCTCGACGAGTTCGCCATGGGCTCCTCCACGGAGAACTCTGCGTTCGGTCCGACCCGCAACCCCCATGATCTAAGCCGGGTGCCGGGTGGCTCCTCGGGGGGCAGCGCGGCGGCGGTAGCAGCCGGCTTCGCGGCGGGAGCGCTCGGCTCGGACACCGGCGGCTCGATCCGCCAGCCGGCGGCTCTGTGCGGGGTCGTCGGAGTGAAGCCGACCTACGGGCTCGTGTCCAGGTACGGTCTGATCGCTTTCGCCAGTTCTCTCGACCAGGTAGGCCCGTTCGCTATGAGCGTCGCGGACGCAGCCGCTCTCCTCGACGTGATCGCGGGGCCGGACCCGATGGACTCCACCTGCCTGCGCGACGCGACACCGTCAGCGGCGTCGCGTATGGGGTCGGGCGTCGAAGGGTTACGGGTCGGGGTGATATCTCAGATGGACGCCGCTGAAGGGGTGGCCGCCGACGTGAAGGCGAGGCTCGCCGAGGCGGCAGCGGCTCTCGGTAATGCCGGAGCGAAAGTCGACCAGGTGAGCGTCCCAGCTGTCACCTACGGCCTGTCCGCGTACTATCTGATCGCACCGGCCGAGGCCTCCTCGAACCTCGCCCGCTACGACGGAGTGCGATACGGTCTGCGAGCCCCCGACAGCGTGGACATCACCGACATGTACTTCCGCAGCCGCTCCGCCGGTTTCGGTGACGAGGTCAAGCGGCGGATCATGCTCGGCACCTACGCCCTGTCAGCGGGCTACTACGACGCGTACTACGGCCAGGCGCAGAAAGTCCGCACCTTGATCATCAGGGACTTCGCAGCGGCTTACGAGCACTTCGACGTGCTCTTGTCGCCGACGGCCCCGAGCACCGCTTTCGAGATCGGTGCGAAGTCCGCGGACCCGCTCACGATGTATCTCAACGACGTTTTCACTATCCCGTCCAACCTGGCGGGCCATCCAGCTGTCAGCGTCCCTTTCGGCACCGGCGACGACGGCCTGCCGATAGGAATACAGGTCCTCGCGCCTGCGCTTGGCGAGCCGGTCATGTTCCAAGTGGCCGAGGTCCTAGAAGCACGCGCGCCTGCGACCCCGCCCAGCGCCAGCCGGCGAACGCTCAGCTCACCGGTCGCGCCGACCACGAAGGGGGAAGCCCTGTGAGCCCCGAATCCGCAGCACGCGGCGCCGCCGGTTGGGAGACCGTCATCGGCCTGGAAGTGCACTGCGAGCTCCGCACGAACACGAAGCTTTTCTGCGGCTGCCGTAACAGCTTCGGGGAGGAGCCGAACACGAACGTCTGCCCGGTGTGCCTAGGGCTGCCCGGGTCGCTTCCGGTCCTGAACCGGGCGGCGGTCGAATACGCGATCCGCATCGGGGCGGCCCTGCACTCTACGGTGCAGGCTTCGATGTTCCACCGCAAGAACTACTTCTACCCCGACATGCCCAAGGACTATCAGATCAGCCAGTACGACGTGCCGATCAACGCGGGAGGCTGGCTGGAGTTGCCCGGCGGTCGGCGCATCGGGATCGTCAGAGCCCACCTGGAGGAAGACACCGGCAAGACGACTCACCTGGGGGGCGGCGGGCGGATCCACGAGGCGACACGCTCGCTGGTCGACTACAACCGGGCTGGGGTGCCGCTGGTCGAGATCGTCAGCGCGCCCGACATGACAAGCGCAGAGGAGGCGCGCGCCTACGTCGACGAGCTCCGAGCGATCCTCGTCGCCACAGGCGCGTCGGACGGGAAGATGGAGGAAGGCTCTTTGAGAGTCGACGCGAACGTGTCGGTCCGCCCGGCCGGTTCCGAAGTGTTCGGGACCCGCTGCGAGATCAAGAACATGAACTCGCTGCGCTCACTCGGCCGGGCCGTCGACTACGAAGTGTCCCGCCAGATAGCGCTGATCGAGTCCGGCGGCGTCGTCTCCCAAGAGACCCGACACTGGGACGAGGGTGGCGGGCGGACCTCTTCGATGCGCTCGAAAGAGGAGGCCTACGACTACAGGTACTTCCCCGAGCCGGACCTCGTTCCCGTCGACCCACCGGCGGAGTGGGTCGCTGCGATAAAGGCGAGCCTGCCGGCGATGCCAGCCGAGCGGCGCGCGCGCATCGCCGAGATAAGCGGCCTGCCTGCGGGCTCCGAGGCGGTCGTCACCGTCGTGCGTCTCGGCCTCGACGACCTAGTCGAGGCGGCAGGCGCCCCAATCGGCGCGGTCAGTCCCACGTCGGCGGCAGCGCAGGCGGACGTTGCTGCCGTCGCGGTCAAACGCGTCGCTAACGAGGTCGCGTCGGACCTTGCAGGAGCAGCGAACCTCGACCGGGGCGGCTTCGCGAAGCTGGTACGCATGGAGGCGTCGGGGCAGCTCACCTCGGCGCAGGCTCGGACCGTCCTCAAGTCGATGCTCGAAGCCGGCGGCGACCCCGAGACCATCGCCTCAAGCCTCGGTTTCGAGGCTATGGACTCCGGAGGCCTGGAAAGCGTCATCGACGAGGTCATATCTGCGCACCCGGAGGAATGGTCGAGATATCGCGAAGGCGAGGACAAGCTCGCAGGATTCTTCATCGGCCACATAAAGCAGGCCACCCAGGGAAAAGCCGACCTGAAATCCGCGTCCGCTCTGCTTCGCTCCAGGCGTTGAAGCGTGCCCGGGGTGAGCGACTGGACTGCGCGGTCTAGCCACCTCGGGCTGTGGGCTGCCGGCGTTCTGGCGGCGCTGTGCGGGCTTTCGGGGTGCGCGCAGCCGTCTCCCCGCTCGACCGCTCCGCCGTCGGCTGTCGCCCCGTCAACCGCGGCGCCTTCAACCGCCGAGCCGTCAACCGCCGAGCCGTCAACGGCGGCGCCGCCAACTGCCGCGCCGTCAACGGCGGCGCCGCCAACTGCCGCGCCGTCAACGGCGGCGCCGTCAACTGCCGCGCCGCCGGCGGTTCGGGTGTCGAGCGCCGGCTATCCCGACGGCTGGACCCAGGCGGGTCTGCGAGGCCCGGCCTTCTCCGGGGAGTCATGCCACGTGCGATGGGCGGTCTTTCAAGGCTTGGACCAGCCTCTGCCTGACCCTGCTTGCACTCCCGGGGCGATCGACCCCGACATAACCCAGTCCGACCTCGACCAGACCGTCTGCCGGCCTGGAGGGTTCACTTCGACTGTCAGGCCGCCCGAGGCGATCAGCGAACCAGCCAAGTACCAGGCGATGAGAGCATACGGGTTCTACGACGGGCGCTCCGCGAGACCCTACGAGTTCGACCATCTCGTTCCCTTGGAGCTGGGCGGTTCGAGCTCCACCTACAACCTTTGGCCCGAGCAGGACGTCGGCGCTACCAGCCTCTACATCCACAACACCAAAGACCAGGTGGAAGACGACCTTCACGCGGCTGTGTGCGCCGGGCGGGTTCCCCTCTCCGCCGCCCAGGACGCCATAGCATCCGACTGGGTCAGCGCCGAGGCGGTCCTTCGGGTCGCGTTCGGCTCGGGGTGACCGCCAGCCGGCGGCTAGGGGTCGAGGCGAGCCGAAGCGGTTCCGCTGAGCACGACGTCGCCGTTCTGGTTGGCGGTCTCGACCTTGAAGTCGGCGACCGGCCCCTCGTCGGTGTCACGAAGCGCTGTCACTTCGGCGCGCGCCGTTAAGGTGTCGCCCGGCCAGACCTGCTTGACGAAACGGGCGCCGTAGCTGAGCAGCCGTCCGTCGCCCACCCAGTCCGTCAGCAGCCTCGCAGTGATCCCCATGGTGAGCATGCCGTGAGCGAACACGCTCGGGTATCCCGCAACCTGCGTCGCGAACACCTCGTCGGTGTGCAAAGGGTTGTAGTCCCCAGACGCGCCTGCATACTGGACGATCTGGGTTCGTGTCAGGTCCTCTACGAGAGTGTCCTGGCGTAGGTCCCCGACCTTGAGATCTGACATCTTGAGAGCCATCACTTCGCTGCTTTCGTGACCGGGCCGGCAGTGCGCACGCCGACACCACGGGCGGTGACGACGAGGCGGCCGTCTTGGTCCCTGTACTCGGTGACCGTCTCGGCGAACTCCAGCCGGCCGGAGCGGCCCTGCTTGTCCCAGCGCTTACCTGGGATCACCGTAGCGCTCAGCACGTCACCGGGTCTGATGGGACGGTGGTAGGTGAACTCCTGCTCGGCGTGCAGGGAGCTGCCAGCGTTCCTGGCGGACCCCGGAGCGGAGCCGGCGTCCTCGGCGGAAGCCTGCGCCGCCGGGGCGGGATTCGACGGGTCCTGCGAAGCTGCCGGTGCGTTGCTCAGACCGCTCGGGGTGCGACCGGAGCCGAACCACTTCTGGCCGGGCTTGGGCCGCAGAGGGTAGTCCGGGTCGAACTGGGCCGACGACTGGACGAACGTCGGCGGGGCGATCACAGAGCCGACCTCTGTGGCCTTCGCGTAGTCCTCGTCGGAGTAGATCGGGTTAGTGTCGCCCACAGCCCGGGCGAACATGAGAATCGCACCTTTTTCCACTGGGAACACTCCAACAGCCATCCGGCCTCCCCGAGATCGTCTAGACACGTCGGCGGGAAGATCCCGCCGCTCGAACCTGTGACGTCACGTTAGGTCACCTCCGGCGCGCTTTTCCAACCAAGCGGTCGCCAAGACAGACGGAGGTGGTCCACCCGGCGCAGACCTGCGCTGTAGGAGAGCTGCTCGCAGCCCGGGGCGACACGCCAGTCGGGGATCCTGCGGTTCCATTCGCGTACCGCCACCGTCATTTCGAGGCGGGCGAGGTGGCTGCCGACGCAACGGTGGGCTCCGGCCCCGAACGCGACGTGGCGGTTCGGCCTGCGCTCGAGGTGCACCGCCAAAGCCTGCGGGAACCCCGCGGCGTCGACGTTCGCAGCGGCGAGGCTCACCAACACGACAGTCCCCGCCTCTACGAGGATCCCGCCGGGCAGTGTCACGTCGCGTACTGCCAGTCGCGGGGACGCCGTCGCCACTGGCGACTCCCAGCGCAGCAACTCGTCGACCGCAGCGGGTATCAACGCCGGCTCGGCCGCGATGCGCTCCCTGTCGTCGGGGTGGGTTGCCAGGTAGGCGAACAGGCAGGTGAGAGAGTCCGAAACGGTGTCGAGACCTGCGATCACCAAGGTGAAAGCTATGTCGAGGATCTCCTCGTCGCTGAGCGCCGCCCCTTCTACTCTCCAGCGGGCGAGGTGGGAGATGACGTCCCCGCTGCGCTGCGGACCGCCCCTGCGCTCTTCGAGGAGCCCGGCGAAGTAGCCGTAGAGCTTCGACGCGGCGCTGTCCTGCAACTCGCGTAACCTGCCTAGGTCGCTGCCCGCCGAAGCGTCGAGCCTCGCCGGGTGCAAGATGCCGTCGCGGATCGCCATCAGCGGGGCTACGTCGGTGTCTGGGAGCCCGACAAGGTCGGCGAACACCTCGGAGGGGTACACCTCGGCGACCTCGTCGGTGAAGTCGCACTCCCCGCGACCGACAAGCGCTTCGACGATGCGCTCGAAGCGGGCGACGATCCTAGGCTCGAAGGCGGCGACCCTCCGAGCGGAGAAGATCGGCTCCAGCGCTTTGCGGTACTTGGAGTGGGCGGGCGGGTCCACGTTGAGAGGTAGCAGAGGCCTGACGTTGCCCAGATGCAGCGGCGCGGCGGACGAGAAGTCGCCTGGGGAGCGCAGCACCAGGTCGCACAGACGCTTCGAGGAGCACAAGGCGACGCCTTCGCCGACCATCTCCCAGCCGCCACGGGCGGCGATCTCGCTGTATATCCCCTGGGGGTCGGCCCTTGCCACGTCGCTGAGCAGCGCCGAGAGGTTCCCCTGGCCCGGAGGTTTCAGCGTGATCTTCGCGGGTTGCACGTCTCGGAACGATCTAAGTTGTCCGCATGGCCAACGACATGAAACCCCGCAGCCGCGACGTAACCGACGGATTCGAGAAGGCGCCTGCCAGGGCGATGCTGCGCTCGATCGGCATGACCGACGCGGACTGGGACAAACCGCAGGTCGGGGTGGCGTCGTCGTGGAACGAGGTGACGCCGTGCAACATGCCGCTGGACCGTCTAGCCAAGCACGCCAAGGAAGGAGTTCGCGAAGCGGGCGGGTTCCCTATCGAGTTCGTGACCATAGCCGTCTCAGACGGTATCTCCATGGGACACGAAGGTATGCGCGCCTCGCTGGTCAGCCGGGAGGTGATCGCCGACTCGATCGAGACGGTCATGCACGCCGAGCGCTTCGACGCGATGGTCACCTTCGCCGGCTGCGACAAGTCGCTGCCGGGGATGCTCATGGCAGCGGCACGCCTCGACCTGCCGGCCGTGTTCCTCTACGGGGGCAGCATCCTGCCCGGACGCGGCAGGGCCGGCGAGGCGCTCGACATCACCAGCGTCTTCGAGGCGGTCGGCGCAAGAGCGACCGGCGCTTTGAGCGACGAGGAGCTTTCCTACATCGAACGCGCAGCGTGCCCGACGATCGGCAGCTGCGCCGGCATGTTCACCGCTAACACCATGGCGTCGATATCCGAAGCTCTCGGCATGGCACTGCCAGGCTCCGCTTCGCCTGCGGCGGTGGACCCCCGCCGGGACGGCCTCGCGGTCGAGTCGGGACGGGCGGTGGTGCGCCTCCTCGAAGCGGGCATCACCCCGAGGCGCATCATGACCAAAGAAGCCTTCGAGAACGCGATCGCTGTGACGATGGCGCTCGGCGGGTCCACGAACGCGGTGCTGCACCTGCTGGCGATCGCCGCCGAAGCGAGAGTCGACCTTACGCTGGACGACTTTAACCGGGTTGGTAGCAGAGTCCCCCACATCGCCGACACGAAACCCCACGGCCGGTTCCACATGTACGACATCGACCGAATCGGCGGCGTGCCCGTCGTGATGGCCGAACTGCTCAACGCCGGCCTGCTTCACGGCGACTGCATCACCGTGACCGGCCGGACAGTAGCGGAGAACCTCGAGGCGATGTCCCCGCCGGCGGCCGACGGGACGGTCGTGCACCGTCTATCCGAGCCGATCCACGCTCAGGGCGGCATAGCAGTGCTGACCGGGTCGCTGGCGCCTAAAGGTGCTGTGGTGAAAGTTGCGGGCATAGACCACGACCACTTCGAGGGCAAAGCGAGGGTCTTCGACGGGGAGGACAGCGCGATGAAAGCGATCCTCTCCGGGTCCATCGCCCCGGGTACCGTCCTCGTGATCCGCTACGAGGGACCCAAGGGCGGCCCAGGCATGCGCGAGATGCTCGCTGTGACGGGCGCGATGAAAGGCGCCGGACGCGGCGGCGACTGCGCCTTGGTCACCGACGGGCGTTTCAGCGGGGGCACCCACGGCTTCTGCATCGGTCACGTCGCCCCTGAGGCAGTAGACGGCGGGCCGATATCCCTAGTCGCTGACGGTGACACCATAGTCGTGGACGTCGCATCCAAGCGCATCGAACTGGTCGTAGACGAGGCCGAGCTGTCACGGCGGCGTGCAGCGTGGGTGTGCCCGCCGGCGCGCTACACCAGCGGCGTGCTCGCCAAGTACGCCCGCCTGGCGGCGGGAGCTGACCGCGGGGCGATCACTGAGGCGTGAGCGCCACGAGACGTGCTCGCGCCGCTGACCCCTCGGGTTCGGCGCACTGTTTGCACTTACGCTTCGAAGTGCGCAATACTGAACGTGTGAGTTCCATCTCGACCCTCGTAGTAGTAATCACCTGACGCACGCGCAAAACTCAAAGCGCGTGCGTCACACGACCTCCCTTGCGGGAGGTCGTTTTCTTTGTAGCCCGAAACTCGTTCTTATCCCCATCCAAAATGTGGCGGGTGTGCAGCCCGTCGGAGCCAGGTGCGGGCGTTGAAGCCCGGACCCGCCGAGAAAGCCAACACATGACACCGGAAGGAAGTGCCAACAAGCGATGAAGATGACCGGAGCCCAAGCGCTCGTCAAGAGCCTCGAAGCGGAGAAAGTCGAGGTGATCTTCGGTCTGCCGGGCGGGGCGATCCTGCCCGCTTACGACCCGATCCTCGACTCGCCGATCCGCCACATCCTCGTCCGCCACGAGCAGGGGGCGGGTCACATGGCCGAAGGCTACGCGCACGTGACCGGCCGGCCCGGGGTGGCCATGGTCACCAGCGGCCCGGCGGCGACGAACATGGTCACACCGCTGTGCGACGCCTACATGGACTCGGTCCCTATGGTGGTCATAACAGGCCAGGTGAGCCGCTCGTTCATCGGCACCGACGGCTTCCAAGAGTGCGACACGGTCGGCATCACCCGGTCGGTGACCAAGCACAACGAGCTGGTCATGGACCCGACGGAACTGCCGATGCTCGTACGCCAAGCCTTCCACCTGGCGAGCACCGGCAGGCCGGGGCCGGTCCTCTTGGACGTCCCAAAGGACGTCTTGCAGGCGGAGATCGACTTCTACTGGCCTAGCGACGCGGACGTCGCGGCGTCGCTGCCCGGCTACAAGCCGACCGTAAAAGGCCACCCCAAGATGATCAAAGAGGCGGCGCGTCTGATAAGCGAAGCGAAGCGGCCGGTGATCTACGCCGGTGGCGGCATCTTGAAAGCCAGGGCCGCCGAGGCGCTGCGCGAGCTGGCCGAGCGTACCACCATACCGGTCGTGACGACGCTGATGGCGAGAGGGGCCTTCCCTGACGACCACGAGCTGTGCCTGGGCATGCCCGGCATGCACGGCAACTACACGGCGATCACCGCTTTGCAGCAGGCTGACCTTCTCGTCGCTCTCGGCTCTCGCTTCGACGACCGGGTGACGGGAAGGCTCGACGCGTTCGCACCCCACGCCAAGGTGATACACGTCGACATCGACCCCGCTGAGCTCGGCAAGATCCGCCAGCCCGACGTTCCTATAGTCGGTGACTGCCGCCAGGTGATCACCGAGATCGTCAAAGCTCTAGGCGACTCCGCCCAGCCGGATCGCTCCGAGTGGAGGGCGATGATCTCCGGCTGGCAGGAGCGCTACCCGCTGCACTATGACCCTTACGTCGCCGGGGACGCCCTCAAACCCCAGCAGGTGATGGAAGTGCTGCGCGACTCCGCCCCCGACGGCACGATCCTCGTGTCGGGTGTCGGCCAGCATCAGATGTGGGCAAGCCAGTACTGGAAGTTCAACGAGCCTTACACGTGGGTGAACTCCGGCGGTCTGGGCACGATGGGCTTCTCCGTGCCCGCAGCGATCGGCGCGAAAGTCGGCCGTCCGGAGCGCACCGTGTGGGCTGTCGACGGGGACGGCTGCTTCCAGATGACCGCCCAGGAGCTGGTCACCGCGTCGAGCGAGCGCATCCCGGTAAAGGTGGCGATCTTGAACAACGCGTACCTCGGGATGGTCAGGCAGTGGCAGGAGATGTTCTACGAGGAACGCTACAGCGAGGTGTACCTGTCCCCGGACCTGCCCGACTACGTCAAGTGGGCGGAGGCGATGGGCTGCGTCGCGTTTAGGGTGGAAGACCCAGACGAGGTGGAGCCGACCATCGCCAAGGCGAACGCCATAGACGACCGTCCGGTGGTCATCGACTTTCGGACCGACGCCCGCGAGAAGGTTTTCCCCATGGTGCCCGCCGGGGCGTCCAACGACGACGTGGTGGTCCACCCGGCGCAGTCCACCTCAGCTAGGAAGGTGGTCCAATGACAACTTCGAGCGGCGCAGTCCACCAGACCCTGTCGGTTCTGGTGGAGAACAGGTCGGGGGTGCTCGCCCGGGTGAGCGGGATGTTCGCCCGGCGCGGTTTCAACATCATCTCCTTGGCGGTAGCCCCCTCCGACGACCCCCGTTTCAGCCGCATAAACCTGGTGATAAACGTGGAGGAGACCTCCGTCGAGCAGATGACCAAGCAGCTGTTCAAGCTCGTCAACGTCGTCAAGATCACCGAGCTGCACCCCTCCGAGGCCGTCGAACGGGAGCTGCTGATGCTGACCGTCGCAGCGGGAGTGAACCAGCGGGGGGAGGTCATCGAGCTGGTGGACATCTTCGAGGCGAGGATCGTGGACGTGAGCCCGACAGCGGTGACGGTGATGCTCGCCGGCGAGCCGGACCGTCTCGACGATTTCGAGGACCTGATCCGCCCTTACGGCATCGTGGAGATCCAGCGCACCGGCCGGGTGGCGCTACCCAAGGTCCGCAAGGCAAGCTGATAGTCATGCCAGCGACCGTTTTCTACGACAAAGATGCCGACCCGGGGATCATCGCCGGGCGCAAAGTAGCCATCATCGGCTACGGCTCCCAAGGGCACGCTCACGCCCTTAACCTGAGGGACTCCGGGGTGGACGTGAGGGTCGCCCTGCGCGAGGGGTCCTCGTCGGCGGCGAAGGCCGAGGCGGCGGGCTTGACCGTCAAAGGCGTCGCCGAGGCGGCCCGGGAGGCCGACGTGATCATGCTCCTCGCCCCTGACACCGAGCAGCAGGCGATCTACCGCTCCGACATCGAGGCGGGCCTCGCGCCCGGCGACGCCTTGCTGTTCGCGCACGGCTTCAACGTGCGTTTCGGGTTGATCTCTGCTCCCGCCGGGGTGGACGTCGCCATGGTCGCCCCGAAAGGGCCCGGCCATCTGGTGAGGCGCACCTACGAGGGAGGCGGGGGAGTGCCCGCGCTAGTCGCCGTCGACCAGGACGCTACCGGCAAGGCCCGTGACCTCGCCCTGTCGTACGCCTACGCTATCGGCGCTACCAGGGCCGGGGTGTTGGAGACGACTTTTAAGGAGGAGACCGAGACCGACCTCTTCGGCGAGCAGGTCGTGCTCTGCGGCGGGCTCACGTCTTTAATCCAGGCCGGTTTCGAGACTCTCGTCGCCGCGGGATACCAGCCTGAGTCGGCCTACTTCGAGTGCCTCCACGAGGTGAAGCTGATAGTCGACTTGATGTACGAGCACGGCATCGCAGGGATGCGCTACTCGATCTCCGACACAGCCGAGTACGGGGACCTCACCCGCGGGCCTCGGGTGATCGGCCCGGCGGTACGCGAGGAGATGCAGAAGATCCTCGACGAGATACGATCAGGGGCGTTCGCGGAGGAGTGGATCGCCGAGAACCGCTCCGGCAGGAGCCGCTTCGAGCAGCTGCGCAAAGCCGGCCAGGAGCATCCGATCGAGAAGGTCGGAGCCGAGCTGAGGGCGATGATGCCGTTCATCAACGCCGGGTCGTCCCGTCCCCAAGACGTCAGCGGCGGCTAGCGCCGACCCCACACCGCTCAACCTCACAGCCGCCCAACATCCCACGCAGCCAAACGCCCCACACAGGCAAACATCCCAGCAGCGAAACTCACACAATCTAACATACGTATATTATTGCACTTGACGTAGGGTCATGGGCATTGTATTGTGTGCTTGGACCTCGGCCCTGGCAGTCTGATCTTTCTCCTCCCCGAGTAGTAGGGCTGCCAGGCCGGGGAAACCCCCCAGGGGAACAGCCCTTTCGTGACCAGGAGATGATGGCTATGACCGCCAGTGGCTCGCACGCTTCCCGGAGGCTCCCCGAGCGGGACTGCGTCACCCAGGAGCCGCTCGACTGGTCCTGGCTGATCGGAGCAAAGGCCGAGTGGGGTGTTCGCGCGAAGCCGGGACCTCGTGGCCTTACCCTGGCTGATATCTCCGTCGGATCCTACGGGGTGATCCCCGAGCGTGCGCCGCGTCGGACCATGGCGCCCAGAGGAGCCGAAGTCGAAGACGGAGTTCCCGACATGGGCTACATCCTCAACTCCAAGTCCGACGTGTGGGCCGAGAACGTCACCGAGCTCTACGAGGAGGCGGTCGCCCGGCAGTGGTCGGCTACTAGGGACATCCCCTGGGGTGAAGTAGCGGAGCTGCCCTCGGACTTGGAGCACGCCGTCTGCCAGGTTTGCACTCTCCTGGCGGAAGTGGAGATGATAGCGGCAGACCTTCCGGCCAAGTGGATGTGGCGCATGAACCACGACTTCGTCGAGGCCAAGATGTTCCTCGCCACCCAGGTTATGGACGAGGCCCGCCACACCGAGGTGTTCCGCAAACGCGCTCTCGCGAACGGGGGAGGACTGCTCAAGGCGAAACGCAACACCGAGGAGCAGCTGAGGGTGATACTCCAAGCAAAGACCTACACCCAGGCCTCCGCTCTCATGCACCTGCTGGCCGAGGGCTTCGTGCTCGACCTGTTCCGCCAAGGTGAGTTGATCTCGCCGTCCCCTCTCGAAAAGCGAATGTTCCGCCTGACCATGCAAGACGAGGCGAGGCACGTGAGCTACGGGACTCTGCACATCCGCTACGCGGTCGAGCACGACCCCGACGTCGCGGAGGAGATCCACGAAGCACTCGACGTCGGCGAGAAGATGCTGATGGAACTGACGAATCCTTCCATGAACACCGCCCTCGCGGTACTGCTCGCCGGCGGCGTCGAAGACGTCGAGACCAAAGGCTTCCCGCTTCTGGCCCAGCTCAACGCCAAGCAAATCACCTCCTACCTTGCACGCTGCGAGCGCGCTGGCCTGGCACGCCTCGAACGGACCCTGTTCCCGGTTGAGATGCTCGGAATCGACCGCTCCGCTCCTGGGGCCCCATCGCTGGGTGTGTCGTGAACGCGTCCCGCTGGGCGTCGCAGGCGAGGAGCTGACCGGCTATGTCAGCACAGGCCGCTGCGGAGGTCGACTCCAAGGAGTTCTTCGAGGGACTCGCGGCGGTGATGAACGCCCACCCGGAGCGCTTCGAGCCTCTCGGCTGGTTCGATCTGGACCTGGGAGTGCTAATCGACAGGGATCTCGGTGATCCCCTCATGCTCGCCTTGCGCTTCCGGGGTTCGCGCTGCGAGGACGTCCGCGAGAGCTTCCCCGCCGACACCGTCGACTGCATCGTGCAAGGCCCCCGGGAGGCGTGGGCGCAGATGGTGGACGACATCGCCGTCCACGGCCACGCGACCGGCCGGCAAACTTTGAGCTCCCTGGTGCTCCTCGGCGAAACGATCAAGCTCCACGGAAGCGATCCGCTCGGCGTCGACCGGTTCTTCAGGGTCGCCGAGAGCGTCCAGCGCTTCTTCGACGGTGCTGGCGAGGTTCTCGGCGCGGTCGCCGGCTCCGGGACGCAAGCCCAAACACAGGAGGTGGGATAGCCCATGCCCCACGACGACATCCAAGCCGCCCGGGTGACACCCCCGCCGTGCCCGCACTGCGGTGAGAGCCTCGAAGAGGTCCTCGACCTACCCTACGGCTACTGGGAGTGGGACGGCTTCGAGTACAAGCTGCGTGCGACCGCAACCGGTGTGGACGTCCCCGAGTTCGCCTGCGCTAACTGCCTTGTCGGCCTCGCCGGTTTCCACCCGGCTGGAATCCCGAGCCCGTTCGACGCACCTTTCGCCGGGCCAGCCCGCGACCCTGGCAGGTAACAGCCGTGGTCTACCGTGTCGTCGACGAAGACTGCATCGGCTGCGGGGCGTGCGACTACACTTGTCCGACCGGCGCGATGGCCAAGACCGACACCTTTCTCGGGACTTTCGCTATCGATCCGTACACCTGCGACGACTGCGGGCGCTGCGTGCAGTGCTGCCCGGTCGGCTGCATAAACCTAGAGCCGGCCTGGCCGTCCTGCTACGGGCACGGCTGCCCTCTCAGCTCGAAGCGTATGGCCGGGTTCGAATGCTCCGTCTGGCAGCGCACCTGCGAGAGCTGCGGGGCGCCTGTGTGGAGACGGCGAGGGGAGGAGAGCTGGATCTGCCCTCGCTGCGACATGGGAACCCGGCTGCGCTGCCCCAAGGAGCGCCACTCAAATCTCGCCGGCGCCGGCAGCTAGCAAGCGCTGTGGCGTAGCGAGCCTGGGAGCCCGCCCATCCCCCTCGGATGACCGGCCGTCACTTCGACCGCAAAACCCTTGACGCGCCTCCATGCAGTCTGTATGATCCCTCCACCCGGAAGCCACGGTGTCAAAACCGTTGCTGGGGATACCGGGTGAGCCTGGAGGATTATCACAAAACCAAGCGTGCGGGAGGAGTCTCGTGGCTGCACAGGAACGATCCGATGAAAAGCCAACTGCTGTTAGCTATGTCATTAGTGCCGTTTTGTTACTGGCGGCGTTTGTTGCGTTGCTGTGGGTCCCCAGCTACTCGCACCTCACTCCCAGCATCGGGGGAATCCCATTCTTCTACTGGTATTCGTTTCTCTGGCTGATCCTCAACGCCTTGTGTCAGCTCGTCGCGTACCAACTAATAGTGGCTATGCCCAAGCGCCGTCGGGCGCTCGCAGGTTTGAGCGTGAGACCTAGCGGGGCCGCACAATGAAACTGGACGGGACCGCTCTTGCGGTGACAACAGTACTGTTCCTGATCGTAGCCGGTGTCGGCTTCGGGGCGTCACGCTGGCGGAGCGCGAAGCTCAACACGCTTGATCAGTGGGGTTTGGGAGGGAGATCCTTCGGAGGCTTTGTAACCTGGTTCCTTCTCGGAGGTGACCTCTACACTGCTTACACCTTCGTGGCGGTCCCCGGGGCCATGTACGCCCTCGGCGCCGTATCGGGCTGGTTTGCGGTTGCCTACACCATATTGGTCTGGCCGATCGTCTTCGTGCTGATGCCACGCCTGTGGTCGGTGGCGCACCGCCACGGCATCGTGACGCCAGCCGACTTCGTAACTGCCCGCTACGGTTCGCGTGGTTTAGGTTTCGTCGTGGCCTTCACTGGGATTCTCTCGCTTCTTCCCTACATAGCACTGCAGCTTGTCGGCATACAGTCGGTGCTTCAGGTCATGGGCGTGGGCAACGGCTCTTCGGGGATAGTCAAAGACCTTCCTCTGATAATCGCCTTCGTCGTCCTGGCCGGCTACACCTACACCGCAGGGTTACGTTCCGCCGCGTTGACCGCTTTCGTAAAAGACCTTCTCATCTATGTCACCGTGCTGGTGGCAGTGATATATATCCCCATTCGCCTCGGCGGCTACGGCCACATCTTCTCTGCAGTCGAAGCTCACGCAAGGACCGTAGCGGCACAGGCGAAGGCGAAGCACACGGCGCCCAGCTTCGCCCTGCTCCCATCATCGAAATCCTACTGGGCTTTTGCAACCCTGGCATTGGGCTCAGCGATGGCGCTGTTCATGTATCCCCACTCCATCACCGGCGTGCTCGCCTCCAAAGAGCGCGAGACCGTCAGGCGTAACACCGTAGCGCTGCCGCTTTATTCTCTGCTGCTGGGTTTCGTGGCGCTGCTTGGATATATGGCCATCGCCGCTGGCATCAAAACGACCAACAGCCGGCTCGTCGCTCCTCTACTGTTTCGCGAACTGTTCCCGAGCTGGTTCGCCGGAGTTGCCTTCGCTGCTGTAGCGATCGGGGCTTTGGTGCCGGCTTCGATCATGTCAATAGCCGCGGCCAACCTGTTCACCCGCAACATCTACCGCGACCTGATCAGACCGAGGGCCAGCGCCCAGGAGGAAGCCCGTGTCTCCAAGCTTGTCTCGCTGGTAGTCAAGTTCGGGGCACTTGCGTTCGTCTTGGGTATCAACACGCAGAACGCAATAAACCTTCAGCTGCTCGGGGGGATCTGGATCTTGCAGACCTTCCCGGCTGTGGCGGTGGGCCTCTTCACACGTTGGTTGCATCGCTGGGCTTTGATAGCGGGATGGCTAGTGGGCATGGTGTACGGCTCCTACGAAGCCTACGGAGTCAAGACGCCGGCCGTTCACCACTTCGCGGGATCGATAGCGAAAATCCCTTTGCTCGGTCAGAGTGGCTACATTGCGCTGACAGCTCTCGTGCTCAACGCCGTCGTGGCCGTCGTGCTAAGTGCCATATTGCGCCTAGTGTCGTCAAGCGCCGGTGTCGATGTTACGACCAAAAGCGACTACCTCGTGCAGGCCGGCGACTCTCTCCTCGACGACCTCGATCTTCCCGACGGTGGCAGGGAGGTCGGTCCCGCATTAGGCTGACTGCGTCTCGGATCCGTGGACACCACGGGGACGGGCTGGTCGGGCAAGCCGGTCGTCACCGCCACCGGCTCGCTCACCGGCCTGAGCGAGCCTTGTGGTCGCGCCGTCACAGTCGGCGCCCATGCCGGTGGTCGGTGTTGCTGCTACGCCTGATGGGCGGGGGCATTGGGCGGTCACCGGCGATGGCGGGGTGTTCGGTCTCGGTGATGCCCGTTTTTACGGGTCAATGTAGGGCCCCGGCGACCTCAGCTCAACGCTGCTTCGAGCCCGTCACGGAAGCCTCGTGCGACTTGCGGGAAGTCCCCACTCGATGGACGCGCCAGAAAGTGCAACAATCATTACCGTGGAGAGTCCAGCAGATGGATGGAGGGGGCTGTGACCGTCGAGCGATGGGGGGCCGCTACGGATCGTGGACGCAAGCGTAAGGCGAACGAGGACTCCTTTTTTGCCGAGCCGCCCCTTTTCGTAGTGGCAGACGGTATGGGCGGACATGCTGCTGGGGACGTGGCTAGCCGGGTGGCGGTCGACGCTTTCGCTGTCCTTGCTCGCCACGCCCCAATAAGCGCGCAGGATGCTGTCGACGCGATCGGCGAAGCTAACAGCTCCATCCTCGGTATCGCAGCGGCGAGTCCCGACAAGGCAGGGATGGGCACGACCCTGACCGGGCTGGTGTCGGTCCTAGTCGGAGGGACGGAACACTGGATGGTCTTCAATGTCGGCGACTCGCGGGTTTACTGCCTTCAAGAAGGACACCTTGACCAGCTGACGGTCGATCATTCCGAGGTGGAGGAGATGGTGATCGCCGGCCAGATGACCCGGGAGCAGGCCCGCACGTATGAGCGTCGCAACGTCGTCACGAGGTCTCTCGGCATGGATCCGGAGCCGGTAGCAGATTCCTGGGTGTTCCCCTCAGTCGGTGGCGAGCGATTCCTGCTTTGCTCCGACGGGCTCACTAGTGAGCTTACCGACGACCAGATCGCACGGTGCCTTCTTGCCGATGCACATCCCCAGAGCGTCGCTGAAGAGCTGGTCCGCCAGGCGGTCGAGGCCGGGGGACGTGACAACGTAACGGTCATAGTCGTCGACACCGCTGCACCTTCAGACGTATCACATGTCGATGAGGACACTACTCCCCGAGACCGCCATGACGAACCGTAGTTCGCGGATGGCCGTTCCCCGCTCAACCTACCTTTCGGGAGCGTGGGTTGCTCTCACTACGTTGGACGTGTGGCTCCTCGTCGACTCTGGGCCACAGGACCCTCTGGTCGGAGCAGTTTGGTCCATAATGAGAAGTGGAACTGACGTGTCGACGAGGCGAGCACTCTTACAGGAAGCTCTCACCGCGTCAGGGTGCAGCTTCGCAATGATCACCTGCATGACCGATGGAATCGACATCTCTGTCAGCGGTAATGCGGAAGTTGGAGCGGACCTGGGTGACGCTGCCGTGCGACTGGAGTGCCCGAGCGGTGTCCAACTAGCGGCGTTCCACGTTGCGAAGCTTCCTGATGTGGTCGAGCTCTCAGGTGGGACTGCGAGCGACCATGCCAGCTTCCCGATCGACGCGGGAGTCGCGAGGGCGTCGGCTCTGAGCGTACGATGGAGCCCCGTCGAAGCTCAAGGGGAACTCCAAGGGGCTTTTCCTCTAGCGCCCGTCCCGGAGGCTGGCAGAGTCGACGCCGGCGAGGTTACCGACCGGCATTGGTCGCTCGGGCAGGAAGACGTCAGGGGCCCACAGCGCGGTGAAGTGACGATCGACGATGCAGCGCCGTCTAGCACGGCGGATTCCGAGCCTGACGCCGACGAAGAGCTTGGTGGCACCCAGCTTCCAGGGGCGACGTTGATCTCGCTGCCAGAAGCCGACCTCTCGATCTCACAGGTGGCGTTGGACTACGGAGCTCTTGGCGATAGCGGGCCTGACGAAGAGGCCGGCACATCTCTCGGCGCGGAGGAGGGCGGCGGAGTAGAAGTAGCAGTAGCAGTCCCGGGTGATAAGGCCGGTGGAAGTGATTCGCCGATCACCGCCGATGCCGACATCGCGAACAGCTACGACGAGCTTTTCGGACAGACAGTACAGCGCAGCATCGAGGGAGCTGCAGTTCGTGCTGAACCTTCCCCAGAAGCGCCTTCGAGCGAACCCCGCCAGGAAGTAGTGTCACCAACTCGGCAAGAGTCGCGTGCTTCGACGGCTCGACCGGAGGCGACCGCGCTCGGTAGCCACGACAGCGTCGAGGTCTCCCGCATTTCCCAAGAGCCGTCGACGGCGCTGCCAGCCCCGAAGACAGGGATTATCGACTCAATCCCCTGGGCTCGGCCGCGTGCGGTCGACGAAGCCGTCCCTGTCGAAGTCGGGCCGCAGGCAGGCTCTTTTGCTGGCGACTCCGCTGGAGCATCCGATGTCGACTTGACAGTGACTCGCGCCGCGCAGTCTGCGCTGATCAGCCAACTCGGAGCGGGATCGCTCGCCCCCGCTTCGCTCATGGTCCACGCGGTGCGCTGCACTGATCAGCACGCGAACCCTTCACACGCCACGTCTTGTCGAATATGCGGCAAGCCTGTTCCACCTCAAGATGCGGTTATGGTTCCCCGCCCGATTCTAGGCAGGCTGCGCCTGTCGACCGGAGACGATGTGGTGCTCGACCGGGCCGTGCTAATGGGGCGCGACCCGGCCAAGGATCGCCATGCCGCGGGTGAGCGTCCCCACGTCGTGAAGCTTGCGGGAGCGGACATATCTCGTAGCCACCTGGAGGTCACTCTAGATGAATGGCACGTCCTGGTGACCGATCTGAAGTCGACCAACGGAACCGTCGTGACTCTCCCCGGCCGTTCCCCCGAACGTCTCCGCCCCGGGCAGGCAATCATGATAGAACCCGGAACCGTCGTGACCCTCGCCGAAGAAGTTCACTTCACCTACGAGGCTATCTGATGGCGCGGACCGTTCAAGACGATCCACCTGTACTGGCCGGGCACACCTTCGTTCGCCGTCTCGGGGCTGGGGGATACGCGGAGGTGTTCCTCTATGAGCAGAACAACACCCATCTGCGGGTCGCTGTGAAGGTTCTCTTCAAGGAGAACCTGACCGATCGCATCCGAGAGCAGTTCGCTGCCGAGGCGAACGCGATGGCAGAGTTAGCCGACCACCCGAACATCGTCCAGGTGTTTCAAGCCGACGTGACCAGCGACGGAAGACCGTATCTGGTCATGAAATACTACCCGCAGCTCAACCTGGCCGCCCGGGCACGGGCTGAGCGCCTGTCCGTGCCTGAAGTACTGCAGATAGGCGTTCGTATCAGCTGCGCAGTAGAGACAGCCCACCGGGTGGGCATACTGCACCGCGACATCAAACCTGCGAACATCTTGACAAGCCAGTACGGGGAGCCGGGCCTGGCGGACTTCGGGATCGCTACGAAGAACGCCTCGGGTGATCAAGGCGAGGGCCTATCGATCCCGTGGTCGGCGCCTGAAGTAGTTTTCGCCCTCTCGCCTGGCGATCGTACTTCCGACGTGTACTCACTGGGCGCTACGCTGTGGCATCTCCTCGTTGGGCGTTCGCCATTCGAGCTTCCAGGTGGAGACAACTCCGCTGCTGCGCTGATGCGTCGCATACGCGAGCAGGCGGTACCGCGCACTGGACGCCAAGACGTCCCCGACTCGTTGGAGCGCCTGCTCGCGCAGGCGATGGCCAAGCGGCCATCGGACCGGCCGCAGTCGGCGTTGCATCTGGCTCGGGCTTTGCAAGCGATTGAGTCCGAGCAGCGCTGGGCGCCGACGCCACTCGTGCTGCTCGACGAGGCAACCCTTGAGCCCGAGGCCCTCGGAGGAAACGATTCCGCTGACTCCGATGAGCCTAAGACCAGGCTACGCCAAGCCCAAGCGGTGATTGCCCAACCGGCCAAAGCGGTCGGCGTCGAGCCGGTAGATGGGGCGGATACCGGGGTCGAGACGGTGAGGAGAGGGGTGGTGGCTCAGCCCCAGCTGGAGCAGCGTCGCAACCGTGAAGCGAGACCCTCGGAGGAGTCGGCGACGATCCGTCGTCCGACCGCTGTCAAGCCTGCCGTCGACGACAATGAGACCGCTGCCGAACCGGGGAAACCCCCAGCTCGAAGCAACACGAAGTGGAAGCTCGTGCTGGCGGCGTCGATTGTCGTGGTGGTCGCTGTCGTCGGCACCGCTCTTGCGCTGTCGGGGGGTGGAGCGAAGTCGGGACCGTCGACTACGACCATAACCGCACCTGCGCCGACGCTGGCCATCGGGGCTCCGGACGTGCCTGTCGTGACCGGATCGCGGCTCAGCGCCTCACAGGTGAAGTTCACCTGGACAGTCGGCAACTCCCAGCCCGGTGACCGCTACTACTGGAAAGAGCCGGGCGGCACAGCTACCGCAACCACCGGCCAATCGGTGACCGTACCAGCACCGGCATCGGGCAAGGTGTGCGTCACCGTGGAGGTCGTCCGCGGCAACCTGTACGCCGATTCCAGTCTCACCTGCGCAGGCTGACGGGGGTGTAGGAGTGTCACTGACAGTCGACTTCTGCGGGGAACGCTACCAAGTGCAGCAAGGATCGTCGCTCACGATCGGGCGCGAAGCTGACCTTTGCCTCGACGACAACCAATTCCTCCACCGGCGCTTCCTGCGTATCTGTCACGAATACACTCTGTGGTGGATTGTCAATGTCGGGTCCCAACTAGCAGCGACGATCGCCGACGAAGCCGGACGGCTCGAGGCGTGGTTGGCGCCTGGGGCGCGCATCCCGGTGGTCTTAGCGCATAGCTTGGTGTGGTTCACCGCTGGCCCGACCACCTACGAACTGGATTTCTACTGCGACGACCCGCCGTTTAGTGTTGTGTCGCCGGAGGAACCCGAGGACGGCTCGACGACCTACGGCCGAATGTCGCTGACACCCGACCAGCGCTTGCTGCTGATTGCTCTGGCGGAGCCGATGCTGAAGCGGAGGGTGAGAGGCGCAGTCCACGCCCCTTCCTCGGCTGAAGCCGCAGCACGCCTCGGCTGGACCGTCACCAAGTTCAACCGCAAGCTTGATTACCTATGCCAGAAATTGGAGAAGATGGGTGTCCGGGGACTGCACGGCGCTGCTGACCGCTTAGCGTTCGACCGCAAATCCAGGCTTGTCGAGCACGCGTTGGCCGCTCGATTGGTGTCGTCGGAAGACCTGGTCATGCTGGAGAGCGTCAGTGCTGGTTGAGAAGCGCCATGTTTAGTGCTCGCTGCGTGGAGGTCCTTCAAATTTGCACCTGGACCCGGGCGCATTCGGGTTGGGTAGTTCTCACCCTTGCTGGATTGTGGGTGGTGCGCGATACTTGGGTCGACGGCATATATGGTAGATCGGGCGAGGCCCCATCCGGGGTTGTGGTTTTAAGAAGGGGTAGTAGTTGAGGTTGTGGGGTCTTGGCTCGGCGCTTCGTGGCCGGTTGGCTTCGACGACGTTGTTGGCGGCTGCTACTGCTGCGGTCGTTGTGATGGCGGCGACTGCGACTGGGTTTCCGGTTAGTCATGTCTCGGCGAATGATGGGGGAGTTTGGCTCACAAATAATAGTCCTGGCGGTGGGTTTCGGGGTAGTTTCGGTGAGTTTGATGTTCCGATCGGTCAGTTGGGTTACAGTTTCGGCGATCCTGGCGCGGTGCCTCAGGCGAGTTACAGCCTCGATGTGCTTCAAGAGTCGGCGACGGTCGTGGCTGTGGATCAGGGTTCTGGTGTCATCTACCCAGTGGATGATTTGACCGGGGCGCCGGTGGTGTCGGCGGGGGTGAGTCTTCCGCCGGGGGGCCAGGTGGAGCTTGGGGGTGGGGTGGTGGCTGTGCTGGAGCCTGCCACGGCGAAGGCTCCGTCGCGTGTGTGGGCTGGCTATGTGGGCGGCGGTCCGAGTCCGTCGTTGTCGGCTGTGAACTCGGGTTCGGCGAAGCCGGCTCTGAGCGTGCCCGGAGGGGTGGCGGCGGCGGTTGATCAGGCTGGTGACGTGTTCGTGGCTTCTCGGACTGAGTTGGTGGAGTTGCCGTTTGTGGGGGGCGGCTTCAAGTCGGCGGTGACGACGAGGTTTGCTCAGCCGCTCAGTTCGGTAGCGTTGACGACGGTTGGTGACGTCCCCGTGATCTTGGATGTCGCCGAGCGGGTTGTGCATTTTCCCGATTCGGGGATGGCGACGACTTTGCCGGCTGCGCTAGGGGCGGGTCCGGACGTGTTTCTTCAGCAGGCTGGCCCGGATGCGTCGGCTGTGCTTGTCGCGACTGACACTTCGCTGGTGTCGGTGCCGCTGTCCGGCCGCGCGCCCTCGGTGTTGGCGACCGTCGCACGTGGGGTTCCGGCGGCGCCGGTGAGCTTGGATGGTTGTGGCTATGGGGCGTGGGCTGGGGCTCCTGGTCAGACGGCCGAGGTTTGCGGTTCAGGTGTTCGTCGGGTGGGCCCGCTGCCTAGTCCGTCGGGTAAGACCGCTGGCCTGTCGCAGCCGGTGTTTAGGGTGAATCACAACGAGATAGTGCTCAACGATGCTGCTGATGGGAACGCGTGGGCTGTGGTGGGTCGTCCCGCGCAGGTTCTGACGAGCCAGGATTGGCTGCGGGCGCTGGTCGCGACGAAGCCGAACAGTTCGACTACCCAGCAGAATTCTTCGGTTTCTAACCCGGCTCTAGCAAAGAAACGACCGAAGCTTAACAATCCTACGCTGTTCGCTCGGGCGGGGCGGGAGTCAGTGTTGCATCTTCTCGACTACGACACCGATCCTGGTGGGAGCATTCTGTCGATAACCGCTGTGACGCCGCCAGCCGGCCCTGGCTATTCGACGCAGGTTTCTCCTGACACTCAGTCGGTGATACTTACCTTGCAGCCTGGGGTGACAGCTCCGGTGACGTTTAGCTATCAGGTGGTCGACGGGTTCGGTTTGACTGCGTCTGGGCCTGTGACGGTCGACCCGACTACTGCGGCCAAACCGCCAACACCACCAGCTGTTGCGACGCCAGTCCGACCTGTGGTTTCTGGTGGAATCGTGCAGATGCAGGTGCTTGGAAACTGGAGGGACCCGCAGAACTCCACGCTGTCGCTAGCGAGTGCTTCGGTGCCCGGCAGCGACGGCCAGGTGAGTTGGACGAGTGACGGGCTGATCACTTTCGCTGCGGCGAGTGTCGCGTCGGACACCCCTGTCACGATCAGCTATCTGGTTACCGACGGTTATAGCAAGCCGGTAGCGGGGACCCTTCGGCTGTTGCTTCTAGGCCGGGGCGACGTGAAGGCTTATCCTCCTACTGGGGTTCCGGACGCGGCGCAGGTGATAGTCGGCAAGGCGGCGGTGCTTTCCCCGTTGGCGAACGACATCTTTGGGGCCGACCCGTCGGATCCTTCCGCGAAGCTGGCTTTGGCCGGCCCGGTGGCGGCTAGCGCCGGGTTGACTGTCACGACTGACGTTAACTCGGGGACGCTTAGCGTTACAGCGTCTCGTTCGGGTGTGTACTCGCTTAGTTACCGCGACTCGTTCGGGTCTACGTTGTCGGCGCCGACGCAGATCCTTGTGGAGGCGGTCGTCCCGGCGGGCACGGTGCAGCCGCCTGTGACTAGCCCGGTGGGGGTGATACTGCACGGTCAGTATCCCGCGACAGTGGATGTGCTGACCGGAGACTACGATCCGGCCGGCGGTCTGCTTAGCGTGGCCGGGGTTAGCGCCCCGACTGGTTTCCAGGCGACGGTCGTCGACGGCAAGTACCTGCGTCTAGCAGCGACAAGTTCTGACCCTCCGCTTAATGACGTGGTTGACTATCAGGTAACGAACGGCCTTACGAGTCCCGCTGTAGGCCAGGTGGACGTGGTCTGGCAGGCCGCGTCAGCGCCGACTCCTCCGTTCGTACCGGATACCTACGCGACGGTCCGCGCCGGCGACGAGGTGAACGTGGCTGTTCTGGCGGCGGCGAGCGACCCTGACGGGGAGTCGGTGCATCTGCTCGCCGGTGGCACACCTCAGGCCGTTAATTTGAGCGCGACGAACACCGGGTCTGCCTATCCGGGCGGTCTCGGATACGGGTCGATATCGGGGGGGTATCTTGCGTACTCGGCGCCGTCGCCTGCGGGTATGACGGCCGTTGAGTCGATCACCGCTTCGTACATCGTGGAGTCTCAAAGCGGCGAGCGTACGACTGGCCACACGTTGATCACAGTAGTTCCCGACGTTCCAGCCGACACGACCCCACCTCAGCCGCCGCAGGTGGACGCGAGAGTGGCCGCCGGGGGGACTGTGACCATCCCGATCCCGACGACCGGCGTGGACCCTGACGGAGACAGCGTCACGCTGACGGGTATCACCAGCGCCCCGCGTCTCGGCCAGATCTTGTCTTATAACACGGACAGCATCACTTACCGGGCTTACCCGTTCGCTTCCAACGGGGCGTTCGCCGGGGGCACGGACTCGTTCTCCTACCAGGTGCAAGGACCGACAGGGCTCACAGCCGACGGCGAGGTCCGCGTCGGGGTCAGCCCGCCTGCGCAGCCCCAAGCCCCGGTAGCGGTGGATCACTTCGTCGTCGCTGCTCCCGGCGACCAGGTGGACGTAAACCTGCTGTCAGGGGATGTCGTGTCGCCCGGTGACCAGGTGCATGTGGAGCCGCTCGCCTCTACGAACCATCCTGTCCCGCCGACAGCGACGCTGGTGGGTAGCTCGTCGTCGACTTTGCAGGTGACCGCCCCGGCGGGCGCAAGCCCGACCGGCGTCGCGTACGGTGTCACTGACGGAGCTACGTCGCCGTCGGTAGCGCAGGTCCTGGTCCGTTCCGAGCCTGGTTACGTCATCGCGCCGGTGGCGTCGGATTACTTTCCGGGGCCGCCCGCCCCGACAGCGAAGTCGATCACCGTCAACGTGCTTGCCCGCGACTCCGATCCTGGCGGCCCGGCTGGAGATCTGCGGATCGTCGGTTCCCCGGTGCCGGGTGTGACCGTCGCTGGTTCGGACTTGCAGATACCTGTCGGGGTCTACCCTCGCACCGTGCCGTACGAGATCAAAAGCGCCACGACCGGAGCGGCGGCTGTCGGCGTGGTCCACGTGCTCGGGACCGGGATGGGCCCGCAGATGAAGGCCGGCCAGCTCATCCACGTGCCCGAGGGCGGTCACGTCACGGTCGACATCGCCAGCTACATCACCGAGGCAGGCCACCCGATACGTCTCACGACCACGAACGAGGTGTCGGCGTCCCCGACGGGCGGTCTGTCAGAGACAGTGCAAAGTAACACTGCGGTCACGCTCAGCGGGATTGGAACGTATGTGGGTCCCGGCGCGCTGAACGTGCAGGTGGTCGACGCTTCGAGCCTGTCGGCGCGCGGAGCGCACATAGCCACCTTCTCGATCCCGGTCGTGGTCGGCAACCCGACCCCGGTGCTTCGCTGCCCGTCTAACCCGGTCGACCTGGTTGAGGGCGGGCCGAGCGTCGAGCTGGCGATAGCCAGCGACTGCCAGGTGTGGACACCTGACGGCTCGCCGGCCTCTTCGGTAGCTTTCAGCGAGAGCTGGTCCCACCAGGCGCCGGGGGTCAGCCTCGGATGGCAGTCCGGCCAGACCGGCCACGTGATCGCTCTCGACGCAACCTCGTCCGCTAAGCCCGGCGCTACGGGCACTGTCAGCGTCGGGGTTCCCGGGGGGGCGCCGTCGGCTGGGTCGTCCTTGGCGGTGACGGTCGTCACCGCACCGCCACCTACCGCGACCCCGGCGAACCCGCCGCCGGTGCAGACAGGCCAGACAGCCGTCATCGACATGGCGCAATATGTGTCCAGCCCGCTGGCCCAGCCGAACATCTACGTGGTCTCCGTCAAGCAGACCACCGGGCTGGCAGCCCCGGCAACGTCGTCGGGGTCGGTGGTGCGCATCAGCCCTCAAAGCGGTGTGCACGGCACTCTCACCTACGCTGTAGCGGTTTCCGATCAGGGCCCGAACCGTCCCGACCGGGTAGTCAACGACACGATCACCCTCCAAGTGCTCGACGTTCCCGGGCAGCCCACCAACCTCCAAGGAGTGCCCGGCAACGACCAGGTCGCGCTCAGCTGGAGTGCCGCCCCGGCTAACGGCGCGCCGGTACTGCGCTATGTGATCACGATGGGAGGAGCCTCACAGCAGACCGCCGGCACCTCTTACACGTGGACCGGTTTGGTTAACGGGCAGAGCTACAGTTTCACCATTGCGGCGGTCAACCAGGTCGGCACCGGCTCCCCGTCCGCACCGGCAGCTTTCTCCCCACGAGCGGCTCCTGGTGCCCCGGCGTCAGTGACCGCTACTACAGCCGGCGATCCGCAGGGCACGGCCACGGTCACCTGGGCTGCGGCTAACCCTAACGGCCAGCCGATCACCGCATACACCGTGTCAGTGTCGCCCGCCGCATCGGGAACGTCGAGCATGCAGGTCGCGGGAGGACTCACGTCGGTCACCTGGACCGGGCTCTCGGACGCGATCGGACCGTACACGTTCAGCGTCGTCGCTCACAACAGTGTCGGGGCGAGCCCTGCGTCCCCGGCGTCGAACCCGGTCTACGCTCACGGCGTCCCGCCGGCGCCGCCCGCGCCGAGCGCCACAGGGCAGGTGTCGACCGACCAGTCGAGCACCTCGATAGTCGTGTCGTGGCCGGCTATCTCCGACTGTAACGACGCGCAGCCCTGCGCCAGCTACGTCGTCACGGAGCTACGCAACGGGTCCGCGGTAACGACGGATTCCACTTCCGGGGCGTGCTCGGGATCGGCCGGCCTGTGCGCCACCTTCGGCCCGATCGCCAACGACGGCTCCAGCTACACCTACACTATCCAAGCGGTCAACCAGGAAGGCCAGACATCTGCCGCGTCCGGTCCTTCCGCCCCGGTCACAGCGGTAGGAGCCCCAGCGCAGATCACCGATCTGACAGCCACCGCCGCCAACACGCAGATCGTCGCGCACTTCACCCTGCCCGCCTCGCACGGCTCGTCGATCACCCAGGTCGACTACACCGCCACCGGGGGACCCTCCCCGGTGACGGGCGCCTGGTCGAGTCCCGGTGCTAGCGGCCAATCCGTATCAGAGACGATCACCGGCCTCGTCAACGGCACCACATACTCGGTGACAGTCGACGCGTGCAACGAATCAGCGAAATGCGGGCCGCCGTCCAACACCGCGAGCGGCCCGGGCACCGACCCGTACGGGCCGCCCTACCCGCCGTCGGTCACCGCAACCCAAAGCGGGGATTCGATCATCTACGCATGGTCCGGCGGCGGCAACAACGGCCGGCCGGTCGCCAACTACACCGTCTGCATCGACGGCAACTGCAGCTCCAAAGGGGCCAGCGCCGGCACGACCACGATCTCCTACGGGTGCTCGACCCCCCACTCGATCTACGCGTCAGTCACAGACACTGTTGGCCAGACGAGCAGCAACTCGGCAACCGCCACAACATCAACGCAAACCTGCAACCCGCCTGGCGCGCCGTCGGTCAGCGCGTCGGTGAGCGGGAGCACCATCACATGGTCGTGGAGCGGCGGCGGCGGGAGCGGCCTACCAGTCGCCTCCTACACGCTCTGCGTGGATGGTGGCTGTGCCAACGTAGGGGCAAATCCAGGATCGAAAGCATACACATTTTCGTGTGGCCAGACCCACTCGGCGTACGCGTATGACACCGACACCATCGGCCAGAACAGCCAGAACTCCAATACTGTTTCCGAGACGACCGCCGCTTGCCCGCCACCCCCTACAACAGCGCCGTCGCAGTCGATCACAGTCAGCTGGGGGTCCGTAGCGGCGCCCTACGGGAACTACATGAGTGTGACCTGGAACGGGTTCTCTACGGGAACTTTGACCTTCTACTGTGACGAGGGCGGGACGAAGTACGGTCCTTACTCTGTGACGGCGACGAGCTCTCCTTTTACGGCGAACAAATACACGTGTTACGACACCACGTCGGGCAATACCGACTACGTGATCACCAACGGTATTCCGTCCAACACGATCCCTTCCGACTAAAGCGAACGCTGCGAAACAGAACTGAGAGACATGGACTTATGACAGATATGACACCCGAACAAGCAGGATGGTTCGCCGAGACTTTCGGTCGGCTCGTCGCGAACGTCGAGCAGGCGGTGGTCGGCAAGACGCATGTGATCCGCCTGGCGTTGACCTGTCTGCTCTCGGAGGGCCATCTTCTGCTCGAAGACTTCCCGGGTACAGGCAAGACGTCACTGGCGAAGTCCTTGGCGAACACGTTGCAAGGGTCGAGCAACCGCATCCAGTTCACTCCCGACCTGCTGCCTAGCGACGTGACCGGTGTGACCGTGTACGACCAGAGGATCGGCAAGTTCGAGTTCCATCCCGGCCCGATATTCGCGACGATCGTCTTGGCAGACGAGATCAACCGGGCGTCGCCTAAGACTCAGTCGGCTCTGCTCGAAGTGATGGAGGAGGGGCGGGTCACCGTCGACGGTGTAGGACGACCTGTGGGACGACCTTTCATGGTGGTCGCGACTCAGAACCCGATCGAGCAGGCTGGCACATACCGGCTTCCCGAAGCCCAACTCGACCGCTTCTTGATGAAGACCAGTCTTGGCTACCCTGACCACGAGTCGACAGTGGCGATACTCGGCGACGCGTCGGTACGTGATCGTGCCGCTTCGGTCACGCCGCTGATCACGGCTAAAGCGGCGGCAGACATGGCAGACTTGGCGAACCAGGTGTACGTCGACACGTCGGTGCTCGGCTATGTGAGCCGCATCGCGGAGGAGACTCGCCGTGCCCGCAACGTCAAGCTCGGCATGTCGGTGCGCGGCTGCCTGGCATTCGTCCGTGTCGCCAAGACATGGGCTGCGGCTGAGGGCCGGCACTATGTCGTCCCAGACGACATCAAGGATCTCGCTGTGCCGGTGCTCTCCCACAGGCTGCTCCTCGACGCTGAAGCCGAGTTCAGCGGCGTTGCCGTCGAGGACGTGATCGGCCAAGTCCTCGCCGAGGTCAAGCCCCCCGTCGAGCGGGCGGCTTAGAGGTCCTCGTGCCCAGCGTTACTGATCGTATCGCAACGGTCACCTCGATCGCCAGGGCGTCCTCGAAGCGCATCGCTCCTAGGACCGTGGTCTCCTCGCCGGCGACGCGCCGGGTCGGACAGTGGTGGCAGGTCGTGACACCGCTCGGGCGTGTCGTCCTTGGCGTCGGGCTGGCTTCCTGGGTTCTCGGCTGGTTGCTGGGTTGGAGAGAGCTGCTGGTCTTCGCGGCAGCGTGCCTGGCGGTGGTCCTCTTGGCGACGCTGTTCGTTGCCGGTCCGGCGTCCATTCGAACAGAAATTGCTTTAGAGCCGGCGCGAGTAGTGGCAGGAGATCCAGCTGCGGGACAGGTGACGACGTCGAACCGCTCGGGCAGGCGGTCACTTCCGTGCCGGGTGGAGGTTCCAGTCGGGGCAGGTGTTGCAGTCTTCGACGTGGGCTCGCTCGCCCCGGGCGACTCGACGGAGGAACTGATCGTCATCCCGACTGAGCGGCGAGGTGTGATTCCGGTCGGTCCGGCGAAGTCCTTTCGGGCCGACCCGATAGGACTGTTGAATCGCGAGGTGTCTGCGAGCGCGGCCAGGGAGCTGATCGTCCATCCTCATACGATTGCGCTCGATCCGTTCGGAAGCGGACTCCTGCGCGACCTCGAGGGCCTGACCAGCAAGGACCTGACAGCTAGTGACCTGGCTTTTCACGCACTTCGCGAGTACTCGCCTGGAGACGACCGCCGCTACGTGCACTGGCGCAGCAGCGCGAAGGCCGGGAGGCTTCTCGTGCGCCAGTTCCAAGAGACACGACGATCCACGATCTGTGTCGTCGTCGACGGCCGTCGATCCACCTACGGCGACGCGGAAGAGTTCGAAACAGCGTTGGAGGCGGCCGGGTCGCTGGTAATGAGAGCGTGCCGGGACGGACTCCCGTCTGCGGTGGTAGCAGCGGGTCACGCCGCGAGTGGGGTCGTCCCTCACGTGTTGCTCGACGCTTTGTCGCGAGCCGAGATGTCGGAGCGCTCACCGGACCTTGCGGCGCATGTGACTAGGGCTGTGTCGAGGCGAGCGGATATCAGCTTCGGTGTACTTGTCGGCGGTTCCGGCCTTGGACCTATGGAGATCCGCCGGGCGGCAGCGCGCTTCTCGCCTGACGTCAACACGATCGCGGTCCGGGTAGACCCGGCAGGAAGACCTGGAATCAAAGTGGCGGGGCGAGTGGTGATCGTCGAGATGTCAGGGCTAGGTGACCTCCCCGGTTTGATCAGGGCGGAGGCGGCAGCGTGAGCTCGTTGGCTCCCACATCGGCGCGGGGGATCGTTCAGAGGCTATCGAGCTCGCAAGGGCTGATTGACGCGGCGTTCGTGGTAGGCCTCGGGGTGCTGGGACTGCTCGGTTTCGGTGCCGTCTACGGGGGCACCAGCTATCTCCTGGTCGGCCTGGTCGGACTGGTGCTCGGGGTGGCAGTCGCCGAGCTGGCCAGGTGGTGGCACAAACCGGTGCTCGCAGAAGTCTTTGTTGCCCTAGTCGCGTTCTTGCTACTCGGCGGGGCTGTCGCAGCGCCGGCGAGTGCGCTGGGCGGTCTGATTCCCACCTTGGGGACGCTTTCGGCGCTGGGTCATGTCGGCGTGTACGGTTGGAAGGAGCTGCTGACGACCGCCCCGCCGGTCGGTGACAGCTCTGATCTGCTTGCTCTTCCCTATATCGTCGGGTTGATCGGCGGGGTAGCAGGCCAGAGCGCGGCTAGACGCTCCAGATCGGCGGGTTGGCCGCTGGCCGGCCCGGTCGGGATCCTCGCTCTTGGAATCCTATTCGGAGCACCCCACCCGGTCTCGCTACTCGCCCAGGGATCAGGCTTCGCAGCGTTGGCTCTGGGCTGGGCGACGCTGCGATACCACCGTAACAGGCGTGTCGGGGTCCGCCGGTCCGTCAACACCTTCCGAGCGGCGTCGGCGGTCGCTCTGTTGGCCGTCGCCGGCCTTATCGCTGTGGCAGTCGGTCCGCACCTCCCCGGCTCTGCCCGCAAGAGGGTTGTGCTGTCGAGCTACGTGGTTCCTCCTTTCGAGGCTAACCGCTACCCGAGCCCGTTAAGCGAGTTCCGTCGCTATGTGCCGGGCGGCCCGGCGAGCACCGGCGTTCTCTTCACCGTGACCGGGGCGAAGGCAGGGTCCCTGGTGCAGATCGCAACGATGGACACCTACGACGGCGTCGTGTGGGGATTCGCTGCGGGAAGCACGTCGCAAGCATCCAACAACTCGGCTGACGCCTTCCGCCGTTTCGGGTCGACGCTCCCGGCCGGGTCGCCGGGAACCGCTGAGACCGTCAACGTTCGAATAGGAACCCTCGGCGGCGTGTGGCTGCCCGACATCTCTCAGGCCACGGGGATCGTATTCAGGGGCCCTGCGGCCGCGACCCTGGCGTCGAACTTCCGCTACGACACAGCAACGGGAACGGCCGCAGAGCAGGTCGCCCTCCAACCGGGTGACGCCTATACGCTTCACGCTATCGTGCCGGCGCAACCGACCGCCAAGCAGCTGAGCGCCGCAGCGTCCGGCGACGTGACGGTCGCGGTGACCGGCGTTCCGGCCGTAGTCGGAACCGACGCCAACAAGTGGTCATCAGGAGCTTCAGGGGCGTGGGGTAAGGTCATGGCTATAGCGAGCCATTTGCTGCGCGACGGATACTTCAGCAACGGCTCCGACCCCACAGCAGGAGCGAACGCCCCGGTGCTGTCCGCCCCCGGGCACGGAGCCGGCCGGCTGATAACCTTCCTCGAAGGCGGCGGCCTCGTCGGCACCCACATAGTCGGCGACGACGAGCAATACGCAGCGGCCTTCGCTCTCATGGCTAACGCTGTGGGAGTCCCGGCAAGGGTGGTGCTAGGAGCCCAGGTCGGCTCAGGCGGCATCGTGACAGGAAGCGACGTCCACGCCTGGGTGGAGGTGTCCCTAGCCGGCCTGGGCTGGGTCCCGGTCAGCTGGCAGGCCTTCACGCCGACCCGACCTGCCCACGAGGTGCCCCCAACCCAGCAGCCACAAGCCGCAAGCTCCAACCCCGTAGAGCCGCCGGTTGTCTCGGCAGTGCACCCGCCCCTAGGCGCCCAGGCGAACGGCTCGACCGCCAACGCTGCATCACAGTTCTTCCATCCTCGACCGGCCGCCTCGCACCTACCCGCATGGCTGATCCCGCTGCTCGCGTCGCTGCTGGGACCAGCTCTGGTCGTCGGCGCCGTGCTCGGTGCGATCGGCGGTCTCAAACGGCGGCGACGTCAGCGCAGGCGCAATGCGCGGACGCCCGCAGCGCAGATCGCCGGGGGGTGGGCCGAACTGCTCGACCAGGCCCGCGACCACGGCTGGGCCGTCCCTGCGAACGGGACCCGCCGAGAGCAGGCTGCGACCCTCCAAGACCTCGACGCACTGCCGCTCGCGCGACGCGCCGACACCGCTGTGTTCGCACCAGGCGATCCGAGTGATAGCCAAGTAGCCGACTTCTGGGCGGCAGTCGACCACCTGGTCGGGTCACTGCGTTCCAATGTCGGCTGGCGAGTCAGGTGGCGGGGGCGCATCAGCCTCCGCTCGCTGCGACTCGCAGGCAACGTGTCGGGGGTACGCACGTGAAGATCAAACTGACACTCCGCAGGCTCGGCGGGCGTCCCGACGTAGATCTTCTCGTCACGGTCGAGCCGACTACAACCGTGGGGGCATTAGCCGGCTATCTCAGCGATGCTGACCCGTCTGACGCCCATAGCGCTGGAGGGGACAGGCGCTGGACGCTGTCTCAAGCGGGACGGCTGCTATCCGCGCGGACGCCGGTATCGGAAAGTGGACTCCGTTCCGGTGTCGTGGTGTCACTCGAAGAAGCCGGATCGGGGGGTGAACCCGCGCATGCGGGAGCGCCGGCAGCAGTTGTGAGGGTCGTCGCAGGGCCCGACGAGGGTCGCGATTTCGCGGTTCCTATCGGTACGAGCGTGATCGGTCGTGACCGGGGCTGTGAGGTTCGCCTGACCGATCAGGCTGTCTCACGCCAGCACGCAAAGTTGCTCGTGACCGACGTCGCCGAGGTTGTAGACCTCGGATCGGCAAATGGCCTGCAGGTCGGGGACGAGTTTGCCGACCGGGTGGTCCTGCGGCCTGGTGACACGGTGAAGTTAGGCGACACCGTCCTGTCAGTCAACGTATTGGCACCGGTCAGCGGCGGCGGTGTAGAGCCGACGAATATATCGTTTAACCGGCCGCCGCGGGTTGATCGCCGCTATGTCGGTGTCGAGTTTCGGACCCCGGAGCCCCCTGATGCGCCCAGGACGCAGCGGTTCCCTCTGATAACGCTCTTCACTCCGGCGATCATGGGTGCGGTCATCTACTTCTCCACCCACAACGTGGCGTCACTCTTGTTCGTCGCGATGACGCCTTTGATGATGATCGGGAACCTCGTCGAGCAGCGTATGACCGCCGGACGCTCATACAGCCAAGCATTGGAGCAGTTTCGCGCTGATATCGCAGACCTGACCCAGGAGATAACCTCTGCCGCTGAAGAGGAGCGAAGCCGTCGATGCGACGAGAACCCGCCGTCGAGTGAGTGTGTCGCCGCCGTTCGGGGATTCAGCTCGCTAATGTGGTCTAAGAAACCGGACCTGGACGGCTTTTTGGAGCTTCGACTCGGCCTCGGCCGACAGCCGTCGCGCAACCGCATCGCGATTCCCGACGGCAAGCAGAACAATCGAGCGCTGTGGCGGGAGCTTAAAGAAGTCGTAGATCCGTTCGAGCTCGTTGACAACGTTCCGGTAGTGGCGCGGCTCCAAGGGCCGGGTGCGATAGGGGTTGGGGGACCTCGGGAGGCCGCTTTGGGGTCAGCTCGATCACTGTTACTACAGGTCGGCTGCCTCCACTCGCCAGCCGAGGTAATCATAGCTGTCTGCGCCTCAAGCCCGACCGCAGGCGACTGGGAGTGGCTCAAATGGCTTCCCCATTGCGAGTCTCCCCAAAGCCCTCTTAAGGTCTCTCATCTCGCTTCGACGGTATCGGCGTGCGCCGCCTTGGTAACTGACATCCACCGTGTTATGGACGAGCGTCTCGCTGCCGGCGGCAAGGATGGCGTAATCCCGGGGCCTGCGGTGGTGCTAGTTGTAGACAACGATTCCCCAGTAGACCGACCTTTCGCGGTTGAGCTGGCCACACATGGATCGTCGGTGGGGGTGCATGTGCTCTGGGTTGCCCCCGACGTGCAGCTACTCCCAGCAGTGTGCGACACGTTTCTCGACGTGAGCCCCCGTGCGGGTGGCGGGAGCGTGGGATTCGTGCACGCCGGCGAGACTGTACAGCCTGTTTTGGCTGACGTCGCGTCCGCTGACCTGGCTCTTGCCACAGCAAGAGCCCTATCGCCTGTATTAGACGTGTCAGCGGCCGAAGACGAGGCCGGTGACCTCCCGCGGACGGTGTCATTCTTGTCGCTCGTAGGGACGGAGCTGGCGACGTCGCCGGAAGCGGTGATCGAACGCTGGAACGAGAGTCGCTCTATAGTCACAAGCCCCCTGGCAGTGCCGAGTGACATTCGACGCCCCGGCAGCCTGAGGGCGGTCGTAGGGCAATCAGCGGGCGGACCTCATATCCTCGACCTACGGACGCACGGCCCTCACGCCCTCGTAGGTGGCACCACCGGTGCCGGCAAGAGCGAGCTGCTCCAGTCGTGGATCCTTGCAATGGCGGCCGCTCACAGCCCGCAGCGCGTGACTTTCCTATTGGTTGACTACAAGGGGGGATCGGCGTTCAGCGAGTGCGTTCGTCTGCCTCACACGGTTGGCTTGGTAACTGACCTTAGTCCCCACCTTGTCCGACGGGCTCTCGTATCACTTGCAGCGGAGTTGCGCTACCGCGAGCAGGTGTTGCACCGCAAAGGGGCCAAGGATCTGCCGGAGCTGGAACGCTCAAGAGACCCTGACGCCCCGCCGAGCCTCGTGATCGTCGTAGACGAGTTCGCCGCCCTTGTGCAGGAGGTACCCGATTTCGTCGACGGTGTCGTCAACGTAGCTCAACGGGGCCGCTCCCTTGGCCTTCACCTTATCCTGGCCACTCAACGTCCGGCGGGAGTGATCAAGGACAACCTAAGGGCTAACACAAACCTGCGGTTGGCTCTGCGTATGGCTGACGAAGCCGACAGCACAGATGTCCTTGGTTCGCCTCAGGCTGCAGCGTTCGATCCGACTATCCCGGGACGGGCGGTCTCACGTACGGGACCGTCCCAGCTTGTGCCATTCCAGGCCGGGTACGCAGGCGGGTGGACCGAAGACCTCCCACCCGAGGCGGGCATTCACGTCGAATCCTTCGGTTTGGGTCCCGGCCAGGTCTGGGAGATCACGAGGTCGGCGACTCCTAGCGATCACCAGCTCGGTCCGACCGATATCCAGCGGGTCGTCGCGAATATCCGTACCGCCAATGACAGGGCAGAGCTAGCCCCACCTCGGATCCCGTGGCTGGCTGAGCTAGCGAGCGTCTACGATCTAGCGAAGCTTCCGACTCGTCGTCGCGACGACACTCTGGTTTTCGGCGTGATGGATGACCCTGAACGCCAAGAGCAGCCGACTGTGGCCTTCTATCCGGACCGGGACGGGAACCTAGCGGTGATCGGCACGGGGGGTTCGGGAAAGAGCACCCTACTTCGCACCCTTGCGGTGGCGGCCGGCCTGACGGTCCGAGGAGGCCGCTGTATCGTGTACGGAATTGACTTTGGGGCACGCGGTTTGCAAGTGCTGGAGGAGCTCCCTCATGTCGGAAGCATCGTCGGCGGCGGCGACCACGAACGCGTTGGGCGACTTCTCGACATGCTGCGGACGACGATCGACGAACGGGCCGTCCGGTACTCGAAGGTGAGCGCTGGAACAATCACCGACTACCGGCGCCTGGCGGGCGACAAGGACGAGCCCCGCATCTTGCTCCTCCTCGACGGTATGGGTGCGATGCGGTCCGCATTCGAAGGCACCGAGCATAACCGCCTCTTCGAGCGATTCATCGGTATTGCCTCCGACGGTCGCCCTGTAGGCGTACACGTCCTGATCTCCGCGGATCGGATGGGAGCCCTCCCGACCACCTTGGCGTCGCAGGTCCAAAGACGGGTCGTCTTGCGACTCGCCGATTCGGCCGACTACGGCCTTATGGGCTTGGCGAACGACGTTATAGACAGCAAGTCCCCGGCTGGGAGAGGGCTTCTAGACGATGCCGAGATACAGGTCGCCGTGTTAGGCGGCAGCGCCGATGTTCTCGCGCAGGCGAGGGCTATCGAGAAGTTTGCCGCGTCCATGGTCGGAGCTGGGATCACCGAGGCGCCTAAGATCGAGCGCCTTGCTGACAGGGTAGATATGGCAGACCTGCCTGTAGAAATAGCAGGTCGACCCGTGTTCGGCGTTTCCGGTGTAACCCTCGGACCAGCTACCTTCGAACCAGCAGGCATATTCCTCGTCGCGGGGCCGCCTGTGAGCGGCAGGACTACAGCATTGAAAGCCATAGTTTCCGCAGTGCGGCGTTGCAGCCCGCACGTACGGCTCTTCTACTTCGGCAACGCCAGGTCGACGCTGGCCACCTGGAACGGCTGGGAGCGATCAGCCTTAAGCGAAGATGACGCCTCTCGTTTGGCTTCCGATATTACCGGGTTTCTAGGCGAATCCAGCAGTGGGCCGAGAGGGATTGTCGTCTTAGAGGGCGTCCCTGAGATGGTGAATAGTGCGGCGGATTTCGCTCTGCAAGAAATGGTTAAGAAGGTCGTCGGTGCCGGGCACATGGTCCTGGCCGAAGGCGAGATCAGCGGGTTGGGTTCGTCTTACCCTCTGCTCACCGCATTGCGCAACGGGCGGTGCGGCATCGTGCTCCAACCGGAGCAGCTTGACGCAAGCATTTTGAGAACCCAATTCCCTCGTCTTCGTAAAGCTGATTTTCCTGCTGGGAGGGGCTTGTTCGTTCCACGAGGGGGCCAGCCTGAGCTCGTCCAAATCGCCCTACCGCAGCCTTCTGACTGGGCAGATCTCCCCATTGTCTCTTCTCCAGCTGCGTGTTAACCTTAGAATCGCAGAGTCGGCAGCGATGCCTTAGTGATAGTCGAAGTCTTCCCATACAAGCACAATAAAGGAGCAAGTGATGGCAATTCTAGGCATGGATCCCGTAGAGGTCACAAACTTGGCGAACCAGTTTCAGACCGCTGCTAACGATATCAATAACCTCGTCCAGAGGATCACATCAGCGCTCGACAGCACCACTTGGTCGGGACCTGATCAGCAGCGGTTTGCAAGCGAGTGGAATGGCGCCGACGTCGCGGCGCTGAGGAAGGCGGCGCAAGACCTCGAGCAAGAGCACCAATATCTGATGACGAAGGTACAAGAGCAGGAGCAGGCGTCAGCTCAGTAGAAGGAACTGAGGAGAGTCGGTACCAGCGTTCATAAGACGTTGGTACCGTAGCCTCCTAAGGTTGACAATCCTCGAAGGGTAGGTGAGAATCTCGAATGGCGAACTTCCTCGGAGCTGACCCCACCGAACTAGAGCGCTTGGCCCAGGGGTTCGCCAACGCTGGCGAACATTTACGCCAGATCCGTGCCGATATCAGCAACCGGGTCTATTCTTCCATGTGGGAAGGCAGCGAGGCGGACAGGTTTCGGGCGAACTGGAATTCGCGCCATGCGCCGTCACTCCTGCACGGTTCAGCCACGCTCGAATCGTGTGCGAACTATCTTAAGGCCAAGGCCCACGAGCAGGTGACCGCGAGCCAGGCTACTTCCGGATCCGTCAACTGGGGACAGAGAATCTCAGGAGTCCAGAACTTAGGGTTTCGGGTCAATAAGGAATTCTCGTCATGGCAGAAGGCCATTAAGGGAGAGATCGGAAAGTCGCCGAGCGCGCAGCAGGCGTGGTGGAACTCGCTACCAAGCTCGGAGCAGCAAGGCATGCTCGCTTCAGCTCCCGGCTCGCTGCTGCTGCTATCAGGACTTCCGGCGCGTGTGCGGGGTGAGGCGAGTAAGAATGCTGCCGAGACGTACGCAAGCAGTATCCCATTCCAGCAGGCTAACTACGCAGTCTCAGGGTCAGTCGGCATCGGGAAGTTCGTGAGCGTAGGAGCCAGTGGATCGTTCGTGCAAACCAAGAACGCCGATGGCAGCTACTCGGTAACGCTCAGCGGCGGGTTAGCAGGAAGTGCTGGACTTGGAACTGCCAATGCTGGTGCGGGAGTCGCGTTGGGGGCAAGCGATGCTGTCACCTACACCTTCGGGAGTCTGCGCCAAGCCCAAACCTTCGAGAACGGACTGCTCAAGGCGGCGACCCCGCACTTTAGCTGGCAGGAATTACTAGTACCGGCTGTCACTTTGGTCAACCCTTTAGCCGGCATAGTCGGCACCAACGTATTGATGGCCGGCACGGCGGGAGCGGTAGCTGGCCAGATCGGCGGCTATCTGTCACATTATGGCAGCAACATGAGTTCCAATGTAGTGTCCGGTACGCTCACTGCCAGCGCTAACCTCAGCAGTCCCGTCCAAGGCGCCGGCGGTGTAAATGGATCCGTCGCGATTCAAGAGGGGGCTGCGATCTCTTATGACACCGTCAACCATACGACTACCGCTACTTTGAGCGCGTCGGGAAATGGGTTTGCCCAGTTGGGTCCGTTCGAGGGAGCTGCGGCTGACAATGTCCAGGCCGGTGTGACGTGGGGGTCGGATGGGAAGTTGGCCTCGCTAAATATTTCGGGGCAGTACTCTATCGAGGGCGCAATCAGTGACAACCCTCTTGCTGGGATGCAGGGAAAAGCGGGAGCATTCCAGGTGAACGTCGACCTTACTAACCCGCAGAACCAGATAGCTGCAATGCAGTTTATTAAGGACCTCCAAGACGGTAACGCGAACGGTGCTGCTGCTGCTTGCAAGGAGTTCTACAACAATTCCGAGGTAGTCGTCCAGGATGGCAAGGTCACCGGCGCCCACGAGGGCGGTGTCACGACTCCCGTGGTGTCGGCCAACTACCAGTCGTCGACCACAACATACACTGGGACTTGGGTCAAACCCCCGAATGGCGCGTATGTCCCCATATAAAGCGAGTTGACCGTGACCTTGTTCCGTAACCTGAAATTCGATTTACCCGAGGACGCCGAGCAGCTTAGTGCGTCGGAGGCAGACAGCGACCGCCGCAGGAGATGGTTAGCCTCTGACGGAACCTATTTTCTTGCCGAATCAGTACAACGCCCAGATGATGCCTCCGGCGCTGCTGAAGCCGTGGATCAGATAGTGGGGCTCACTCTGGGAGCCTACGTCACTAACCACGGTGGCAACGTACAGATGATGGGAGCGGTGCCAGTTACCGGGGCTGCCGAAGCCCGCGCAGCAAGAATGACTTTCACGAGCGTGGACGGGGAAGCGCTCGAGTCACTCGTGCTCGTAGCCGCAGCCTCGGAGGGCGATGTCAGCGTATTGCACGTCGTTTGGCCGGCAGATGCACCCGAAGAATGGCTTCGAGCCGCTGTCGCGATCGGCCAGACAGCTAGCCTTGTCACATGATGGGGTGATTGCCTCTCGTAACTTACTATAGTAGCAAGCATGGCCGTAGGCGGGCAGCAATTGACCTGCTTCGTGAGTAGATAAGTACTTTCTGGCCACATTACAGATGGGGGAACTAAGTGAGCGACATGACTTCTCCGAAGGGATTTCTAGCTTCTCTTTTCGACTATAGCTTTTCGTCGTTCATCACGACACGGATCATAAAAATCCTGTACGTGCTGATCACGATCGTGTACAGCCTCGTGGCTCTGGCCTTCTTGGCTATTGGTATATCGCATGGACCGGGGCCTGCTGTTGCAGCGATCATTTTCGTTCCGATCGCCTGGCTTCTTTATATGATCTTCGCCCGGGTGGCCCTCGAAGTGCTTATCGTCGTGTTTCGGATAGGTGAGGACATCCATCTGGTGGCACACCCTGGAGGGGGAGCTCCACCTTCCGGACTTAGCCCTCAACAAGGCTTTGGCGGTCCGGCGCCTAGCGCGCCTAACCCTACGTTTGGCGGCCCAGCGACGGGAGGCGGGCCGACAATCGGCGAGCCGCCGCCTCAAGTAGGTGAGACTGCTAGTCGACTCCCGCCGCCGGCCGACTCGAGTGGCTTCGCTCCGCCACCGAGGTAGTGGAGAAACCCCAGTCGCAGCGGCATGGCTGCTCTGACTGGGAGAACAGCTACGTCTCGGGGTGGCAAGGCATCGCTCGCTCCCCGGCAGTGAGGTGGGTGTGTAAAGTCCGCTCGACGCGGTGATCGTCTTTAGGTACGCCATAGAGGGTAGAGGGGTCCGCTGAAAGGAACGCCCGCCGGACACGGTCGGCCTCGCCCGAAGGCGTCCCGCCGATAGCAGCGAACCGGCATGCTATCGCCCGCGCTTACAGCGTTGAATAAGGACGCGCCGCTGCGACGCTGGCTTCTTCCGAGCTTGGTGACGCAAACGGTCACGCGCCACCAATGGCGCTTATCGCAGCGGGACCGCGGTAAGTCTCCGTGCGGGGCGTCCTTGCGGGTGTGAAGGTGAGGGCTACGGCGACGCTTAGGGGTGGTAGGACCGGGTCTCGCCGACCATAAGGCCAAGAAGATCTCCCGCAGGTGCGAAAAGAACCACGCGGAGCTGCGCTTCACGCCGACCCGGCCATGCGCGAACGCCTCCGACGCTGACGGACCGAGCTACGCTCCGAGCGCCGCCGCCGGTGGGCCCGGCCAGAGGCCACGGCACTAGGCGCCGGATACGCGGCGGCGCTCGTCACCGGCCTAGTAGCGACCGGGCTAGTAGCGCCCAGTAGCCCTCGCTCATCCGTCGCCGGTTGCCTTGTTTCAAGCTCTTGACAGATGCTCAGCGCAAGCTTAAAATAAAAGTGATCCAATCACTGGATGATCCACTTTTCCGACAACTAGGGGGATATTTTGCCTCTTTCGCCCGATGGACTACACCGGGAAACTTTGTCACAGCAGGTCGCTGAGCAGGTCGTAGACTTCATCCGCCAGTCGCAACTGTCCGAGGGGGACTCGCTGCCGCCGACCCGGGGACTAGCGCGTCAATTCGGGGTCAACCCCGGCACCCTTCGCGAAGCTCTCCGCCAACTTGAGGCCACAGGAGCACTGTCGATTCGTCACGGCTCTGGAATCTACGTCGGCCCTAACTTGGACAGGATAGTCGTAGCTAACCCGACGAGCGCAGCAGTCACCCTTGACACCGCTGTCGTGCTGATACGAGCCCGCCTGGCAGTCGAGCCGCGAATCGCAGCGCTAGCGGCGGTCCATCGAAGCGAAGCCGACCTGCAGAAGCTCGAGGAGGCACTCAGCGTAGCAACCACCCCACCGTCTCCGTCACCGCAACAACCAGCCAAGACCAACTTCCATCGGGTTCTAGCGAACGCTTCGGGGAATCAGATCCTTGCTGAGATCATCGATTCACTTCTGACGGCCCACCGTGTCGAGCAGCACGCTATTCGACTTGTCTACTCCGACCGACAGAAAGACTTTAATCAGCATTCAGCGATCTTCTCCGCTGTACGGGCCAGCGACCCTGATCTGGCTTTCAGCCTGACCGAGGAACATCTCGCTGACATCCTGACTGTCGCAGAGATAGCGCTGTCAAATCAAGACGACAGCCATCTGGCCATGGCGGGACGCGAATGAGCGACCGAGGGACCTTCTTCTTGCAATACCCACACTCCCATCGTTCTCAAAAGGAGACCTGGTGACACACCGCCTCGACCAACTCACCTGGAAGGATATCGACGACCGACGGCAACACTCTCCTCTCATTATCGTTCCCGTGGGATCGTGCGAGCAGCATGGGCCCGGACTGGCGCTGAATACCGACGCTGAGAGAGCGAGAGCCTTTGCTGACTTACTAGCCGACCGGATCGCTCCGCTGGCGCTCGTAACGCCTCCCATCCCAGTCGGGGTGTCTGAACATCACATGGGATTCCCCGGAACCCTGACGCTCAGCCCCACCACATTCGTCCAGGTGGTTTTTGAGATAGTCGAAAGCGTCGTGCGCCATGGCTGGCAGCGAGTCTTCGTCATCAACGGCCATGGCGGCAATGACCCAGCGCTCGGCGTCCTAGCCACGAAGATCATGCGAGACCTCCCCGAAATCTGCTTTGCATGGTCCGGTATCAGTCCGCTGGTAACAGATATTTCGGCAGACCACAGCACGAGCGACCTGCGCGGCCACTCATGCGAACTGGAGACTTCGCAAACGATGTACCTTGCACCAACCTCGGTATACGCTGACCGCCTCGACGCAGGTACGTCATCTCGTTCGCAGCTCACAGCGCAGGCAGGCCTTTCTCGGTCACGCCGGGCGATCCATTATCCGCTTCCGTATGACCGGGTGACACCAACCGGCGCTTTGGGAGACGCACGGACAGCTAACGCCGACCTCGGCAAGCTCCTCATCGACACAGCCTTGGAACGACTCGTACCTTTCCTGATCGAGTTCGCAAACTCCGATCCCGCACCCTCTGTCAAACCCACAAAAAATACATCTAACGACGACATATTCGAGCGAAACAACCAGCAGTAAGTCAAATCTGCTCACCCCAATAACGATGTATACCCTCAGATTGTCAACGAAAGGAAGGCTAGGTTATCATGTCTGCTAAAAAACGCCGGCACATGCTCAAAAGTGCCCTACGGTTAGCGACCACGATAATTGTCGGAGGGAGCTTAGTAACAGCGTGCTCTTCGTCGTCGACAAAGGCCGCTACGCAGGGCTCAGCCAATAATCTAGGAACCATCAAGCCGGGCCAGATGATAGTAGCTATTCGCGGCGGAGACAAGCCAGCCTCCTACATATCAAATGGAAAGGCTGCCGGTTACCAGATCGACCAGATACGGGCTATGGCGTCTCTCATGCATCTCACTCCCGACTTCATCACCGTTGCGTTCGATAGTCAGCTCCCCGGAGTGGAAGACGGACGCTATGATACGACCATAGGGGCACTTGACACACCCGCCCGAGCCAAGGAGGTCGGGTTCACAACCCCAACTGACTACGTGTACGCACAGCTGATCAGCCTCAAGAAGGACCCGCTATCGACTGTGACGGCAGCGGCTGGACATTCAGTAGCGATTACAGCCGGCAGTGCATTGATTCCTCTTTTGGAGGCAAAAGTCCCGACAGTCTCGATCAAAGAATTTCCTAGCATCGCGTCGAGTGCCGTAGCGTTAGAAACTGGTCAGGTACAGGGGTTATTTACAGGCCCCCTCACTACTAAACAACTTCTCTCTGAACACCCTGACTTCACCGCAACTCAAGTTATTCCCATAGGCTTTACGGCGCTCCCGTTCAAGAAGGGCGATACTGCATTCGGGGATGCTCTAACTAAAGCGTTAACGACCGTAATGGAAAATGGCACCTTCACGAAGATATTCAAAGAAGCTGAGCCTGGACACAAAATCCCCACCGAACTCCTGAAAGACTACCCAGGCATGCCACAGGTTTAACCCTGATGAACCCACGAGGAGGAGGCTAGCATGAATGGACTCACGCGAATAGGTAGAACTTTCGTCGATCCACGAATACTGGAGCGGGTCTTCCCCCAACTGATCAGGGAGGGTTTGCCTAATACGTTGATTCTTTCTGCAGGCGCTATGGTTATCGGGCTTCTTACTGGGCTTGTCTTCGCACTTGTCCTCTTGTCACGTCGTGGATGGCTTCGGGGAATCGGGCGCACGTATGTGAATATCTTCCGGGGTATTCCACACATCGTAAGTATCTACATTATCGGTGAAGGTCTGCCACTCGCAGGCATCTCGATTTTTGGAGGCAACACATTCCTGTATGCGATGTTGGCAATAGGAATCGTAGAAGGATCCTATGTAGCTGAAATACTTCGTTCGGGTATCCGGGGAATAGCTCGTGGCCAGTTCGAGGCCGGCGCAGCGATCGGAATGAGCCATGCTGAAGTTATGCGATACATAATACTACCCCAGGCTGGCCGTAACATTCTGCCAGCCCTAACAGGGCAGCTTAATCTCGTGATAAAAAATACGGCCTTGGTGTTTCTACTCGGACTCGGAGTGAATCAGCGGGAAATGTTTTCGATCGCTCAGGATAGCTCGTCGAATAACGCCTCCCTCACGCCTTTCGTAGCAGCCGGCGTGATGTATCTAGCGATTACGCTGCCTCTTAGTTTTCTGGTGACGCGGCTGGATCGATTTATGGGAAGAGGAGCAGGACGGGTTCGTGGGCTTTCGAAGAACCGGGACTTCATGGCCCCTCTCGACGTTGATATGGTGAGTCACGGCTGATATGTCACTCGAATGTTCGAAGGGGGACGAAGGCAGTTCGGAGAAGGTCCAGTCCGCCGATATACGGTTTGAAGGTGTCTCGAAGCGGTTCGGGCCGAGAACGATTCTAGATAATCTTGATTTGGAGATTCACTCGGGCAATACCGTGTGCCTGATAGGACCGTCCGGGTCTGGGAAGACGACACTGCTGCGCTGCGTTAACCGATTGGAGACCCCGGATGCAGGTCGCATCCTCGTAGGCGACATGGAAGTGACCAGTCCTAGCGTGTCGCTTTCGCAGGTCAGATCCGAGGTGGGCATAGTGTTTCAGAACTTTAATCTGTTTCCTCATCTGAGCGCAGCTGATAACGTTTCCATCGGACCTCGTGTAGTACGCGGGTTGCCCCGGGCTCAGGCTACGGAAGAGGCTCTGCGACAGCTTGAACGGGTAGGCCTCGGCAAGTTCGCAGGAGCCCGTCCACTTCAGCTGTCCGGTGGCCAACAGCAAAGAGTTGCGATAGCCAGGGCGCTGGCCATGAGGCCTCGTGTTATTCTTTTCGACGAGCCAACCTCGGCTCTTGATCCTGAGCTCGTCCACGAAGTGCTACACGTCATGGAGGATCTCAGTCGGGAAGAGATCACTCTGGTCGTTGCTACCCACGAGATGCGGTTCGCTCAAAAGGCCGCGGACAGCGTCGTGTTCCTAGATGGCGGCCAGATCATCGAGCAGGGACCTCCCGAGCAGCTGCTCAGATCGCCCGAGACGTCACGCTTGAGGTCGTTTCTAAGTCAGGTGAACCTCTGACCGGGTGATGCGAGCTGCGCCTCGAGGCGTGGATCTCCGAGCGTGCCGTCTGATCTGGCGCCTTGTGCCAGCGCAAGCCGGGGCGAGCGGCTTTCAGTCGACCTCCGCCAGTTCGACGACTGCGAACTCCCTGTCCGATTTCTCCGATCCGCTTCGCGGCGCCCCGCAAGGTGGCGGCGTGAGGGTCCTTCCCGGCACAACCCGCGCCTCCCAGGCTCTGGGCGGTCCAGCCGGGGGAGTCGCTTCGAAGCGCATCCTTGCGTCGGCGAGGAGGACACCCCGGCGGGGCCAGGCGAGCAGCTCCCATCCGACCTTTTCGAGGAGCGCAGCTTCCAGCGCCTGAGCCTGCGGGCTGTCAAGCCCGGTGAAGCCGCGGTAGCAGCCGGCGACGTCCGAAGGAGACCCGGACCTTTCCAAGACGGCGATGAGGGTGTCGGTGTCGAGGTACCCCCAGCAGGTGCCTTCCCCGAGCACCAGCGCTGTCGGGGCGAAACGGTGACCGCCGGTGTGGCTGGTCCTCCTGACCCTGTAGCGCCCGTCGAGGCGGCCGGAGGCTTTCGTCTCCACCTCGAGAGCAGTTCCGAGCGATCCGCAGCAGCGGTCGCGCCGGCCGTGGCCGCACACGAGCACGTCGGTCACGTCGATCGGTGCAGCCCCGCCAGGGACGCCACCCGCGAGGAACATCTTCGCCGTGGCCGCGCTGTCAGTCCCCGCTGGGGCTTCCAAGCCGGCGTAGACGCCTTTAGAAGCTTCCCATCGGTAAAAGGCCACCCGCAGCGGCTGCTCCGGCTGGGGCACGACCGCCTGCAGGCGCACGGAAGACTCCCGCGCCATCGCGGCGACACCGGCGAGTTGGCTTATCTCCGAGACGTCACGCGGCCATGGCAGCGGCCAGTCGATTAGCAGGAAGCCGGCGTAACTTCCAGCGGTGCCAGCCGGGTTGACCTGCTCCATGCGTGACCATTCCGAGCAGCGCATCACGCCCTCAGCGTCCCCGGCGCCCTGCTGCGCAGAGTCCGGGTTCTCAGGGAGCCGGGCGTCGTCGACGGGGCCTGGTTGTGAGCTCACAGCGGCAAGTTAGCCGATACGAGCCCGCTCGCTGTTGCGCGCCCGTCGGCCTTTGCGGATCCCGCTGCTCCAAGCAGGCCGGCTACGCCTACAAGGCTTCGACGACGAAGTCGACGCAGCGCGTGAGGGCTTCGACGTCGTCGGGTTCCACCGCCGGGAACATCCCGATTCTCAGCTGGTTTCGGCCGAGCTTTCGGTACGAGTCGGTGTCGACGATCCCGTTCGCGCGCAGGACCTTGCACACCGTGTCCGCATCGATGTCACGGTCGAGGTCGATGGTGGCGACGACGTTGCTGCGCTTAGCGGGATCCGACACGAAAGGCGAGGCGAAGTCGCGTCGCTCCGCCCACGAGTACATAGTTCGGGCCGATCGCTCGCAGCGGCTTGCGGCGAAGTCGAGGCCGCCGTTGGCGAGCATCCACTCGAGTTGCTCCACGAACAAGATGATCGTCCCGACGGCCGGAGTGTTATATGTCTGGTCGAGGCGGCTCTGCGATATCGCGATGCGCAGGTCGAGGAAAGCCGGTACCCACCGGCCGGACCGGCCGATGCGCTCCGCCCGCTCCAAGGCGGCGGGCGACAGCAGAGCGACCCACAGGCCCCCGTCGGCGGCAAAAGACTTCTGCGGGGCGAAGTAGTACACGTCGACCTGGCCAGGGTCGAAGCGCAGCCCGCCGGCTCCCGAGGTGGCGTCGACCGCGACGAGCGCGTCGGCGGGGACGTCGGGACGTGTCAAGGCCATCATCACACCCGTGGAGGTCTCGTTGTGGGTGAACGCGTACAGGTCCACTTCCTCGCGCGGGGCGGGTTGGGGGTGCGTGCCGAAAGGGGAGCTGATCACCTGCGGGGAGCCGATGTGCGGGGCGGTCGCGGCCGCATCGGCGAACTTGGAGGAGAACTCCCCGAACACGAGGTGCTGGCTGGTGGACTCGATCAACCCGAACGTCGCGATATCCCAGAAAGCCGTGGAACCCCCGTTGCCGAGCACGACCTCGTAGCCCGCCGGCGCGCCGAACAACTCGGCTAGGCCGCTGCGCAGGCGCCCGACGAGGGAACGTACCGGCGCTTGGCGGTGGCTCGTGCCGAGGACGGTGGCCGAAAGCGAGTGCAGCACGTCCGCCGCTTCGGCCCTGACCTTCGACGGGCCGCACCCGAAACGCCCGTCCGAGGGCAGGAGATCCGCGGGAATTCGTATATCTGTCACAACGGTAGCGGCCATTGTGAAAGCATTGCATGCCATGGGCCGTATCTCACAACGCATAGCCGCAGTCACCGAGTCCGCCACGCTCGCCATCGACGCGAAAGCCAAGGCGCTCAAGGCGTCCGGGGAGGACGTGATCGGTTTCGGTGCCGGCGAGCCGGACTTCCCGACGCCGGGTCACATCGTCGACGCGGCGGTCGCCGCCTGCGTGGACCCGAAGAACCACAAGTACACTCCCGCCGGCGGACTGCCCGAGCTCAAGGCCGCTGTGGTCGCGAAGACCAAGAGGGACTCGGGATTGGAGGTCACCGCGTCGCAGGTGCTTGTCACCAACGGAGGTAAGCAGGCGGTCGAGGAAGCGTTCGCTACCCTGCTCGACCCGGGCGACGAGGTGCTCATGCCCGCCCCTTACTGGACGACCTACCCCGAGTCGATCAGGCTGGCCGGGGGCGTCCCCGTCGAGGTTCCGACCTCGTGGCAGTCCGGTTTCAAGGTGACAGTCGACCAGCTCGAGGCGGCGAGGTCGTCTAGGACCAAGCTGCTGGTGTTCGTCTCGCCGTCGAACCCGACGGGCGCGGTCTACAGCCCCGTCGAGGTGGAGCGGATCGGACGTTGGGCTCTCGAGAGTGGCGTTTGGGTCCTGACCGACGAGATCTACGAGCACCTCGTCTACGGCGACGCAGTGTTCACGTCGATGCCCGCCGTCGTCCCCGAGCTTGCGGACACCTGCGTGGTGGTCAACGGGGTCGCCAAGACCTACGCCATGACCGGCTGGAGGGTCGGCTGGGTCGTCGGACCACCCGACGTGGTAGCCGCCGCGACCAACTTGCAGTCGCACGCGACGTCCAACGTGTGCAACATCGCCCAGCGAGCAGCCCTCGCGGCTCTTAGCGGCGACCTGATCGCGGTGGATGAGATGAGGTCGGTCTACGACCGCCGCCGTCGCATGATCACAGCGATGCTCAACGACATCCCCGGTGTCACCTGCCCCGAGCCTGAGGGAGCCTTCTACGCCTTCCCGAGCGTCGAAGGACTCCTCGGCGCGCCGATAGCCGGGAGGGTCGCTTCCAGCTCGCTCGAGCTGGCTGCCTTGGTCCTCGACGAGGCGAAAGTGGCTTTCGTTCCCGGCGAGGCGTTCGGCGCTCCGGGGTACGCCCGCTTCTCCTACGCTCTGGCCGACTCGGCGTTAGAGGAGGGGATCGCCCGGATAGCCAAACTCGTGGCCGGCTGACCGCGACCTCGCAGAGTCCCTTCCCGCCTTACCCGCCCCGGGCGGTGTCGAGGCGGCCAGGGGCTCAGGCTGCCACGGGCTCAGGCGGGAGCCACCGCCGGCATCCACGCAGGCCTGGAAGCCTCATGGGCGCGTATGTCGTCTTCGTGGACCATGGTCAGGCCGATGTCGTCGAGGCCTTCGAGCAGGCGGTGCTGGGTGTGGGGGTCGAGGGGGAAGGACCCTTCGATCCCCGCCGCTGGGGCTGAGACGGTGAGACGTTCCACGTCGACTGTTATCTCCAGGCCAGGGTCCGCCTTGACCGCTTCGAGGAGGGCACGGCCCACCTCGGGGTCGACTTTGACCGGGATCAAGCCGGCTTTGGTGCAGTTGTTGGCGAAGATGTCTCCGAAGCGTGGCGATATGACCGCCTCGAAGCCGTAGTCCGTCAAAGCCCACACGGCGTGCTCGCGCGAGGACCCTGTGCCGAAGTTCGCGCCGGCGACGAGGATCGTCGCGCCGGCGTGCTCCGCCTTGTTGAGCACGAAGTCCCGGTCGTCGCGCCACTCGGCGAAGAGACCCTGGCCGAACCCGGTGCGCTCGACTTTCTTGAGCCAGTCGCTCGGGATGATCTGGTCGGTGTCGACGTCGGAGCGGTCGAGGGGTAGCGCGGTCCCTGAAACGACCTTCACTGGTTTCATTGAAGCTTGGACTCCTGTCGGTTCGATGTCAGACTGCTACGGGACCTGCCGTGGCAAGCGACGGCGTGTTGCGGCGCCACCGGGCTCAGGCCAGGTCCGCTGGGGAGGCGAAACGGCCGGCTACGGCGGTCGCGGCTGCCACGGCGGGTGACACAAGGTGGGTGCGCCCGCCGCGCCCCTGGCGGCCTTCGAAGTTGCGGTTGGACGTCGAAGCGGACCTCTGTCCGGGTTCGAGCTTGTCCGGGTTCATCGCAAGGCACATCGAACATCCGGGGTTGCGCCACTCGAAACCCGACGCCGTGAAGATCCGGTCGAGTCCCTCACGCTCCGCTTGAGCTTTCACCGAGCCCGAGCCGGGCACCACCAGCGCCCGCACTCCTGGAGCGACCCGGCGTCCCTGCAAGACTGCGGCGGCGGCGCGAAGGTCCTCGATACGCCCGTTGGTGCACGACCCTACGAATACGGTGTCGACCGCCACGTCGCGCATGGCTGCGCCCGGGGACAGCCCCATGTAGGCCAGCGCGCGCGACGCTGCTTCGCGGGCGGTTGGCTCGTCGAAGCTGTCGGGATCCGGTATGAACCCGTCGAGGGGAACCACCTGGCTCGGGTTGGTTCCCCACGTCACGTACGGACGCAAGCTTGGCGCGTCGATGCGCACCGTGCGGTCGAAGGTGGCGCCGGGGTCGGTGGCGAGGCTTCTCCAGTCGTCGAGCGCCTGCTCCCACAGAGCGCCACTCGGCGCGTACGGTCTGCCCTCCAAGTAGGCGAAGGTCGTGTCGTCCGGGGCGATCATTCCTGCCCGGGCGCCGCCTTCTATGGACATGTTGCAGACGGTCATGCGCCCTTCCATGGACATGTTGCGGATCGCCTCACCGCGGTACTCGATCACGTGGCCCATCCCACCGCCGGTGCCGATCTTGGCGATTATCGCGAGGATCAGGTCCTTGGGGCTGACACCTTCTGGGAGGTCCCCGTCGACGTCGACCGACATCGTCTTGGGTCTCGCCTGCGGCAAGGTCTGGGTGGCCAGGACGTGCTCCACCTCGCTGGTGCCTATGCCGAACGCGAGCGCCCCGAAAGCGCCGTGGGTCGACGTGTGGCTGTCGCCGCACACGATCGTCATGCCCGGCTGTGTGAGGCCGAGCTCTGGGCCGATGATATGGACGATCCCCTGCTTGGGGTTCCCCATCTCGAGGAGGGTTATCCCGAACTCCTCGCAGTTCGAGGCGAGGACTTCCATCTGGCGAGCGGATATGGGATCCTCGACGGGACCGTCGAGCGCTGTGGTGGGCACGTTGTGGTCCATCGTCGCTATGGTGCGCTCAGGGCTGCGGACCGTCCTGGCCGCCATGCGCAGCCCGTCGAACGCCTGGGGTGACGTCACCTCGTGGACGAGGTGCAAGTCGATGTAGAGCAGGTCCGGCTCGCCGGCGCGGCTGCGCACCACGTGGCGGTCCCAGACCTTCTCGGCCATTGTCAGTGCTTTGTTGCTCACGGCTTCGAACCTTCCAGGGCGCTGTCGGGATTGTCGGAGGTCAGTCTAAGGCGAAGCCTGCTCTGCTCCCGAACCGTCTCGCAAGCCTCGATCAAGGCCGGTACGAAAAGCTGCGGCTCGTCGACGCACGCCCGGTGGTCGGAGTCGACGGGCACCACCGTCGAGCCTGGTATGGACTCGGCGAGTCTGCGTTGGCGTGACGGCTGGACTGTCGTGTCGCGCTGGGTGAGCACGACTGCGGTCGGCACGTCAACCTGTCCGATCCACTTCGTGGCGTCGTAGCCGGTGAGGGCGACGCCGGCCTGCAATACCGCTGCAGGGTCATGGCGGCTCCACTCGTTGGTGGCCCACTCGCTCGCCGAGTGGCTTCGCCGCCATCGACTCGCTGCGCAGCCCATAGCCAGGTGCCTGAGCGTCCGAGGGGTCACGGAGAGGGCCACGGTCGTCGCCAGCCAGGTTGTCGTCAAGGCCTTGGGGCGTTGCGTCACAGCGAACGACGAAGAAGTGGCGCACAGCACGAGCTCACGGACGACTTCGGGATGGCGCAGCCACAGCAGCTGGGCTATGGGGCCTCCCATGGAGTAGCCGACGACGGTGCAAGGTCCGCATCCGAGCTGGCGGATCAGAGCTGCGGCGTCGTCGGCGCAGTCCTCGAGACGGAAAGGCTTGCGGCTTCGTATCCCCCTGCCGTGCCCGCGGTGGTCGAGGGCAATCACCCGGTAGCGGTCGCTGAGCGCCGGAAAGCAGCGGTACCAGTTCAGCGCCGCGCTGGACGTCCAGCCGTGGAGCAGCAAAAGCGGGGCGGGATCGTCGGGCTGGGGGCAAGCGGCGGGCGGCCCTGAGTCGAACATCCACGTTCGACCCCGCCCGGCGAGGTCGAACGCTTGGCCTGGCGGCAGGTCGGGAGGTGTGTCCACCCGACCAGGGTAGGCCAGGCAGGCCTCTTAACGCCGAACGTAAAACCGCCGATCGGAGCGACTCGGCGCCCCTCGGGGGTCCCCCTTCTGATTGCGTTGGGATGGCGAGCCGCAGGATTGGGACAACCCCGCAGACCTGCGGGGTTGTCGTTGATTGCGCCGCGATCGACAAGCTGGTGCGCAAGCAAAAGGTCTTTGACCCTGATGTTTCATCCGTTCGGGTCGCGGGGTTGAGGTAGACGCGGTTGGTGCTCGTCTGCCTGGGGGAGTGTGAGTGTTGAAACCAGCATTCATACCTGGCGAGGGAGCACGAACCAGGTGAGGACTGCTGTAACGCTGTTGGTGATAGCGGACCTCTTTGCCGGCGAGGCCATCATGGGGCTGCGAGGCACCCGTGCGCTGCCTGGCCACGCGACGCTGTTCTGGTTCGTGACCGGTGCGGACCTTGGCCGGGTGCAGAAAGCCGCTGCGGTCAACTGGGCGATGCTTCGGCGGGCGTGGGCGAGACCGGCTCTGTTTCGACGACTTTGACGGGTGGCGTTTCCATGCGATCATCGCTAACGTCTATGCTTATCTGCGCTCAGGCGCGGAGGTCGAGCGTCACCAACGCTGGCGCGGCGGCGGTGGTGAAGAGGCGATCCGCCAGCTGAAGGGTGGCTTCGGTCTCTGCCACGCCCCAGTGCAGAACTTCTGCGGCAACTGGCTGTGGTGGCACGTCGCTGCTCTCGGCGAACTCCGGGCGTTACCGACCTTCGCCTGACGACCGACAAGACCCTCGGAGAATCGACCGGCCGGCGGCGGAGCCATGTCCGAAGTCATCTTTGAGCATGTTTCAGCTCACTCCGCTCGGCGTCGGTGACGTCATCCGGCTCGGCGTCGGTGTCCGAGCAGTCATCGCGGCTACGACAGGGGCCACAGCGGCACTCGGACAGCCGTCGACCGACTGGGCTGAAATATCAGGGTCACACTTAGGGCGGTGGCTCGATGCCGTCGGGGAAGGGCATCTCGGTCCTTCGTTTGATGGGGTGGTGCGTCTGCGACGGTTGCCGCCGGGTGGTTGTCGCCCAAGAGGGCTACGTCGTCAGGCTCGCAGACTGGACGTGGGGACGGGCATGTCCGTCCCGGCTCGCAGCGGTAGCGCCGGCATTGACGTTCCGGGCGGCCGTACGCCCCGTCCGATACCACCTTCGATCCCACGTGTCCTCTAGGACAAGCCGGAAGCTCAGCCGCAAGCTCCCATCGGTTGGCGGACCCGCCAATCTGAGCTCCTACCAGCTCAATCAGAAGGGGGGCGGGGGTCTCAGCGGCTCCCAGCGATCAAGGGTTGAGTCGCCGTCACGGTCGGCGGCACGCTTAGGCCTGCATCGCAGCCCGAGGTCACGTGGGGGCTCGCCACCGCGTCGACGCCCGCGGCCGCGTCGAGGGCCTGGCGGTGCCGCTGCACTGCCCACGCCACTGACTCGTTCGCCATGGCAGGGTGGTAGCGCCAGCGCATCAGCTGGCGTTCCGCCTCTTCGGGCTCCTCGCCGAGCTCTAGCAGGCTGAGTGCCAGCTGACGGCTGCGGCGGCGGGCTGCGTCGCCCGGCGTCAAGTTCCCCTGCGACGCCGTCCAGGCTTCGTGGTCACGCTGCAACTCGACGCTGAGATGGCCGAGCTGGCGACGGCTCAGGGGCGGCAGACGCCGCAGCACCTCGAGGCGTGCCGGTCCTGCCGGGCGGGCCAGGTCGAACACGACCATGCGGCTGAGGGTGCGGACGAACGCCGAGTGCCTGCCCGCCCGGTCTCCCAGACCTATGGCTCGCGCTGTCTCTGCCAGCGGCATCGAGAAGCCGCCAGGCGACGCGTCCAAGCCGGCGGCGATCCTGCGAAGAAGCCAGGTGGTGCTCGGGCCGATCAGGGCAAGCCAGAACCTCTCGACGTAGCCGCTGCGCGGGTCGAAGGCCCCGTGTAGGGTGCGCTCGTCCTCCCACGGAACGATGTCGAGGGTGTCGCTGTCGATGACCAAAAGACTCACGGGACCTCCTAGTAACTAATAGTATAAGTCATTATATTCTATGTAGTTTCGGAGTGCAAGAGTATTGGTGAATTGTCTCGTGAAGCTGGCATCGCTGCCGTTGCGGCGCCCGGCGCGTGCGAGATGCTCCCACCTCGAAAAGCCGGCTGCGAACCATTCCTACGGGCCGACCTCGCTGAGGGGCCGACCCAGAACGGCCAAACCGCTGCCTGCTTCATCGAGTCCCAAAGGGCCGAGTGCGGAGTTGCTCGCGCTGTGGCTTAAACGGAGACCAAAGAGGCTGTCGCGTTTGGTTTCCTTGAGCGTTAGGCGAAGGTGTCGGTCGGGGGCACCTCCCTATCAGCGAAGAGACTCGACGGGCCGCCTTCCAGCAGTTCTTTACCGTCGAGGCCGACCAACACCAGGACGAACTCGAACAAGTAGAACAAGTCGCCCGGGGGTTGGACGTCCACAAGGACTCGATCTCCGCGGGGATCCTCAACCCCGGCCACGACAGCGCAGACGTCGAGTGGATGTTCGACGACGAGGAGTCGGTTCGCCGCTTGGTCGGTCGTTTCCCTGACCCGACGCTGGTACGGGTGTGCTGCGAAGCAGGTCCGACGGGATATGACCGAACAAGGCCCGCAAGCCCACGACTTTAGTCGTGAGTCGAGGGCTTTTCCGTTGCCGGGTGGCGTAGCCGCCCGGATGGTTGTCTCACCGTCCTGGGATGATGTGTGGGTGGGCTACCGTTCGACCAACAAGGCGGTCTATTCGGCCATGTATCACATCATCTGGTGCCCCAAGTGCCGCCGTCGTGTGCTGGCCGGGCCGGTCGAGGTGCGGCTGAAGGTGATCATCGCTGAGGTGGTAGCCGAGGCCGGCGGCGAGGTGATCGAGGTCGAGGTGATGCCCGATCATGTCCACCTGCTCGTCGAGGTTCCGCCCGCAGTCGCGCTGCCCAAGCTGGTCCAGAAGCTGAAGGGCTGCTCGTCGCGCATGTTGCGAGCAGAGTTCGCGCACCTCCGCCGTTTGCCGGCGTTGTGGAGCCCGTCGTGGTTCGTCTCCACGGTGGGGGACCTGTGAGGGCTTTTGTGTACGAAACGTGTCTGTGGTGCGTCTCAACACACGGTGGGCGACGCTACAGGTGGCCAAGTGCGGCCCGGTCCGCTTCCGCCTGTCCCGCCTCTTACCCGCTAAGCACAAGATGGCCAGGGTCACCTCCGACCGCTCTGGCCGCCGCCACGTCAGCTTCTGCGCTCCCCAACCGGTGTTCGAGCGTACCCTGACCGGGGCCGCTGTCGCCCTCGACGCCGGGGTGGTCGCTACCGTCACCACCTCGGACGGCCAGATGTTCCACGCCCCGGGTTGTGGCCGGGCGAGGCCCAGAGGCTGCGTCGCCTTCAACGCAAACTGGCCCGCTAGCAGAAAGGCTCGAAGCGTCGAGCCGAGACGAAGACCGCTACCGCCAAGGTGAAGGCCACACAGAGGCCGACCGGCGACGGGACTTCATCGAGCAGGCCGCCACCGCTTTGCTCCGATACTTCGACCTGATCGCCGTCGAGGACCTGGACGTGAAGACCATGGTCCGCTCGGCCCGGGGCACCATCGCCGCCCCTGGGGTGAACGTGGCCGCTAAACGTGGCCTGAACCGGGCTATCTCCGCCCAGGGCTGGTCGAGGCTACGCCGCCGTCCGCTCGACAAGGCCGCCACCTGTAAAGTCACGGTGCTGTCCGTCAACCCGGCTCACACGTCACAGCGTTGCGCCGCCTGCGGGCACATCTCCGCCGAGAACCGCAAGAACCAAGCGGTGTTCGGTTGCCGGGCCTGCGGGCATGAGGCCAACGCGGACGTGAACGCAGCCAAGAACATCCTCGCCGCCGGGCTGGCGGTCACAGCGCGTGGAGGGACATCCCAACAACACGGACCCGATGAAGCGCGAACCCAACCGGTCGCAGCATGAGCGGCCGGGAATCCCACGACCTCAGCCGCGGGAGGGACGTCAACTGCAGCGGCTTGTGGCCTCCCTCGTTGTGCGTTGCGAGGTGATCGCGCCGTTGGTGATCCCCAAGGCGCTCGGCGACAAGGTCAAGACCGACACCCGCGACTGCCGTCGCCTGGCCCGACTGCGCCGGGGGGGTGTCCCCATGTTCTTGTCAAGTCTTGAGGGCCGACTTTTTCGCTGGTGTTCAGGCGGCGGCTGGGAGGGCGGTCTGGCCGGCCATGCTGGTTCCCGCCCGGTAGGACTCGCCG
>Ga0080006_1188883_pt1 | contig 71021 bp, 56 predicted proteins | sample RS3BMetagenome_FD_69209 | JGI IMG/M metagenome (GOLD analysis project Ga0080006, IMG submission 69209) | Ferric oxide microbial mat and aquatic microbial communities from Rainbow Spring, Yellowstone National Park, USA - RS3B (SPADES... ... | reverse complement strand
CCCGTTCAAATGGAAATACACCACAACAGATCTCAACCGCCACCTCGAACGACTCAATCAGCACGAACATGCCATGCAAGCCGCATGACCCCCGACGAACTAACGAACCAGACCACTTAGTTTCGCGTCCAGGTTGGACAGCGGTTCATCCATCAAGAACACCTGCGGCCGACGAACGATGGCGCGTCCCATGGCAACTCGTTGCCGTTGGCCACCGGAAAGGTCTTTCGGTTTGCGATCCAGGTAAGGTTCGAGGTCCAGCAATCGCGCCGCGTCCAAAACCCGTTCCCGAATCTGGATTTTCGAAAGCCGCGCGATCTTCAGCGCGAAGCCCATGTTCTGCGCGACCGTCATGTGCGGGTACAACGCGTAGTTTTGGAAGACCATCGCCACGTCGCGGTCTTTGGGATCGTCGTCGGTGACGTCGCGGGAGCCGATGAAGATGCGCCCGGAGTCGACGGTCTCCAACCCGGCGATCATGCGCAGCGAGGTGGTTTTGCCGCACCCGGATGGCCCTACCAGCACCACGAATTCGCCGTCACCGACGCTGAGGTCCAAGCGGTCGACTGCCGGGCGATCCGCGCCGGAATAGCGGCGGGTGGCCTGCTCAAATGTCACCAACGCCATGCGTTACCCACCCAGCCCGGTGACCGAGATACCGCGGATGAAAGCGCGTTGCGCCAACGCATACAGCAGGAGCAGCGGCACCAGAATCAGCACGGATGCGGCCATCAGCACGGGCCAGCGGGCTGAGTATTCCCCCTGCATCCGGACCAGACCAAGAGTGAGGGTGGCGATACTGTTCCGCTGAATCATCAACAGCGGCCACAGAAAGTCGTTCCAGACGTTGACCCAGGTGAGCACCGCCAACACCATCACCGCGGGCTTGGCGTGCGGCAGCAGTATTCGCCAGTAAATCTGCCACGGGGAGCAACCGTCGAGAATCGCGGCCTCCTCGAGTTCGTCGGGAAGGGTGCAGAAGAATTGTCGCATCAGGTAGGTGCCGAATGCGCTGCCGAACAATCCCGGAACGATCATGGCCCAGGGCGTGTCGGTCAGTCCCGCGACACGCATCAGGATGAATTGTGGAATCACCGTGACGGTCAGGGGCACCATCAACGTTCCCAAGTACAAGACGAACAATGTGTCGCGGCCGCGAAAGCGTAGGCGTGCGAACGCATATCCTGCCAGCGAACAGAAGAAAACCTGGCCTGCACTGACGCAGGCGGCATATAGCACGGAGTTGAAAAACATGCGCCAGAAGGGCATGACCGTGAACACATCACGGTAGTTGGACCACTGCGGATGCGCGGGAAACAGCGTCGGCATGGTTACCTCGCCCGCCGTTTTCAACGACCCCGCCACCGCCCACAGAATCGGGAACAGCGCGCACGTCGCGATCACCGTCAGCGTCACATACAGTGTGAGACCGCGAAATACGCTGGGCTTCAACACTCGTCCCGTTAGGCCCACGATCGCTCCTGCTGCGCTGTTCGACGCCGACCCAACTGTAGTTGCACAACGGTCAGCGCCAGCAGGATCGCGAACATCGCCCACGCCAGCGCTGAGGCATACCCGAATTCCAGGAAAGCAAAAGCGTGCTGAAACAACATGATGCCCAGGACGTAGGTCGCCGTTTCCGGTCCCCCGTTGGGCCCGGTCAGAACGTAGACCAGATCAAATGCCTGGAATGCATGGATGATCGAGATGACGACGACGAACGAGATCGCGCTACGAATCAGCGGAACGGTAATCGAGATGAACCGGCGCAACTCTCCCGCGCCGTCGAGGCGTGCGGCCTCATAGAGGTGTTCTGGGATCCCTTGCATGGCGGCCAGTAAAATGACTGTTGCGAAAGGCACGCTGCGCCATACGCTGACGATGCACAACGAAGCCATGCCGTACTTCGGATCGACCAGCCACGGGATGGGGCCGATGCCGATCCAGCCGAGGACGATGTTGAGCAGGCCGTTGTCAGTGTTGAACACGAACTGCCAGACGACGGCCATTACCACTGACGACACCGCCAACGGTACGAATATGACTGTCCGAAATACCGCAATCCCCTTGATTTTTCGATTGAGCACGCCGGCCACGGCGAGGCTGATCAGCACCGTGGGGGTGACGGTGCCCGCCGTGTAGACGACGGTGTTGCGCAACGCGATGCTGAACAACGGATCTTCGCCGAAGAGGTGGCGATAGTTCGCCAAGCCGACGAACTCGGCCGGGCTGAACATGTCCCATGCGTGGAAGCTCATGTACAGCGAGAAGCCGAGCGGAAACACCATGAAGACCGCGACCGCTGTCAAATTCGGCGCGACGAACAGGCGACCAAACCTGGCACGACGCGGGGACGGCCCCCGTCTGCGGGGCACGTCCGCGCGAGTTGCGGCAGTCGGTGTCATGGTGTCCGAAGCACCTCGTCGATTTTCGGCGTCAGTTCGCCGGTCAGCGTCGTCGCCGGCCGCGAACCCCGCAGCACCGGGCCGAGGTTGCGGTCCAGCAACGCGACGACCTGCGGCCAGACCGGAGTGACGGGCAAACCCTCGGCATGCGCCGGACCGCCGGTCAACACTGCAATGTTACTGATTCTGTTGTGCGCCTTGGTGAAATCGGGCGATCGGACCGCCGACCGCAAGGCTGGCACGAACAGGCCCGTCGCGCCGATCACCGCCTGCCCCACCGGTCCGGTGGCGAATTTCACGAACTCCCACGCCTGGGCTTTGCGGGGACTGCTGGAGGCGATGGCCAGCCCGGTGGTACCGATGTTCGAGCGGGCGGCATGCCCTTTCGGTCCGGTCGGCAGCACCGCGACGTCGAAATCCAGATCGGCGGCCCGCACCAGAGTCTGATACCGCCAGTGCCCGCCGAGTGCCATCGCGGCTTGACCCGAGGTGAACAGGTCCGTCTGTGACATCGACTGCGATTCCGATGCGGTGGGCGCCACCCGGTACTTGTTACGCAGATCGGCGTAGAACTGAATGCCGTCGATGAACGGTGCGTGGTCGAAATTGAGATGCGTCGGGTTCATTCGCGGGTTCGACCACGGCACTCCGTTGTTCATCCCGAACAGCAAGGCCGAGTAATAAGGGGCCCACGTATCGACAAATCCCCACTGGCTGACCCAGTCCGACCTGTCACGCTTGGTGAGCGCCTGTGCCGCAGCCAGGAATTCGTCGAAGCTCCACGGCTCATTCCATCGCCCGGGCGGTGGACGCACACCGGCCTCGGCGAACAGCTTCTTGTTGTAATACAAGAAGGTTCCCGACCACTGCTCCGGAAACGCATACTGCCCGCCGTCAAAGGAGAATGTCTCGTACATCGACGGGACGCTGTCCGCGCTGAGTTCAGCGTCGAACGTCTTGTCGCGCGCCAGCATGGTGTCGAGGTCGAGCAGCACGCCCCGTGCGGCCAGAGCTGAGTAGGTGAATTCCCACGCCATCAGCACATCGGGGCACTTGCCACCGGCGCAATAGATCGACACGTGCTGCAGTGCGTCGGGGCCGGACAACAATGTTCGCACCTTGATCTCGGGATGTCTGCGCTCAAAGGCGTCGACGACGCGCAACCGGGCATCGGCCTCTTCGGGGTTGGCGGCGAAGAAGAACGTCAGCGCATCGTCGTCGGCGGAACCGCAGGCGGCGGGCAACACCGCTACCGACGCCGCACCGATCGCGCCGGCACCGCGGAGCAGCGTCCGCCGATCGAAGTGTCTACCGCGATTGATGCTGGTGTTCGTGGCGTGTCTCCCATGCTGGATACGTGGTTCTTTGGTCGTCGACCCGACGGCCCGTCACCGACTCTCCACGGTCTCGACACCCGCCGCACGCAATGCCTGCAGGGCCGCCGCGGTGGACTCCTCCCGTACCCCCACCGTCAGGTCGAGCAGCACGCGCGTCGCCAAGCCCTGCACCGCAGCATCTTCCGCCGTCCGCCGCACACAGTAGTCGGTGGCGATACCGACGACGTCGAGTTCGTCGACGTGACGTTGCCGGAGCCAGTCGCCCAGCGGGGTCCCCTGATCGTCCAGGCCGCTGAACCCGCTGTAGCCCGCGTCGTAAGCGCCCTTGCGGAAGATGGCCTCGAACCGGCCGACATCGAGGCCGGGGGGAAATTCCGCGCCGACCGTACCGGCGCGACAGTGCGGCGGCCAGGACGAGAGGTAATCCGGGTGATCGGAGAAGTGGTCGCCGGGATCGATGTGAAAATCCTGTGTCGCCACCACATGGCGGTACTCGGCCGCGGCGGCGGCAAGGTAAGCATCGATGGCGCCCGCCAGGGCCGTCCCACCGGCGACGGCCAGCGAGCCGCCCTCGCAAAAGTCCTTCTGAACGTCGACGACGACCAGCGCGCGCATGAGACCACGTTATCGCCGACAGCGCCGGTGCCCGGGTCCTTGCCATCGTCCGGTTCAGCGGCGCAGTTAACCCCACTAGCTGCGCGTTGCATCAGGTAGTTTGTCAAACTATAGTCCAGACACGTGTCCAGAAAGCTCGTTGACGCCTCGCCCGAATCTTTCACCGTGCCGAACTTCTGCACCTGCACCCCGGATCGGGTGTGAGCATGCGGATCGCGTTGCTGTCCTATCGCAGCAAACCGCACTGCGGTGGCCAGGGAGTGTACGTCCGGCATCTCAGCCGGAGCCTGGTCGAGCTGGGACACCAGGTCGAGGTGTTCTCCGGTCAGCCCTACCCCGAGGAACTCGACCCGCGGGTGGTGCTGACCGAGGTACCCAGCCTCGACATGTATCGCGAGCCCGACCCTTTTCGGATACCACATTTGCGGGAGATCCGGGATCGCATCGACCTGCTCGAATTGGCGGGGGTGTGGACCGCGGGATTCCCCGAGCCGCGCACCTTCAGCCTGCGGGCCGCGCGTCTACTGGCCGATCGGCTCGACGATTTCGACGTGGTGCACGACAACCAGAGCCTGGGTGTCGGGCTGCTGAAGATCGTGGCGGCCGGCCTGCCGGTCGTCGCGACCGTGCACCATCCGATCACCCGCGACCGGGCAGTGGATCTCGCCGCGGCCCGGTGGTGGCGCAAGCCATCGGTGCGTCGGTGGTACGGCTTTCTGGCGATGCAAGAGCGGGTGGCTCGCCGCATCCCCGAGTTACTGACCGTGTCGTCGTCCTCGGCGACCGACATCACCGCCGACTTCGGCGTGCGCCCAGACCAGCTTCATGTGGTGCCGCTGGGCGTGGACACCGACGTATTTGCGCCGTCGCCGGAACCGCGCGTCGCTGGTCGCATCATGGCAATCGCCAGCGCGGACGTACCGCTCAAAGGTGTCGGGCACCTGTTGCAGGCGATCGCCAACCTGCGCCATCACTATGACCTGGAACTGCAACTCGTCGCGAAGCTGGAGCCCAACGGCCCCACCGAGAAACTGATCGCTGAGCTGGGGATCACCGACATCGTGCACATCTCCAGCGGGCTCACCGACGATGAATTGGCGCGGCTGTTCGCATCCGCGGAAATCGCCTGCATTCCCTCGCTTTACGAGGGCTTCTCGCTTCCCGCCGTGGAAGCGATGGCGAGCGGGACGCCGATCGTGGCCAGCCGCGCGGGCGCGTTGCCCGAGGTCCTCGGGGGCGACGGTGGTTGCGCCCGGCTGGTTCCGCCCGGCGACGTCGCGGAGCTGACCCGAGTCGTCGGCGAGTTGCTGGACTCCCCCGAGCACCTCAAGCGGCTGGGCGCCGCCGGTCGCCGTCGCGCCGTCGAGGTGTTCAGCTGGGAATCGGTGGCCGCGCAGACTGTGGAGGTCTACGAGCAGGCCATCGCGCGCCACTCGCCGATCAGCGATACCAGCCCGGTGGTGGGCGAGCTGTGCTGACCGTCGATTTCGACCGGCTCGGCATCGGCGCCGGCAGCAAGGTCATCGACATCGGCTGCGGCGCCGGACGGCACAGCTTCGAGGCGTACCGACGCGGAGCCGACGTGGTGGCCTTCGACCAGAACGCCACCGAGCTCGGTGAAGTCGATGCGATGTTCCGCGGCATGGCAGCAGCCGGAGAGGTGCCGCCAGCCGGCCGTGCCGAAACCGTCGTCGGCGACGCGCGGGCGTTGCCCTATCCTGACCAGAGCTTCGACTGCGTCATCGCTTCTGAAGTCCTCGAGCACATTCCGGCCGACGACGCGGTGATCACAGAGTTGATTAGGGTGCTCAAAGTCGGCGGCGCGTTGGCCGTCACGGTGCCACGATGGCTACCCGAACAGGTCTGCTGGTTACTTTCCGACGACTACCACAGCAACGAGGGCGGCCACATCCGCATCTACCGAGCGAATCGGCTGCGACGTAAGATCACAGACCGCGGAATGACTTTCACTCACAGTCATCATTCGCATGCATTGCACTCGCCGTTCTGGTGGCTGAAATGCGCGGTAGGTGTCGAGAAGTCGGACCATCCCGCCGTCACCGCCTACCACAAGCTGCTGGTGTGGGACATGATGCAGCGACCACTGCTGACCCGGGTCGCCGAATCCACCCTGAATCCCCTGATCGGCAAGAGCGTCGCGTTGTATTTCGAGAAACCGGTACCCGCCGTTGAGCTGGTCTGACGTTCCGGGCGTCGCCGGCGTCCTTTCTCCCGAGCAATGCCGTCAGACGGCAGAATCGATTGCGGCGCTGCAATATTCGTCAGGCGAGATTCCCTGGTCCGACGGTGGCCACACCGACCCCTGGGACCACGTGGAATGTGCGATGGCACTCACGGTCGCCGGCCTGATCGAACCGGCGCGACGCGCCTTCGGCTGGTGCCGTCGCCAACAGCGCGCGGACGGATCCTGGCCGATCCAGTTGCGTGCGGGTGTGATCGAAGATGCCAACAGCGACAGCAACTTCTGTGCGTATATCGCAGTTGGCGTCTGGCATCATGTGCTGGTCACCGGCGATCGGGCGTTTGCCCGCACCATGTGGCCGACCGTGCGCGCCGCCATCGACTTCGTCCTCGACCTGCAGCTCGAGGGTGGCGAAATTTGTTGGGCGCGTAGTCCTTCAGGACCGTTGAAAGAAGCGTTGCTGACGGGTTGCGCGAGTATTTTCCACAGCATTCGGTGCGCGCTGGCGCTGGCGAATCTGATGGACGACCCGCAACCCGAGTGGGAGCTTGCCCTGGGCCGGCTGGGCCACGCGATCGCGGTCCATCCCTCGGCGTTCACCGAGAAGCCCCATCATTCGATGGACTGGTACTACCCCATCCTCGGCGGAGCGCTGCGCGGGCCCGTGGCGTCGGCCCGGATCGCCGAGCGGTGGCACGATTTCGTGGTCGACGGACTGGGCATCAGGTGCGTCGACGACCGGCCGTGGGTGACCGGCGCGGAGACCTGCGAACTGGTGTTGGCGCTGGACGCCATCGGCGATCGGCGGTCGGCGCTGGCGCAGTTCGCCGCCATGCAGCACCTGCGCGAAAAGGACGGCTCGTACTGGACCGGGTTGGTCTTCAGCGACGGCAAGCGTTGGCCGGTCGAGCGCACCACGTGGACGGGGGCGGCGGTCATCCTGGCCGCCGACGCGTTGTCGTCGACCACCGCGGGCAGCGGTATCTTCCGCGGCGCCGACCTGCCACGCGGCCTCGAGGGCGACTACGACTGTGAGTGCGCGGCCAGCCAGTCGGATCGCTAGACCGCGGCCCCGGCATCGTCGGCGGTGCGCTCGAGCACCCGCATCGAACCGGTCGCGGCCTTCTCCGTGAATGCGCCGCTTTCTATTGCACGGCAATAGATCTCGTACGGTGGCCGGCCGCCGTCACGCGGGTCGGGAAACACGTCGTGAATGATCAGCGCGCCCCCCGCGCTCACCCACTTCGCCCAGCCGTCGTAATCCTTACGCGCGGCCTCCTCGCTGTGGCCGCCGTCGATGAACAGCAGTTGCAGCGGCGTGCGCCATCCCTGCGCCACGACGGTCGATTTGCCGACCACGGCCACCACGTTGTCGTGCAGTCCGGCTTCGTCGAGCGTGTGCCGCAACGTGGGCAGGGTGTCGAAACGTCCGGTGACAGGGTCGACCAGGGACGTGTCGTGATACTCCCATCCGGGCTGATGCTCTTCGGAGCCGTGGTGGTGATCGACGGTGTAGAGCACGCTGCCGCGTGCCCGGGCGGCCGCACCCAGCAGCACAGTCGACTTACCGCAGTATGTCCCGATTTCCACGCCGACGCCTTGGTCGAGGTAGCGCATGGCCACGTCGTGCAGGGCCTGCCCCTCGTCAGCGGGCATGAAGCCGGTCACCCGGTCGGCCAGTGCGAATAACCGGCTGGTCAGCTCGTCGTGAGCGGCGCGGTCGGAGGAAGTTGTCATCCCCTGCACGCTAACGCATCCGGTTGCCGCACCCGGACCGGTGTAGTAGTGTCCGGACACGTGTCCAGCCCGGTAGTTCGGGAGTCGACCAGACGACGCCTTTCCGCCAAGCAAGCCGACACCGTCGACCGGCTGGGCAACGCAGCTGTCGGCGTGCTGCGCCGAGCAGGCTTCTCCGGGTTGACGATTCGTATGGTCGCGGCAGAGGCCGGTGTCGGCGCGGCGACGGCGTACACGTACTTCTCCTCGAAAGAGCACCTCGTGGCGGAGGTCTTCTGGCGACGGTTGGAGTCCAGTCCCGGTGCGCCGACCGATTCGCCCGACCCAACGGGGCGGGTCATCGCCGTGCTGCGCCAGATCGCGCTGCTGGTTGCGGACGAGCCGACGCTCGCCGGTGCGGTCACCAGTGCGTTGCTCAGTCAGGACCCTGAGGTCGAGCATCTGCGGCTGCGCATCGGCCGAGAAATACACCAACGCCTGCTCGCAGCCCTGGGCGACGGACAACCGCCTGACATAGTCGAATCACTCGAACTGCTCTACGCCGGAGCTTTGGTTCGGGCCGGCATGGGATATGCGTCCTATACCGCGATCGCCGATCTTTTGGAGACGTCTGCGCGACTCCTGCTGGCCGAGACTCCCGGTAGCGGTTCACCGGGCCGGTTTGCGTGGAGCCGAACCGGGGAACACCCTCCACCATGTTGATTCGTCGAATCGCCCGCCCCTTGCTGTCCGCGGCATTCATCGGCCAAGGTGTCGAGACGCTGCGCAATCCAGCGGTTTCGCTGCCCGCGACGGAGCCGACCGTCGCGGCGCTGCGCCAACTGCCGGAACCCTACGGAGACAAGGTTCCGTCCAACCCCGAGACAGCCGCGAGGATCAACGCGGCCGTTCAGGTCGCAGGTGGTGTGTTGCTGGCCACCGGCAAAATGCCCAGGGTTGCCTCCGCGGCGCTGGCGTTCACCGTGATACCGGGCAGCCTTGGCGGGCACCTCTTTTGGACCGAGAGTGACCCGGAACGCAAAGCGCAGAAACGCCGTGGCCTGCTGACCGACCTGAGCCTGCTGGGCGGGTTGATCATCGCAGCGGCCGACACGGCGGGTAGGCCGTCGTTGGGATGGCGCGGAAGGCAAGCGGCGGCGCGCGTGTCGGAGGCGGTGTCGTCAGCGCTGCCCGGCGACGGCTCTGACAACTCGCTGATCGATTCCGAGCTGGCCGACCGAATCGCCCACGGAGTCCACGTCGGTGCCGAGCGCGGCCGCGAACTCGCCAGCACCGCCGCCGAGCGAAGTGCGCCGCTGGTCGAGGCAGCCCGCAAGCGCGGCGAAGAACTTGCGCACGAGGCCGCCAAGAAAAGCGCTCCAGTCATCACCAAGGCCCGCAAGCGGGCGCGTAAGCGCGGCGGCGAGCTGGCTGAGATCGCCCGCGATCGTGGCGGCGAGCTGGCTGAGATCGCCCGCGAACGCGGCGGCGAGCTGGCTGAGATCGCCCGCGATCGTGGCGGCGAGCTGGCTGAGCTGGCACGTGATCGAGGAGACGAACTCGCTCACCGCGGGCTGGCCAAAGCGCGACGCCGGCACTGATCGTCGACAGAGCTGGTCAGGCCGGCCGCACCCCGGTGGTCAGAGCCCGAGATCCAAGAACCGGACGAACTCTTCGACGATCCCGTCGACACTTTGCCCGACGTCGACCACCAAGCCGCGCTCGTCGGCCTCCAGCGGCTCCAGCGCATCGAATTGAGACATCACCAACGACGAGGGCATGAAGTGGCCCGGTCGGCCGGCTTGCCTGCCACCGATCAGCTCCGGTGCACCGGTCAGCTGCAAGAACTCGATATCTGTGCGATACGAGCGTAATTGGTCGCGGTACGCTCGCCTGAGCGCAGAACAACTCATGACGCCGTCGTCATGGTCCGCCAGCCACTGTCCGACTGCGGTAAGCCACGGATAGCGATCGTCGTCGTCCAGGGGTGTACCCGCGGACATCTTCGCGACGTTACTCGCCGGATGAAGGGTGTCGGCATCGGCGAATGGGACGCCGAGGCGATGTGCCAGCGCAAGGCCGACCGTCGATTTGCCAGCGCCCGATACACCCATCACGACGATCGATGTGTCTGGTGGACAGCGTCTGTCAGCGGACATCTCACTGCGTGGACAAGTTACGGTTCCACTCCAGCCAGCCGACGCCGGCCCGCCCGTCGGCGGTGTGCACGGTGGCCCAGACCCGCGGAAATTGGCTGATCCGGCCGTCCTTGGCCACCAGTTGGAGCGGCGCATGTCCTCGCACATCGACGGTCGCGGTGATATCGCCGGGCTCGAAGGTCAATGTCGCACCGACCGGTAGTCCGACGGCATCGAATGTCTCTGTGCGAGCGATTTTCTGCAACTCGTCGACCGCGCCATCGCCGCCCTGCAGGTAGCCGATGCTCATCGGCGGAACGCCCGATATCGACAGGTCCACCGCGTGCAGGTGGGTCCCGTCATCGAGGTGCAGCGCGCTCCAGAGCCAGTCCATGCTCCACCAGTCCCGTACCCCCCAGGAGTGGTCCCGCTGTCCGGGTACCGCGTCGAGAACATAGCGACGGCCAGCCACGGTTACGGATCCCGTTACTGTGCAAGGTATTTCGTAGCGCGTGGTCATCCGGTACCGATACGGCGTGCCGTCGGTGGACCATTCCAGATCGAGCGCGACGTCGACCGGATCGCCCTGTTCGGCCCGCAGCAAGGCGGCCGGGTGCTGGAAAGACTGACCACGCCCGCGCACCGCGACCCGATAGGTGCGCAGTGGGTCGACGGCGGAGTGGGTGAACTCGATCGCGTCGGTTCGCACCGTCCACGGGTCGGCGGGCAGCGGAACCTCGAAGTCGACCAGCGCGACCGTGGGCAGGTCGGGACCGCACAGCAGGACATTCAGCCAGGCCGTCTGCTGGTTGGGGATCAGGCCCAGACGCAGCCAACCACCCAAACCCTGCGCAGCATCGACGAAGTCGGCGTACCAACTTTCGTTCCACAGTGGCTCGTCGGCTGGGGCGTGGGCCGACTCATCGTCGGCCGACGGGCGCAGCGGCTCGACGGCAGCGGGTGCGGGCAGGATCGCCAGCGCGTCGGTGTCGAGAACGTGCTCGCAATGACGTTGCAGCATGGTCATGAACATCGCATCGCCGCGGTCGGTGCGTTCCACCAACATCGACGACACGATGGCCATCATCACACCGAAGAAGCTCTGCCTGCGCACCCCGTCATGAACCTCCGAGAGGCTGATGGGGGCAGCCGGCCCGAGCGCGCGGTGGTAGCCGTCGAGCAGTTCGTCGTAGCGTTCGCGACGGTCCGCGACCGGCAATGCGCAACCGAGGAAATAGGCCAGGTCGGTCATCGCCGGGCCCCAGCTGACCGTCTGCCAATCGACCACGGTCAGTGGACGTTCGGCGCCGTCGACGCCGAAGAGCAGGTTGTCCAACCGATAGTCGCCATGGACCAACCCGTGCGTGCGGTCGCCGGCTGACTCCTGCGCCAGGTAACCATCGAATCCGCCGACCAGACGCTCGCAGACCATGCGGTGCTGCGGAGAGATCTGGTGACCGTAACGATCGACGAAGCCGGCGAACAGCGCTGTGATCAACGCCTGGTCGATCGGCCCGTCGCGGTTGAGCCACGCCGCGTCGGCGAGGGTGGCGTCACCCAGCAGCGGGCCCTGCAGGCGGGCCAGTTCAGTGACGGCCGTGTGCGCCTGCTCAGTTGTGGCGCCGCGGATGTCATCACCGACAACGGCCGGGTTGGCGTCGCCGAGCAGCACGTCGAAAATGCCGGACTCCGCGTCGAAGGCAGTGTGGTAGCACGGCGCAACCGGACCGTGCAGACGCGGAGCGATGTCGCGGTAAAAGCGGACTTCACGCTCGTAGAGTCCCAGCATCAGCCCGGTCTGACGGCTCGTCGGATCGGTGGCCGCGACCTTGAGCACCACCGATTCCGGTCGATCGGCGCCTGCGTCGGCGTCGGCGTAACACAGCTGGACCCGGTAGCACTCGCTCATCTGGCCCGTGCCGATACGCTCGGTGGTGAAATCGACGATGGTTCCCGCACCGATGGCAGTGGTCAGCCAGGTAGCGCTGAGATCAGCCGGACGTTCGACGACGTTGTCAGTGTGCGGTGTCATGACCCGTCCACGTAATCACATCGGCCGTCATCGCGCCAGCGAAAAGCCTTCCCACGCCCTGCGCCGTTCCGGCTGCGGATCGAATTCGAGATGGGACTTGCGGTCGAACACCAGCACTGCGCGGTCGGTGGCCAGGTAGGCCGGCCAATCATCGCCCGGGTTGCCGGTTCGGCTGAATTGTCGCCAGCGCCTTTGTACTTCGCGGGTCACCCGCATCGCGGACCGTCGATCGGTGGGCGCCGTCAGCAACGCCCCAAGCTTGGTTCGGTAGATACCGAAGACCGCGAGCAACTCGGTGGCGTGTGTTGCCCCCAAACCCGACCAGCGCAGCACCCGGGGCGCGTAGTCGTACCGGTACAGATAGGTGGGCGCGTGTGTGCCGTGAGCTTCGGCCATCCCCCACGCCGCCGAGCCGAAAGCGAAATCGCCACCCAACCGGATACACGCCGCTCGCTGCGGGTAATCGGGATAGGCATCGGTAATGCGGGCCCGCTCGGCCGGTTCGACGTCGGCGAGCAGTGCTTCGATCATCGGCTCGTTCGTCGGCAGCAGTTGCAGGAATCGGGTGAACAACTTGCCTTCGTCTGCGTTGGTGCCCACGATGAGCGGCACCCGGTGCGCCTTGCCCTGCCGCATCGCGTCGAGCGGTTCCAGGGGCAGCACGTCGTCGCCGCAGACAGGTCCAATGGGGAACGCACCCAACATGTCTCGCACACCGTCGTTGATCAGACGATTCTGCGCCGCCACCAGTTCTGCGGGGGTCGCCTTCATCAGCGCATCAGTCAGATGATCCGCGGGGCCGCCCAGTATCGCCGCGAACCGCACGGCGAACTCCGCGGCGACGTCGGTTGACCGCGTCATGCCGCTGGCGGGACTCTCCGAAATCGCTCGAGCGAACAGGCCCTCGGCATCGGGTGCGGCCAACAGCGCAGCGACCGCCTGGGCACCGGCACTTTCGCCGAACACCGTCACGTTGTCAGGATCGCCGCCGAATGCCGCGATGTTGTCCTGCACCCAGCGCAGCGCCAGCAGCAGGTCACGCAGAAAAAGGTTGCTGTGTAGGGTGATTCTCGCCGTCGACAACGACGACAAATCCAGGCAACCCAGCGCGCCGAGCCGATAGTTGACCGAGACGTAGATGCAGCCGCGCTTGGCCAGCGCCACCCCGTCGTAGATCGGCGTGGCTGAGCTGCCCATGATGTATCCGCCGCCGTGAATGAAGAACATGACGGGTAGCGGCTCGTCCGACGCCCGCTCCGGAGCGACGACGTTGAGGGTGAGGCAGTCCTCCCCCATCGCCTGATATCTACCGACACCGAGAACAGCGTAGCGACGCTCTTGCGGTGCGCATTTGGTGAAGCCGTGGCAATAACGCACACCGCGCCAGGGCTGGGCCGGCTCAGGGGCCCGAAACCGCAATGCACCCACCGGCGGACGCGCGTAAGGGATTGATCGCCACCGGTGAACGCCGTCGCGGGTGAAACCTTCGACGGTGCCCGCGGCGGTGGTCACGCGGACGGTGTGTTCGTGCATCACCCGACGGTAGCGAACGTCAGGTGCCGGCGCTCGGCTGGCCCGGTTCGATGACCTCGATGGTCCCGGCCGTGCCGTCGACCTCGATGAGCGCGCCGGGCGGAAGGCGTCGCGTCGCGTCGTGCACATCGACCACACACGGGATGCCGAATTCACGGGCCACCACGGCGGCGTGCGACATCGGTCCGCCCAGTTCGGTGACCACGGCGCCCGCGTAGGAGAACGCGGCCGTGTAGCCGACGTCGGTGACCTCGGCGACGAGGATCTCACCCGTTTGCAAGTCGTCGATGGTGTCCGGCCGGACGATCCGCACCCGCCCGCGGACCCGGCCGGCGCTGACGCCGGCGCCGTTCAGCGTTTGGCCGGCGGGCAGCACGGATGCCGCTACGGTCGCCGGCCGCCAACCGCCACTGAAGATCGCCGGCGGAGTCACGCCCGCGAGTCTGCACTGCTCGGCCCGACGCCGCGCGACCACCGCCGCGGGATCGACGGGCAACGCGTCGAGTTCGTCGACGAGCAGGTAGAACACGTCGTCCACGGTATCGAGCACACCCGCACTAGTGAGCCTGAGTCCGAGCTCACGAAGTAAGTTGCGCAACAACCAGACCGCGCGCACCATACGATCGCGACGCACTTCGCGAACGCGAACCTGATGAGCGGCAAGGAAAGCCACCGGTCGAGACCGCAGCGGGGTCACCCGACGGCCTGTCTCCGGACGGGCCTGCGCATCAACGGATTTCGACACCATGCGAAGCAGAAGCTCCGGGTCGTCGGCATAACTGGACGATCTCATCTCCAGCTCCGCCGGACCCCGATGGCCGAACGATTTCAATTCGGTCAACACCTTCTGGTGAAACTCCGGGGCCTGGACCGCCAGGTCGGCCAGATGGTCACCGGGGCCGGCCAGAATGCGGCTCACGTTGGGATCGCCTCTGGCCGCATCCGCCAGTCGGTACACCATTTTCAGCGGTCCGGCGCTGGCCAGTTCCTGGCCGACCGGCAGGACCATGTCGCGTCCGTTCAAACCACGCAGGATGGTACTGAGCGCGGCGAACGACAAGAAGGAGCCCATCGACAGTACCCAGCTGGCGACGACGTGGTCGCGCGCAAGCAGGATCAGACTCTGCAACCGCGGCTCGGTGAGCTGGGAAAGATCGCCGCCCGCGAGTTCTTCCAGCCGGTCGATGTCGGCGACGAAGTCGCGGGTGTCGGGGCCCGTGCCGACGACCAGCCCGGCCAGGTTGACCCCGAACACGCCCAGGTTGCGAATGGTGCGCAATGGCCCTGCGGCGCTGCGTGCTTCGCGCGGCAACTGCTGGTCACCGTGTATCGGCATGGACGCCACACTCGGGCCGAAGTACTGGCTCTGCCGAACGACCGTCCCCGGCTTGACGAATGGCACCACCTCGGCCATGTAGTGCGCGGTGGTGATGGCTCCGTAGAGGCGGTGGGCGAACACTCCGACGGTCCGAGTGGCCATCTCACGCTGAATCAGTCCGCCGGGCCGCAGACGTCGGGCGATGACCGCACCGCCGGCGCGAAGTCCTTTGACCGTCACCGATGCCGACGACGGCGAGAACGGCCCCGGCAGCGCTTCGGACAAGTTGGTCGCCAGATACGTCGGGAATCTGGGATCGATCGGGGTGTCGAACTCGCCGTTGGCGCCGTCCGGGCCGGCCAGCACGGTCGTCATCCCGTCGGCGGTCGGGATGTCGACCGCCGGGATGTCCTGCACATGGGTCAGCCGCCACGGCAGCGATGTCAGCCGCCGGCCGATGCTCACCCGGCCGCGTACCGCCAAGGCGACGTCGTCCAGACATTCGCGTCCGGTCCAGGCCGGGGTGTAATTCCATTTGTGCTGCAGCACAGCGATATCCAGCGATGGCGCGCTGAGCAGAAGATCGAGTTCGGCGGCAGGGCCGAGCCTCCGGAGCAACCGCGGCAGCTGTGGCCGCCCGAGCGACCGGGCAATCTCGTCGACGGTGAGCTCACCGGGCGCGGCGAGGTTCACCGCTCCGCTGCCGATGTCCGGATCGAGCGTGGCGCGGATGAAAACCCGGTGCGCATCGTCGGAGTGCACGGCTTGCAGCGTCCGATCAGGGGTATCCGGCAGGAAAGCACCCGCCAGAGCCAGCCGCACCCAGTTGTCGACGCCGCGACCGAGGATCGCCGCACTGCGGATCGTCACCCACTCGGCGCCGCTTGCCGCAACCATCTCTTCGGCCCTGGCCTTCTCCAGCCCGTAGGCCGAAACCGGCTGCAGCGGTTCGGCTTCCGACTTGAGGTGTCCGGGGCCGTAGACGAGAGCCGACGACGCAAAGACGATGCGACGGGTACCGCTACGAGCCATCGCATCGAGCACGTTGCGGGTGCCACCGACGTTGACCTCGCGGTCCGCGGGGCGAACGGTGGCGGGGTTGGTCGCCCAGGCGCAATGCACGACGACCTGCGCGCCGGCCACCGCGCGCCGCACGGTGGCGGCATCGCGAATGTCGCCCTGCACGAAGGCCGCATTGCTCGGCCAGCTTTCCGGCCGACGCCGGGCCAAACCGACAATGTCGTGGCCTGCGCTGAGCAGTCGAAAGGCCACGCCCCGGCCGACTACCCCGCTGACCCCGGTGACGCCAATCCTCATCGGCTAGTCGTCGTCTTCGTCGAGGAAGGCAGCACTGACCAGGTCATCGAGATTCATTGTCGCGAGGTCTTTTTCCTTCTGCTGCTCGGTGTCGGCGCCGTCGGCCTCGTTGGCCAAGCCCAACAACAGTTCCAGCACCCCGGCCTGTCGCAGTCGCTTGACCGGGATGGAAGCCACCACACGCTGAATCTCCGCCTCCCCCGGAGCAGCTTTGGGTGCCACTTCGGCCGAGCCGCCGACCAACTCCTGATGGAAGTAGCCGGCCAGTGCCGCGGAGTTCGGGTAGTCGAAGATCAGCGTCGGCGAAAGCGGCAGGCCGGTCGCGGCTTTGAGCCGGTTACGCATCTCGACGGCGGTCAGCGAGTCGAAACCCAACTCCTGGAACGCCTTGTCCGGGTCGATGGCCTCCGGGGTGCTGGTGCCCAGCACGGTCGCGATATGCGAGCGCACCAGATCCAGCAACACCGCCTGCTGCTCGTCCGCCGGCAGACCGTCAAGCCGTTGCAGCAGAGCGGACTTCGACTTGGCGGCCGCCAACGAGTCGTCGACCTGGCGACGGGCCGGCGCGTTGATCAGATCGACGAACATTGGCGGCAGGGTGCCACCGTCAAACTTCTTCCGCAGGGCGGCGGTGTCGATGTGGGCGGGCAGCAGGAAAGGCTCATCGATCACCATCGCGGTGTCGAGCAGTTGCAGTGCCTGCGTCGAGGTCATCGCCACGATGCCGTCACGGGCGAACCGGGCGAAGTCCACCGCCCCGAGTTCGCCGGTCATGCTGCTGGTCTGGTCCCACAGGCCCCAACCCAGCGAAATCGCCGGCAGGCCGCGGGTCCGCCGGTACACCGCCAAGCCGTCCAGGAAACTGTTGGCGGCGGCGTAGTTGGCCTGCCCCGACGATCCGACCAGGCCGGCCATCGACGAGAACATGACAAACGCCGCCAGGTTCGAATCCTTGGTCAGCTCATGCAGATTCCACGCGATGTCCACCTTGGCCCGCAGCACCGCGGCTACCCGTTCGGGGGTCAGTGACGTCACGACGGCGTCGTCGAGAACCCCGGCGGTGTGGATGACCGCCGACAACGGGTGCTGGGCCGGAATGTCGGCCAGCACCTTGGCCAGCGCCGCGCGGTCGGCCGCGTCGCAGGCGACGATGGACACTTTGGCGCCGCCGGCAGACAGTTCCGCGGCCAATTCCGCGGCGCCGGGCGCATCCGGGCCGCGTCGGCCGATCAACAGGAGGTTGCGGACCCCGTGGTGGGCGACGACGTGCCGGGCCAGCGCCGAACCGGCCATGCCCGTACCGCCGGTGATCACCACGGTGCCCGGCCCCATCACACCCCCTGGCGCGGTCGGCACGGTCAACACCACCTTGCCGGTATGGCGGGCCTGGCTCAGATAGCGCAGCGCCGCGGGCGCCCGCCGCACGTCGAAAGTCGTAACCGGCAGCGGCCGCAACGTGGCGTCCTCGAACAGCGCAGCGAGGTCGGAGAGCATCCGCTCGATGTGATCGGCCCCCGCCTCGAAGAGGTCGAAGGCGCGGTAACGCACGCCGCCATGTTCCGCGGCGACCTTGCCGGCATCCCGGATGTCGGTCTTGCCCATCTCGAGGAAAATCCCGCCGGGCGCGACCAGACGCAACGAGGCATCGACGAATTCGCCGGCCAGCGAGTCCAACACCACGTCCACTCCCCGGCCACCGGTCGCTGCGCGGAATTTCTCCTCGAACTGCACCGAACGCGAGTCGCCGATGTGGGTGTCGTCAAAGCCCATCGCCCGCAACGTGTCCCACTTGCTCTGGCTGGCCGTGGCGAACACCTCCAGTCCGAGGTGCCGCGCCAACTGCACCGCCGCCATCCCGACCCCGCCCGCGGCGGCGTGGATCAGGATGCGCTGGCCCGCCTTGACGTCGGCCAGCGTGGTCAGCGCGTAGTACGCGGTGGCGAAGACGACCGGCGCGGTCGCCGCCTCGGTGTAGGACCAGCCCGACGGGATGTCCATCAGCAGGCGAGCATCGGTGATCGCCATCGAGCCGGTGCCCTCCGGGAACAGCCCGGTCACCCGGTCGCCGACTGCGAAACGGCTGACATCTGAAGCTGTTTCGATCACCACACCGGACGCTTCGACGCCCATCACAGCGTTCTCGTCCGGATACAGACCGAGCGCGATCATGACGTCGCGGAAGTTGGCCGGCATGGTGCGCACCGCAACCCGTACCTGGCGCGACTCCAGCGGCGCATCGGCATCCGGAATCGGCTCGAGCACCAGGTTTTCGAAGGTGCCCCTACTGGACATGCCCAGCCGCCAGGCCTCGCCACTCGGCGGCACCAACAGCGCGTCCACCGCTCGACTGCCGTGCACCCGACCGATGTGCACGGTGTCGTCGCGCACCAGCACCTGCGGCTCGCCGACCGCGAGAATCGCGGCAATCGTCGTATCACTGAGTGGTGCATCGGAATCCACCACTACGAACCGGCCCGGATGCTCCGTCTGCGCGGAACGGACCAGACCCCACACGGCGGCACCGGCCAGATCGGTGACGTCTTCCCCCGGCCTTCCGACCGCGCCGCGCGTCGACACCACCAGCGTTCCGGAGTCGTGTCCGCCGAGCCATGACTGCAGCGCAGCCAGCGCCTCGTGAGTGCGCCGGTAGATCGAGCCCAGCACATCGTCGTCGGCAGGCTGCGATTCGAAAACGTCGTAGGACGGTGTCTCGGAGTGTGATCCGGGCACCGCAGGCGACCAGACGACCTCGAAAATGCGGTCAGGCCCAGATCCCGACACCGCTGCCATCAACTGCTGCTGCGACACCGGACGAGCCACCATGGAAGCCACCGACAACACCGGAAGCCCCAGTGCATCAACCAGTTCCATCGACACCGACGACGGACCGCTAGGAGTGATGCGCGCCCGTACCGACGATGCGCCCGCGGCGTGCAACGCTACGCCTTGCCATGAGAACGGCACCAGGACACCGTCTTTGCCGTCGTTATCGGCCTCGGTGGCGGTGATCATCGCGTGCAGTGTGGCGTCGAGGACCGCCGGGTGCACCCCGAATCCGGCCGGCGATACCCCGGCGTCGTCTGGCAGCGACACGTCGGCGAAAATCTCCTCGCCCCGGCGCCACACAGCGGTCAACCCTTGGAACGCCGGGCCGTACCCGTAGCCGCGTGCCGCCAACCTCTGGTAGAGCCCGTCGATGTCGACTGGTGTCGCCCCCGGTGGTGGCCAGGCACCGAGGTCGGTGCCGGGCTCGGCACCGCCGGGTCGCACGATGCCTTCGGCGTGCAGGGCCCATCCCGAGTGCGCGTCGGCGCGGGACAACACCGACACCGCGCGATGGCCCGATTCGTCGGCGCCGTCAACCACCACCTGTACCGCCACCGAACCGGTTGCCGGGATCACCAGCGGCGCCGCCAGCGTCAACTCCTCGACGACCGAGCAGCCGACCTCGTCACCAGCGCGGATGGCCATCTCGACAAATCCCGCACCTGGGAAGATCACCACGCCGCCTATCGCGTGATCGGCCAGCCAGCCCTGCGACCCCGCCGAGAGCCGGCCGGTCAGCACAACCCCGCCCGAGGTCGGCAGCTCGACCACCGCACCCAACAGCGCATGCTCGCTGGGCGACAGTCCGAGGCCTTCGGCGTCGACCACGGCATCGTCGGCGGACAGCCAAAAGCGGCGTCGCTCGAATGCGTAGGTCGGCAGTTCGACGAAACCGCCGCCGGGCAGCGTGGCCCGCCAATCGACGCCGACCCCCGACACGAATGCCTGCGCCAGCCCGGCCATCAGGCTGTTCGGCTCGGGACGGTCCTTGCGCAGCAACGGAACCGACGCAACCTCGGCATCGACCAGCGATTCCTCGATCGACGAGGTGAGGCCCCCGCCGGGACCCACCTCGATGAAGTGGCCGGCACCGGCCGCATTCGCGTAGCGGACACTGTCGGCGAACCGGACCGCCGCACGGATGTGCCGCGTCCAGTAGTCGGCCGATGCGAAGTCATCACCGGCCAGCCCTCCGGTCACATTGGAGATCACCGGTACGGTGACCGGGTTAACCGTCAATTCCCTTGCTGCTGAATTGAATTCGTCGAGCATAGGCTCCATCAGCGGCGAGTGGAACGCGTGCGAGACGGCGAGATGGTGGACTCTGCGGCCCTGTGCGCGCAATTGCTCGGCGATGGCATGCACCGCAGCCTCGTCGCCGGACACCACCAACGACGACGGTCCGTTCACCGCGGCGACGCCGACGTTCTCGGTCAGCAACGGGCGCACCTCATCCTCGGTGGCTTGCACGGCGACCATTGCGCCGCCGGCCGGCAGCGCCTGCATGAACCGGCCCCGCGCGACCACCAGCAGCGCGGCGTTCTCCAACGACAGTGCGCCGGCGACATGCGCCGCGGTCAGTTCGCCGACCGAGTGGCCCATCACGAAGTCGGGGCGCACTCCCCAGGACTGCAGCAACCGGTAGAGCGCAACCTCGACGGCGAACAGCGCCGGCTGTGCGAATTCGGTGGTGTTCAGCAGATCTTCGTCGTGACCCCAGATGACTTCGCGCAGCGGGCGCAGCAGGTGGCGGTCCAGCTCACCGACCACGGTGTTGAACGCTTCGGCGAAGACCGGATAGCTGGCGTGCAGACCCATGCCCATACCGAGCCATTGCGAGCCCTGACCGGGGAACACGAAGACGGTTTTGCCCGGCAGTGCCGTACCGGTGACCACCGATACAGGCTCGCCGGCGGCGAGTTCGGCAACGCCGGCCAGCAGCTGTTCGCGGTCGGCACCCAAGGACACGGCGCGGTGTTCGAATACGGTGCGGCCCGCCAGCGACCACCCCACATCGTCGGCCGCCAATTCAGCTCGCGCGCTGATGAATTCGGCCAGGCGGGCGGCCTGCAATCCCAGCGCCGCGGTCGACTTGGCCGTGACAACCCAGGGAATCACGGGTGGCGGCGCAACAGATACCGCCTCGGCGGTCCGTTCGACCGGCGGAGCCGACTCGATGATCACGTGCGCGTTGGTTCCGCTGATGCCGAAAGACGACACGCCCGCACGGCGGGGACGTCCGTTGGCAGACTCGGCCTTCCATGGCTGCGACTCGGTGAGCAGTTGCACCGAGCCCATCGACCAGTCCACGTGCGGGCTGGGCGCATCCACGTGCAAGGTCGACGGCAGCACCTCGTGGCGCATCGCCAGGATCATCTTCATCACACCCGCGACACCTGCGGCGGCTTGGGTGTGCCCCATGTTCGACTTGATCGACCCCAGCCACAGCGGTGAGTTCCGGTCTTGGCCGTAGGTCGCCAGAATCGCCTGCGCCTCAATCGGATCGCCCAGCGTGGTACCGGTGCCGTGGCCTTCGACCACGTCCACGTCGGCGGCGCTGAGCCCGGCGCTGGCCAATGCCGAACGGACTACCCGTTGCTGCGAGGGGCCGTTGGGCGCGGTCAGTCCGTTGGAGGCACCGTCCTGGTTGACCGCCGAACCGCTGACCAGTGCGAGCACCGGGTGGCCCAGACGCCTGGCGTCGGAGAGCCGCTCCAGGACCAGCATGCCGCCGCCCTCGGAGAATCCGGTGCCGTCGGCGGCTCCGGCGAAGGCCTTGCAGCGGCCGTCGGTGGAAAGTCCACGCCAGCGGCTGAATTCGACGAAGATGTCGGGTGTCGCGTTGACGGTCACACCGCCGGCCAGGGCGAGGTCGGACTCCCCGGACCGCAGCGACTGTGCGGCCATGTGCAGAGTCACCAGCGACGTCGAACACGCGGTATCCACCGAGACCGCCGGGCCTTCCAGGCCGAGCACATAGGACACCCGGCCGGACGCAACGCTGGACAGTTGGCCGGTCAGCCGGAACCCTTCCACCGGCTTGGCCGAGAACATCCCGTAGCCCTGCGTCATCAGGCCGGCGAACACGCCGGTTGCGCTGCCGCGCAGCGTGGTCGGGTCAATGCCGGCCCGCTCCAATGCTTCCCAGGTCAGCTCGAGGAACATTCGCTGCTGGGGATCCATCGCCAGCGCTTCGGACGGTCCGATGCCGAAGAAAGCCGGATCGAAGTCGCCGACGCCTTCGACGAAGCCGCCGGTGCGCGTGTAGCAGGCGCCGGCCACGTCGGGATCGGGGTTGTAGAGGTTGGCCAGGTCCCAGCCGCGATCGCGCGGGAAGTCGGTGACGACGTCACGACCTTGAATGACCATGTCCCACAAGTCTTCCGGCGAGTTTACTCCGCCGGGGTAGCGGCAGGCCATGCCGACGATCGCGATCTGATCGTCACCGACGATCCGCACGGCGGACACACTCTTGACTTCATGAGGCACGCCGGCGAGCTCGGTGCGGAAGTAGGACGCCAGCCGGCTCGGGGTCGGGTAGTCGAAGATCAGCGTCGGCGAAAGCGCCAGCCCGGTGGCGGCTTTGAGCCGGTTGCGCATCTCGACGGCGGTCAGCGAGTCGAAGCCCAGCTCCTGGAAAGCCTTGTCCGGGTCGACGGCATCCGGCGTGGTGGTACCCAGCACGGTGGCGATGTGCGAGCGCACCAGGTCCAGCAGCACCGCGTGCTGCTGCTGTTCGGGAAGGCCGTAGATACGTTGCGCCAGAGCAGACTTGGACTTGCTGGCGGCCAGCGAATCGTCCACCCGCCGACGGGTAGGCGCGTTCACCAGGTCGAGGAACATCGGGGGCACCACCGCGGCGTTGGCCCGCAGTGCGGCCGCATCGATGTGTGCCGGCAGCAGGAACGGCTCGTCGACGACCATCGCGGTGTCGAAGAGCGCCAGCGCGTCGGCTGACGACAGCGCCTTGACACCGGTGCGCGCCAACCGGGCCCGGCCCGCGTCGTCGAGTCCCCCGGTCATGTCGCTGGCCTGATCCCATAGACCCCAGCCCAGCGAGATCGCCGGCAGGCCGTGCGCCCGGCGGTGGGCTGCCAGACCGTCCAGGAAGCTGTTGGCGGCCGCATAATTGGCCTGCCCCGACGAACCCACCAGACCGGCCATCGAAGAGAACAGCACGAACGCCGAGACGTTCGAGTCCTGGCTCAGCTCATGCAGATTCCAGGCGGCGTCGACCTTCGCCCGCAGCACCGCATCCACCCGCTCCGGCGTCAGCGACGTCAGCACCGCGTCGTCGAGCACACCGGCGGCGTGGATCACCGCAGACAGCGGATGTTGAACCGGAATGTCGGCGATCACCTTGGCCAGGGCGGCACGGTCGGCGGCGTCGCACGCCACCAGCGACACCTCGGCTCCGGCGGCCGTGAGTTCTTCGGTCAACTCCGCGGCGCCCGGGGCGTCCGGGCCGCGGCGACCGAGCAGCATCAGGTGTCGCGCGCCGTGATGGGCCACCAAATGGCGGGCCAACGCCGACCCGGCCATGCCGGTGCCGCCGGTGATCAGCACGGTGCCCAATGTCCACGAGTCGGGCATGGTCAGCACCACCTTGCCGGTGTGCCGAGCCTGGCTGAGGTAGCGCAATGCCGCCGGCGCGCGCCGGATGTCGAAGGTGGTCACCGGCAACGGACGTAGCACGTCGGCGTCGAAGAGTTCGGCGAGCTCCAGCATGTACTGGTGCATCCGGTTGCGGCCGGGTTCGAACAGGTCGAAGGCGCGGTAGCGCACGCCGGGATACTCCTCGGCAACCTTCCCGGGATCCCGGATATCGGTCTTGCCCATTTCGAGGAAGACTCCACCGGGCTTGACCAGACGCAGCGAGGCGTCGACGAATTCACCGGCCAGCGAGTCGAGCACGATGTCGAAGCCGCGGTCTCCGACGATGGCGCGAAACTTCTCTTCGAACTCCAGCGTGCGGGAGTCGCCGATGTGGTCATCGTCAAAGCCCATGGCCCGCAATGTGTCCCACTTCGGGCGGCTGGCGGTCGCGAAGACTTCCAGGCCGAAGTGCCGGGCCAACTGCACCGCGGCCATTCCCACGCCACCGGTTCCGGCGTGCAGCAGCAAGCGCTGGCCGGGCTTGACGTCGGCGAGGTGGACGAATGCGTAGTAGGCGGTGGTGAAAACAGCGGAGATCGCCGCAGCTTCGGCGTACGACCAATCCGACGGCATCGGCAGCAGCAGCCGGGTGTCGCCGGCGACCAAGGTGCCGCTGCCATCCGGGAAGAATCCGTACACGTCATCGCCGACGGCGAAGTCGGTTACTCCCGGCCCGATTTCGACGACGGTGCCGGCCCCCTCGCCGCCGATCAGCGCGTCGTGGGTGAACATGCCCAGCGTGATCATGATGTCACGGAAATTGGTCGAGATGGAGCGCAGCGCGACGCGTACCTGGCCAGGTTCCAGCGGCGCGCCGGCATTGGGAACCGGTTCCAGTTGCAAGTTCTCGAAGGTGCCCGCGGTCGACAGGCCCAGCCGCCACGGCCCATCGGCCGGCGGTACCAACAAGCCGTCGACCGCGTTGCTGCCGCGTACCCGCGCCGTGTAGATCGTGTCGCCGCGAAGCAGAACCTGCGGCTCGCCGACCGCCAGCACGTGCGCGGCCGTCGAATCACTCAGCGGGTCAAGGGAATCCACCAGTACGATGCGACCGGGATTTTCGGTCTGCGCCGACCTCACCAATCCCCATACCGCGGCACCGGCGAGGTCGGTGACGTCCTGGCCGGGAAGCCCGATCGCGCCGTGCGTCGACACCACCAAGACACCCGACTGGTGTTCGGCCAGCCAGGACTGCAGCTTGGCCAATGCCTGGTGCACTCGCTGATAGCTCTCCGTTACCGGATCTCCTGCAGCAGAGGTAGATTCGAACAGCTCGTAGGCCGGCATCGCAGCACGCGCGGCAGGCGACGCCGGTGACCAGGCCAGCTCGAAAAGCTGGTGCCCACCACTGCCGGCCATCGCCGCCATCAACTGCTGCTGTGAGATCGGCCGGACGACCATCGACGACACGGTCAGCACCGGCAGTCCCAGCCCGTCGGCCAGCTCCACCGAGACCGCCGACGGACCCGATGGCGCAACCCGAGCCCGTACCGACGACGCCCCCGCCGCGTGCAGCGACACGCCCTGCCACGAGAACGGCAAGGCGATCTCAGCGCCGCCGACGCTGAGCTGCATGACCGCGGCCGCGTGCAACGCCGCGTCGAGGAGCACCGGATGCACGCCGAATCCGCTCACGCCGCCGGCCGCCTCCGGCAGTGTCACCTCGGCGAAGAACTCGTCGCCGCGTCGCCACAACGCGGTCAAGCCCTGGAATGCCGGGCCGTACTGGTAGCCGCGCTCCGCGAGCCGCTGATAACCGTCGGTCACGTCGACGCCGGTCGCGCCCTCGGGCGGCCACACCGACAGATCCGCGCGGGGCTCGACCGGGGTGCATGACAGGACGCCGGTCGCGTGGCAGGTCCAGGTGGAATCCACTGTCTCTCTGGAGAACACCGACATGCTGCGCTGCCCGGATTCGTCGGCGGCGCCGACGACGACCTGCACTGACACCGCACCCGAGGCCGGCAGCAACAACGGCGACTGCAGGGTGAGTTCGTCGACCCTGCCGCACCCGACTTCGTCGCCGGCACGGATCGCCAACTCGACGAAGCCCGCACCGGGGAAGACGACCATGCCGGCGACGGCGTGATCGGACAGCCAGCCTTGGCTGGCCGACGACAGCCGGCCGGTCAGCACCACGCCGCCGGAGTCCGGCAATTCGACCACGGCACCCAACAGCGGGTGCTCGCTGGCGCCCAGCCCCAGGCCGACCGCGTCCACCGCGGCCCCATCACCGGAGAGCCAAAAGCGCTTGCGCTCAAAGGCATACGTCGGCAACTCGACGAAGCCGCCGGTGGGCACCGCGGCACGCCAGTCGACCTTCACCCCTGAGACGAATGCCAGAGCGGCCGAACTCAGGAAGCGCTGCAGGCCGCCGTCCTCGCGGCCGAGGGTCGGCACCACGACAGCGTCGAGGCCGCAATCGGTCGCAGTGTCTTCCACACCGGCGGCCAGCGCCGGGTGCGGGCTGCACTCGATGAAGGTCCGGTAGCCGTGCTCGGCCGCGCGGCGCACCGCCTGATCGAACTCGACGGTCTGCCGGATGTTGCGGAACCAGTAGTCGGGGTCCAGGCCGGCGGTGTCCTGGACGGCACCGGTGACCGTGGAGAAGAACACCGTGCGCGTCGACTGCGGTTCGATGCCGGCCAACGCCGCGACGAGTTGGTCGCGGATCTGGTCGACGGACACCGAATGCGACGCGTAGTCGACGTCGATCCGACGGGCCCGCATGTCGCATTCGGTGCACAGCGCGACGATCTCGTCGAGCGCGGCTTCGGCACCGGAGACCACCACGGCAGACCGGCCGTTGATCGCGGCGATGCTGACTCGATCGCCGAAGGGCTCCAAGAGTTCTCGTGCCCGATCAGGCCCACAGGCCAGCGACGCCATCCCGCCGCGGCCGGACAGCACCAGCAGTAGTTGGCTGCGCAGCGTCACCACGCGGGCGGCGTCGCGCAACGACAGCGCACCGGCGACGTAGGCCGCGGCGATCTCGCCCTGGGAGTGGCCGATGACGGCGTCGGGACGGACACCGATCGAGCGCCACAGTTCGGCCAGCGAGACCATCACCGCGAACAGTGCGGGCTGCACCACGTCGACGCGGTCCAGGCCTGGGGCACCGGGTGCGCCGCGCAGCACGTCGATCAACGACCAGTCCGCGAACTCGGCGAATGCCTGTGCGCACGCGTTCATCTGCTCGGCGAAAACCGGGGCGGCGTCCATTAACTCGATGCCCATACCGACCCACTGCGAGCCTTGACCGGGGAACACGAAGACGGTCTTACCCGCGGGAGCGGCCTGGCCGGTGATCACCGACGCGCCCGGCAGACCCTGCGCCAGTTCGCCAAGGCCGGCCGACAACTGGTCACGGTCGCGCCCCAGCACCACCGCCCGATGCTCGAAGGTCGATCGCCCGGCGAGTGACCAGCTCACGTCAGCTATATTCAAATCCTCACGGGAGCCGACGAATTCGTTGAGACGCCGGGCCTGGGCCGGCAGCGCCGCCGCGCTCTTGGCCGACAACACCCACGGCACCACCGACGGTTGCCGGGCCGCGCTCTCGGCCGGCTCGACCGCTGGGGACTCCTCGATGATGACGTGGGCATTGGTGCCGCTGATCCCGAACGACGAGACCGCGGCGCGGCGGGCACGGCCGTGCGCCGCCCAAGGCTGCGGCTCGGTGAGCAGCGACACCGATCCCGCCGTCCAATCCACGTGCGGGCTGGGCACATCCACGTGCAAGGTCGCAGGCAGCACTTGGTGGCGCATGGCCTGCACCATCTTGATGACACCGGCCACGCCGGCAGCGGCCTGAGTGTGGCCCATGTTCGACTTGATCGACCCCAGCCACAGCGGCGTGTCGGCGCGGTCCTGACCATAGGTGGCCAGCAGCGCTTGGGCCTCGATCGGATCGCCCAAAGTCGTTCCGGTGCCGTGGCCTTCGACCACGTCCACCTCGGCCGCGCTCAATCCGGCGTTGGCCAGCGCGGTGCGTACCACCCGCTGCTGGGACGGGCCGTTGGGGGCTGTCAGCCCGTTGGAGGCGCCGTCCTGGTTGACCGCGGTGCCGCGCACCACCGCGAGCACCCGGTGGCCCAACCGCTGCGCATCGGAAAGTCGCTCCACGACCAGCATTCCGCCGCCCTCGGACCAGCCGACGCCATCGGCCGATCCCGAAAACGGCTTGCACCGGCCGTCTGGCGACAAGCCGCGGTGCCTGCTGAATTCGATGAACACTGTCGGGGTGGCATTGACGGTCGCGCCGCCGGCCAACGCGAGGTCGCACTCCCCGGACCGCAGCGACTGCACCGCCATGTGCAGGGCCACCAACGACGACGAGCACGCGGTGTCCACCGACACCGCCGGGCCTTCCAGCCCCAGGACGTAGGCCACCCGGCCGGTGGCCACGCTGGACGTCATCCCGGTCAGCCGGTAGCCCTCGATCTCTTCGGCGAGCATGCCGTAGCCCTGGACGATGATTCCGGCGAACACTCCGGTGGCGCTGCCCCGCAGCGAAGTCGGGTCAATTCCGCCCCGCTCCAACGCCTCCCACGACAACTCCAGCAGCATGCGGTGCTGCGGGTCGGTGGCCAACGCCTCGCTGGGCGCCACGCCGAAGAACCCGGCGTCGAATCCGGCGACGTCGTGGACGAACCCGCCGGCGCGGGCGTAGCACTTGTGCGGGGCGTCCGGGTCGTCATCGAAGAGTCCGGCAAGATCCCAACCGCGGTCGGTGGGGAATTCCGACATCACGTCGCGCCTGTCCGCGACCATCTCCCACAGGCTGTCCGGCGAATCGACGCCGCCGGGGAATCGGCACGACATCCCGACGATGGCGATCGGTTCACCGGAGCGCTCCAGCAGCGCACGGTTCTTGGCCTTCAGCCGCTCGACCTGGACCAGCGCTTTACGCAACGCCTCGGTTGCATGCTGGAGTTGGTCAGCCATCTCGTTACCCCTCGCCTAGCGTCGGTCGTCGCTCAATGAAGAAATGCGGTCATGGATGACGAGCAACGTCACCTGCCGCGCGGATGGCGGCTTGTCCGCTCTTCGGCCCGAGAACCTCGTTGGCGGGCGCCGACTCGCCCACCCCGCCCATGACCTGGCTCCGCACCCGATTCCGGTGCCCAGCGATCCATGGCGAGACTGTACCCGCCACAAGTCAGCCGATCCCAAGCCTGTCAGCGCCACCCGTCGGCGGCAGCGGCGGCCCGCACCAGGGCGTCGCAGAGTTGGCGAAGCTCTGGGGTGCCGGCGCCTTCGTCCAACGCGGTGGCGACATCTTCGGCCGCGCATCGCACCTGGTAAACCCGATCGGCCAGGTCAGCGGCCTCGTCGGCGGAGAGCACCACGGCGTCCTCGGGCAACGATGCGCCCTTCCCGCCATTGATCGACGCCCGTTGCTCGTACGCGCGTTGCCGGCACGACTGGCGGCAGTACTGGCGGCGCCGACCCAGCCCGCTGTCACCGGAGGCGATGGTTCGGCCGCACCAGCGGCACGGCTGCGGGCGGTCGCGGCGTGTCACGGGGCCGACTTTAGTCGGGGTGCCGGTCGAATCCCGGTATCATGGAAGGCTGGGTCACCCAGCATGCCCGGGAACTTCGCCGCTTCGCGGGACGTTGTTCGAGTGCAAAGCTGCTGAGAAGATACTAAGAGGAGTGCTAACCAATGGCTGATCGCGTCCTGAGAGGCAGTCGCCTTGGAGCCGTGAGTTACGAGACTGACCGAAACCACGACCTGGCGCCGCGTCAGGTCGCGCGCTACCGCACCGACAACGGCGAGGAATTCGAGGTTCCGTTCGCCGACGATGCCGAAATCCCCGGCACCTGGCCGTGCCGAAACGGCATGGAGGGCACCCTGATCGACGGGGATCTGCCGGAGCCGAAGAAGACCAAGCCGCCCCGCACCCACTGGGACATGCTGCTCGAGCGCCGCTCGGTCGACGAGCTCGAGGAACTGCTCAAAGAGCGTCTCGACCTGATCAGAACCCGACGTCGCGGCAACTGACGCTCACCGCTTGACCGGTGTGGGGCGTTGGCGGTGCAACCGGCCGTCGATCCCCCACTGAGCGACCTTCACGACGGCTTCGCGGATGTTGGATCCGCTCATTTTCGACACACCCAGTTCACGCTCGGTGAATGTGATCGGCACCTCGACGACGACGAATCCGTTGGTGATCGTGCGCCAGGTCAGATCGATCTGGAAGCAGTAGCCCTTCGAGTCGACGCGGTCGAGGTCGATTTTCTCCAGCACGTCGCGGCGGTAGGCGCGGTAACCGGCGGTGATGTCATGAATCCCGATCCCGAGCGCCAGCCGGGCGTAGGTGTTGGCCGTCCAGGACAGCGCCCAGCGCCGCTTCGGCCAGTTCTGTACGTTGCCGCCGTCGACGTAGCGCGAACCGATGACCAGGTCGGCGCCGCCGTCGACGGCGTCGAGTAGGAGATGCAGCTGCTCAGGTGCGTGGCTGCCATCGGCGTCCATCTCGACGAGCGTGGTGTATCCGCGGTCGAGCCCCCAGGCGAAGCCGGCCAGGTAGGCAGCTCCGAGGCCGTCCTTGACGGTGCGGTGCATGACGTGGATCAGGTCGGGGTTCCCCGCCGCCAGGTCTTCGGCCAGTTGCCCGGTGCCGTCCGGGCTGTTGTCGTCGACGACCAGGATGTGGGCGTCGGGGCGGGCCGTGCGCAGCCGCTGCACAATGAGCGGGAGATTCTCCCGCTCATTGAAAGTGGGGATGATCACCAGGGTGCGCAGGCTGGGGCGATCGCCCGCAACCCGGGACACCGGCTCGCCCATCGTCATGAATCTCCTTTTTCAGGCCGCTGAACACGTTCGCGGGCGGTATCACCAGTGTCGTCATCGAGCTCGGCGTCAGTTGACGGATCGTCCCCGTCGGCGGCCACCACGTCGTCGCCGGGCGGGTCGTCGTCGGAGTTCTCCGGCGCCGGCCCACCTCTGTTTGCCAGCTCCGACAGCCGTCGGTGGATATCCGCGAACCAACCATTGTGCAGCATCGCGGCCAACAGGACCGCCAGAGCCGCCACGACCAACCCATACTGCACGATCGGGCCCCAGTTGGCAGCCGGGGTCAGCGATGTCTTGAGGCGGACCTGGTTGTCCAGGTAGGCCGGCGTGAAGAACTGGGTTCGCTGTAGCTCACGGCCGTCCGGTGTGACGATGGCCGAGATCCCGACGTTGCTGGAGACGAGCGCGTAGCGGTCCAGCTCGACCGCGCGCAGCTTGGAGAACGCCAGCTGCTGTTCGCTCATCGTCTGGTTGAAATTGGCGTTGTTGGCCGGCACCGCGAGCAACTGGGCACCGCCCAGGACCGAGTGCCGCAGCGCGCGGTCGAAGCTGACCTCCCAGCAGGTCGCGATTCCGATCGGGGTTCCGTTGGCCCGCACAACCCCGGAACCCCTGCCCGGCACGATGTAACCGGCCATGTCGGCCATCCCGGACAGCTGGCGGAAGAAACTACGCCAGGGCAGGTATTCGCCGAACGGCTGCACGATCCGCTTGTCATGCCGGTCGCCGGGACCCGTCTTGGGATTCCAGACGATCACGGTGTTCGTCTGAGCCGGCGATTCGACCGTCCGGTTCGGGACGTCGAGCACCGTGCCGACCAGAATCGGCGCTCTGATCGCTTCGACGGCGGCGGAAATCTCCTGCGCTGCATCAGGATTGACGATCGGATCGATTTCCGATGCGTCCTCGGGCCAGACGACGAAGTCGGGCTGCGCCGCGCGACCGGCACGCACATCGTCGGCCAGCCGCCGGGTTTCACGAACGTCGTTGCCCAGCACCGCGAGGCGCTGCGCGTTGAATTCCAGGCCAAGCCGGGGCACGTTACCCTGCACCACGGCCACCGTGACGACGGGTTCGTTGCCGGAGCCGGTGCCGGACTGGCGGACCTGAGGCCAGACGGCAGCGGCGAGGAAGAACATCAGGCAGATACATAACGCCGGCAGCAGCACCTGCGGCGGGGCGTCGGCGATTCGGGCATCTTCCACAGTCTGGCGGCGCTGCGATGCACGCCACCACGACACCGCCTCCATCACGAAAGCGGCGACGCCGCAGCCGGTGAGCACGATCGCCAAAGAGAGCAGCGGGACGCCGCCCAGTCGGACGAGCGGCAGAAACGGCCCGGACGTCTGCCCCGCGGCCACCACACCCCAGGGAAAGCCCCCGAATGGAATCGTGCACTTGAGCCATTCCTGCGCCGCCCACAGCACCGCGAACCAGATCGGCCAGCCCGGAAGCCGCCGCACGGTGACGGCCGCCAGCCCGAAGAGCCCCGGGAACACCGCGCAGAGCAGCACCAACGCGATCAGCGGCAGGGCGCCGACCAGAATGCTGATCCAGCGGATGAGCGGCAGATAAAACGCCAAGCCGAACAGCAACCCGTAACCGAAACCGCCGAAGGGCGTGGTGGCGCGCCTGGTCAGCACCCATGACAGCACGGCAAAGGCCGGGACGGCGGCCCACCACCAGTTGAATCTGGGATAGCTCGAGCACAGCAGCAGGCCCGCGACGATCGACGCGGCTAGCCGCGTCAGCCTCGGCCGCAGCCACCGGCCCGCCTGAGGCGCCCGTTTGCGTGTTTCGCCGACCAGCCACGCCAGCAGCACCGAGGCAAGCCGCACCAGTCGCTGCCACAGGTGCGTGCCGATCCGGATGACCTGGCCGCGTAACTCCGCCACCCGGTCGTGGGGCGTCTCAGGCGTCTCGGCATCCGTGCTCGGCGGGATCTCACCGGTGCTGACGGCTTCACCGTCCTCGACCGCGTCGTTGATCGAGGGAAAGACGTCGGTGGTCTCGGTACTCTTCGAGGGCCGAATCCGCCTGATGCCCCTAGGCATGGATCACCGCGCCGCGATGGACCGTCTGCCGGCAGCGGGGCAACGGGTCGGTCGCATCCAGCCGCGGCAGTGCCGGTACCCGCGATCGGGAGTCGGTCGACCATCGGCGCACGGCATCGCTCGGCGCGCTGGCTTCGAATTCGCCGACATCCCAGACTGCGTAGGACGCGGGGGCGCCCGGGACCAGGCTGCCGGTCAGTGAGTCACCGGCGCCGCAGGCCCGCCAGCCACCACGGGTTGCGGCGGCGAACGCGGCCCGCGGCGAGATCGAACTGTCAGGGGTGTGGTGGCGGACGGCCGCCCGGATCGTCGCCCACGGATCGAGGCCGGTCACGGGGGCGTCGGATCCGAACGCGAGGGCCACGCCTTGGGATGCTAACAGCGCAAACGGGTTCAGACGCGCGGCTCGATCGATACCGAGACGACGGGCATACATGCCGTCACGACCACCCCAGAGCGCGTCGAACTTGGGCTGCACGCTCGCCAGCACCCCCCACGCGCCCAGCTTGGCCGCCTGCTCGGCGGTGACCATCTCCACGTGCTCCAGGCGGTGGCCGCACCGGGCGACCGCGGGCACACCGAAGTCGTCGACCACCTGTTCCAGGGCGACGATCACGCTGGCGACCGCGGCGTCGCCGATCACGTGGAAGCCGGCCGTCACCCCGGCTTCGGTGCACGCTCGGAGATGCGCCGTGACGGCCTCGGCGTCCAGGTAGCAGGCCCCACAGTGGTCGGCGTCGATGTACGGATCATGCAGCCAAGCCGTATGCGACCCCAGGGCTCCGTCGACGAAAAGGTCGCCGGCCAACCCTGCCGCGCCGGTCTCGGCGAGGAGTTCGCGCGCCGCGGCGGGGCTGGTGACCGCCTCGCCCCAGTAGCCGATCACCTCGACGCCGTGGTCGAGGGCGCGTACTCGTTGCCAGTCGTCGAGACCGCCGATCTGCGGGCCGGCGCATTCGTGCACGGCGACAATCCCATTCGCCGCCGCGGCATCCAGCGCAGCCAGCCGGGCCTCGGTCCGTTGCGCGTCGGTAAGTAGGTCGCGCGCGGCAGCGCGGACCCGGTGGTGCGCGTCGGCCACCAACGGCCGCTGCCCGTCGAACCCGGTCGTCGACGCCAAGCCGTCGACACGCCGGCGCAGACCGGTGGACGCCAGCGCCGAGTGCGCGTCGACCCGGGCCAGGTAGGCAGGCCGACCATCGAGCACTGCGTCGAGGTCGGTGGTGCTCGGCGCCGCGTTCTCCGGCCACGACGACTCATCCCAGCCCTGACCCCAGATCGGCTCGCCCGGGTGAGCGGCCGCGTAGTCGGCGATCAGCTGCAGGCAGTGCCGCAACGACGTGGCGGGCCGCAGGTCGAGGCCGGTGAGCGTCAGCCCGGTCGCGGTGAGATGGACGTGGCTGTCGACGAATGCCGGGGCCACGAAGCCACCGGCGAGGTCGACGACATCCGCGGCGGAGAACTGGTCGCGGGCCACGTCGTCGCTGCCCAGCCACACCACGATGCCGTCGCGCACCGCCATCGCGGTGGCGTCGGGATGGCTGGGGCTGTACACCCGGGCGTTGAGCAGCAGGGTGGCCGGGACATCAGTCACGCCGAAGAACCTAGGGGTAGGGCTAGTCGGACCGCGGGGCGGGCCGGCCGACTTCGGTGACGTCGATGACCTCACCGTCGATGTAGTCGGTGCGCGGCGCCCGGTTGGCTGCGCCGACGCCGGAGACGGTGATCAGCGGGATGCGGCGGCCGAGACCGCGCACGGCCATCGCGCTCAGGAGCGGGCGAACCGCGATCCGGGTCGGCGGTAGCAACAGCAGCAGCCCTGCGACGCTGGTCACCAGGCCGGGCAGCACCACCAGCAGGGTTCCCAAGGCGACCGCCATGCTGTCGGCGGCCAGCTTCGACTGGTCGGCGCGCAGACCGGACCGCAGCCGGTTGAGCTGCAGCTTGAGTTGCGAGCCGGCGAGCGTGAGGCCCGCGGCGAACGCGGCCGCCAGCAGCAACAGGGTCCATCCGAGCCCGATCGTCGACGCCAGCGCCACCACAACGGCAAGCTCGGCGACGACGTAGGACAGAAATAGTCGCGACACCATGAACTGGCAACGTTGCGGACAGCCGGTGGAGTTCCGCGCCCCGCCCCCGCGCGGTTAGATGACTTGGTGACCACCATCGAGATCGACACCCCGACCGGCCCGATCGACGCCCTGCTCGACATCCCGCAAGGCCCGGGCCCGTGGCCCGGCGTGGTGATCATCCACGACGTGATCGGTTACGCATCGGACAAGGAGTCGATCAACAGCCACGTCGCCGCGGCCGGATATCTGGCGCTGACCCCGAACCTGTTCGCCCGTGGGGGCTGGGCGCGCTGCGTCACCAAGGTGATGCGCCAACTGCTCACCAAACAGGGACAGGCACTCGACGACGTGCTGGCGGCCCGCGACCACCTCAAGGCGCTGCCGAACTGCACCGGCCGGGTCGGCGTCGCCGGATTCTGCATGGGCGGACAGTTCGCACTTGTCATGTCGCCCAAGGGTTTTGACGCATCTGCGCCGTTCTACGGCGCACCGCTCCCCCGCCACCTCAGCGAGACCCTGGACGGAGCGTGCCCGGTGGTGGCCAGCTTCGGCGCCCGCGACCCGATGGGCATCGGGGCGCCCAAGAAGCTGCAACGGGTGCTCGACCACAAGGGGATCACCCACGACGTCAAGACCTACCCGAAGGCCGGACACAGCTTCGCCAACAACCTTCCCGCGCAACCGCTGCTGCGCATCGCCGGATTCGGCCACAACCAGGAAGCCACCGAGGATGCGTGGGCGCGAGTCTTCGCCTTCTTCGGCGAACACCTGCACGCCTGAGTCAGGCGGGCCGCAATTCCAGACCGACGTTGTCGGCCATACCGCCACGCCACTTGCTGAACACGGTGAACAATCGACCGACGATGCCGTACTCGTTCACGATGGCGTCGTAGACCACCCCGGTCTGCGACTTGTCGAGGATGGTCGCGGTCGCGTCGATGGGCTTGCTCTTGGGATTCCCGCGCCTGTCACAAATGGCCAGCGTGACCCGCGAATTGTTGCGGATTCGCTTGACTTTCCACGACTTGGCCTGGGTAATCACCAAGAGACGGTCGCCGTGGTTGGCGGCCCAGATCGCCGTGTGTTTGGGTCGACCGTCCTTGGTGAACGTGGTTAGCAGGACATATTGCGCCTTGGCGACATCTGCGAAGCTCGGGACCACGTAGCCAGTCTAAACGGTCGGTCGTGTCTCAGCGCGGCATCCGGCGCCAGACGAACTGCGGCAGCAGCGTGAACACGACCGCAACGGGCCCCAACGCCCGGGGAATCCACACCGTGCGTCGACCCTTGGCCAGCGCCCGCGCTGTCGCCGCAGCCACCTGCGTGGGTGTGCTGGATAGCGGGGCCGGCGTCATGCCCGCCGTCATCCGGCCGACCACGAACCCGGGCCGCACCAGCAGTAACCGCACCCCGCTGCCGTGCAGCGCATCGGAGAGCCCGCTGGCGAATCCATCCAGCCCGGCCTTGGCCGAGCCGTAGACATAGTTGGCCCGACGCACCCGAGCGCCGGCGATCGAGGAGAACACCACCAGCGCTCCCCGACCCGCGTGCCGCATCGCGGTGGCCAGCTCGGTGAGCAGGCTGACCTGCGCGACGTAGTCGGTGTGGACGACGGTGACGGCATGCGCGGCGTCGACCTCGGCGCGACTCTGCTCGCCGAGGATGCCGAACGCCAGCACCGCGGTGTCGATCGGGCCGTGCTCGGCGATGATCGACGCGATCAGCGGGCCGTGCGATGGGAGATCGTCAGCGTCGAATTCGACGCATGCCACCGCTGCTGCCCCGGCCGCGCGGATCGCCGCGACCTGTTCGTCGAGCCGGTCGGCGTTGCGGGCCGCCAGCACGATGGAGGCGCCGGGAGCCAGCCGCACCGCGAGCTCGGTGCCGATTTCGCTACGGCCACCGAGAATCAGCACCGTCTGTGCGCCCGTGTCATCCACGGCTGCGATTATGTCCTGCGCTAGCGTGAGCGGTGATGGCGAACTCCACAGCCCGGCTGACCCACGACGCGCTGGCGTTTCTGACCGAGCGTCACCTCGCCATGTTGACCACGCTGCGCGCGGACAATTCGCCACACGTGGTCGCGGTGGGATTCACGTTCGACCCAAAGACGCACATCGCCCGGGTGATCACCACTGGCGGCTCGCAGAAGGCGGTCAACGCCGACCGCGGCGGAGTCGCCGTACTCAGCCAGGTCGACGGCGCCCGCTGGCTGTCGCTGGAAGGTCGGGCGAGCGTCAACGACGAGATCGACGCCGTCCGCGACGCGGAACTACGCTACGCCCAGCGCTACCGCACCCCGCGGGAAAACCCGCGACGGGTTGTGATCGAGGTTCAGGTGCAGCGGGTACTGGGATCCTCGAGTCTGTTGAGCCGTCAAACCGACTAGCCCGCTAGACGAGCGTGGCGCCGGGCGCCCGGATCACCAGCGGCACCGCCGGGAAATATGCCGCCATCTCCGGTCGCGACTTGGCCAGCGCTGCGGTTCCGTAGCCGCGATGCCGATAGTCCGGGTGGATCCAGATGCGAACGTGCACTTCGTGGCCGTCCAATTCGCCGAACACCATGCCGACCTTCTCATCGCCGTCGACCGCAACGAACCAGGCTGCCTCCTCGGCGTCGAAACGCTCTTGCGCAGCGCGGATTTCGTCCTCCACACCGCTGGCGGGAGCGCCCGAGCCATCCCCCTTGGCGCCCGTCTCCTGCGTGCGCACGGCAAAGATGTCAAGGTCGGACTTACTGGAGAACGGACGCAGCGCCAGGGTTTCGCCGGCGCTGGCCGGTCGGTCTTTGAACGTGAAGCTCAAGATGTTGTTGAGATCCTCGAGCTCGGCGATGATCTTTTTGCGCGAGACCTTGGTCAACTGATCGAACGACATCCCGATCACCGCTTCGGCCCCGAGCCGTGAGGTTTCCAGCAGCTCGACGATCGCGTCCACCGCCGACGGTCGATCGTCGGCCTCCACGATCAGGTCCAGCACTTCGTGTCGTCGTTCCAGGGCGTTCATCAGCGCGTTGGTGATCTCTCGGCGGGCGGCGGCGCGGTCGTGGTCGGTCATCACTTGAGCCTAATACTCCAGGTGTGGTCTGCGCCTGCGCGGTGTTGGTGTGGACTCAGGCCCGCACCGGCACCACGATCAGCTCACGTGGACGATGGTTCACCGACTCGGCGCCGTGTTCGCCCACTAGCACGATGTCTTCGATGCGGGCTCCCCACTGGCCGGGGAAGTAGATACCCGGCTCGACGGAGAACGCCATGCCGACCTGTAGCGGCAGGTCGTTACCCGCGACGATGTAGGGCTCCTCGTGCACCGACAACCCGATGCCGTGACCGGTCCGGTGCAGGAAGTGTTCAGCGAGGCCGGCTTCGGCCAGCACATCGCGGGCGGCGGCGTCGACCTGCTCGGCAGTCACGCCGGGCCGCACCGCCCGGACAGCCGTTTGTTGGGCGCGCTGCAGCACCGAATAGCGCTGCGCCACATCCGGACTGGGCTCACCGATGCTGTAAGTGCGGGTCGAGTCGGAGTGGTATCCGGGTGCGTACGATCCGCCGATGTCGACGACGACGAGGTCGCCGGCCTGGATTTCACGGTCGGAGTACTCGTGGTGCGGGTCGGCGCCGTGCGGGCCGGAGCCGACGATGACGAAGGCAACCTCCGAATGGCCTTCGGCGACAATGGCCTCGGCGATATCGGCGGCGACGTCGGCCTCGGTGCGGCCAGGCACCAGGAACTGCGGCACCCGAGCGTGCACCCGGTCGATCGCCGCGCCCGCTTTGCGCAGTGCGTCGAGCTCGGCGGCGTCCTTGACCATCCGCAGTTCGCGCAACACGTCGGTGGCCAACACGGGCTGCGCGCCAAGCACATCGGCCAGCGGTAACAGGTGCAGCGCGGGCATCGAGTCGGTGACCGCCGTCGTCGCCGGAGCGCCGCCCACGGCGTCGGCAACCAACGCGTAGGGGTCCGCCCCGTCGACCCAATCCCGCACTGTCACACCGAGATCAGCGACCGCGGATTGCTTCAACGACGCCAACTCCAGGCGCGGCACGACGATCGTCAGGTCACCGGTGACCGGCAGCACCAGCGCGGTCAGGCGCTCGAAGGTCTGCGCGCGCGAGCCGACGAGGTAGCGCAGGTCATATCCCGGGGTGATCACCAGGCCGGCCAGGCCCGCCCTCGCCGTGGCGGCAGTAGCGGCCGCCACCCGGCGGCGGTAGACCTCGGCATCGAAGCGGTCGGAAACCATGCGTGTCAGGCTAGCGGGAGGCGTGGCCGTCACCGCGGGTCAACGGCAAATAGGATGACCGGCATGTCCGCGCCGCTGCTGCTGCTCGACGGCGCCAGCATGTGGTTCCGTTCGTTCTTCGGCGTCCCCTCGTCGATCACCAGCCCCGACGGTCGGCAGGTCAATGCGGTCCGCGGCTTCCTGGACTCGGTGGCCACGGTGATCACCCGACACCAACCCAGCCGACTGGTGGTGTGCCTGGATCTGGATTGGCGCCCGCAGTTCCGGGTCGATGCCATCCCGTCCTACAAGACGCATCGGGTCGAGCAGGAAAATCCGGGCGGGCAATCCGACCTCGAGGAAGTGCCGGACGACCTGTCGCCGCAAGTCGAGATGATCGCCGAAATTCTCGACGCGTTCGGCATTTGCACCGGCGGCGCCGAGGGCTACGAAGCCGACGATGTGATCGGCACGCTGGCCGCCCAGGAGCACCGCGACCCGGTGATCGTGGTCAGTGGTGACCGCGATCTGCTGCAGGTCGTGCGCGACGAACCGGTCGCCGTCCGGGTGCTCTACCTCGGCCGCGGTCTGACCAACGCGACGCTGATGGGCCCTGCCGAGGTGGCCGAGCGCTACGGTGTTCCCGAAGATCGGGCCGGCGCAGGCTACGCCGAACTGGCGTTGCTGCGTGGCGATCCATCCGACGGGCTGCCTGGTGTACCCGGAGTCGGCGAGAAGACGGCCGCGACGCTGCTGACGCAGCACGGCTCGCTGGCGGCCGTCCTGGCCGCCGTCGACGACCCGAGATCCGCACTGGCCACAGGGGTTCGGACCAAACTGCGCAACGCCCTGGAGTACATCGAGGCGGCCGGCCCGGTCGTGGCGGTGGCCACCGACGCACCGGTCACGTTCTCCACTGGCACCGACGAGCTGCCGCTGGTCGCCGCCGACCCGATTCGGGTGGCTGAGCTCGCTACCGAGTTGGGTGTCGGCTCATCGCTCGCGCGATTGCAGAAGGCACTGGACGCGCTGCCTGGGTCGTGAGCTACTTGGGCCGACCCACCTCGTAGGTGCCCTTGTTGTCTTGGAACGTCACCGTCAGGGAGCGCTTGGTGCCGTCGATGCTGACGTCGCAGTCGAAGGTGGCGCCTTTCTTGACGGTCGGATTCTGGCCGTTGTTGCACGTGACGTCCTTGACGTTCTTCGCGCCGTAGCCGTTGGTGGCATCGGTGAGGATTTGCTGCACGCCGGCTTGGGCCTTGCCGACATCGAGTTTGGTGACGACGAAGAAACCCGGTGCCCAGAAGCCCAGCACCAGAATTGCCGCGACGACGACGGCGGCCAAGACGCCGGCGATTGTGCCAACCGTTTTCTTGGAACGCTTCGGACCGGCCGGCGGCTGACCATGCGGACCCGGGTACTGACCGTACTGCCCTGGCTGCCCTGGCTGCCCTGGCTGCGGGTACTGGCCGTACTGATCCGGCTGACCGTACGGACCCGGTTGGCCGTATTGGCCGGGCTGGCCATATCCGGTCTGGCCGCCGTACTGACCCTGCTGCGGGTAGCCCGGCGGATACTGCGCCGGCGGGTAGTACTGGGTGGGCGGCTGCTGGTACGGCCCGTATTCGCTGGGCGTGTAAGCCGGCGGCTGCCAGGCCTGCTCGCCGCCGGACGGCTGCCAGCTCTGCTCGCCACCGGATTGCTGCTGCCACGGTGAGGCCTGCTGGGTCTGGTCCTCGCCGGATTGCTGACCTGCACCGTGAGGCGGCTGCCACCCCTGCGTCGGGTCGGATCCCTGCGGTCCGCTCATCGTGTCTCAGTCCTCCTGATTGCCGTCCTCGCATCGGTCACCGTAGGCAACCGTAACCTCGGCTCAGCCTACCCGGCGTCAACTGCCACGACGCCGCGCCGAATCGCGTCGATCGCGCGCTTGGCGGCAGCCCGAAGTTCCGGCTGCGGGGCGGCATTGCGGACCTGGTCCAGCAGGTCAAGCACCTGCCGGCACCAGCGGACGAAGTCACCTGGCGACAGCGCCGACCCGGTGCCCTCGGCATCCGCGGCAGCCAGCGCGGTGACCAGGTCGCCGCCGCCGGCCCACCGGTAGATGGCGGCGACGAAGCCGTCGTCGGGCTCCCGACTCGGCGTGATGCGATGACGTTGCTCGTCGGCACGCAACTTCGCCGACAAACGCCGGGTTTGGGTCAGGGCCTGCCGCAACCGCGGGGTGGGAATCTGCTCGTTGCGCGGCGCCCCGGGCCCGTCGCCACCTCGCGTCTCAAACAGCACCGCCGACAGCACGGCCGCCAACTCGGCGTCCTTGAGGCCCGTCCACGCCCCGGTGCGTAGGCATTCGGCCACCAGCAGGTCACTCTCGCTGTAGATCCGGGCCAGCAGCCGGCCGTCGTCGGTCACCGTCGGCGTGCCGTCGTCGAGGGCGATGAAACCGCGTTCGGTGAGCAGCCCCACGATCTTGTCGAAGGTGCGGGCCAACGAGTTGGTCGCGGCGGCGACTTTCTTCTCCAACGCCGCGTTGTCGCGTTCGATCCGCAGGTAGCTCTCGGCGATCCGCATCCGGGCTTCTCGATCGGCGTCGCGGTGGCCCGGGTGTCGACGCATCTTCTCGCGCAGCGCCGCCAGCTCGGGGTCGGCCTCGCGGCTTCCGCCAGGTGGGCCGCCGCGGTCACCGGAAGCCGACAGGCCGGCGGCCGCCGAACGCAGCGCCGACGCCAGGTCGCGGCGTACCCGCGGTTGCCGATGCTCGATGCGTTTGGGCAAGGTCATCGATCCGACCGGCGCCGATTCACCGGAGTAGTCAGCCGAGGAAATCCTTCCGGCCCAGCGGTTTTCGGTGAGCACCAGCGGCCGCGGGTCCGAGTCGTCACGGGCCGGCTCCAGCACGACGGCCAGCCCGCCGCGTCGTCCGTGCATGATCGTGATGATGTCGCCCTTACGCAGCGCCGAGAGCGCGTCGTTGATCGCCTGCCGACGCTGCAGCCGCGACGCCCGGGCCTGCGCGCGCTCGTGCTGGCTGATCTGCTCGCGCAGCCGGGCGTACTCGAGGATGGGCGCATCGTTGCCACCGAGTTCGGTTGCGACCTCGTCGAGCATGCGCCGGCCGCGTTCGACGCCGCGGACCAGGCTCACCACCGAGCGATCGGCTTGAAATTGCGCGAACGACTGCTCCAGCAGCCGATGCGCCTGCTCGGTGCCCACCCGGTTCACCAGGTTGATCGTCATGTTGTAGGACGGCGCGAACGAACTGCGCAGCGGGAAGGTGCGGGTAGACGCCAGCCCGGCGACCTCGGTCGGTTCAGTGGTCTCCTCACCGGGGTGCCAGAGCACCACGGCGTGGCCCTCGACGTCGATGCCGCGCCGGCCGGCCCGGCCGGTCAGCTGGGTGTACTCGCCGGGCGTCAGCGGAAGGTGCTGTTCGCCGTTGTACTTCACCAGTCGCTCCAACACCACGGTGCGGGCCGGCATGTTGATGCCCAAAGCCAATGTCTCGGTGGCGAAGACGGCCCGGATCAGGCCTGCGGTGAACAACTCCTCGACGGTGTGACGGAACACCGGCAGCAGGCCGGCATGGTGGGCGGCGATGCCGCGCAGCAGCGCCTCGCGCCACTCGTAGTAGCCCAGCACGGCCAGATCGGAGTCCTCGAGATCGCCGCAGCGGTGGTCGATCACCTCGGCGATCTGCGCCCGCTCGGCTTCGGTGGTCAGTCGCAGCGACGAGCGCAGACATTGCTGCACCGCGGCGTCGCAGCCGACCCGGGAGAACACGAAGGTGATCGCCGGCAGCAGCCCGTCCGCGTCGAGCATGCTGATGACATCGGGACGCGACGGCGGGCGGTAGAAACCGGACCGCCCCGAGCCTGGCCTGCCTCCCCCACCGCGGCGCGGGCCGCGCCAGTCCGAGAGCCGATCGGCCTCCCGGCGATGGGCGATGTGACGCAACAGGTTCGGGTCGACGACCGCGTGCCGCCGATCACCGGGCTCGGGTGCGCTGTAGTCGAACAGATCGAACAGCCGCTTGCCGACCAGCATGTGCTGCCACAGCGGAACTGGCCGGTGGTCGTCGACGACCACCGTCGTGTCGCCGCGCACGGTCTGGATCCAGCCGCCGAACTCCTCGGCGTTGCTCACCGTCGCCGACAGGCTGACCAGTCGCACGTCGTCGGGCAGGTGCAGGATCACCTCCTCCCACACCGCACCGCGCATCCGGTCGGCAAGAAAGTGCACCTCGTCCATCACGACATACGAAAGACCTCGCAGCGCAGGCGAATCCGCGTACAGCATGTTGCGCAGCACTTCGGTGGTCATCACGACCACCGCGGCGTCGGCGTTGACCGACAGGTCGCCGGTGAGCAGCCCGATCTGCTCTTTGCCGTAGCGGGCCACGAAGTCGTTGTGTTTCTGGTTGCTCAGCGCCTTGATCGGCGTGGTGTAGAAGCATTTTCCGCCGGACGCCAGCGCCAGGTGCACCGCGAATTCGCCGACGACAGTCTTGCCGGCGCCGGTCGGGGCGCACACCAGAACGCCATGGCCGCTCTCCAGCGCCGCACAGGCACGTCGTTGGAAGGGGTCCAGCTCGAAAGCCAATCCCGCTGCGAACCTGGCCAGTTCGCTCGGCCGGGCGTCAGGTGATGTCGTCATGAGGTCCGGCAATGCGCGACGGAGCCCCCACCGGGGACGGGGCCCCTTCCACAGCGGGTGGGTCGATGACCGAGGCTTCGTCGTCGGCAATGGTGGTCAGTGCTTCGCGCCTGGCTTTGCGCGTGTCGTGCACGCGGCCGATCTGGATGGCAAGTTCGAGCAGCAGCGTCAGCGCGAGGCCCAGCGCCGTCATCGAGAACGGATCCGAGCCCGGCGTGAAAATGGCCGCGAAGACGAACATCGCGAAGATCAAGCCGCGGCGCCACGACTTCAGTCGCTGGTAGGTCAGTACCCCGACGAAGTTGAGCATCACCACCAGCAGCGGGAATTCGAAACTCACCCCGAACACCAACAGCAGGTTGATCAGAAAGCCGAAGTACCGATCACCGGAGAGTGCAGTCACCTGAACGTCACTACCGACCGTGAGCAGGAAGTGCAGCGCTTTGGCCAGCACCAAGTAGGCCAACACCGCGCCGGTGACGAACAGCAGCGCCGCCGGCACCACGAACGCGACCGCGAAACGCTTCTCCTTCTTGTACAACCCCGGGGTGATGAACGCCCAGAGTTCATACAGCCACACCGGGCAGGCCAGCACCACACCGGCCGTCAGCGCGACTTTGAGCCGCAACATGAACTGGTCGAAGGGCGCGGTGGCCAGCAACCGGCACTGCCCGTTGGCGATGTCGGCGCGCGCGGACGGCGGCAGCGCGCAGTACGGATGGCGCAACCACTCGCCGAGGCTTTCGACCCCGAACAACGGGTGCGAGTACCAGACGAAACCGACCGCGGTGGTCACGGTGATGGTGCCCAGCGCGATCAGCAGGCGCGCGCGCAGCTCGGTGAGATGAGCGACCAGCGACATGGTCGCCTCGGGATTGGTGCGGCTGCGACGGGCACGCGGATCCAGCCGCCTGAACAAACCGGTAGTACGCACAATGAATGGGCGCTCGGGCGCCGTAGCGGCGAGGGCAGACTAGACCGAGCGACCGTCAGCCGCCGGCGGCTCTACCCGCTCGGAGTGCACCGGCTGAGCCGGAGCGGCTTGGGTGGTGGACGCTTCGGGTTTGTTGTCGCTGTGCAGTTCGCGAACCTCAGACTTGAAGATCCGCAACGACTTGCCCAGTGACCGTGCGGAGTCGGGGAGCCTCTTGGCGCCGAACAAAACAATCACCAGGACCGCGATGATAGCCAGGTGACCCGGAGTCAGAGCATTCACGTGTGTTTACCTCCAGATGTCTCCACGATGCTACCGCAGCCGCGGTTCGATCAGTCGGACCGCGCCGCCGCCCGGTAGGCCGCCAGCGCCGCCGCGGCATCGCCGGCCACCCGCACGGCCAGCGACTCCGGCGCCAGAACACCAACAGCCGACCCCAGCCCCAGCACCTGGCGAGCCATCCAGTCTTGCGAGGCGTAGGTCATCGCCACCTCACAGTGGCCGTCGGGCAGTTCGGCCAGCAGACGCATCGGGTAGTACTCGAACATCCAGGATGCTTCGGGCGCCAGCCGCAACGTTGCCGACGGCAGCGACGGGTCCGCGTCGAACAGCGAGGTGTCCGGCGGCGCCTGCATCGCGGGTTCCGGTGGCGCAGAGGGCTCGTCGAGCACGGCAGCGTCGACGATGCGATCGAACCGGAACAGCCGCACGCCCTCTGCCTCACGCGACCACGCCTCCAGGTAGCTGTGCCCACCGACAAGCACGATCCGGATCGGGTCGACAATCCGGGTGGACAGCGTGTCGTGTGAGGCGGCGTAGTAGTCGATGCTCAACGCCTTGGCGGCGCGGACCGCGGCACGCACCGCCGCGGCGGCCGTGCTCTCGACCGGCGCGGGCTCGTCGACCGCGGCGACATCGTTGCCGTGTCCGGCCGCTCCGGCGGCAGCTTCGATCTTGGCGATCGCGCTGCGCGCCGCCTCCGGATCGACCACGCCCGGGATGTCGGCGAGCGCCCGCAGCGCCACCAGCAGTCCGGTCGCTTCCGGCGACGTGAGCTGCAGCGGGGTGTCCATCCCGGCGGAGAACGTCACCTCGATGGCGTCGCCGGTGAATTCGAAGTCGATCAGATCGCCCGGACCGTAACCCGGCAGGCCGCACAACCACAGCTGGTCGAGGTCCTCTCCCAGCTGCTTGACCGAAACGCCCAGGTCAGAGGCGGCTTGGGCGCGGGTGACGCGCGGGTTTGCCTGGAAGTAGGGGACCATGTTCAAAAGCCGCACCAGGCGCGTGGACACCGGAGTCATCAGCGCTGCCCTTCCACGTGCGCGCGCAGCAGGCTCACTACCTCGTCGCGCAGCGTTGCCGGTTCCAGCACGACGGCATCTGCGGCGTAACCGGCGATGTCGCGGGCCACTCGGCCGGTGGTGCCGATGTCGATTTCGATGACGTCGCCGTCACGGCCGTTGAGCTGCCGTGATCCCACCGATGTCCCGGCGCGCCGCAGCGCGGTGGCGCGTCCGTCCGCGACCCAGACCTGCGCCCGGACACCCGTTGGTGGGTCACCGACCGCCTTGGCGACGATGTCGCGCAGGTCGACGTCCTCGGGAACGGTGACGGTGCCGGGCGGGCCGATCGGGGTCACCCCGGCGCCGATACGGGACAGCCGGAATGTGCGGGTGGCGTCGCGGTCGCGGTCGTGACCGACGAGATACCACCGTCCCTTCTCGGTCAGCACTCCCCACGGCTCGACCGTGCGGACCGTGTAGGGATCGGTGCGCGACGGCCGGTGCGGAAACTGCACGGCCTGCCGGGCGGTGACCGCCGACAGCAGAGCATTCAGCACGTCTTCAGAGCCGCGCAGTCCGACACTGCCAGCGGGTGACGCGATGGCTATCGGCGCGTCCGGGTCGACGTCGACGCCGGCGGCCCGCAGCTTCAGCAGTGCGCCCTGGGTGGCGGTGATCAGCTCGGGAGACTCCCAGAGCTGGGTGGCGACCGCGACGGCGGCGGCCTCATCGGCGGTCAACTCGACAGCGGGCAGCGCATAAGTGTCGCGGTTGATCCGGTAACCCTCCACTGGGTCGTAGGACGACACCCGCCCGGTCTCCAACGGGATGCCCAGGTCGCGCAGTTCATTCTTGTCGCGCTCGAACATTCGCGAAAACGCCTCATCACTGGCGCTGGCCGCGTACCCCGCCACGCTGGAGCGGATCTTGTCCGCGGTGATGTAGCTACGGGTGGACAGCAGTGCGATGACCAGATTCATCAATCGCTCGACTTTGGAAACGGCCACTCGCACCACCCTAATTGACGGCGCGCGGCGCGCTACATACTGGCGATCAGCCGTTTGACCCGCTCGTCCACCGACCGGAACGGATCCTTGCACAACACGGTGCGCTGCGCCTGGTCGTTCAGCTTGAGGTGTACCCAGTCGACGGTGAAATCGCGTCCGGCCGCCTGCGCGGCGCTGATGAACTCACCACGCAACCGGGCGCGGGTGGTTTGCGGCGGAAGGTCGACGGCCGCGTCGATTTCCTCGTCGGTGGTGATGCGCGCCGCCAGCCCCTTGCGCTGCAGCAGATCGAAGACGCCGCGGCCGCGCTTGATGTCGTGGTAAGCCAAGTCGAGCTGGGCGATCTTCGGATCGGACAGCTCCATGTCGTAGCGATCCTGGTAGCGCTGGAACAACTTTCGCTTGATCACCCAGTCGATTTCGGTGTCGACCTTGGCGAAGTCCTGGCTTTCCACCGCGTCGAGCTGGCGGCCCCACAGATCGACAACCTGCTCAATCTGTGGGTTGGACTCGCGGGTCTGAAGGTGCTCGACGGCACGCGCGTAGTACTCCCGCTGGATGTCCAGCGCACTGGCCTGACGCCCACCCGCCAACCGCACCGGCCGCCGGCCGGTGACGTCGTGGCTGACTTCCCGGATGGCACGGATCGGGTTGTCCAGCGAGAAGTCGCGGAACGCCACGCCGGCTTCGATCATCTCCAGCACGAGAGACGCGCTGCCCACCTTGAGCATGGTGGTGGGTTCGCACATGTTGGAGTCGCCGACGATGACGTGCAGCCGCCGATATTTCTCGGCGTCGGCGTGCGGCTCGTCGCGGGTATTGATGATCGGGCGTGATCGGGTGGTAGCGCTGGAGACGCCTTCCCAGATGTGCTCGGCGCGCTGCGAGAGGCAGAACGTCGCGGCCTTCGGGGTCTGCAGCACCTTGCCCGCGCCGCAGATGAGCTGGCGGGTGACCAGGAACGGCAACAGCACGTCGGAGATCCGAGAGAACTCGCCGGCCCGCACGATCAGGTAGTTCTCGTGGCAGCCGTAGGAGTTGCCCGCCGAGTCGGTGTTGTTCTTGAACAGATAGATGTCGCCGCCGATGCCCTCGTCGGCGAGGCGTTGCTCGGCGTCGATCAGCAGGTCTTCCAGCACCCGTTCGCCGGCGCGGTCATGGGTGACCAGCTGCGCCAGGCTGTCGCACTCGGCGGTGGCGTACTCGGGGTGGCTGCCCACATCTAGGTACAGCCGCGCCCCGTTACGCAGGAAGACATTGGAGCTGCGACCCCACGAGACGACTCGTCGGAACAGGTAGCGGGCCACTTCGTCGGGTGAGAGCCGGCGGTGGCCGTGGAAAGTGCAGGTGACACCGAATTCGGTTTCGATGCCCATGATTCGCCGCTGCACAATTCGAGCGTACTTGCTGATGCCGGAACTGGTGTGCAGCCCCCGCCGACGGGTCGGCAACCGGGCGAATCCAGAGACTGTGCCGATGTCGCCGATCGATCGTCAACAGCGCGAAAGCAATTGCGGTCGAGGCGCGTTCAAGGCTTGGCGGGCTCCGGCGCCTCGCCGAACCGGCTCAGCGCCAGCGCCGCGATGACGGCAACGACGAACCCCGCTTCGACCATCCAGCCCAGGCCTGGGCGGGTGCGGTCGCCCAGCCACGCCACCCCGACCAGCGCCGGGCCGACGGTCTCGCCGACCACCATCCCGGCGACGGCTGTGGTCACCGATCCGCGGCTCAACGCGGACGTGAGCAGCAGGAAACCAGCGGCTCCACCGGCCACTAGCGCGTAGACCGCGGGATTGGCCCAGAACGCGGCTTCTCTGATGTCGATCGAGTCGATCAACCGGACGGCGATCTCGTCGACCCCGAAGCCGGCGCCGGCTCCGAACCCCAGCACCAGCGCACGGCTCCGATCGCTCAACCGACCCGCGGCCGCGCCGGCGACGAACACGACGGCGGCGATCACCAGCAGCGCCCAGGCCAGCCCGGCCGGGCCGTGCCCGGTGCCCTCCGGACCGGCGGCGACGCCGAGCATCGCCAGACTCGCGCACACCACGGCCACAGCACCCCACTCCAACGCCGAGAGCCGGGTGTCCAGCACCCAGGCAGCGACGATCGCGGTGACGGCCAGCGACGCAGCGATCGCCGCGGCGACGACATAGATCGGAACCAGCCGCAGCGCCGCGATCTGCAGCAGGAAACCCAAGCCGTCGAGCGCGACGCCCAGCAGATACCGCCATTGCCGCAAAGCCCGCAACAGCAGCGCGGCGTCGACGCCGGAATCGCTGTTGCCGGCGTCCACCGAGCGGGTCGCCGCGGCTTGCAGCACCGTCGCGGTGCCGTAACACACCGAACAGCCCAACGCGAGCAGCAAGCCGATCAGCATGGAACAGCGCCTATTTCGTCGACTTCTCCGCCGAGTCGTCCGACGACCCAGAGCCGTTGCGTTCGGGCACCAGCCGTTCCAGCGCTGCGCCGGTGATACGACGGAACGCGCGTCGCGGCCGGTTGGTGTCGAGGATGGCGACTTCCAGGTTCGATACACTCAGGGCCGGCTGGTCATTGGCCGAACCCTCGGCGCGACCTGCCTCCAGGGCGTTGACCGCAATGTGCACCGCGTCAGCGAGGTTGGCGTTCTCGGCGTACGAATCCTTGAGCGCGTTGATGATCGGCTCGGTGGTGCCACCCATCACCACGTAGTGCGGTTCGTCGGCTATCGACCCGTCATAGGTGATCCGATACATCTCAGGCGCTTTGACCTCGCCGTGGTGCGCGACCTCGGCCACACACAGCTCGACCTCGTAGGGCTTGGCCTGCTCGGTGAAGATGGTGCCCAGCGTCTGCGCGTAGACGTTGGCCAGTTGCCGGCCAGTCACGTCGCGGCGGTCGTAGGCGTAGCCGCGGGTGTCGGCGAACTGGATTCCGCCACGCCGCAGATTGTCGAACTCGTTGAACCGGCCGACGGCGGCAAATCCGACCCGGTCGTAGATCTCGCTGATCTTCTGCAGCGAACGCGACGGGTTCTCCGCGACGAACAGCACCCCGCCGGAGTAGGCCAGCGTCACGACGCTGCGGCCGCGGGCGATGCCCTTACGCGCGAGCTCGCTGCGCTCACGCATCGCCTGCTCAGGCGAGATGAAATAGGGGAAACTCATGAATCACTTTCCGCACGGTCGGCATCGGATCCGAAAGTATCTGCACGGGAACGCTGTTGAATGACTTCACGGGCAAGTTCGGCGATGCGCCGCTCGGCCACGTTGATCGCCCCGTCGACGCCGATGGTGACGGCGGTCGGGAAGATCCCACGTACCAGGTCCGGCCCGCCGGTGGCCGAATCATCGTCCGCCGCATCGTAAAGCGCCTCTACCGCAACCCGCAGCGCCGAATCAGCGTCCGTCACTTGCGAATACAGCTTCTTGATCGACGACTTGGCGAAAATCGAGCCCGAGCCCACCGATTGGTAACCCTCTTCTTCCAGGTTCCAGCCACCGGCCGCGTCAAAGGAGACGATGCGGCCGGCCTTCTCCGGTGCGGGATCGTCGATGTCGAAACCGACCAGCAGCGGCAGCGCCACCAAGCCCTGCATCGCCGCGGCGAGGTTGCCGCGCACCATGATTGCGAGCCTGTTCACTTTGCCCGCGAACGTCAGGGGCACGCCTTCCAGCTTCTCGTAGTGCTCCAGCTCGACGGCATACAGCCGGGCGAATTCGACCGCGATGGCCGCGGTTCCGGCGATCCCGGTCGCGGTGTAGTCGTCGGTGATGTAGACCTTCTGCACGTCGCGCCCGGCGATCATGTTGCCCTGGGTCGAGCGCCGGTCGCCGGCGAGCAGGACACCACCCGGATACTTCAGCGCGACGATCGTCGTGCCGTGTGGCAGCGCAGAACTCGGCGTGATCGCCTGCGCGCCGCCGAGGCTGGCGGGCAGCAGTTCCGGTGCCTGGCGGCGCAGATGATCTGAGAAGGAGGACAGCCCACCAGAGGCGGTGCCGGAAAGGGACGAGTTCGTGGCCAGGCGATCGCGGTCAGGCCAGGTCACTGGCCGCCCTTTTGGACGTATGCGCGAACGAAGTCTTCGGCGTTTTCTTCCAGAACATCGTCGATCTCATCCAGCAGATCGTCGGTCTCCTCAGTCAGCTTCTCGCGACGTTCCTGGCCCGCGGCCGTGCTGGCAGTGAGGTCGTCGTCATCGCCGCCGCCACCACCGCGCTTGGTCTGCTCCTGGGCCATCGCTGCCTCCTGCATCGTCATCGGCCGTGAAACACGCCCGTCGGTTTCTCCACCCTACCGGTCAATAGCGTCCATGCTCAGGCTCAAAACACCACTCCGGCTCCTCGTCACTGCCGTGCAAAACCTGCATGGTCGCCGGATGCGCAGTGTGCCAGGCCCGTCAAGTGGTCAGCTGCTGCACCAGCTCCACGGCACTGTCTACCGAGTCCAACAGCGCTCCGACGTGCGCTTTGCTACCGCGCAGCGGCTCCAGCGTCGGGATGCGGACCAGCGAATCGCCACCCAGATCGAAAATCACCGAGTCCCAACTTGCCGCCGCAATGTCCGCACCGAATCGGCGCAGGCATTCTCCGCGGAAGTAGGCCCGGGTGTCGGTCGGCGGGTTGTCGACCGCATCGATCACCTGCTGTTCGCTGACCAGTCGCTTCATCGACCCGCGCGCCACCAGCCGGTTGTACAGGCCCTTGTCCAGTCGGACGTCGGAGTACTGCAGGTCGACCAGGTGCAGTCGAGGCGCCGACCACGCCAAGTTCTCCCGCTGCCGGAATCCCTCCAGCAGCCGCAGCTTGGCCGGCCAGTCCAGCAGTTCGGCGCATTCCATCGGGTCACGCTCGAGCAGATCGAGGATGTGCGCCCAAGTCTCGACGACGTGGCTCGCGCGGGTATCCGGCTCACGGCTGCCGACCAGCTTCGCCACCCGGTCCAGGTAAATGCGTTGCAGCGCAAGGGCGGTCATCTCACGACCGTCGGCAAGCGCGACGGTCGCGCGCAGCGCCGGGTCACGGCTGACCGCGTGCACGGCATGTACCGGACGAGCCAAAGCCAGGTCGCTGAGGTCGATTCCGTGTGCCGGGCCGTCCTCGATGAGGTCGAGCACCAGCGCGGTGGTACCGAGTTTGAGATAGGTCGACGTCTCGGACAGGTTTGCGTCACCGATGATGACGTGCAGCCGCCGGTAGCGGTCGGCGTCGGCGTGCGGCTCGTCGCGGGTGTTGATAATCCCGCGCTTGAGTGTGGTTTCGAGCCCGACTTCGACCTCGATGTAGTCGGATCGCTGCGAGAGCTGGAAGCCCGGCTCGTCGCCGGATGGCCCGATCCCGACCCGCCCGGAACCGGTGACGACCTGGCGGGACACCAAGAATGGCGTCAGGCCGGCGATTACCGACGAGAACGGTGTCTGGCGGCTCATCAGATAGTTCTCGTGCGACCCGTAGGAGGCGCCCTTGCCGTCGACGTTGTTCTTGTACAGCTGCAGTTTGGCGGCGCCGGGCACGCTGGCGACGTGCCGGGCGGCGGCTTCCATCACCCGCTCACCGGCCTTGTCCCAGATCACCGCGTCCAGCGGGTCGGCGCACTCCGGTGCGGCGTATTCCGGGTGGGCGTGGTCGACGTAGAGCCGCGCGCCGTTGGTCAAGATCATGTTGGCAGCGCCGACCTCGTCGGCGTCCACCACCGGCGGTGGGCCGGCCGAGCGGCTCAAGTCGAAGCCGCGCGCGTCGCGCAGCGGCGATTCCACCTCGTAGTCCCACCGAGTGCGCTTGGCGCGTTGAATCCCGGCGGCGGCCGCGTAAGCCAGCACCGCCTGCGTCGAAGTCAGGATCGGGTTGGCGGTCGGGTCCGACGGCGACGAGATGCCGTATTCGACCTCCGTTCCGATAATTCGTTGCATCACTCGAGCTTAGGCGTGGCGAGGACGCGGCCCGCGCAGCGGGGCGAACAGGAGCCGCGCAATCACACCCGGCGTGGCGAGGACGCGGCCCGCGCAGCGGGGCGAACAGGAGCCGCGCGGCGGCGAGGTTGAGCCTGGCACCGCCGGCTGCGAGCCGACCATTGACGCAGGTGATCGAAGTCATTACTTTCACCCTGGTGTCTGCCGAACCCATCACCGGCCTGTCCGGAAAGCGCTACGGCGAAGTCCTTCTCGTGACACCGGGCGAGGCGGGGCCACAGGCCGCCGTCTACAACAGCTTCGGCCTCAACGACTTACCCGCCGACTTGTGGTCCGCACTCGACGCGAAGCAGGTTGCGGCCGAAAACGGAGCTGCCACAGCGTTACTCAATGGCCCTCGGTACTGGTTGATGAACGAGATCGAGAAAACGGCGCAGGTCCCACGGATCGTCAAGAACTTCGGCGGCATCGAGATGGCGCTGCAGGCCCAGGCCTTGCTGGCGGGGATGAACCCGGCGCCCTACACCGCCAACCAGGTCCACCGGCATACCGTCTTCACTTTCGACGCCGGCGAAGAGGTCTACGAATTGCGCGACCCCGCCCTGCGCCGATGGGTCATGCAGACCTGGAGTCAGATCGTTGATCCGAACCTGTCGCGCACCGATCTGCCGCGGCTCGGCGAGCGACTCAATTTGCCGGACGGCTGGACCTTCCAGACCCGAACGCTGACCAGCCCGTTGCGCATCGACACGACCACCCATGCGGCGCAGGTCCTCCAGGACGATCTGACCAACAGCTACTCGTTGCTGGCCGACTGAGTCCCATCCAGTTTCTCGCCGAGACTTAAACCACGGCGCAGCCACGCGGCCTGTCGCGTACGTGGTTTAAGTGTCGGCGTGTTCGAAGGCCTACAGGTACTGGCCGAGGTTCGACTCGGTGTCGATTGCCCGCGAGGCACTCGAACTCTTGCCGGTGACCAGCGTGCGGATGTAGACGATCCGCTCGCCCTTCTTGCCCGAAATCCGCGCCCAGTCATCCGGGTTGGTGGTGTTGGGCAGATCCTCGTTCTCGGCGAACTCGTCGACGATCGAGTCGAGCAGGTGCTGAATGCGCAGACCGGCCTGCCCGGACTCCAGCACCGACTTGATGGCGTTCTTCTTCGCCCTGTCGACGACGTTCTGGATCATCGCGCCGGAGTTGAAGTCCTTGAAGTACATGACCTCTTTATCGCCGTTGGCGTAGGTCACTTCCAGGAACCTGTTGTCGTCGATCTCGGCGTACATCCGCTCGACAACCTTCTCGATCATCGCTCCGATGCAGGCCCCCCGATCGCCGCCGAACTCAGCGAGGTCATCGGCATGCACGGGCAGCGTCTCGACCAGATACTTCGAGAAAATATCTTGTGCCGATTCGGCATCCGGCCGCTCGATCTTGATCTTCACGTCGAGGCGGCCGGGTCGCAGAATCGCGGGGTCGATCATGTCCTCACGGTTGGAGGCACCGATCACGATAACGTTCTCCAGGCCTTCCACACCGTCGATCTCGCTGAGCAGTTGCGGGACCACCGTCGTCTCCACGTCGGAGGAGACCCCGGTGCCGCGGGTGCGGAAGATCGAATCCATCTCGTCGAAGAACACGATCACCGGTGTTCCCTCGGACGCCTTCTCGCGGGCCCGCTGGAAGATCAGCCGGATGTGACGTTCGGTCTCGCCGACGAACTTGTTCAGCAGCTCCGGGCCCTTGATGTTGAGGAAGTACGACTTGGCCTCACGCGCGTCCTCGCCGCGGACCTCGGCCATCTTCTTGGCCAGCGAGTTGGCGACTGCTTTGGCGATCAACGTCTTTCCGCAACCGGGCGGACCGTAGAGCAGCACGCCCTTGGGCGGGCGCAATGCATATTCGCGGTAGAGGTCCTTGTGCAGGAAAGGCAGCTCGACGGCGTCGCGAATCTGCTCGATCTGTCGACTCAGCCCGCCGATGTCGTGATAGGTCACGTCCGGCACCTCTTCGAGTACCAAATCCTCGACCTCGGCCTTGGGTATGCGCTCGAAGGCGTAGCCGGCCTTGGTGTCCACTAGAAGCGAGTCACCGGGACGCAACCTGCGCGGCCAGGTGTCGTCGTTGAGCGCGTTGGGGTGACCGTCCGGTAAATCTTCGGCCACCAGCGGGTCGGCCAGCCACACGATGCGCTCTTCGTCGGCGTGGCCGACCACTAACGCCCGGTGTCCGTCGGCCAACACCTCGCGCAGCGTGGAAATCTCGCCGACTGATTCGTAACTGCCGGCCTCGACGACGGTCAAAGCCTCGTTGAGGCGAACCGTCTGTCCTTTGCGCAAGGAACTCACGTCGATGTTGGGCGAACACGTGAGGCGCATCTTGCGGCCCGAGGTGAACACGTCGATGGTGTCGTCTTCGTGGGTCGCCAACAGCACGCCGTAGCCGCTGGGCGGCTGTCCGAGCCGGTCGACTTCTTCACGCAGCGCCAGCAACTGCTGGCGGGCCTCTTTGAGGGTCTCCATCAACTTGGAGTTACGCGACGCCAGCGAGTCGATTCGTGCCTCTAGCTGTTGAACCTCACGTGAACTGCCGCCCACGCCGTGTGATCCGGCAGCGTGGGCCAGCTGCTCACGCAGAATCGCGGCCTCGCGACGGAGCTCTTCCAACTCGGCGGCATCCTCGTTGGAGTGGTCGAACTCGCGGGGGCTGTCGAACGGTTCACGGTCAAACTCACCCATGTTGCGCTCCTTTCCCGCCCCGGGACGGTGTGCGGTGGATAGCTCAACGCTACCGGCGATTTCAGTTTCATGCGGGAACTCGAAATGGGGCACACTGGCAACAGCGTTAACATCTTGTTTAGTCGGCTTTACCGAGAGGACCCTCGTGACCGTGAAAACCCTAGCCACAGGCATGGCGGCGTTGGCCGCCGTCGGTGCGGCCGCCGCGGGTGTGACCTGTATTGCATCCGTCGGCGCTGCGTCACCTCACGTTCAGCTGGTCGTTTTCGGGGTTCCGCTGCCACAGGATCCGGCGATGCCGGTGGGGGCCGACATTCCCACCGCCGCCCAGTTGTCGACGGTCCTCAACACTCTGCAAGACCCCAGCGTGTCGTTCGCCCAGAAGGGCGATCTCATCGAGGGCGGCATCCCGGTTCCGGTCGGCTTGGCCGACCATGAACTGCAGAAGGCCGCCTCCAAGGGAAGCCTGCCGCTGGTCTTCAACATCACCAACATCGCGCCCTCCGGTCCCGGAGCCGCCACCGCCACCATCATGGCGTCGGGCCCGCACCTCGCTCCGACACCGGAGTACCTCCGGTTTGTCGATCAGGGCGGCTGGAAGTTGTCGCACGACTCGGCGATGACGCTGATCTCAGCTGTGCGTTCGCGCTGACGGCCGCTGCATGCGCCGGAGCCTGGCCGCACTGTTGAGCACCGCCGCGATCGCGGGGGCGCCCGGGCTTGCCGGGTGTTCCGATGACGCGGACGACGGCGCCACGCGGGACAGCGCGGTGTCGTCGAAGTCAGCTGCGCCGAGTCCGGCGCCGGCTCCGCGGGCCGCGCCGCTGCCACCGCCCGAGGCGCTGACAGGTGTGCTGTCTCGGCTGGCCGACGCATCGGTGCCCGGCCGGCAGAAGCTCAATCTTGTCGAGGGCGCCACGCCGGAAAACGCCGGCGTCTTGGACAAGTTTGCCAATGCCTTGGTCAATGGCGGCTTCGCGCCGGCGAAATTCGATGTGCGCGAAGTCAATTGGTCTGACCGTGACCCCGCCGACGTCGTGGCGGACGTCGACGTCAGTTCAGCCAGTCCGAAAGGTCCACACTTCGCCTTTCCGATGGAATTCAGGCCCCACCAAGGCGGTTGGCAACTGTCGGCACGAACCGCCGATGTCCTGTTGGCGTTCGGCGGCGACACGCCCGAGCCACCGGCGACACCGGGTCACTGACCCGCGTGTGGATCGGCTGGCTCGAGTTCGACCTGCTACTCGCAGATGTGCACTCGCTCAAAGAGAAGCGTTCGGTGGTGCGTCCGGTGATCGCCGAGTTGCAGCGCAAATTCAACGTCTCGGCCGCCGAGACCGGGTCCCAAGATCTACATCGACGAGCCGGGATCGGCGTGGCTATGGTGTCGTCCGATCGCCGACATGCAGTCGACGTTCTCGACGCCGCAGAGCGACTGGTGGCCGCGCATCCTGAATTCGAATTACTTTCAGTCCGAAGGGATCTGGTCCGCAGCGACGATTGAGCCGGGTTCGGTGGGGCGCTGCTTTCTGCGCAGCGGCGTGGGCGTGGTGGCGCCGGGCGCCAACTTGCGCGCAAACACCAAAAACGCCGTGTGCCCGCGCATGTTATGTTGCGGCCGCACCGCCAACCCGACCACATTCCAGCCGCGCTGCATCGTCTCCCAGGCCCGCGGCTCCGTCCAACACTGTTGTGCACGTAGCGCTTCCACTGCCTTCGAGAGCTGGGTTACGGTCGCCACGTAGATCATCAGCACGCCGCCGGCGACCAGCGCCCGCGACACCCGCTCGAGCACGTCCCACGGCGCGAGCATGTCCAACACCGCCCGGTCGATCGAGCCGTCGGGCAGGTCGGCGTCGACGACATCGCCGATTACCAAACGCCAGTTGTCCGGGACGCAGCCGAAGAACGTCTCCACATTGCGGCGCGCATGTTCGGCGTGGTCGGCGCGCACGTCGTAGGAGACCACTCGCCCGTCCGGGCCGACGGCGCGCAGCAGCGAACAGGTCAACGCCCCGGATCCGGCCCCGGCCTCCAAGACCCGTGCACCCGGGAAAACGTCACCCTCGTGCACGATCTGCGCGGCGTCCTTCGGGTAGACCACCTGTGCGCCGCGCGGCATCGACAGCACGTAGTCCACCAGCAGCGGGCGCAGCACCAGGAACTTGTCGCCGTTGGCAGACTTGACCACGCTGCCCTCCGGCTGCCCGATCACCGCGTCGTGCATGATCGCGCCCCGATGGGTGTGGAACTCGCTGCCGGGGCTGAGCACCATCGTGTAATGCCGGCCCTTGGCGTCGGTGAGCTGCACACGATCACCCGTGACGAACGGACCGACTGTGGACACAACCGACTAGCCTGCCAGCAGACGCGCCGCCGGAAGTGCGCGGGGTTGTCCGACCTGCCTTCTAGGCTGCGGATATGAGTGGCACAGCGGGCGAACCGACCAGACGGCGCCCGGCCCTGTCGCCGTCGCGGGCGGCCGACTTCAAGCAGTGCCCGCTGCTCTATCGCTTCCGTGCCATCGACCGGCTCCCCGAACCGTCCTCCACCGCCCAGGTCCGCGGCTCCGTCGTGCACGCGGCGTTGGAGCAGCTGTACGGCCTGCCCGCGGCGCAGCGCGGCCCGCAAACCGTCGACGCGCTGGTCGGCCCGGCGTGGGAGCAGGTGCTCGCCGCCGAACCCGAACTGGCCCGGCAATGGGACGTCGAGCAGCAGACGCACCTGCTCGACGAGGCCCGCAAATTGCTGTCCGGCTACTACCGTCTGGAAGACCCGACCCGGTTCGACCCGCAGAGCTGCGAGCAGCGCATCGAGGTCGAGCTGGCCGACGGCACCCTGCTGCGCGGAATCATCGACCGCATCGACCTCGCGCCGACCGGCGAATTACGGGTGGTGGACTACAAGACCGGCAAGGCGCCGTCGGAGGCGCGGGCGCTGGCCGAGTTCAAGGCCATGTTCCAGATGAAGTTCTATGCGGTCGCGTTGCTGCGCTCGCGCGGTGTGCTGCCGACCCGGCTGCGGCTGATCTACCTGGCCGACGGCCAGCTGCTGGACTACTCCCCCGACGAAGACGAGTTGCTACGTTTCGAGAAGACCCTGATGGCGATCTGGCACGCCATTGAATCCGCGGCTGCCACCGGCGATTTCAGGCCGCGGCCATCTCGGCTGTGCGATTGGTGCGCGCATCACTCGCACTGTCCGGTCTTCGGCGGCACGCCGCCGAAGTACCCCGGTTGGCCGGACGTTCCCGACGACGGCGACGCCGACACCGTCCTGCAGCAGGACGCTGAACCGGCCGCCTGAGCCGCCATTACTGCAGCGGCACCATCTCCTGCAGCATGGTCGGTATCAGTTCGCTCACGGTCGGATGGATGTGCATTGTGCGGGCCAGCGTCGTGTACGGCGCTTTGGCCGACATCGTGTCGAGGATGCCGTGGATGGCCTCGTCGCCACCCACCCCCAGGATGGCTGCCCCGAGGATCTGCTTGGTCTCGGCGTCGACGACGACCTTCATGAGGCCCTGCGTCTCACCCTTTTCCACCGCTCGGCCCACCCGGGTCATCGGCCGCTGCCCGACCAGCGCGGGTCGGCCGGACTGGCGCACCTGCTCGACGGTCAGCCCGGCACGTCCCAGCGGCGGGTCGATGTAGAGCGCGTAGGTCGCGATCCGGTCGCTGACAAGCCGTGGGGTCGTCTGGGCATCACTGTCGAGCAGATTGGCCGCGACGATCTCGAAATCGTTGTAGGACGTATGGGTGAAGGCGCCCTGGCCATTGCAGTCACCCAGCGCCCAGATGTGTTCGGCGCTGGTTCGCAGTTGGTCGTCGACGACGATGTATCCGCGGTCATCGGTGGCGACTCCGGCCCGGTCCAGGCCGAGGTCGTCGGTGTTGGGGCGGCGACCTACCGCGATCAACAGGTGGCTGCCTGCTATCGGCGCGGCGCCGGATCGTGGCATCAGCTCGAATCCGCTGTCGCGCTTGGCGATCTGGATATCAGCGGCATCGAGAACGATGTCGATACCTTCATTGTCCAGGATGGCCCGGATGGTGTCGGAGACATCGTGGTCTTCGCGGGATGCCAACCGCGGACCCTTTTCGACGACGGTCACGCGGGCGCCGAAGCGGCGGTACATCTGCGCGAATTCGAGCGCGATGTAGCCGCCGCCGATCACGACGAGATGTTCGGGCAGCGTGTCGAGTTCGAGGATCGACACGTTGGTGAGGTAGTCGACATCGGCCAGCCCGGGAATGTCGGGTACTACTGCGCGGCCGCCCACGTTGAGGAAAATCCGGTCGGCGCGCAACATCTCATCGCCGACCCGCAGCGTGTAGGGGTCGACGAAGCGGGCGTGGCCGCGGCAGACGGTGCAGCCATCCATCCCGTCCAGCCAGCCCTCGACCCCGTTGCGGTCGTCGAGGACGATACCGTCCTTGCGGGCCTTGACTTTTGACATGTCGACACTGACCGGGCCGGTGCGGACGCCGTAGTCGGAGCCGCGCCGGGCCAGCTGCGCGGCCTGCGCGCTGGCCACCAGTGTCTTGGTCGGGATACAGCCGGTGTTGACGCAGGTGCCGCCGAACAGCTTGCGCTCCACCATTGCAACGGTCAGGCCGGCCGCGGTCAATCGGCCGGCCAGCGGTGGTCCGGCCTGGCCGGCGCCCACGACGATCGCGTCGAAACGCTGTGTCACAGGGCGGCGATGACTGCGGCCAGCGCGAATCCGCCGACGACTGCGATGACGTCTTCGAGCAGAGCGGCCGGCAGGTCGCGGCCGAACGAACCGGCCAGCCGGGCGCGCGCCTGGTAGCCGATCATCGTCCCCACGGCGGCACCCACGACGCCGGCGCCGAGCGCGCTGTAGGTGAACGCCCACACGGTGCCGACGACAGCCCCGGCGAACCCGCCCGAGACGAGCCGGGCGATGAACGACGGTGGTGTCGTGCGGGCCGGCGTGTTGGGTTGCTTGTCGAGGTACAGCTCACCGAGGGCCAGCACGCTGAAGATGATCGGCGTGACCAGGTTGCCGACCCAGGACGCCCAGGTGTTGTTGAGGTTGATCCAGTGCAGCGCCGCGGCCCATGCGACAACGGCCGGAGCGGTGAAGGTTCGCAAACCGGCGATCCCACCGATTCCGAGAGCAAGCAGCAGAACGTAGAAATGCGTCATTGCGAATCTCCTAGTGCTGGAAAACGCGGCTCTGGGCGGACGCTAACACAGCAATGCCGACGACACAGGTGCATGCATGATCAGAACCGGCAGAACCGGATGTCCGATGCCAGGATCGCTTTCGCACCGATGACCGCCAACTCGTCCATGATCGCGTTGACGTCCCGTCGCGGCACCAGGGCACGCACCGCCACCCACTCGGGGTCGGCCAGCGGGGCGATCGTGGGTGACTCCAAACCGGGCGTGATCGATGTCGCGGAGTCGAGAAACGAACGCGGACAGTCGTAGTCCAGCATCAGGTATTGCTGACCGAACACGACGCCCTGCACCCGGGCTACCAATTGGTCGCGGGCCGCGCCGTCCGGCCCTTCGCCAGCGTGCGGGTTGACCTGTTCGATGAGGACTGCCTCCGAGTCGCACAGCGGTTCACCGAAGGCCACCAGGTTGTGCAGGTTCAAGGTGCGGCCCGAGCCCACCACGTCGGCGATCGCATCGGCCACCCCGAGCTGCACCGAGATCTCCACGGCGCCGTCCAGCCGAATGACGGTCGCCTCAATACCGCGGGCCGCCATGTCATCTCGCACGATGTTGGGGTAGGCGGTGGCGATACGACGGCCGGCGAGGTCGTCGATCGTCCAATTGTGCCCGGCCGGCGCGGCGTACCGGAAGGTGGAAGAGCCGAAGCCCAGTGCAAGTCGTTCGCGCACGGGCGCGCGAGATTCGCGCGCCAAATCCCTTCCGGTGATGCCGAAGTCGAGTTCGCCCGAGCCGACGTAAATGGCGATGTCCTTGGGCCGCAGGAAGAAGAACTCGACGTGGTTGTGCGGGTCGATCACCGTCAAGTCTTTGGGGTCAGTACGGCGCCGGTAGCCGGCCTCGGACAGGATTTCGATCGCCGACTCGCTCAACGCCCCCTTGTTGGGAACTGCCACCCTCAGGTTGGTGGACCCGTGCGCCGTCATCAGAGTTTCCGGTACACGTCGGCGAGGGTGAGCCCGCGGGCGATCATCAGCACCTGGGTCCAGTACAGCAACTGGCTGAGTTCCTCGGCCAGGGCCTCGTCGGACTCGTGTTCCGCGGCCAGCCACACTTCGCCGGCCTCTTCGAGGATTTTCTTGCCCAGCGTATGCACGCCGCTGTCCAGCGCGGCGACGGTACCGCTGCCGGGCGGACGGGTGCGGGCGCGTTCGCCGAGTTCGGCAAACAGATCCTCGAAGGTCTTCACGGCCAGCGATTGTTTCATGGTCAGCTGAACGACGTCACGGCGGTTTCAGATCGCCGCCGCAGGCGACGCCTCGTCGGACATGTCCTCCAGCGACACCCCGTTGGTCTCCCGCACCCATCGCCAGACGAAAAAGAACGACAGCACGGCACATAACGCATAGCAACCGTAGGCAGCGACGAGCGTGTGACGCAGTGCCGGGAATGTCACCGCGACGGTCCAGTTGGCCATCCACTGCACGCCCGAGGCCAGGCCCAGCGCTGCCGACCGGATCCGGTTGGGGAACATCTCGCCCAGTAGCACCCACAACACCGGTCCCCAGGACACGGCGAACCAGACCACGAACAGATCGGCCGCCACCAACGCGACGACCGCGGAAGCCCCGTCGAGTTGCGGCTCGCCGTCCCGCATGGGCGCGCCGGCGAAAACGACCGTCATGGTGATCAGCATCAGCGACATGCCCGCCGATCCCGCCAGCAGCAGCGGCCGTCGACCGAGCCGGTCGATCAGCGCGATCGCCACCAACGTGATCAGCACGTTCACCCCGGTGGTCACCAAACCGATGCTGAACGACGATCTATCGCCGAATCCCACTGTGTGCCAGAGCAAATCGGAGTAATTGAAGATCACGTTGATACCGACGAACTGCTGAAAGACGGCCAACCCCAAGCCGACCCAGACGATTCCATACAGGCCGCCGGTCGGGTTTCGCAGATCGCGCCACGATTGCGGCTTCTCCCGCTCGAGGGTGTCGGCGATCCGGGCGATGGTGTGCTGAGCGTCGCGTTCCCCCAGTAGCGTGGACAGCACCTGTGCCGCTTGTGAAACGCGTTGCCGGGCGACCAGATAACGTGGCGACTCGGGAATCGTCAACAGCAGCACCAAGTAGAGCAACGCCAAGAGCAACTCGCCGAGAAAAGTCCAGCGCCAGGCCGCCAGGCCCAACCACAACGGCTTGGTCGAACCACCGGCGAGGTGGAACGGCACCCAGGTCCACGCCAACGCCCCGAACAGGCCGCACACGATGGCAAGCTGCTGCAACGAGCCCAGCCGGCCGCGGAAGCGCGGGGGTGAGACCTCGGCGATGTAGGCCGGAGCCGCAACCGACGAGAATCCGATACCGATACCACCGACGAGGTGGAAGGCGATGAATATCCATATGCTGGTCGCCAACCCGGTGCCGAGTCCGCACACGAAGAACGACGCCGCCGAAAGCTTCATCAGCGACACGCGGCCCAACCGGTCGCCGATCCGGCCGGCCCACACCGCTCCGATCGCCGCACCCAGCACCCCCGAGGCCGCCGCGAAGCCCAGGATTGCGTTGCCGATCTGGAAGGTGACCTGCAGAGCGTTGACCGCGCGGTTGGTCGTCGAAATGTCGTAGCCGAACAACAGGCCGCCGATCGCGGCCACCGATGCGTAACGCACCGCCGACCGGAATGCTGCCCGCGCAGCATGGGGCTCGACCGGCAGGTCTTCGTGCGCAGCCTCAACCAACGCCAGCCTCAATCCTCGGGGTTGTAGCCGAGGTTGGGTCCGAGCCAGCGCTCGGCCTCGGCAAGGGTCCAGCCCTTGCGCTTGGCGTAGTCGGCGACCTGGTCCTGGGCCATCCGGCCGACCACGAAGTACTGCGACTGCGGGTGCGAGAAATACCAGCCGCTGACGGCAGCCCCGGGCCACATCGCCATCGACTCGGTCAGCTCGATACCGGTCCGCTCCTTGACGTCCATCAACTCCCAGAGCGTCACCTTCTCGGTGTGCTCCGGGCAGGCCGGATAGCCGGGGGCCGGGCGGATTCCCCGGTACTTCTCACCGATCAGCGACTCGTTGTCCAGCTGCTCGTCGGGCTGGAATCCCCAGAACTCCTTGCGGACCCGTTGGTGCATCCGCTCGGCGAACGCCTCTGCCAGCCGGTCGGCGAGCGATTCCAGCAGGATCCCGTTGTAGTCGTCGTTGGCTGCCTTGAACTCGGCGATCTTGTCTCCGCTGCCCAGGCCCGTGGTGACGGCGAAGGCGCCGACGTAGTCCCGGAGGCCCGTTTCTTTGGGGGCGATGTAGTCGCCCAGCGACCGGTTCGGGATCCCGTCGCGGTGCTCGCCCTGCTGGCGCAGGTGGTGCAAAGTGGTCAACACCTCGGTCCGGGTGTCGTCGGTGTAGACCTCGATGTCTTCAGCACCGAAGCCGACCGCGTTGGCTGGGAAGAAGCCGATCACCCCGTTGGCGGTCAGCCACTTCTCCTTGATCAGGGTGTCCAGCATCTCTTGGGCGTCGTCGTAGAGCTTGCGGGCAGTCTCACCCGACACCGGGTTGTTGAGGATGTCGGGGAATCGGCCTTTCATCTCCCAGGCGTTGAAGAACGGCTGCCAGTCGATGTACTCGCGGAGTTCGGCGATGTCGTAGTCCTGAAATTCTCGTACTCCCAGACCCTGAGCGGGCACGGGCGGCGTGTAGCCGTCCCATTCGATCGGCGTCCGGTTCGCCCGCGCCTTCTCCAGCGTCAGCATCGGCCGCTCGCTCTTCTGCGCGTGCCGTTCGCGAAGAGACGCATAGTCCTTCTCGGTGGCCTCCAGCAGGGCTGGGCGCTGCTTGTCGTCGAGCAGCGCCGCCGCGACCGGCACCGAGCGGGACGCGTCCTTGACCCAGACCACCGGGCCGCTGCGACGCGGCGACACCTTCACCGCCGTGTGAGCGCGCGAGGTGGTCGCGCCACCGATCAGCAGCGGGATCTCCAGCCCCTCGCGTTCCATCTCGACGGCGAAGTTGACCATCTCGTCCAGGGACGGGGTGATCAGGCCGGACAGTCCGATGATGTCGGCGTCGTGCTCCTTGGCCGCGTCCAGGATCTTCTGCGCGGGCACCATCACGCCGAGGTCGATGACTTCGTAGTTGTTGCACTGCAGGACGACCCCGACGATGTTCTTGCCGATGTCGTGCACGTCGCCCTTGACGGTCGCCATGATGATCGTGCCGTTGGTGTCTTTCCCCGCTGCGGCGCCGGACTGTTCCTTCTCCGCCTCGATGTAGGGCAGCAGGTAGGCCACCGCCTTCTTCATCACCCGCGCCGACTTCACCACCTGGGGCAGGAACATCTTGCCCGCGCCGAAGAGGTCACCGACGACGTTCATGCCGTCCATCAGCGGGCCTTCGATCACCTCGATCGGCCGACCACCCGCGGCGGCGATGTCGGCCCGCAATTCCTCGGTGTCGGCATCGACGTGCGCGTCGATGCCCTTGACCAGGGCGTGCGTGATCCGCTCGCGGACCGGGAGAGATCGCCACTCGGCAGCCTTTGGATCCTCGGTCTTCTCCGACTTGTTGAACCGCTCGGCGATCTCCAGCAGCCGCTCGGCCGCATCCTCGCGACGGTTCAGCACGACGTCCTCGATCCGGTCTCGCAGCTCGGGGTCGATCGAGTCGTAGGGCACCAGCGCGCCGGCGTTGACGATGCCCATGTCCAGGCCGGCCTTGATGGCGTGGAACAGGAACACCGCGTGGATCGCCTCGCGAACCGGGTTGTTACCCCGGAACGAGAACGACACGTTGGAGATACCGCCGGAAATGTGCACCCCGGGTAGGTTCTCCTTGATCCAGGCGCAGGCCTCGATGAAGTCGATCCCGTAGGTCGCGTGCTCCTCGATACCGGTCGCCAGCGCGAAGCAGTTCGGGTCGAAGATGATGTCCTCAGCCGGGAAGCCGACCTCTTCGGTCAGGATCCGGTAGGCGCGCCCGCAAATCTCCTTGCGTCGCTCCAGGTTGTCGGCCTGACCCTGCTCGTCGAAGGCCATCACGACGACGGCTGCGCCGTACTTGCGGCACAGCCGTGCCTCGCGGATGAACTTCTCCTCGCCCTCCTTCATGGAGATCGAGTTGACGATCGGCTTCCCCTGCACGTTCTTCAGGCCCGCCTCGATGACCTCCCACTTGGAGGAGTCGATCATCACCGGGACGCGGCTGATGTCCGGCTCGGCCGCGATCAGCTTGGTGAACCGGTCCATCGCGGCGACGCCGTCGATCATGCCCTCGTCCATGTTGATGTCGATGACCTGCGCACCGACCTCGACCTGCTGCAGGGCGACCGACAGCGCGGTGTCGTAGTCCTCGGCCTTGATCAGGTTGCGGAACCGGGCGGATCCGGTGATGTTGGTGCGCTCACCGATGTTCACGAACAAGGAGTCTTCGGTGATGTTGAGCGGCTCCAGCCCCGAGAGCCGGGTGGCCTCGGGAATGTGCGGCAGCTGGCGCGGCGGCGTGCCCTCGACGACCTTGGCGATCTCGGCGATGTGCGGCGGCGCCGTTCCGCAGCAGCCGCCGACCAGGTTGACCAGTCCGGCCTCGGCGAACTCGGCGATGTAGCTGGCTTGACGCTCCGGGGACTCGTCGTACTCGCCGAACGCATTGGGCAGGCCGGCGTTCGGGTAGCAGGAGACGAAGGTGTCGGCGATCCGCGCCACCTCGGCGATGTAAGGCCGCATCTCCGGCGCGCCCAGGGCGCAGTTGAGACCCACCGCGATCGGCTTCGCATGCCTGATCGCGTTCCAGAACGCCTCGGTGACCTGACCGGACAGCGTCCGCCCGGAAGCGTCGGTGATGGTGCCCGAGATGATCACCGGCCAGCGGCGACCGCGGTCCTCGAACAGCGTCTCCACGGCGAACACCGCGGCCTTGGCGTTGAGCGAATCGAAGATCGTCTCGATGATGATCAGGTCGGCACCACCGTCGACCAGGCCGTTGGCCGCTTCGAGGTAGGCGGCGACCAGCTGGTCGTAGGAGACGTTGCGGGCGCCGGGGTCGTTGACGTCCGGCGAGATCGACGCGGTCCGCGTCGTGGGCCCGATGGCGCCGGCGACATAGCGCGGCTTCTCCGGGGTGCTGAACCCATCGGCGGCTTTGCGGGCCAGCGCAGCACCGGCGTAGTTCAGCTCGTAGGCCAGGTCCGCCATGTCGTAGTCCGACAGCGAGATCGCGTTCGCGTTGAACGTGTTGGTCTCCAGGATGTCGGCGCCCGCTTCGAGGTACTCCCGGTGGATCCCCTCGATGATCTGCGGCTGAGTCAGGGTGAGCAGATCGTTGTTGCCTTGAAGAGCGGTCGGCCATTCGGTGAACCGGTCACCGCGGTAACCGGCCTCGTCGGGACGGTCCCGCTGGATCGCGGTGCCCATCGCGCCGTCGATCACCATGATCCGCTGGGCGAGCGCAGCGGTCAGCTCGTCGGTGCAGTCGGGGCGGATGTTCGGCTCAAAGATGCCGAGCTCGGGGGCGTTCACCTGTGCATTCCTTCCGTAACGGAAGGCGTCCTTGACTCTGCCGAGCGTGGCGGATACCGGTATCCGTCGCAACGCCTCTCGACCGGAGAAGTCTACGTCGTCACTTGACGTCTGGACGCCTAGCTCGACCCGACCCGGTTGGGTCATGTCGGCAGTGTCTAGTCACCAAGGTTAACCAGATTGCAGCCGAACGAATTTCGCCTCAAAGGTGCCTGTATCGTTGACGTACTCTTTCGGCGGCGTCATTGCGGTAAGCATAGCCGGACGATGCAACAACGCGGTTCATCTCCGCGGGCAGACCGTCGGCAGCCCGGCTGTGCGCAGTGGCGAGGGTGCTTAGCATCCGTACGGGTGCCGGACCTTGCCCGACTGCGCCGCCGGCGGGGGCGTCAACGCCGTACCCTAAATGCGTGACCTCGCCGGATGTCAGCGCCTCATTTCCCGACCTGCACAACACGATCATCGTGGCTGCGTTCGAGGGTTGGAACGACGCCGGCGACGCGGCCAGCGACGCACTCGAGCATTTGGACGCGATCTGGGAGGCCGACCCGATCATCGAGATCGACGACGAGGCCTACTTCGACTACCAGGTGAATCGCCCGGTCATCCGACAGGTCGACGGAGTGACCCGCGAACTGGTGTGGCCGTCGATGCGGATCTCGCACTGCCGCCCGCCGGGCGCCGAGCGCGACATCGTGCTGATGCACGGTGTCGAGCCGAACATGCGGTGGCGCACCTTCTGCGCCGAGTTGTTGGCCGTCGCCGACAAGCTCAACGTCGACACCGTGGTCATCCTGGGTGCGCTGCTGGCTGACACGCCGCACACCCGGCCGGTGCCGGTGTCCGGGGCGGCCTACTCCCCGGACTCCGCGCGCCGCTTCGGGCTGCAGGAAACCCGATATGAAGGGCCGACGGGCATCGCCGGGGTGTTCCAGGACGCCTGCGTGGCCGCCGGGATCCCGGCCGTCACCTTCTGGGCGGCGGTCCCGCACTACGTGTCGCAGCCGCCCAATCCGAAAGCGACTGTCGCACTGCTGCGTCGAGTCGAAGACGTGCTCGACATCGAGGTGCCGCTGGCCGATCTCCCGGCTCAGGCCGAGGAATGGGAGCAGGCGGTCAACGAGATGACCGCCGACGACGACGAGATCGCCGAGTACGTGCAGTCACTGGAGCAACGCGGGGACGCCGAGGTCGACATGACCGAGGCGCTGGGCAAGATCGACGGCGACGCGCTGGCCGCCGAGTTCGAACGTTACCTGCGCCGCCGCCGCCCGGGCTTCGGGCATTAGGAGCGCAATCGAGTCGGCCTGGCAGGTATCCGCGGTCAAGGTTTGCCCAACGTGGTGTTGTAGGCGCTGGTGGAACGCCCGAGTGCCTTGACTTCCTCGTCCATCCGGGGCAGCAGCTCCGCCGCGATCTTGCCGATCGGGTTCTCGCCGACCGGCGTCGACAGCAGCGGCTTGAACCAGCGGAAGTACCCCACCCAATCCGGGCAGTACACCCGGCGCTTGCGCTGCTCGATGCCCTTGACGAAGGCTGCCGCGCAGTCGTCCACCGAGGTGGTCTTGTTCAGCGGCCACGGCAGCTTGGACAGCAGCTCGGTGAACGACGGCAGGTCGGCCTTGGTGTCGCGAACCAGCGGGGTGTCGATCCAGGACATATGCGCCGAGCCGACGGTGACGCCTCGGCTGGCGACCTCGAGCCGCAAGGCGTTGGCGAGATGCTCGACGCCCGCCTTCGACGCGTTGTACGGGCTCATCCCGGGTGCGGCGGCGAACGCCGCCAACGACGATACGACCAGCACATAGCCCTTGGTTGCGATCACCGCGGGCAGCGTGGCGCGCACAGTGTGGAACACCCCGGTCAGGTTGACGTCGATGACCCGCTTGAACGCCTCGGGGTCGACCTGCAGCACCGACCCGTAGCTGGCGATGCCGGCGTTGGCGACCACGACGTCGATGCCGCCGAACTTCTGGACGGCCTGCTCGGCGGCGGACTTCATCGCAGCCAGGTTGCATACGTCAGCGACCGCGGTCAGCACATGCTCGTCGCCGCCGAGTTCGGCGGCGATGGTCGCCAGTGCGGACGCGTCCAAGTCGGTCAGCACCAGCTTGGCGCCCTTGGCGTGCAGGCGGCGAGCCACCTCGGCCCCGATCCCGTGGCCTGCACCGGTGATGAATACGACTTGCGAGTTCACTGACGTCATGGGCGAAACCTACCTGCTATCGCCGCGCTGAAGACAATTCCAACCCGAGCAGTGCATCGGTCAGGGTAGCCACGGCCGGCGGCGCCTCGGCGTCGTGGCCGCCGTATTCCAGCGCGTCTGTTGTCCAACCATCAAGTGCTGCAAGCGCTTTGGGCGTATCCAGATCGTCGGCGAGATACTGGCGAACCCGAGCGATCACGTCACCGGCATCCGGACCGGCGGGCAGCGCGGTCGCGGACCGCCAGCGCTGCAGCCGAGCCGTGGCATCGTCGAGCAGCTGTGGCGTCCATTCGCGGTCGGACCGGTAATGCCCGGCCAGCAGGCCCAACCGGATGGCGGCAGGATCGACGCCCTCGGCGCGCAGCCCGGACACCAGAACCAGGTTGCCGCGGCTCTTGGACATCTTGTGGCCGTCCCAGCCGATCATGCCGGCGTGCACGTAATGTCCGGCGAACCGCCGTTCGCCGCTGACGGATTCGGCGTGCGCGGCGGTGAACTCGTGATGCGGGAAGATCAGGTCGCTACCACCGCCCTGGATGTCCAGGCTGCTGCCGATGCGGCTGAGCGCGATCGCCGCGCACTCGACGTGCCAGCCCGGCCGGCCGGCGCCGAACGGCGAGGGCCAGCTCGGCTCACCGGGCCGTGCGGCCCGCCACAGCAGCGCGTCGAGCCGATCGGCCTTGCCCGCCCGATCCGGGTCGCCGCCGCGCTCGGCGAACAGCGTCAGCATGGTGTCGCGGTCGTAGCCGGATTCGTAGCCGAACTGCGGCGTGGCGTCGGCGCGGAAATAGACGTCGGGAAATTCGGCGTCCTCGACGACGTAGGCGGCGCCGGCGGCCAGCATCTTCTCGATCAGCTCGACCACCTCGGCCACTGCGTCGGTGGCCGCGACGTATTCGCGCGGCGGCAACACCCGCAGCGCGGTCATGTCGTCGCGGTACAGCTGGGTCTCGCGGGCCGCCAGGTCGCGCCAATCGATGCCGTCGCGGTCGGCCCGCTCGAACAGCGGATCGTCGACGTCGGTGACGTTTTGCACGTAGTGCACGTCGTGGCCGAGGTCACGCCACAGCCGGTGGATCAGGTCGAATGCAAGGTAGGTGGCGGCGTGACCAAGGTGGGTGGCGTCGTACGGGGTGATGCCGCAGACGTACAGGGTGGCGGTCGGCCCGGCCGACACCGGGCGCACCTGACGATCGGAGCTGTCGTACAGCCGCAGCTCCGGGCCGCGTCCCGGCAGAACGGGTAGGGGTGCCGAAGGCCAGGACTGCATACCGTCGACTCTAAGCCTCAATCCGTGGATCGGTGATGTCGTGCTGTCGCGGGCTTGATTCGGCGTGGTTGGGGCGGTTGGGAAGGGTGTGGGCATGAGTGATCTGCTGGCCGGTACCAGCTTTCCACGGT
>Ga0080006_1120532_pt1 | contig 71670 bp, 66 predicted proteins | sample RS3BMetagenome_FD_69209 | JGI IMG/M metagenome (GOLD analysis project Ga0080006, IMG submission 69209) | Ferric oxide microbial mat and aquatic microbial communities from Rainbow Spring, Yellowstone National Park, USA - RS3B (SPADES... ... | reverse complement strand
TCGTCAGCCACTTGATTTTACACCGGCCCCAACGCGCTACGGAGTGCCAATCCTCCGCTCCGCAGATCACTGCCAAAATCGCGATCGTCAGAATCGGGGTGAGTTTATGACGCACCAGATACCCCTTGCGTGGGTCGGGAAGGTCCTGAAAATGGCGCAAAACACCACTGGTCGCTACGGCGTCCATGCCAAAGCTCCTTATATTCGTGGGGACAAATTGCAAACACCACGCTGTACAGCGGCTTTTCGCCAATAAAATTACCATATCAGCAGCTTATTGCAAGGCCACAACACTTTTTCCCATCACCTCGCCGAGTATGCGTTCGCCCTGCACTGAAGAGGGAGCACAATATCCATCATTTGACGCCAGCGCGAGCAACGCATAGAACAAGGGTTTTACGCTCGGGCCTAGGCCATCGTTCTGGCCCCTGCAGATGATTCAGATTTGCATCGGCAATGATTTGCCTGTGCCCCAGTTATCGTCACATGAGGTATTTATGGCAGTAACACGACGTCGATTTTTGGCAGCAGCGGCCACGGTGGCCGCACATAACGCACTTACCGGGAAGGCCGCGAACCGCGTCGCCGCCGATACGACAAACGCCAGCCACGGCTCGTCAGCCGACGCACCACTTTTGCCCCTGCGGCAGCCTGGCTTTGTCGCTGATCTTGCGGCCGAGCCGTGGCGAATGTGGCACGACTCGGCGGCCGCTTGGCAAAGTGACAAATTGTATTTGCCCGACGATAAACCCGTGCTGAAAAAGCTGCCAGTCAACGCACCCACCGGTGGATGGGGAATATTGGATGAATCGCACGGTTGGGAAGCCATGTTGCCGGCTTCGTTTGAACAATACGCAGCCAATCCCATGGGCGGCCGAAGCGTCACGGGCGTAGGCTGGTTGTGGCGACGGTTCAAAACCCCAAAGATTCCGAGCGGTCAGCGATTAATAGTGCATTTTCGGGGTGCGCGGCTGCGCGCGGAAGTCTACATCAATAAAAAGCTCTGCGCCTACAACCTACTTACCGAGTTGCCATTTGATGCCGATATAACGGATGCCGTAACCGACGACGGAGAAAATCTGCTTGCCGTCCGCATCACCAATCCCGGTGGCATTATGGCATGGGTGGACTGGGGCGTTATTAAATGGGGTCAATATGAGGTGCCGGATTCGCGCGGCATCGGCGGGTTGGATGCTGGCATCGAGCTACTGCTGCGTAATGAAGTTGAAGTTACCGACCTATGGGTACGCAATAAACCAAAGATCAAAGACGTGACCCTTTTTGCTGAAGTGATTAACAAGTCGGCGAAGCCATGGCGTGGCCATGTGCACCTGAAGATTAACGACGACGGTCAGTCGCTTTGGCACCAGACCATCGCACTAAAACTTGCCCCCGGACAGCGTAAGACCGTATCCGCCGATGGGGCCCCCGCAGGAGTGGAAATATGGCAACCAACCAAGCCGAAACTGTATGTTGCCCACGCAGCGCTGGCCGAGGTGGCCAACAGTGGCCGGCTGCGTCGTTTTGGCTTCCGGTGGTTTGATGCGGTAGGCATTGGCCATAACGCCATGTTCATGCTGAACGGTAAGCGCATAGTGCTGCGCAGCGCCATATCGTGGGGATGGTGGGGGGGGCAGCGGCTTGTGGCCGGATGCTGCGACCGCCAAACGCGAGGTCACCGCGGCTCAGTCGCTGGGACTGAACTGCCTGCAAGCCCACCGCAACCTTGTCAAAGAAAATGTGATCGATCTGCAAGATGCAATGGGCCTGCTTCGTTATCAAGAGCCGGGCGCGGGACAAAACGTTTGGGAAAAATCAACCACTTACGTTGGCGATCCCCCTACCCAGCCACCCATTGATGCCAGCGGGCGCGGCGGCAAACCAACCACCTTTCGGCAAAGGTATGAATGGTGCAAGATCATGGCCATGGTCCGGCGCGATCGCAGCCATCCGTCGCTGGTCATATGGTGTATGCAGAATGAATGGGCGGGTAACCTTAAAAATCCCCATATTTATCGCCTGTTGCGAGCGGTGCACCGGCTTGATCCCAGCCGCATCCTGGTGCTTAAATCGGGCGATCGTAAATATTGGAACGAAGCCTTTATGCTGCCCTACGGCAAAACCATTTACCACGAAAATGGCCATAAATATTGCGGCTGGCGTGATGAACACGGTGCCGCTTTTAACGGCCGTCAGTGGCGCGACAGTTATTACACCAATCCCAATCAATACCTGATGCGCAGCGACGACAAAAAAGAAGTCGTCATGTGGGGCGAAATCGGCGGCAGCGGCATAACCGACAATCACGCCGAGGTGATGGCCTACTATAAAAAAATCCGCGGCCATTCCTACGACCTTGCTTACCATGCCGCCATGCTCAGGAAATATACCCGTTTTATGCGACAATGGGGCTTTGAAAAGGGCTTTGGCAACCCAAGCAATTTGTTCAAAGCCATTGGGCAAATCAGCTATTTTTTCAACTCTCGTATTATTGAACAACTGCGCATCTGTGACCGCACCGATTACATCGCGTTAAGCGGATGGGAATCGACTGCGATTGATAATTTTTCAGGCATTGTGGATAACCTTCGTCAATTTAAGGGAGATCCCAACCTGCTGCACAGCGCTTGCCGCGCAAATATGCTGGTGCTCAAGCCGCGTCGGCTTGTGCTTGAAACCGGAGAAACTACGCCACTTGATATCTTCGCGGTTGCCGAAACGCTTCCGGCTGGTACCTACCAACTGAATGTCACGCTGCGGCAGAACGGACATACGCATAACCTGCTGAAAAAATCGGTTTCGTTGCCGGGCGGCAATATTTTTGCCTCGCTGCTGGCCGAGGCTCTTGCGCTGCCCCCATTAACCGCCGGCTATTGCGATTTGGCCGCCACGCTGCATGATTCACAAAATGCGGTGATGGCTGACGGCTCAGCGCAGGTGCTGGTAGTTGAACCAGCGGCTACGGGCAACACAGCTGTATGGGCAGCCGATAGCAGCCCACTTCAAAGCTATCTCAAATCGCTCTCGAGATTAACCCTCGCACCCATGGAGGCGGCCCGCGTGCATCTCTTTAGCGGGCCGGCAAGCAAAAAGGAAGTTGAAAGCTCGCTGGCTCATGTGTCAGCAAACGGCGGCACACTGGCCATTGTGCCCGACGATATCACCCAAGCGGTCAAATATGCGCAATTGCTCCAAACCGCAGGGTTACTACGTTTGCAACGAGTGGTGCATGGCAATCACATACCTTGGATGAGCTGTTGGTACTTTATACCCCAACATCCGCTGTTCGCCGGCTTACCGGCCGATTGTGCCTTGGACTGGCGCTATCAGTTTTTGCCGACTGCTGCGGCCGGCGGCCTGCGCGTAGGCGGACGTGGCCTCGAAGTATTTGCGGGCTTTGGCACAAACCCGGGCGTGAACGTTTCGGCAGCTGGAATCCGAATGCGGCATGGCAAAGGGTCAGTTGTCCTGCTGACCATACCGGGAATCGCCGAGTCGTTGGTCAGTCTCGATGGCCTGATAGTACGCCCGGCGGCACGTCGCATGGTGGGCAATATCATCGCCGGCCTGCCGGGGTAGTCTTTGTTGACCGCGTTACGAAGCGACAACGCTTATTTAGAAACTATTTGGTATTTGGACCGTTCGACTAAAGGATGTATTGGATGAACGCGGGCAAAGTTTTATGGACAGGACTGGCGGCAAGCTTTTTGTTGACAAGTGCAATACCCAGTCTGGTGGCCGCACGGCGATCGCCATGGGATTTGCGTTCCACCTTGGTTCCCACCAAGACAGTCGTGTATAAAAAAACGCATCAAAGGAATCTCCAGTTGTATATATTTGACCCTGCAGGCTGGAAGGCGAGCGATACGCGGTCGGCCATGGTGTTCTTCCACGGTGGGGGGTGGATAGGCGGGCATGCGTCGCAATTTTTTACCCAATCGGCGAACCTTGCACGTCGGGGTATGGTGGCGATCTCGGTAGCCTATCGGGTGCGTGTTAGAGACAAGACGTCGCCCTTTCAATCGGTGAAGGATGCGTTCAGTGCGATGCGTTGGATTCGTGCACATGCGAAGGAACTCGGTATCAATCCGAAGCAGATCGCGGCCGGCGGCGGTTCAGCGGGCGGGCAGATGGCGGCGGCCGTGGCCACTTTGACGGCAAGCTGGACCAACGACGGCAAGCATCTTGATGTCAGCCCGCGACCCAATGCACTGGTACTCTTAAATCCTGTGATGGATAATGGCCCCCATGGGTATGGGTACAAACGCGTGAAAGCCCAATGGCGATCTTTTTCGCCATTGGAAAACATAGAAAAAGGTATGCCGCCAACGCTGGTTATGCTGGGTACCAAAGACCAGCTTATCCCGATGAAGACGGCGGAGGCGTTCCGCCAGAAGATAATTAATGTGAAAAGCCGATGTGACTTGGTATTTTTTGCGGGGTACAAGCACGGCTTTTTCAACTACTGGCCATGTAATATGGAGACGACATCGTTGATGGACAGTTTTTTGCGATCGCTGCATTATTTGCCATTAAGCCACGTCGGGCACTACATGCACCCGCAACGGAAATAGGCAAAAAAGGAATCGAAATGGCTTCACGTAAGCCGCAAGCATGGTGCGAGGCCGGTCTATTTGAAGACGCTTGTGAGGTTTGGCCCGCCAACAGCCCCCAAGGAAAAGGTAACCACGGTGCAACTGGGCACTTGAAGAAACGGCAGATTTTAGCCTTGGCCAATTAGCAATGGTGCAGTATGTCACTACAAAAATGTATTAAATCATCGGCGTCTTTTATGGTGGTGGCGTGCGTTGCTTTTGGGGTGTTGGTCCAGCCTGCACTCTCCGGAGGTGCCCTGTCGGCCGCCGAGCCGTTTTATACCGGTTCTGACGTTTCGTATTACGGTTACATAAGTACTCACGGTGGTGTATACCGTTATGACCATAAGCCGGTTGGTTTGCTTCAGGCCCTCAAACTGGCTCGCTGCAATACGCTTAGATTGAGGCTTTTTCGCCGCGCGACACCCGCTGAGCGCGCTCAACATGGCCTGCTGCCCACGCTTAATAACCTCGCCTACACCTTGCCGCTGGCGCAAAAGGTTGTCAAAGCCGGCTTTTACTTTGTGTTGGATATGCATTTTTCCTATACATGGGCAGGCCCGCATCATCAGCATACGCCGGCGGCTTGGCAAAATTTGTCGGCATCCAAACTCAAAGCGCGGCTTGGCGCCTATTGTTACCGCGTCATTTCCACATTGCGTCGCAACCACGCCATGCCACAAATCGTGATGGTCGGCAATGAAATTAACAACGGTCTGCTCTGGCCCGTCGGTAAACTGTGGGTTCACCATCATGCCCAGTGGAATCGCGTGGCATCTTTGCTTCGTGCGGCTATTGCCGGCATAGACGACGCAGCGGGTCCGCATCGACCATTGATTATGATCCAGGTATATAGCAGTCCCTACGCACCGACGTTCTACCGGGAATTAATCGCACATGGAGTACACTTTGACCTTGTCGGTATGGATTTTTATGCTGGTGGGGGGCAACTGAAAACCCTACGCAGCGATCTCGATCAAGTCGCGCGTGCTGTCCATAAGCCGATCATCGTCGCTGAAACTGCCTATCCTTGGATCAACAACCAATACAACCGTAAGTGGGCTCGGCATAAGCGCAACATGCTGTTCCCATTTACCCCGGCTGGCCAAGCGGCCTATATGAAAGATGTCATCAGAATTGTTAAATCAATTCCATCAAATCTGGGTCGCGGCGTCTGGGCGTGGGGCGGGGAATACAACGTAACATGCCCCGAGTTCCGCCACAAACCTTGGTCGTACCGATCACTCTTTGATAGCGATGGAAATGCCCTGCCGGCGATGAACGTTCTCGGCGCGGCCGCACGTGGCCATCCCATTATACATTGATCCCTTGCCCGATTCTGCGCGTCTTCATTCCCCTGCATGCATCAAACATAAAGCGTATGATGCGACTCGCATGAAAAGATGATCCACATGCAGCAGTGCACGGAGAGAACGTATTTCGCGCTGAGCATCCCCGATGTAAATTTGACGGACGGGGCGCACAGCACGGCAAAGCTTATGCCTTGCCGCAGATATCCGCCAAACGTGCGAATAAAATAATTGAGGTATGTATGCAAACCGTCGATGCTAAACCAGTGTCCCATTACCCGTGGTACATCCGGCTGTTTTTCTGGAAGCAGAAACGCACCTACGGCCAAGTGTTGGTGCCCGGCCTGATCTGGGGTCGGTCTCCCAAAGTATTTGCAACCTTGGCGCTTTTATATGGTGCCGTCAATCGGCGTTCGTCACCCTTGTCCCCACCCTTGCGCAGTCTGGTGACCGTCCGCATTTCACAAATCAACCACTGCGCCTTTTGCGTGGATATTAACTCGGCCACATTGGTGAAGCGGGGCGTATCGCTGGAGAAAGTCGCAGCCCTATACGATTGGCAGCAGCCCGGTAAAGTGGAATTGTTTTCCAATGAAGAACGCCTAGCCTTGGAATATGCCGAGGCAATCACGCTTAACCGCGTTAATGACGGCCTGCGCCAGCGGCTCAAGGCCCAATGGTCTGATGATGCGATTGTCGAACTCACCGGACTTATTGCGTTTCAAAATATGTCATCCAAATTCAACGCCGCATTGGACCTGCCCGCCCAAGGGTTTTGCCGGCTTCCAATTGGCAACCAATCGGCCGGTACATAGCACATCATGTAAATATGGAGGCAGCCATCCAACCATGAAGAAACGCACCTACGGGATGATCGCTGCTGCCGCCACCGTGGGCATCCTGTTGGTGGGCGGTGGCTGGTGGTATGTCAGCCATCGCCGACTGACTTGGCCGCAACTTAATGCGATGATCGCTCGCAATTTTCCCCATGTGCCTCAGATGCACATCCATACGCTCGTCGCTTGGCTGCATGACCACAACAAAAGGCCGCCGCTGTTACTCGATGTCCGCGCAAAAGCTGAATATGCCGTAAGCCATCTGCATAACGCTCGCTGGATTAATACCGCAGAACCGGTGCGTAAAGCGATGGCGGGCGTGCCCCATACGACACCGTTTGTCACGTATTGCTCCGTCGGGTATCGGTCTTCCGCCTACGCTCAGCGGCTGATCCACGACGGCTACACCAACGTGCACGATTTAGAAGGATCGATCTTTCAGTGGGCCAACGATGGTTTGCCGGTATATCGGCATGGCCGCGTGGTGCACCATGTCCACCCATACAACCACTATTGGGGGCAGTTGCTTAAGCGGTCGCTGTGGGCGTTCCATCTTCCAAGGCACCCACGTGTCGGCAAAGCAAAACGATCAAAATGATAATAAAATCCCCAATGAATCCTACCTAGACGGCGGATTCATCCGCCGCTCTGCGGCAACGCAATCAACGCCATGCCCCGACGTCAGCCGCCGCATCCGCGGTCTGAGTTTTAGCCGGCCAGCCTGCTGGCCGCCCCAATTGGTGCGAGGCACTCGACCATTGCGCCGGTGCAACCCCGCCGGCCCGATCCCCTGCCGGAACCTCTGTGTCTCCACTTCTCTGTGTGAAAATAAAAACTATTTACATCATGCGGCCAGTATGTATCGATTTTTACGGGGGTCGGGCTTCTAAGCCCGTCTCGCGGCCATTCTGGCCGCCCAATCGCCCGCCCGGCGGTCAAGCTGCTGGTCGGCAAGCCAGCCGACCAAGCAACTGACCTGCGCACAAAAATACCGAAAAAATGATTGACAGCCTTGGTAGCCCCAATACGGCGAGGCTGGCGCGGAAAATGCGTCGCCAAATCCCCGCCGGTGGCAACTAAAGTATTTTGGCCATCTCCGTTAACCCGCCGCCTCACAAGCGCTTCCCCACCCACAGCCGCCGCGCGGGGCACTTCCGCCGCCATGCGCATTTTCCGTATGTGGAAACAATCTGCCGTTTGAATAAGATAGAGTTTTCCGCTGGCGATTGCCGTCGGCGAGTTTTGAAAGGCCTTTTAGTTATGTCCAGCGCAAGCCAAACTCAGTCATTTAAGCCACAAACCATTTCAACGCCTCTGGGCGAGAAACATTACTACCCCCTTTCCGCGGCGGGCAAGCCGACCGATCATCTCCCTTACAGCATCAAAGTATTGCTGGAATCCTGCCTGCGTAACTGCGATGGCCATATGGTTAGCGAAAAAGATGTCCACAACGTGCTGGCGTGGAAGCCCAAAGACCCGGCACCCGTGGAAATACCGTTTATGCCGGGCCGCGTCGTGCTGCAGGACTTTACCGGCGTGCCGGCCGTGGTGGACCTGGCCGCCATGCGTAACGCCATGCTGCGTCTGGGCGGCGACCCGAAAAAGGTCAACCCTCTGGTGCCGTGCGATTTGGTGATTGACCATAGCGTGCAGGTGGATGCCTTCGCCAGCGGCATGGCGCTGGAGACCAACAGCAAGCTGGAATTTGAACGCAATCTGGAACGGTATGAATTTTTGAAGTGGGGCCAGCAGGCATTTAATAATTTTCGGGTGGTGCCGCCGGCCACCGGTATTGTGCACCAAGTGAATCTGGAATACCTGGCCAAAGTGGTGTGGGAAAAGAATGCTGAGCTGTATCCCGATTCATTGGTGGGGACGGATTCTCATACCACAATGATCAACGGCCTAGGCGTGGTGGGATGGGGCGTTGGCGGCATCGAAGCTGAAGCCGTGATGCTGGGCCAGCCCATCTACATGCTGCTGCCGGAAGTGGTGGGCTTTAAACTTACGGGCAAATTGCCGGAAGGGTGCACCGCAACGGACCTGGTTTTGACCGTCACGCAGATGCTGCGTGAGCACGGTGTGGTGGATAAATTTGTTGAATTTTACGGCCCCGGCCTGGCGGAAATGCCCGTTGCCAACCGGGCCACCATTGCCAACATGGCACCGGAATATGGGGCCACGATTGGGTTTTTCCCGGTGGATGAGCAGACGCTGACATATCTGCAGCTTTCGGGCCGGGATGAAAAACTTATTAAAACGGTGGAACAATACAGCAAGGCGCAGGGTCTGTGGCGTGATGATTCACACAAGATTCAATACAGCAGCACCCTACATCTGGATTTATCAACGGTGGAGCCATCATTGGCTGGGCCACGCCGCCCGCAAGATCGCATTGCTTTGGGCGCGATGAAAACTCAGTGGCTGCAAGATTTGTCAGTTACCTACGGCAAGACGGCCACCAATGGCGGATCGACCGCTGCAGGCATGGAAGCTGAAGGCGGGCCAGTCAAATTGGCCGTGGTCACCGCACCAGACCGTGGTTTTGAGGGTGTGCCGGTAAATTACGACGGCCACACCTTTAACCTGAAGCATGGGGCGGTGGCGATCGCGGCCATCACCAGTTGCACCAACACCAGCAACCCCAGCGTGATGATTGCAGCGGGGTTGGTTGCGCAAAATGCAGCCAAGCGCGGGTTGACGCGCAAGCCTTGGGTGAAGACATCGCTGGCCCCCGGTTCTAAGGTGGTGATGGAATATCTAAACAGTGCCGGGTTGGTCAAACCGCTGGAGGATTGCGGCTTTTATCTGGTGGGGTTTGGGTGCACCACGTGCATAGGCAACAGCGGCCCGCTGCCAGAGCCAATCAGCAAAGCGATTAACGCCAACGACTTGGTGGTAGCGGCTGTGCTTTCGGGCAACCGCAATTTTGAGGGGCGCATCAGTCCTGACATTAAAGCCAACTATCTAACCTCGCCGCCGCTGGTGGTGGCGTATGCATTGGCTGGCACGGTCGATATTGATTTGCGGCATGAACCACTGGGAGTGGATTCTGCCGGCGAGGCCGTGTACCTGCGGGATATATGGCCGACACAGGCACAAATTGAGGCGGCGGTAGCCCAGCATGTGCACTCCAGCCAATTTCGATCGCAATATGCCAATGTGTTTGAGGGATCGAAAGAATGGAAGGCGATTGAAACCAGCACCGGCGATTTATTTGAATGGAACAGCAAGAGCACGTATGTGCAAGAGCCGCCATTTTTTGAGACGCTTACGCGCACGGTGGGCAAAATTGCGCCCATTAAGTCGGCTCGGGTATTGATTTTTGTGGGTGATTCCGTCACGACGGACCATATCAGTCCGGCTGGTTCCATTAAGAAGGATTCACCGGCAGGGAAATACCTGATCGAGCACAGCGTGGAACCAGCCATGTTCAACAGCTACGGATCGCGGCGCGGCAATGACCGGGTGATGACGCGCGGCACCTTCGCCAATATCCGTGTTAAAAATAAGCTGGCCCCCGGTACGGAAGGCGGCGTCACCAAGGACTTTACCGACGGCAATGTAAAGCCGATTTATGATGCCTCGCTCAATTATAAAAAGGCGGGTGTGCCGCTGGTGGTGCTGGCGGGCAAAGATTACGGGATGGGTTCCAGCCGCGATTGGGCGGCCAAGGGGACATTTCTGCTGGGTGTGCGGGCGGTAATCGCAGAAAGTTTTGAACGCATTCACCGCAGCAATCTGGTGGGGATGGGAGTGTTGCCACTGTGTTTTAAGGTGGGGCAGTCGGCAAAGTCGCTGGGCCTCACCGGGGAAGAAAATTTTAATATTGAATTAACAGACGCCCTTGAGCCGCGGCAGGATGTCAAGGTAACGGCCCAGAAGGCTGATGGCAGCAAGATTGAATTTGTGTGTACCTGCCGCATTGATACGCCGGTGGAGGTGGATTACTACCGCAATGGCGGGATATTGCACACGGTGCTGCGGCGCATGGCCGGTTGATGGGCCCTGAGCCATTGATTGTGTGCGGGTGAAGTCGCCGCAAAAGAGAATGCATTTCAGGCGTGCGGCCGAAATGCGGGACCCGCATTTGCGGTCATGGCGGATGAACCGGTCGCAAGCGGCACCTACGGATGGCTGCGGTACCTGCCCGGCGGCAAACAAGTATTCACCGCTGACTGCAGGTTTTTTGATCGTGCCGCTTGTGGGGATACGACCGGGCGATCTGGCGGACGCTCGGGCACCGCCGCATTCTTTCGTGCCATAGGGGTTATTGTTCCACCGGTTGCACCTTTACCTGGGCGGCAATTTTTTGCAGATTTGCCATCGACAGGCATTCGGCGGGGTCGGCCAGATTCATGGCACGGGCGGTGGCGCAGGTAATTCCGCGGCACAGGGCGGCATCGGGTGCGAGATGGGTGTAAAGCCCAGCCAAAAAGCCGGCCAGTAAAAAATCGCCGCAGCCAACTGTCCGCTTTACTTCAATAAGCCCGTCGTGATAGGCCCAGCAAGCACTCTTATCCCCAATCCAAAGTGCACCATTGGCACCGCAACTGATCACGCGGTGCCGGGTGCGAGGCAGAATGGTACGGGCGGCAGCCGCAATGGCTGGGGGATCAAATGACAATTGCTGCCCGCCAACTTCCGCCAGTTCGGACAGATTGGGTTTGGCCACCAGCAGCGGCTGGCGGCTGCTGGCCCGCAGGGCAGGGCCCGAGGTATCAATTACCAGGTCGGCACCGGTCGCCAAAACCTGCTGCAATAAATAAATCCATGGTTCGGCATCGCCGCTGCTGATGGCCGTCGGCACGCTGCCCGCGATCACCACCATATCGCCCGGAGTCGTGATGGCTTTTATCTCACCTGCCAGGCGGCGCAGTTCAGGCTCGCCAAGGGTAAAGCCTTCCATCCGCAGATGAGTTTCCCCCTCGGCTGAAAGGATGGTGATATTTTGGCGAGTGGGTTGATCCAGATTGATGAGTCGGTTGCGAATCAGCACATGACGGCCGGGCCCGTGAGCCATCAGTTGCCGGGAAAAAAATTTTGCCTCGCCGCTGCCGACAAAACCGGTGGCGGTGGATGGAACATCCATGGCGGAGAGTGCCCGGCTGACATTGATGGCCTTTCCGGCGGCGGCCTGGGCCAGCAGTTTTACGGGTTGGTGGGCACCGATGCGCAAGTGATCCGTCGCAAGTGTGACATCAAGTGCCGGGCTTAATGATACGGTAACAATGGCCAAAGGTTTCTCCGAAGCACATCCAAATCCGCCATGGTGCAAAATACCGTCAAACAAGCTGGATTGCATCAGTCGAAAAGTGAAAGTAATTTGGATCGACATCGCAGAACGCTGCTGGCGTAGCTTGGTGCACGTCAGATGGACGCTCTGCGTTCCGTTACTTGGTGCTTTGGTTGCCAATTATCCTTAATCATTTTTGCTTCTTGGCGCATTTTGACGGGGACATGGGAGCGGATTTGATTTGCGGGCCGTGTGGTAACGGGGCGGGATGCCATGCGGTTGCGACGCGTTACCCCACGCCAAAGTTACGGGGAGGAACACAGGGGCGGTAGACGACCCGTTCCACCGACAGCCAGCCGTCGGCAAGCCGGTGATAAACTACCTGCAGGTGGGACGTGGCCGCTGGGCCGAAGTTATTATTTTTGTGATGGGCCGTGGATTTTAATAAGATGCTGCAGTTCGGCCTTTATTTGCCGCTGGGCACGCTGCAAAAAGGCGATGCGGGCTTTTAATATGTCGATTTTTTGTTTGAAAGACGGCGGCATCTGCAGACTAATGACGTGGCGGGCCATGAGCATTTTGACCATTTGCTGCACAGGTGCAGGCAGGGATTTAACGGTGGTGGGCAGGATGCGGTAGTGGTGACCGGCGTAGGTGATTGAACTATGCACGTAGCCGTATATGTCAATGCGGCGTGTTAATGTCATGGGCACGGGCGGCTTTAAGGGTTTGGCGGCTGCAGCACGCATCATTTCACGCGGCGCTGCAAAACGGGCCATAGACCGTGGCGGATGCTCAATTTCAACCGTGGGTGAGAAGCCCGAGAGCCGGGTAACCCGCAAGTGGGCGGCGTCCAAGTTGGGGCGGACGGCGGATTTCATCTTCACGGTGAGCCTTTTGCCATCACGTATCATACGAAGTGTACACGACTGCACCTTGCCATTCATGCGCCGGTTGGCTGCCTCCAGCAATTGCAAAGGGGAATCAACCTTTTTGTGATTGACGCGAATGATCAGGTCGCCGGGGATCAGCCCCGCTTTGGCTGCCGGGCTGCCATGGACCACCATCACCACCAGCAGGCCCTGCCCCGCATTTAAGCCCAGCAGGTGGTCAAAGACGCTGGGGATGCCCTGTACGGCAATGCCCATCCAGCGGGGACGGTGGATGGTGGATGATTTTTGTCCTGCGGCTGCAGCGGGCGTGGATGGCACCGCCGGTGCTGCGATGGCGGTGGGGCAGACCCCAAGGCCTGTAACGCCTGCGCCCAGCAGACCGGAAATGATCACCCTGGCCGTGAACAACCGCACAGCGCGGCGCAGACCGGCGCAGGGGTGGCGGCCTGGTGTGCGGACGGCAGATGGGTTGGTGGCAGTGGCAAAAGCCATGGTGTTTACCGCCTAATCAATACAATATCAATACAGTGGCACGCCTTTGGCATTCAGAGGGGCCACCGGATACGCCACCACGCGATTGCCCCCCTGCGGCACCAGCAGGATGCGGCTGGCCGTGCGCCGGATATTACCGCCGTATTGCGGGTTCAGGCCGCCGTTATCAGATGCACCTAAAAATTGCGATGCCGGGCCGGGAAAAAACTGAAGCTGACGACGTGCAGGCACACTGGCAAGCGTTTTTTGTACCTGCGTGCCAAGGCGGGGTGCCACCGGCGCAACAGGGTGCTGACCGGCGGGCTGATTGGTAAAAAGCCCCACCAGGCCCAGCACCAGCGCCACTGCCGCCGCGACGCGCAAGGCGGGATACCAGCGGACAAAAGTGGATGGCGTTTTGGGTGCGGGAGAAAGCTGCGCAGGCGCTGCGCCCATTAAATCGCGCACGGCCCGTCGTTCCACCTGCCGCTGCAAAAACCTCATGGCCACGCGCCGCCAACCGGACGGTTCTTTGTCCATGCGCAGCAAAAACTCGCGGCGACGGTCATCGTCCAGTTCGTCATCCACCAGGGCATCGAGAACGGCCTCATCGGCCGGGGTATTGGAATCCAACCGGTGCGAAAACTGACCAGCATTCATCCAGGAAAACATAGCGCACACTCCTTGCCGCCGGTTATCGTCGCGGCACTCAGCTCTGACATCTTCCTCTGCGGCGCAAATGACATCATTTGCCAATCCGCCGCACACTTACATTTCAGGCGGCCAGTTGCTGCTGCAACAGCGACCGCATCTTTTGTCGTGCGCGGAAGAGCCGCATTTCCACCACGGGCACGGTAACACCCAGACGGGATGCAATTTCCTTGTAACTGCAGTCATCAACATGCTTCATGATGAGCAACTCTGCATCGCGCGTGGGCATTGACTGAAGCGCCCGCCGCAAGATGGCGGCGCGCTCGCTACTTAAGAGCACTTCCAGCGGGTCAGGCCCGCCGAGCGAATCTTGCCGGCCGTGGCGTATCGCCTGCACCTCGGCAGCCTGAGCGATGCGCTTTCGCGCCCGCCCCAGCGACCGCCGATGCATCAGTGCCGCCCGCACTGTAAGACGATACAACCACGGCTTGGCCTTATCGGGCGACTGCAGCGTCGACCAATTGCGCATCGCCGCTGCCGCCACCTCCTGCATCACGTCATCTGCTCCGTCAGTTGTGCGCAGGCGTGCCACGGCCACTGCCTTAAGCCAATGGCCATAAAGCGCCAGTGCTTCAAGCGGCGTTGCTGGTATAGCAACCGCTGTGGCATCCTGCCCAGCAGAACCCATGGCTACTTAACCTCCCTAAACAGGCCGCAGACCGTTGCGGAACGACCTACGGCAACCTCTTAATATCGTTGCCGCCCGGTGCAAAATCTTTCCATCTGACCTCCCAGTTTACGCTGGGCCCGCCGAATGTTTTGCCGTCCGCGGCATTTATCGGTCGCTCAGGCAACCGGCGTATTGCTGGCCGGCGACATAACCTATAATACGGTTGACAGGCACAGGGATCGAAGAGGTTTGTGCCATGCATGAATGCTTGAGGAATTGGCCCATTGTCCATGCTTTTTACCCCATCTTTTTTGCGCGGCACCCGCGCGGCTGTGATACCTTATGGCTCGGCGCATGTGGTGGCCGACCATTACGGTGACGTAACCCATGAATATCAACAGCTTACCACGCGTACGGGTGTTATTGCGGCCACGCATCGGGGCATGCTGCGGATAGAGGGGAAGGACCGGCTTAAATTTTTGCAAAGCCTTATAACGCAGGATGTTAAGTCGATGGCGCCGGGTGCCATTGCATACAGTTTCATGCTGAATATCAAGGGGCGCATCATTGCCGATATGGTGCTTGTTGCGCTGGACGACGGCGTATATGTGGATACCGATGCCCGCCTGGCAGGTTTGCTGACGCAAACGCTGGAGCGCTATCTGTTTTCTGATGCGGTGGTGATTGAAGATGTATCGGGTCGGCTTGTGCGGATGACGGTCATGGGGCCAGAGGCTGCCGGCGTGCTGGCGGCTGCCATTCCCGGAATCCAACTGCCGGGTGGCGGCCATGCGCTGCAAAGTGCAGAAATTCAGGGGTGGATTTATCGCCGCGACATCATGCGCATGCCGCAATGGGAACTGGCGGTTGGCAGCGATCTAGCGGCCGATATCTGGCAGCAATTGACTGCCGATGGCCGCGGCTGCCCGGTGGGGTGGTCGGCATTTAATATCGCGCGGGTTGCTGCCGGTGCGCCATGGTATGGCATCGACATGACAGATCAACATCTGCCGATGGAAACCGGGCCGGCTTACCAGCAGGCTGTTCATTTAAGCAAAGGGTGCTACATCGGGCAGGAAGTGGTAGCGCGCATGCATTCGCATCAAACCGTTGCCCGGGCGCTGGTTGCCATGGATATAAAAGGTGATGGATTGCCGTCGGTTGGGGCTGCGATTTACGACGGCGAACAGGTAATCGGCAATATCACCAGTGCGGCCCCTTCGCCCGAGAGGCGCGGGGATATGATGGCGCTTGGGTATGTGAAGAAGAGTCACGCTGGCGGTACTCGACCGCTGATGGTGCAGACGGCAACCGGCCGCGCGCCGGCTGCACTGCGGCCGCTGTAGAAGCAGGAGTGGTAAATTTAATGACAAATCATGAGACGGCCCGGGTGTACCATATTTTGGATGTCTGCCCATGCAGTTTTGATCATGCCGACATGCGGCAGGTAGTCAGCAGGTTATGCACTGCCCGGATGGAGCAGGTGCGAACGGCGGCCAGTGCGCTCGAGCGCATGGAGCAGCAGCGCTACCATCTGGTGCTGATTAACCGCACATTGGATGGACCGATGGACGGTTTGGGCCTGCTGGCGGCGTTGCGGGCGCGGGGGGATGCGCCGTCGGCCATGCTGATCAGCAATTATGCCGACGCACAGGCGAGTGCGTCAGCATTGGGGGCGCTGCCGGGTTTTGGGCGGGCGCAACTGGATACGCACGCTCCACATTGCCTGGCACGGGCCTTGAATTTGCCAATAGCTGATGCACCGCGCAGCGTGGCCAGGTAGCGGGCCACCCGGGCGTATGGAAGCGGGAAAAATGCCAAAGGGCGGTTAGAATGTCGCAGGAGTGAATCATATGAGTCCACGCGTCGGTACGGAATCAACCTCTCAATTGCTGCGGCTGGGGCACAGCCCTGATCCGGATGACGCCTTTATGTTTTATGGCCTGGCGACGGGAAAAATGCCATCCGGGCATTACCGCTTTGAACACATTTTGCAGGATATTCAGACGCTTAATGAGCGGGCCACCCGGGGCGAACTGGAGGTTACTGCGGTAAGCCTGCATGCATACCCGTATATACAGGATAAATATGCCCTGATGGCCTGCGGCTGCTCAATGGGTGACAACTATGGCCCGATGATTGTGGCCAAACGCCAGATGGATTTGGAGGAACTGAAAAAAGCCCGCATTGCCATCCCGGGTAAATTGACCACGGCTTTTTTAAGCCTTCAGCTGCTTTTGGGCAGTGAACTCAATACGGTGGTGGTGCCATTTGATCAAATATTGGATTTTGTGCAGGGCGGCAATGCCGATGCCGGGTTGATCATTCATGAAGGGCAGTTGACGTATCAAAACAACGGGCTGGTCTGCTCGGTGGATCTGGGGCAGTGGTGGCAGGAGCAAACCGGCCTGCCGCTGCCTCTGGGTGTGAATGTGATCCGCCGTGATCTGGGCGAGGCGACCATGCGTGAAGTAACGGCCATACTGAAGGCGAGTATTGCTTTTTCACTGGAACATCGCGATGCTGCCGTGCGCCACGCGCTGCAATATGCGCGCGACATGACCACACAGCTGGCGGATCGGTTTGTGGGTATGTATGTAAACCATTGGACGCTGGATTTTGGTCCCAGGGGGCGGCAGGCCGTTCATGCGATATTGGATGCCGGTGCCCGGGCGGGGCTGATTCCGGCCTGTACGCCGGTGGAGTTTGTCGGTTGAGTTTGCAGGCGAAAAGGTGTCTTGGCCTGAGGATGTTGTAAATCAATGCCACGTGACTATTACCAGGTTCTGGGCGTAAGCCGGTCGGCTTCGCAGGATGAGATCAAGGCGGCGTACCGTAAACTGGTGCGCAAGTACCATCCGGATGCCAACAAGAATGATGCCTCGGCGGCCGCCAAGTTCAAGGAAGTGCAGGAAGCGTATGATGTGCTGTCGGATGCCAAAAAGCGGGAAAATTTTGACCGCTTTGGCCGCGCCGATGCACCGCCCGAGCCGCCGCCCGGAGCAAGGAGTTATCGCACGGCCCGCGGGCCGGGTGGGTTTGGCGGCGGGCCGTGGCAAGCGGGCACCGCGCCAGATATGAGTGATGTGAATTTAGACGACATATTTGAAAAATTTGCAGGTTTTTCGCGCCGGTCGCGCGGGTCAGCCTCTTCGCGTCGGCAGACAACGGACGTGCCGACACCCCCCAGTTACGATATCAGCCACGATGCCACGTTGACTTTTGATCAGGCCGCCCGGGGCACCAAGCTGTCACTTGCGCTCAGCGGACTTCCGGGCCGTCGGCCGGAGGTTCTTGAAGTTACCATTCCTCCGGGTGTGCATGAGGGTTCCAAGGTGCGGCTGCGGGGGCGCGGTCAGCCGTCGCCGTACGGCGGCCGGGGCGACTTGATTATCATCACCCATGTTGATAAGCATCCTTACTTCAGCCGCGAGGGTGATGATGTTGTTATTGATTTACCAATATCAGTGGCGGAGGCCATTCATGGCGCAAATATTGAAGTGCCCACGCTGGATGGCCCGGTAACGGTCAAGGTGCCGCCGGGCATCAATACCAATAAAAAATTACGTATTAAAGGCCGCGGAATTCATTACCCCAATAAGCCGGCAGGCGACCAGCTTTGCCGCATTCAGGTGGTTCTGCCGGAAGGCCTCTCTGGCAGTGCGATGAAGGAATTGGAACAGTGGTGCACAGCAAACCCCTATGACGCCAGAAAGAGTGTTCCATGGGCGTCATGACAGGCAATCTGGTGGCGGCCATCCCGATGTTGGTATCGGCTGTGGCAAAAGCGGAAGCGCACCCGGCTTCCCCACCGGGCCTTATCTACGCCATCATTCTGGTGATTGTATGCTCTACCATGCTCACGGCGCTGGCACTGTTTTTAATACGCCGGTGGATTTTTGGCTACCCGCTTACCCGCAAAAGCAAACCGCTGATTGATGCGTGGGCTTTGGCAGGCAAGCGGATGAAGGTGGAAGATGACCCGGACGACCAGCAATACCCTCCAGCCGGCTGACCATCGCAGCCCGTTTCCTGCGGGCAGCACATAGCCTGCCTGAAATAAAAAATTCTGCAGCGTTTCAGTCGGCAATGCCGACGATCAGTTCACGCCTTGGTGCGCTGGCGGCGTCCGGCCAGGGCAAGAACGCCGATGCCGCCAAGCAATAGCCAGCCGCTGGCTGGTTCAGGGGCGAGTGGTGTACCGGATAAAACAAGCCCCAGTTGCGAATTGGGTTGATCAATCGTCATCCAACTGACGGCCGATCCATTGACCTGGCTTAGATCGGCGGTGGTGCTGGGTTCAAAAAAATTCATACCCAAGTCGCCGGCAAGTGTGAGGGTTTTGCCTGTTGATGGATCCGTCACGCTGACATCCAGCACTTCCACCGGGGCATTGGTAAATGTGATGGTCGTCCCCTGCTTGGTCTGCAGCGAAAGCGAACTTAGATAAAAGCCTGCCGCCGTCAATGAACTGCCTCCCGCGCCACCCAACGGTATCGTGAACTGATCAGGAACTGCTTTGCCCGTGGCGGTATACACCAGCACAGGATTGGACGTGCCGTAGGTGCCAGCCTCATATTCCACACCAACCTGGGCTGCCATCGCCTGCGAGATGAAGGAGGTTTGGGCACCGGTATCCAGTAAGAAGCTGCCGGTAGCGGATTGATTGTTCATTGTGATGGTGACGCCCGGGGGGGCATTGGTCTGAGTTTGCCCGTCGAAGGCCTCGACGGGGTTTGGCCCGATGAAGGGGTTTGGCGCATACACGGGACCGGCCGCCCCTGCGGGGGAGGCAGTGGTAAATTGCTGAAAATTTGCATAGCTTAAGCCCACCTGGTAGGTGGTAGGCACAATGCCGGGGTTGGTATTAATTTGCGACGGATTGTACGGCGTGCCGGGAGCGTAAATGTAGGTTTGCGTTTCACCGGGATTGGTGACGCTGGCGAAATTATTAGCCGGGCCAATATCCAGCACCGTGACCTTACCTTCCATGACGGGCATGCCCATGATGTCGGTGGCTCCGGTGAGGGAACTTAGCGGGTTGGGTTGTTCCGTGAGTTCCATTTGATCGGGGCCGATGGTGTTGCCGAATGCACTCAAGGGCGGCGGTGTGCCGCCAAGCGTCTGATCCGTATTAACGCTGAATGGTGCGGTGGAAATATCGTATGGGGTGGAGACGTAAAATGGTGTGGTACCGCCGATGGCTACATCATTAAATGAAACATCCTGGCCGCCGCTGGTACTTTGGGTAATTCCAAGGCCTGTCCATGTGCTGTTGCTAAGTACGATGCTGCTGGTGCCGGTATCGAGATAGGCCTGAATAACCGAATAGCCGCCTGTGGTGCTCAGCACGGTTCCGGTGGCAGGATCGGTGATAATGGCATTGATCTGCGGCTGATCGGCGGCGACGGGCAGCACGCCGGTGATATCAACTGCGCTGGCAACGCCCGCAGGCAAGACCGCGGCTAATATCCCGGTCGCTGCCCAAAAACCAGGCCTACTGAGTTGAGTTTTAACATCTCGGTGCCGCGCGCAAAGCTTCGCCATGGACGTTTCCTCCGTCTGAAAACTGCGTTTGCTCTGCTTGACTGCCTCCGATATTCTAGATTGTAGCAAAAAGGTTGGCGCAATAAAAGGGCGTGCTGCGGATTTTTTGGTGGGGTGGGCTCCAGCCGGGGCTATTGATGGCATTGCCTGCGCCGGTGGCGGGTGGAAAGCGATGCTAATGGCGAATGGATTTGTTGGGCATATACTCTGGCGGATGAAGAAGGATGGCAAAAGACAGAAAACAAACGGTCACGACGAAGGTAAACTTTCGCCGCGCATAGAAAATCGGCGGGCACGCTTTGACTATGAGGTGTTCGAGAGCGTAGAGGCGGGCATTGCCCTGCTGGGCAGTGAGGTCAAGTCGGTGCGTAAGGGGCGGGTGCAACTTGCAGGCTCATTTGCCATTGTGCGAGGACGCAATGTTGTGCTGGTGGGGTGCCACATTGAAGAATATGAGCAGGCGAACCGGCTGAATCATGACCCGACACGCTGGCGCAATTTGTTGCTGCATCGACGTGAAATCCGCCGGTTATCACAGGAATTGGCCAAACAGCCGGGGCTTACGCTGGTGCCATTGGAAATTTACTTTAAGCACGGGTATGCCAAGGTGCGGCTGGCCCTGGCCAAGGGGAAGACCAAATTTGATAAGCGGCAGGCGATTAAAGATCGAGATGCACGGCGGCAGATGGACCGGGCGATGCGTCGGGAGTAGTTTTCGTCTGCATCTGCCGGGTCGGCGTGCCGGGGCAAAAATATGGCAGGCGGGAGTGACGATTAACCAGAACGGCACGTCGCGTGATGGAGGACATGGACGCGACAATTGGCTTATTCCATTTGGTTGCGTCATCCAGTGGGGGTTCGGATAAAAACACCTGCATCCGATCGAGCGACCGCGCCCTGTTGAAATCGACGGGCCAGGAACCACCCAATGCCGAGACCTTGTCAGATGTTGGTGCCCATCTGGGGCAGATGACCCGCCATCGGATGCTTGGCTTGCGCGGCTTTACGCGTTGTCCAGTAATCGGATGGAATGATCGGAGCGGTGTAAAACTCAGAAGTGGCGGAAAACGCAGGCATATGCCGACCGGGTCCAGCGGTCGGCATTTATTTCTGGGACAAGGCATTCGGGATGCGGCTTGGTTTTGCCATTTGCGCTACACGATTTGCGGACGGCTGCTGGTGGTTGAATCTGATGCTTTTTTATCGAGTGCTGCAGGTGGTGGGGTGTCAGTACCCGTGGCTGATGCGAGGGGTGGGGCACTGATCACACTGCCAGCCTGGGTGGCGGAGGGAGGTGCCATGGCAGCAGAGGATTTTGGGCTCCAGGAGACCATGCCGATTTTGAAGGCCACAATCACAAGCCAGGCAAAAAGCACCATGTAAAGCGCCATGGCCATCATGGTTGGAATAAGGACAATGACGAAGGCAAAGCCAACGAATACTATTGCGATGAAGTAGCTGAGGAGCGCGGCCTTTTTCACGGACAGTCCGCGTCGAAGCAGAAAGTGGTGAAAATGCCCGGCGTCGGGGGAGAAGATTGGCCGTCCAGCCAGCTTGCGTCGCACCATCGCCAGAAGTGTATCCAGCAGGGGCAGGCCGAAGATGATGACCGATGCCAAAAACCAGCGAAAGATGCCGTCGTTGCCGAACAGCAGGATCATGGCACCGCATACAAAGCCCAAGAACATGCTGCCGGTATCGCCCATAAAGATGCTGGCGGGGTTGAAGTTGAAGGGTAAAAACCCGAGCACCGAACCCAAGAGCGCCATGCTGATGGTGATGCGAGCTGGGTTAAGGGCGGTGATACTGACGGAACTTAGTCCGTGGGCGGCCAAGTAAACCGAAAGCAGCAGATAGCCAATGGACATGATGCTGGTAACACCGCTGCACAGGCCGTCCATGCCGTCAAGCAGATTAAGCGCATTGCAGGCTCCCATAATCACGACAACCGTGACGAGGGCACTGAAGATGCTGGCGACACTCATGTAGGTGTTTGGTAGCAGGGCTGGAAAATTCATGATCAGGTGATGCCTGACCAATGGTTCAACAATCATGTTTGCAAGGTCGATACGCGGGCCGATAAGCCCTTGCCGGGTGACACTTAAAAAGTAAAGCAGACCGGCGCCGAGAAACTGGCCCAGAAGTTTTAAACGGGGAGCCAAACCGTACACGTCATCAAAAAGGCCAAAAAGCATGACGGTACCAGCCCCGAAGATGATACCGGGTGGAACCTGTGCGGCGGTGACCATGGAGGGATCGTGCACGGGCGGCCGAATGACGGTGGAAACCAATATTCCGGCCAGCCAGCCCAAAAACGTGGCCACGCCCCCCAGATAAGCGACCGGGCGGACGTGAATTTTTCGATATCCGTCGGGTTCGTCAACCACGCCGTAGCGGATGGCGAGATAGCGCATCAGCGGTGTGAGGCAAAGCGTGACGACAAACGAGACAAAGAAGACCGGCATGTACGGTTCAACGACGCTCACGGAAGAACTGTCTGCAAGCATCAACATCACTATGCCGACCACCCATTTACTGAGACTTTTAGAGTGCTCGCTCCCGCGGCGTGCCCAGCCGGGCAGCCAAACCCGCGGCAGCCCGACGCTTTCAATATAACTCCGATTGGGGTAAGAGCCAAATCGAATTTGGTTAAAACCGCGGTCCGCATCACCGCGGTTATATCGGACATACTGGGGTGGCTGATGAGCGAGATGGCAAAAATTGGTTATTGGTGGGGCGCTTTGAGCGGAGGCTGAATTTGTACGCTTTTACGAATCTCGTTGGTGGTGCCCGGATTATGGGAAGCAGACCGAATTGGCGGTAGCCTGGCATGTTGCTGATTGCACAAAGCGGCTTTTCGCCGCCGGGTGCAGGAAATATTGAATCGTCGTTCGCCGAAGCAGGATTTGGGGTAAAATCCGCAACTAGAGGGGTGCAGAAGCGTTATGTATTGTATGAGTTTCGGATGGCATCATGGCTGAGCCCAATGCGGCGACGAAACAATTTGAATCCGCTGTGGTCGCTAACATGGCTCGCCTGATAGGCTTGGCGCGATCCATGTTGAGCGGCCAGGCTCGCGATGCCAAGCAGGCGGAGGATTTGGTACAGGACGCCTTGCTGAAGTTGTATCGGCACCATCAGCGGTACGATTGGACGGATGGTGGTTGGTCGCTGATGGCTAGGGCGGTATCGCGAAATGTAATCAGTTGCCGCCGGCGAAAGTTGGGTCAGTCGTTGGATGCGGACCCGGCGACAATGGATGCCTTGGGCGCGGACCAGGACCCGGCCACCATACCGATGACGCGCGAGGTCATTGAGATGGTGCAGCGGTACATGGCCAGTCTTCCCGCCAGTTGGCGCGAGGCGATGGTGTTAAGGGAACAGCAGGAGCTGGGTTACCGGGAGATTGCGGAAGTGATGAACGCGACTGAGGCGCAGGTAAAAACCTGGCTGCATCGAGGTCGGGCGCGGCTTGGTGAGATGTTGCGCGAGCATATGCTGGAGAAATAGACGCGCCGATGGTAAATAGACCGATGGTGAGTAAGCAGGCAGAGACCTGCGTTAAGAACCGAGTCGGCTTGCACTTGTGCATGAAAGCGGGTGTGGTATGAAAATGTCGATAGATGAAATGATCAGCTTGGCCATCGATGGCGAATTGACCCTTGAGCAGCAGCGCCAAGTGGATCAGCGGCTGGCGGATGACCCTGAATTTGCGGCCCGTTATGCGCATGCAGAGGCGATGCGGAAGCTACGTCAATTGGCCTGGCAGATGGATATGCCATCTGATGTGGAAGCCCAGCGGCATTCGGCAGTGGTGTTGGCAGCGATGCACGAAGCCGGCAATGCCCATACCGTAAAGATCATCAAACTCCTGCGCATATCGGCGGCGGCGGCCGTATTGGTGCTTACGGCGGTGGGTGGTTTTATGGTGGGCAGGGCCAAGCCGATGGCTCCGGCCTCAGCAACCTCCGCGCCGATTGTGGGTTACACGGTGGACATTACTTTGAATGATGGCACGAGGGTATCGCAGACGTTTACCACGTTTCAGCAGGCGGAGAAATTTGTCCGGGCATATCGGTTGGAGCAAAAACTCGCGCCGCGCCAGTCGGCACCCAAAGTGCAAGTTGCCAGCGAGGGTATTTTTTAATTCATGGAGACCAATTGCGAATGAATCTACAGATGCAACTCGCCACGGCAGCGGCCTGTGGGTTACTTGCGCTGGCACTGTTCCCCGTTTCGGCGGCCCAGGCTCGGTCCCATGATGGGGTCGGTTCGGCGGGCCCGCCGTCCATACCGCAGGCGGTTGCGCTGGATCGCGAAACGGAACAGATGTATCGGTATGTGTCGCGATCCTTGGTGGAGGTGCATTTAAGCCGCGATGTCACCAAGATGCTTCCGCCGCCATTGCGCAAAAAGTTTGTCGAGTGGGAAGAGCAGTGGGTAACGTCGCATCACTTTCGTCCGATTGGGCCGCGGCCTTTTGCCGGTGGCGAGCCGTCAATAACGATTCGGCCGGATTTGAATCACGAGCATGAAGCTAAGAGCGAACACAAAGATGCCGATCGCTGGGTCAAGCACCTGCAAAAGCGCCCCATAGGCCAGCTATTTTTGTTGCAGCGCTTTCTGGTGATGAAACTCCATGCGTTTGGCAACCCCCATTTGATGCAGATTCTGCAAGCCGTGCATTTGCGCATTGAGTCGTACCACGATGGTCTGCGCAATCGCGTGTACGGGCTGGTCACCGGCCAGCACGGCCATGTGTTGGTGCTGAGCGTACTGGGTGTTGGGTCCGCCAAGAGGGGGGTTGCGGTTACCACCTCCGATGGGCGTACCTATCGGGCTACCGTGCTGGGAGTGGACTACCACCGCGACATTACGGAACTGCAACTGCCCGCGCAGGCACAAGTTCCGGGTATCAGTCTGGCACCCCGCTTGCCGCGGCAGGCGGAAATGGTGCTGGCGATCAATGGCGGCTCGCCAGGGATTAAGTGGACTCACCTGTGTGGTCAGATGCGCTGGATGCATCGGCCCCACCGGCGTTGGGAGGATTCGCGGTACAAGGGGCACCGTGGTGGTGGCGGGCAGCGCATCAATAGTTTTTTTCAAATGGTCAACCTGCCACGATTTTTCATTGATGTCAAAGGGCGGCTGGCGGCGGTCTCCAGCAATAACATGGCGACGGTAGTGGGGGGGAAGTTTTCAGTACTTCGACAATTTGTGGAGACCAGGTTTGCTGCCTACCCACGTTTTGGTATTAAATACAAACTATTGTCACCGCAATCGAAATGGCGACGAAAGTACCCCAGCATTGGATCTAATGCAGCGGCACTGGTTCGGATGGTGTTGCCGCATTCGCCGGCTCAGCGGTCCGGGGTCAAGCCGCACGACATCATTTTGACTATCGATCGGATGCCCATTGATCAATTGGGGCGAATTCTGAAAGCTGCCCGCCGACATCCGGACGACATCCCCATAATGGTTTTACGCCGTGGTCGGCGCTTAAATCTGACCATCAATCTGCTGCCACCGCACGGGCCACCCCCTGGTCGTCCGGCGCTGGTGCAGCCCCACGGCTGACCAAAGTCGTTATTTTTGCGCTATAATCCGGCACGGAATTTTGGCGTAAGTGTGCTGACGAGTAGGCAAAAATGACCAACCTCCAGACGGAAAGTTTTATTGATTGGGTTGAAGAGCACCGCGGGTCGCAATATTCCCTGCATCAGGAATATGTCAACCCGGCTTTTGTTAGAATGCTCAAAGCGATTGGCTTTGATAAAAACTACACCCGTGGTCAGGGACCTTATCTTTGGGATGGGCAGGGAAATCAATATCTGGATCTGTTGACCGGATGGGGTGTGTTCATGCTGGGGCGCAGCCATCCGCGGTTGCGTGAGGTGCTCAAAGAAGTTATCGATGCCGAGAGCCCGAATCTGGTCCGTATGGATTGCAGCATATTAAGCGGGCTGGTTGCCAAGGGGCTCATCAGCCATATGCCCGACGGGCGGTGGCGGGTGTTTTTTACCAACAGCGGAACCGAATCGGTGGAAGGTGCGCTGAAGTTTGCCCGCTGCGTGACGGGGCGGCAGAAAGTGGTGCACTGCCACAATGCCTTTCATGGTTTGACGGCCGGGTCGCTGGCTGTAAACGGGGCTGCTTTTTTTCGCGAACGATTTGGCGACCTTGTGCCGGGGTCCATCGAAGTGCCGTTTAATGATTTGGCCGCACTTGAAAAAGCCCTGGCGGGCGGGGACGTGGCCGCATTTATCCTTGAGCCGATTCAAGGCAAAACTTGTGAGGTGGTTGCCGATGGTTACCTGCTGGAGGCTCAGCGATTGTGCCAAAAGGCCGGTAGCTTGCTGATCCTTGATGAGGTGCAGTCGGGAATGGGGCGCACAGGGAAATGGTTCTGTTTCCAGCATTGGCCGGGGGTTGAGCCGGATATTGTCTGCGTAGCCAAGGGGCTTTCGGGTGGTTTTGTGCCGGTGGGGGCGATCATCTGCAAGGCCCGCATTATGGAGACGGTGTTTAACAGCATGGAACGCTGTGTGGTGCATTCCAACACCTATGGCCAGAATGATCTGGCCATGGCGGCCGCCATGGCCAGCATTCAGGTGATTGAGGATGAACACCTGGTGGAAAACGCCGCCACACTGGGAGAATCCACCATCGGGCGCCTGCGTGAAATCGGCCAGACATGCCCGTTTGTCACCGAGGTGCGTGGCAAGGGGCTGATGTTTGGAATTGATTTTGCGAGGCCGGAAAAATCCATTAAATTGCGGCTGGCGTGGGATGCGCTGCATAAATTAAATTTTGGCGTCTTTGGACAGATGATTGTGGTGCCCCTGATGCAGAAACACCGTATTTTGACGCAGGTGGCGGGGTACCACACCGAAGTTATTAAATTTTTGCCCCCGCTGGTGGTGACGCAGGCGGATATGGACTGGTTCCTGAGCGCCATGACGGAAACGCTGGCCGATACGCAGCGCATCCCTGGTGCAGCCTGGGATACGGTGATGGGGCTGGCCAAAAATGTAATGCGGGCAGGATAAGGGGCGGCCGGCATGTACCCCATGGCACTCATCGACGCTATTGAACCAGCATGCATCTGATTCAGCGGAAAATGCTTACCTTCGTTCTGCTGGTGATCCGTCATCCGCGTTGGGTGATTTCGCTGGGACTCTCGATGACGGTAATAGGCGCATTGCTGGCCATATTTTTTCTGCCCATATCGACCGATCAGAACAAGCTGTTCTCCAGCAGGGTTCCTTTTTTTCACCGGTACCTGCAATACATACACAACTTTCCCGAAAATGAGGCAGCATATGTCGTCATGACGGCCCGCGACGACAAGGCACCGCCGCCTGCCGCACAATGGATCGCGGCAGCCAACGCCGTCACGGAGCGATTGCGGCTGCTAAGGACTAATGTTCGCGCGGTTGATTCACACGTGCCGATGAAGCGCCTCGGTACGCAGGCGATCTGCTTTGCCTCCGCGCGGCAGATCCGCGCGGCCATTGCCGCTCAACCCATGGTGGGGCGACTGGGGGAATTGTTTACGGGCAATTCTGCGCTCAAAAATAACCTGCTGGGTAAAAATCGGCTTTTGACTCTGCTGCGGCATTTTCCGCTATCCAGCGCTCGGAGCGTGGGCTTTCTGCAAAGACTGGCGGCGTCATTGCGGCTGTCGCTTGACCAGCGCGGTCATCCAGCTGGTGCCGTGCGCGCCATGCAACAGATTCTTATGCCCGGGGCGGCGGCAAGCCCGGCGGATAGGGGATATTATTATTTCCGTTCCGCCAGAAACGCACGGCGTTATCTGCTGGTGATCAACGTCTATCCGCGTTTCACTTACGATTCGCTGGCGGCGGTATCTCGACCGCTGGAAAAGATTCAACGGGCAATGAACCAGGCTGCCAGCCCGTATGCGCGGTTGTTTCGGTTCGGGCTTACAGGTCGTCCCGTGCTGGCCGCCGATGAGATGCGCATTACCACCGAGGATACCAACTGGGCTGAGGCACTGGCCATGACGGTGGTGGTGATCGGGCTGATATTGATGCTGCGATCGGTATGGCTGGCGGTGGCAGCAGGACTTTCGCTGGTGGCGGCCATTGCGTGGACTTTCGGCTATGCGACGCTGGTGGTCGGTAAATTGAATCTGCTTTCCACGGTATTTGTCATAGCGATGATTGGCATCGGTATGGATTATATTATTCAGATATTGGTGCGATACAGGCACGAGGTGAGGCGGTATTCGCGCCCGGCGGCGGTATGGATGCGGGTGTTTCGCTATACAGGCCCGGCTGTTGCCACTGCATGCTGCGGCGCGTCGGCGGCCTTCCTGGTGGCACTGACCACCCACTTTACGGGCGATGCGGAACTGGGGCTGATTGCCGGCGGCGGATTATTGTTTTCGCTCGTTGCAGGGTTCACGCTGCTGCCGGCCATGCTGACGCAGTGGCCGCCAAAACTCAAGGCGGTTCCCGCCACCCGGCGTTACACAACCCATAAGCCGCCGCCGAAGGCCACGTGGCTTAATTTTTCGGCCTTGGGCATTTGGATCGCGCTGGTTGCGGGGCTAAGCCCGTTTGCGCTGGGGGTGAAGTTTGATTCGAATCTGTTGAAATTGCAGGCTCGCGGACTTAAATCGGTGCAGCTTATTAAAGACATGCCATCATGGTATGCGGTGGTGCTTTCACACCACCCGGCAAAATTGGAGGCGTTACAGAACCACCTTAATCGGACGATTAAACCCAATTCACAAATTGCATCCACCAGCAGTTTGTGGGATGCGATTAATAATCAGAAGCGGCTGGCGCGGGGATCGCATGCGCTGTCTGATATCACCTGGCAGCCGCCGCCGGCGATAACGGCAGCGGATATCCAGCCGCTGTATTCCGCAGTGCGGCGACTGGCTGGATCACTGGCCAGTGCCGGTGGCGAGCCGCAGCGTGTGGCCGCCGAGGAACTGGAAGAACTCTCGGCGGCACTGCACCGCTCCAATTCACAACGTGCAGCAGTGCGCTTGACGGCGTGGCAGCAGATGTGGATGCAATCGCTTGAAAAGCTGGCTGGCAAATTGGCGCCACCCCCCATTCATCCTGATCTACTTCCAGCGGCGGTAAAAAAACAATTCATCGGGCGGTCGGGTGTCTGGGCGCTTTACATTTATCCACGCTGGAATTTATGGATAGACAAAAACCTTCGCGATTTTGTCGAGGCGTTGCGAGGACGCCATCAATCCGGCCGCCGCATAGGGGGGTTGGTCCCGGCGGCGTTTGACCTGACCGGCATCGCGCCGCAGCTTTATGACTCAACACAATCGATCAAACGCGCCTTTAAGCAATGCACACTTCTGGCATTGATCCTGGTAATCGGGATTGTTTTCCTTGATCTGCGGCGATTGGTGCAAACCATCCTGACTGTAAGTGTTCTACTGCTGGGGCTACCAATGCTGGCTTGCGTTATGGGGCTTTTGCATTTGAATTGGAATTTTGCCAACTTTTTTGCCATGCCGATTTTGATTGGTGCCGGCCATGAGTATGGCGTATTTATGACGCATCGCTATCGCGAAAGTTTGCACAATCCTCGCCGGGTGTGGCGGTTTTGGGACGTAAGTGAACGCGCCCTTCTGCTGTGTGCGTTCGTAACCTGTTCGGCATTTGGTTTTTTGGCGCTGGGGCGCGACCGTGGTATCGCCAGCCTCGGTCTGTTGATGATGTTGGGCATCGCGTGCATTTACCTGGCGGCCATTCTGGTCATTCGGCCGGTCTTGGTGTGGCGGCTGGCGCATAAGAATGTTTATGCCGACATATATGACCAGGATGATGACGTGTGACGGCGCACCTTTCGGTTAATATGACGCGGGTTTGGGATGACTTGGATAATACGGATTTAAAACGATATGGCGAATTCAGGTGCAAAGCGGGTGTTGGTAACGGGTGCGGCGGGATTTTTGGGCTCGCACCTGACGGATCGGCTGCTGGATTTGGGGCACGATGTTGTTGGCGTGGATTCATTGATCACCGGGTCCAATGACAATATCAGCCATTTGCGCGGCCATCCGCGGTTCAGACTGGTCACGGCGGATCTGGCCCGTGGATTGCCAGCGGAGTTGAAAGAACAGAAATTTGAACGGATCTGGCACCTGGCCAGCCCGGCGAGTCCGGTTGGCTACGTCAAACAGCAGGTTATCACGCTGAAGGTGAACGCCATCGCCACCATAGAGTTGCTGGAGCTGGCTGAAATAACCGGGGCACGGATATTTGTTGCCTCCACCAGCGAATGTTATGGCGATCCGCTTGAACATCCGCAAAAGGAGACGTATTGGGGAAATGTTAATCCTGTGGGCATGCGCAGCATGTACGATGAAAGCAAGCGCTTTATGGAGGCGGCTGCGATGGTTTACCACCGTGAACGCGGCGTGGACACGCGTATTGTGCGCATTTTTAACACCTATGGCCCGCGCCTGGCAGTGGATGATGGCAGGGTGGTGGTGGCATTCATCAAGCAGGCGCTCAGAGGAGAGCCGCTTACGGTACAGGGAGACGGATCGCAGACGCGATCGCTATGTTATGTGGATGATGAGATCAGGGGCTTTTTGCTTCTGATGGAATCGCCGGAATATCATCTGCCGGTGAATATTGGCAATCCGGATGAAGTGTCGGTGATGCAGATTGCGCAGGAAATCCGGGAGCTATGCGGATCGAAAAGTGTCATAGAGCACCTGCCATTACCCCCGGACGATCCGCGTCAGCGCTGCCCGGATATTACCCTGGCAAGAGAGCTGCTGGGCTGGCGGCCAACCATCAGCCGGCGCGAAGGCCTGAAACGCACCATTGAATATTATCGGCGCAAATTGGGCATTCCAGCGGCTGCATGAGGCTGGCATTGCGTGCATGCCTGAGTGGAGCGGCAGGGTGACAATTGCCTGCAACGTTTTTCACGGGCCGACACTGGCGGCCTGCCACGGTGGACTAAATGGCCTCTGAACCTGTGGTGCCATCGCTGATGCGCACGACAGATTCCAGCGGAAGTACAAAAATTTTGCCGTCGCCCACCTGCCCTTTGCCGCCGGCACCGGTCCGGGCCGCTTTGAGTATGGCAGATATGGTGGGTTCAACAAACGGATCATTGACGGCGATATCGAGGCGCACCTTGCGGATCAAATTGACCTGCGTTGCTTGGCCGCGAAAATATTCAGTGTGCCCCTTTTGTCGTCCATACCCCTGCACATCGCTTACGCTTAGGCGAAAAACCTCAACTTCGCTGAGGGCCATCTTGATGGCATCGAGCCGATAGGGCTGCACGATAGCTACGATCCACTTCACAACAAAACCCCCAAAAAGAAGAAATGCCATTCATACACGCAAGCCGCGATAAGTGGTCATCGACCCGATCAGGTTAACGTCTTGAATGAATCTGGCAATCGGCACCGGAGCAATGACCTCCGCGGGGTGACGTGTCAGAGTGCTTCGGTTCCGGAGGCACCATCGCTGATGCGTATTGCCCGGTCAATGGGCAGTACGAAAATTTTACCATCGCCCACCTGTCCCCGTCCGCCGCTGCCCGTTCTGGCTGCCCGTGTAATGGCGTCGATGGTTGTTTGCACCTGTCCATCATCCACAGCAATATCCAGTCGAACTTTACGGATGAGGTTGGTCTGGCTCGGTTCACCTTGGAAAAACTCGGTGTGCCCTTTTTGTCGCCCGTAGCCTTGAACATCAGAGACGGTCAGGCGGAATATTTCTGCCTCGGTCAGGGCAAGTTTGACTGATTCAAGCCGATGGGGTTGTATGACGGCGGTAATCCACTTCATTTATTGGGTACCTCAAAACTCATTGCAATAAGCGCGGCAACTGCGATCCGATTGCGGCGCGGCGTATTCCCTTCGCGGCACCACCAGACGGGCCGGTCGCATGACCTGATTCTACAGGCCATTACCAATTTGCAAAATGAAAGCGGCTGGGGATTAATAAATCCCCAGCCGCAGATTCTAACCATAAGTTTCAGCAACAGGTTGCGTGCCGGATTTTCAGGCAGTCACGGCACCTTCGCTGATATCGTCCTCGGCAAGGCCATAAGCCTCTTCGCCGTGAACGGCAGCGTCGCCGACGCGCAGTTTTTCGTCCGACATACGCAGCGGCACAACCAGCTTGATGAGGAACAGCAGCACGGCCGTTACCACCACGTTCAAGCCGATGATGAACGCGGCACCGATGAGTTCAAGCCAGACCTGCTTGGGGTTGCCGGAAAGCAAGCCGCCCGGGTTAGAGAGTCCGAACGCTGCACAGCCGATCTTCGTGGCGAAGATACCCGTCATGATGCCGCCGAAGAGACCGGCGAAACCGTGGGTGTGTACCACGCCGAGGCAGTCATCAACCTTTTTGAAGATGGCAAGTTTCTTACCGAGGATGTTCATTGTGAACCATGGAATAGCGGCACATACCACGCCGACAGCGATGGCACCGTAGCCATTGACCACACCAGCGCCAGGTGTGATGCCTACCAAGCCAGTCACCATGCCGTTAACGGCACCGAGAACCGAGGGCTTGCCATACTTTACATAGTCCAGGAACATCCAAACCAGCAGCGCCATGGCGGTGGCGACGTTGGTGTTCAGCACAGCGGCACCGGCATCAGCGTTGGCTGAATAGGGGTCACCACCGTTGAAGCCGTTCCAACCCAGCCACACCAGACCAGCACCAGCCAGCACCATCAGGATGTTGTTGGCACGGAAGTTTTCGCGATCTTGTGGCAGGCGCGGCCCAATGATGGCGGCCGCAGTGAAGCCGGTCACACCGGCAGCCAGGTGAATGACGTATCCACCTGAGTAGTCAATAACTCCCATTTGCCCTAGGAAACCACCACCCCACAGGCTGAATGCGCCCACGGTGTAGGAGAAGGTCATCCACAGCGGCACGAAGAGAATCCATGCCAAAAAGTTCATGCGGCCGAAGAGCGAACCGGCAAACAGAATGACGGTGATGGCGGCGAAGACGAATTGGAAGTAGACCATAGCCGACATTGGGAAGCCGGCGGTGGCACCGGCCGCAGGAATGGATGCCTGAACTAATTCATCCTTCATGCTGGCAATTGGTCCGGGGTGCCCCAAGAATGGAAACCACTGAGGCCCGAAGCCCATGTTATAGGCCCAAAGCAGCCACACAATCAGCACGGCGGAAAAAGCGTAAAACACCATAAACGCTGAATTGATGGCCCATTTTTTCTTGACTACGCCACCGTAAAGGATGGCCAGACCGGGGATACTTTGCATGCCGACGATGGTGGCGGCCGTGAGCTGCCAAGCCGTGTCACCATGCGAAAGCCAGGCGGGTGTTGCCCAGTTTATGGGTGCTGGTGCACTCGCGGCCGGGGCAGCTGCAGTTGCCGCTGCGGCAGCAGTTGAAGCCGCGGCCGGAGCCGTCGGAGTCGCAGGGGTGGTCGGGGCGGCTGCCGGTGTTGTGGGGGCAGCCGTCTGGGCCAGCAGCGGGGCTGCCAGCATGGTGAACATCAGCAGCAAGCCGATGCCCGCCATCCATTTCATCACTCGGGGGGTAAACCACTTGGTGGGACGCATTAACAATCCTCCAAATATAAAAAATCGATCAAACACAAGCTAAACAACGAGATTGACTTTCCCGCTACGCACGGGCCCTTTTTTGCAACTTCCTTTTCTAGATCACCAGTTTCAACGATCACCTCCTTCAACACTAACTGCGGCTGGAAAGCCAACACTCACTCGGAGGCATCTGACGGGTTGCAAGCCGCCAATTGCGTCCGAACATTTCAAAAAACATTGATTTATCAGGAAAGCCGGGGCAAATTGGCCGACTGCAAGGAAGATGGATCCGAAGGCGTCATCCTGACGGCCTTCACGGCGGCGGTGGGGCAGGTAAGCCCCATTCCGCGAACATGGAATGCAGAGATCATCGGCAGGTGGATCATTTCACGGCGGCGTCCGGTGAGCGCCGCTGAAGCTTGAAAATTCTGGGTGTCTAATACGGAAACATTTGCATGCGCGTCGGCGGGCGCACCAACGAGAGAGTTGCGGCGCGACTTGCCTACAAATGCATAATGACTTGCGCTACGCTGACATCCGGATGAAATCATCGGCGGGTGCAGCGCTACGGTACGCACCGCAGATGCGCCAGATTCACCTGCCCGAGCGCTCGCCAAGGTGACGAAGAATACCATGGTGCACGCTACCAGAAGCAACGTATGGAGGGTGCCGAGGGGGAGGGACCGCAGTACCACCGATCTGTCACTTCCACCATAGGGAAGTGGCGTCACACCTCGCCATTCGTGGCTTGGCGTCTCCGGCAACTGGGTGGTGGTGAAGTAAAATCGCACCTGCGTAACCCCTACGGTTCCTTATTCATTCCCGACAAGACCGAACCACATGGCTGGTCACTCGCCGGAAATAGACCGCAATTGTTGTGCCAGAACGGGGCACACCCTTTCTGCCTTCGCATTGGGTGGAGCGTAAGTCCTTGATATTTGGCCAACTTGGCTATGGAGGAATTGTCAATCTGCGATTTCTTGGTCCGGTAGTGTTGCCTTAAAAAACATCACGCTTCTAATTTTTAAGCTGACTGCACAGTATTTGGGCAACGGCGATGCGGCATGGCGCCAGGGTTGAAACAGTCATGGGGCGAAACGGTACCGATGACACCGTAATATTGAATTTGGCACGCCTCTTGCTCTTGATTCTTTCATTGGTGCGGCTCCGGTGGAGTGCAAATGGTTGAGGCCGCAAATATGATCGTGAGGTGATGATATGTTGGTTAATCCAACGAAAGAGGCTTGTATGGCTACCCTTCCGTTTAAGGTTGAATGGCCGGGGCAATTTCCCTCCGCACGAAAAGTTCGCAGTCGTTTGCATCCGCTTGTTTCACAGACGGATGCGTACAGCCGAATCCTGCGGGCTGGTGAAATATTGCTGATCCTGCCGTCGTGTGTTTTGATAGCGCTGGTCATTGTGCAGGCGATGGCGGGCGCACCTTCGAGGACAGTGGTGCACAAAGGGCGCGTGGCGTCTACTCATCTGGTCTCGCCACCAACTGTGGTGACTGTGGCCACAGCAGAACGTGTCCCGGTGCTTAATATTGAAGCACAGCGGCATTGAGCCTCAATGCGCCGCGCTGGGAGCAGCGGGTCTGATGGCAATCCCGGTTTTTGGGGTGGGTGCCCGGCCCGTTCGCTTATGCGGTGGTGAATCTACTTTGCGGCCGCAATGGGGCCGTGAACGTGTTGAATCCTCCTGTCAACTTTTGGCATTAAAAAATTCAAGGCGTCACCGAGCCGCGCATTCGGACAGGTGGGCGTGGGAATTTTTCCGGCCGGGGCAGAAGCCCCCGCATAACGGGGTCCTTTCCAAAATTCCACCAGAGAACCCGATGCACGCGAAAATAGGCTCACCCATCGCCGCGTCCGCACGCCTCCTTTAGCCGCGTGACTCGTGCACGCGCTTGATGGTGGGGGTGCCCGCCGCACATGGTTTTTCCACCCGCAAATCCCGCCATCGCACGCAACAACCTGCATCGCGTGTGGCCAAAATGCGGAACCCGTGCCCATGGCCAAAGCGCATGAACCAATTGCATCCGCCGCGGCCCGCGATGTTTCGCTGCGCCACTTGCCGAGGTAAGCCCGAACACTCCGGCAGCCGCCCCAAAATATTGCCACACCCGGATAGATAAGCTCGTCGGGTTGGCTCGGCACGTTGGTTTCTTTGCAAACCTGCATTCGCCTGCCCGTTGGGCGATTTGGCGCACGCTGCGGTGCACCCGCGGCGCGGCGTGAGTTAAGCTTGGGCGAGCAGGCGTGCCACCACGCAGCGCGGGTTGCGGGCGGCGTCGCGAATGATGCGGGGCTGGTCAAAGCGGCCTCCGGCAGCGATAAGGCGGGCGCAATCCTCGGTTTGGTTAAATGCCGTCTCCATCAGCAGCAGGCCGCCTGGCAGCAAATACCGGGGCGCATCTTCGACAATGCGTTTGATAATCTGCAGGCCATCGTTACCACCGTCCAATGCCAATCGGGGTTCATGTCGGGCTATTTCTGGTGCCAGAGAATCGATTTGAGCTGTGGGAATGTAAGGCGGATTTGCGGTGATAACGTGGAACGCAGTTGTGCCCGGGTGCAGTGCAGCGAAGAGATCGCCCTGTTTGAACGTAACACGATCAGCAAGGCCGAGTGATTGGGCATTTTTGTGGGCTATGGCCAGGGCGGGGGAACTGATATCCACTGCGGTGACCTGAACATCGGGGCAGCTTTTGACAATTGCCAGCGCTGCACAGCCGCTGCCGGTGCATAAATCCAAAAGCCGGGCTTCTGCACCGCAAGGGCGAATTGCGGTAATGGCATGTTCGACCAGTGTTTCAGTGTCGGGGCGCGGAATGAGGACATCGGGCGAGACCGACAACTCCATGGAGTAAAAGTGGGCTTTGCCGGTTAAATAGGCAACGGGTTCATGTTCTTTCCGTCTTTTAACCAGTGCGCGAAATTGTTCAATTTGGGCCGGTGCGGGGGCTTCCTCGTAGCGGGTATAAAGGGCCATGCGAGTGGCACCCAGCGCGTGTGCCAGCAGCAGTTCCGCGGACAGCCGCGGTTCTTCAATCTGATTTTTTTTGAAATAGTCGCTGGTCCAGGTAAGCAGTTTACCGATCGTCCAGAGAGTCTCATCCGCGGGCGTTGTCATGCGCATCTTCTATCATGCTGGATAAAATATGCAACGGTTTGAGCTGCTGCGAATGGCCATGGCGGCTTTGGAGTTACCGTTTGATGGCCAATCTGCATGGTTGGCGTGGATAAGCAAGGATGAATCCGTATGGTGAAAGTACCATTTTCCGCCAGCATCGGCTTGCTGCTGGTGCGTATCATGCTGGCCGCGACATTTATTTATCACGGTGGCCAGAAGCTCTTTGGATGGTTTGGTGGCAGCGGAATGCACGGGTTTGAGGGGTTTATCGGATCATTGCACTTGCCGCTGTTGCCCGCGGCGGTGTGGGCGTTTATGGCGGCGATCGCCGAGTGTATTGGCGGAATGGCATTGCTGCCGGGGTTTTTATCGCGCTTTTGGGCGTTGGGCCTGGTTGTTGACATGCTGGTGGCAATTTACGTGCGGCGCAGCGCCGGTGTGACGGGCACAGAATTAGAGCAGGCTCTACTGGTGCTTGCAGCCATGATTGTGCTCGCCGGGCCGGGAATTATTTCCGTTGATGCACTGCTGTTCCGCAAGCCGCTGTGGCCGGTTACCTGAACGGGCCGAACATCAGGTGGTAACTTCCAGTAAGGTGTCATTGAATATTCAGCAGCGTACCCGGACATGCGGCGGGTGGAGCGTCCGCTAACGGATGGGGATATACGCGTATGGCGTCCTAAAAACCATGCGCGGTAATGTTGCTGATGAAATACCATCGGCAGGCCGATATTCGTGGCAGGTGTGCTGGGTGCCTGACACTCGGGCGCATCCTGAAGGGTGTTTTGCCCGCCGCTGATGCAAGGCGCCGGCGGCTTTTGGGTGGGCACCTGCCAACTCTCGATCTGTTGCAGATCGTGGTGTTGAGGTGAGAGTGTGAACTTGAATTAAGGTGGCACCGGGTTGAAGCGATGAGTGCTTCAGCGATTTCGGGTGTCGCGCGGGGGTGTCGGCGGTTGGTTATTGGTCGAAGCCTGTTTTAGGTTGCTGGGCATGATTGAAGCTATAGATCCATTCCCATGGTTCCTCAACAAGGAAGTTGAGATTAAAGTCAGCGGCCGCGTTGCCACCATGAACATCCGATCATCGGAGTGGAGCGACATTTGGCGACCAATGCTGGGGCGCATCCACGATTTTATGCAGCAATCGCCTCAGCGGCTGGTGATTGGCATTGCTGGTCCGCCGGCGGCCGGTAAAACATTCTTCGCTGCGCAACTGGCGTGGCTTGCCAGCAAAGGCTTTTTGCCTGGTGCCAGAGGCCCCGCGGTACCTATGGATGGGTTTCATTTGCCGCAGGAGATATTGGCAAGCCGACGAATCAAATTTGAGGATGGATCATGCATCAGCATGGCGGAATGTAAGGGTATCCCGGCAACGTTTGATGCCAAATTGCTCCGTGAATATCTCATGTTGTCGCACGATAACTCGGCTGAGTTGGATTGGCCTGACTATGATCGCACCACTCATCGGGTGGTGCCGCACGCCATACGCATTAAAAAATCGGACAATATCGTGCTGGTGGAAGGCAATTATCTGTTTTTGGATGTCCCGCCGTATGACCGTATGCCGGACTTTTTTGATCTGCGCATCTATGTGGACTGCCCTGCCCCGGCTATTATCAGCGGCTTAGTCCACCGGCATATGACCGGAGGCAAGACGCTGGAGGAAGCCAAGGATTGGGTACGCCGTGTCGATTTGCCCAATGCCCGCCTGATTGAGCGCACCCGCTGCGCCGCCCATCTTTGGATTAAGCGTGATCAGGAACGTGTCATTGCGGAATTAATCTGGCAGACACCCAAATCGCCATCCGACAGTGCGGCCGGTATGATCGCGGCTTCCGTCACCGGCGATAAAACCCCGGCTGTGCCTGCGTAACGGGCCATACTTGCACCAGCAGCGCCGCAAAATGTTCCACGCACACCTGCAAATAACCGGCCTGATTTCGTCCGAACGGTAAGGTTTGGCATCGTGGCTGAGGTTGGGGCTTTGATGGCGTCGTGCTCCAATGCCTCGGGGGCAGTGTCATCTGCTGGCCCGGTAATGGGGAAATTGGGTTAAACTTTCTGCCATGATAATTTCGCCATTGCGATGGCTGCTTGCGATAAGTTGTGCAGGGATTCTTGGGTGCGTGTGTGGCGTTCGTGCCGGCCCAGCCGCCGTTACAGCGAGGCCTTCCGCGCCTGCGGCTCGATTGACGCGGTTGCTGGCCAAGGCGCACTGGCACACGTTGCAGACGAAATTTTTCTGCTATCAAAAATCTCCGTTGCTTACCCACGGGTTTGCCAATGGAGGCCGCCTGATGCTGACGCACCGATCCATGCGGTATCAAATTGATTGGCCGATGCCCGCCGTCTATTTGCTGTATCATGGGCAGCTGCATGCCAAGGTTAAGGGTAAACCATGGCAGAGCATTAATGCCAGCAACAAGCCGCAGGTGGCTGCGACGATCAAAAATTTAGCTCGCTTTGGTCGCTCGGCGCAGGACTACGCGCATATCGGGGTGATTTCAATGCTCCATGAGCCAATGCCTCTTCCGCCCCCGCGCGACCGGCACTATTTGCCACCGTCCAAGGCAAAAATCATCGGGTTTGCTATTGCGCCCCAATCAAAAGAGCTGAGGCGATTTGTGATCAAAATGAAGCTGTTTGTAAATGTCCACGATGGTCTACTTGCCGGACTGGAGATTGTTGCCCGCCAAGGTACCGTCACCTACTGGTTTTATGCGGTAAGGCAAGATATTAAATTTACATCCGCCATTTTCAAGCCGGTGGGTGGGGCATGACATCTTCCATAAAGCCGACATTGGTCGCGGCCCGCGACCCAATCCTGCGCCTTATGCATGGCTGGTACGGAAATCTTACCACGCATCGCAAATGGGTGATTCTCGTTTTAATTGTGTCCGGCTTGATACTGGGTGTGGCTTCATCGGCTATACGCTGGCAGACGAACGTTCTGCTATTCTTCCCACAATCAAGCCCTGACATGCAATCTTGGCAGGCAGTAGTGCATGTGCCGTCGATGGCCAACCATTTGTATATTGATTTGCATTGCCGCAAAGGCTATCGGCACCAGTTGCCCGATGCCGCTGAACAATTGGCGGCCGATTTATCAAAGATGCCGGCGTTTGGGTCGGTCTGGGATGGTGTCTCCATCGGGCGGCTTCAAACGGCAGGGAAGGTATTAACTGCTGAATTACCCGGCCTGCTGAACCGAGCATCGTTTGCAAATCTGAAATCTCACTGCCGATCGGTCTGGCTGCGACAACATTTCGCGCAATTTCATACCATGCTGGAGGCCCCGGGCGGGCTTCTGCAGGTATCACAGTTTTTGCACGATCCGCTAGGAGCGCAAAGGCTGCTTCGGCGGCAACTTCGCACGGGAGGCCAGGCTCCGCTGCCCATTGACCACATCGTAACCCATGATGGGCGGCTGCTGGCGGATGGCGGTACCCACATCCTTCTGGTTGCCACGCTTAAATTCCCCCCGTCAGAGAGCCCATTAACCGTGCCTATGCTGCGCGATGTGGCGGGGGCTATCCGGCAACTGCGGCAAAAATTTCCTCATGTACGCGCATGGACGATTGGTGCCTACGTTGATTATGCTGCCAATGCGGCCCGTGTGAAACATGATGTCATCTGGGTTTCCACGCTGGGCAGTCTGCTGGTGGCAGGTGTTATTTGGTTCTACTTTCGGCGTGTGGGAACGCTGTTTATCTGCATGTTGCCACCGTCGGTTGGATTGGGAATGGCGCTGGGTATTGCCGGGCTGATGCATTGTCATCTGCCGCTGATGGTGCTGGCATTTGCCGGTTTAATACTGGGTGCGACGACCGATTACGGCATACAGATTTTGTCGCAATATGGCCGTTTGATGCAGGAGGCGGGCGAATCATCTGCAGTGTCCGGGCCATCGGCTGCCGCCCGCGCTGCCCGTGATCTTTTTGGCCCAATCACGATGAGTGCCCTGACCAGCATGGCGGGGTATTCGGCTTTGGCATTTTCGGATGCGCCGGGTCTGCGGACCATGGGGATATTTATTGCCGGGGGCACTTTCTGCATCTGGCTGATGACGTTTTTAATACTGCCGGTGTTTTTGGGCAATTATTGCCAGCCGCGCCCGGCCAAAAATCAGCCGCGCATACCGGCAAAAATGCGGACCATTTTTGGATTGGCATTCACCGGGTTGACGATATTGCTGGCCATGCACGCAGCCAGGCTTGGCTACAGTTCGCATCCGTCGCAGCTTAATGGTGTCGGTGCTCGGCAGGCCGCTGTGCAGCGGAAGTTTTTCCAGACATGGGGCAACAGCCGCCATCATGGGGTGGTGGTGATTGCCAGCAGGCACGCGGCTGGGGCGTTGCGAGAGTCGCAATTGCTTGCCGCTGATTTGGGTGCGCTTAAGCAGCAGCATTTAATACGGGCGTACACCTCGTCGGTTGAGATGGTGCCCGACCAGAGCACCTTTAATCGGCGTCTGAAACGCTGGACGGCTTTTTGGTCGGCAGCGCGGCTCCATAAGGTGCGCCGTCGTCTGCAGCGCATGGCAGATCAGGTCGGCATTGCCCATGGCAAGTGGATCAGGCATGCGGTGCCTGACATCCCAGCGCACCGGGGTGCCCGCTATCGCCTGATCCATTCGCCTGTTAAGCTTTTTCCGGGGGTGATTAACCATGCGCATCATCACTTTTATATTGCAACCAGCGTTTATCCTGCTGCGCAACTTACGCCCCGCATGACATCCAACTGGGTGCAGGAAATCGAATTGCTTTTTCCGCATGCCATGATTCTTGATGGCAGTGCGTTGGTGTTTGATGCGGCGCAGCGATCCAAGGCCCAGGTGGAATTTCTTTTTCCATGGATATTGCTGGCAGTGTTTCTGCCGGTGTGTATTTATTTTCGGCGTATGGATGTGGCGGCAATCGCATCATTATCTTTGCTGGTGGGCTTTATCTGGCTGGCGGGTGTAGCGCAGTGGTGGGGTGGCGGGCTAAACTTTTTAGCGCTGGTACCCATGCTTTTTACCATGGGCGTGGCCATTGATTATGGAATTTATACTGCCAGCGATCCGTATCTTGCCTGCGCCAAAGAGCGTTCGCGTACCGTCACCACGGGTATATGCGCTCTGACGACCATACTTGGTTCTGGAGCCATTGTTGCCGCATCGCATCCGGCGCTGCATTGGATTGGCCTGACGCTGGTGGCGGGTATAGCAGGGGGGTACGCTGCGGCGTTTTTTTGGGTGGCGCCTTTGATGCGGTTGTGGCATTGGGCAAGGGCCAGCGGCGGTGCGGGGCGTTTTCGTCGCTGGATGCCGCGGGCATTTTTTGCCGTTGTTGCCATCGCCGGCGCGGCTGGCGCGCTGATGATGACCATGGTGTGCATGGGGCAATTGCTGATGGCGCGAGAGCATCCGCAAGGGGCCGTTCACCTGCCCGCCCATCGTGTGGTGCGGCAGACATCGGCATCCGGTTGGGGCATTGGCCGGGCGTGGATGAAACGCGTTGGCGGCATATGGGTGATGTCGGTGGGGGGGCACAGCGGGCATTTGGGTTATGACGATGGAGCATTGGGTGCACCCATCGACACGCAGATTGAAAACGACATGCTTGATCAACTGCACCATTTTGTACCATCGCTCGGGGCACAATGGATTATCACGCGGGGTGTGGCGTTGGATATGCTGCGGCTGCCGCGCTACATGCCGGGCTACATTCAGCGCGAAGCGTGGGCGGAATCGGTATCTCATCCTGATATTCATGGTTTTTTGGGCCCTACTTACGCCCGGCTGCTGTCGTATGAAGCCCTGGATGACATTTCACAAAACCTGATTGATAACCCGCTGATTGATGCCCACGCCGTTGGCTGCACGGGTGTGGTGGCGTGCCCTGATTGGTCGGGTGATGGCGATTTATGGCTGGCGCGGAATTTTGATTTTGAAGGCGGGCCGGCTTTTAATCGCCAAAAAAGTATAACATTTGTACGTCCCGCCCATGGGTATGCCTTCGTCACGGTTGCCTGGCCGGGGCTGAGCGGCTGCGTGACCGGCTTTAACAGCCAGAAGATTGGACTTTTTATCAATGCCGCGGCCACGCGCGGCTTCAAACCGATCGGTGAGCCAACCATTATCGTCGCCCGCGATGTGCTGCAATTTGCACACTCCATCAGGCAGGCGGTGGCCATATTTCAAAAGGCGGATGTATTTGTTGCCGACAGCATTGTGGTTGGCGATGGAAAAACCGGCCGTGCAGTTATTATTGAAAAATCACCCTTGCACTGCGCCGCCATCCCGGTGAAACACTATGCAGCGGTCACCAACCAATTTACCGCGCCGATATTCCGCAGTGACCCGGTAAATCGGCAGCGCATCATCGCATCTACTTCGCGCTTTCGCCTGGCACGGGCCACAAAATTAATCCAGGCCATGCGAGGGCGGGTTACCGCGGCGGCCTTGGCCGGGCTGCTGCGTGATAAGGCCAGTGTTAATGGCCGCTTTATTGGTTATGGAAACCGCAATGCCATTGATGCCTTGATTACCGCCCATTCGGTGGTGATGAATCTTACCAATGGCCACCTGTGGGTGGCGGCGTGGCCCTATGCCGAGGGAGCATATCTGGGGGTCAGTGTCTATCCCATGCTGAAAAAGCATCCGCCACCGCTAAAAAAGTGTCTGTTGGCCAGCATACCGGCAAATCATTTTCTTACATCTGGGGCGTGGATTAAATTTAAAACTGCCCGACGCGACCTGCATTCAGGTTACCGCTGCTTGCACACCGGGCACTTTGACGCGGCGCTGCGCCTGGCAGCCGCGGCAAAGCGCAACGACCCCGATTTTTTTTCAAGCTATGAACTTGCCGGCCGGGCTTACCTGGCAATGGGAAAACGAGCGCAGGCGGCCGGACAACTTTCTCGTGCGCTGGTGCTGGATCCACCGTATCAGGCCCGCCGAATTGAATTGCGCCACCTGCTGAAACTCGCAAATATGGGAGTGCAGAATTGAAAGCGGCCACAAAGAAGATATCCCCCGTCCAACAACGAACGATCGTCTCCTGGGCCCAATGGCAGCAGGTTCAAACGCAGTATCGGCAGGCGCTTAAAGCGAAATTTTACCGGCAGCTTATAACGCTGCGCACGCGTAAAATATTAAATACGCCAGGCCAATTTACGGCGCTGCCCATTACCACCAAGGCTGATCTGGTGGAACATAACATGGATTTTCTGGCGGTCAGTGCGGCGGCGGTTTGCGAATGGGTAACAACCTCCGGCACCACTGGTAAGTCGGTCCGCATCGCCTTGGACAGGCGCGACCTATTGCGGCTGGCGCAAAATGAGGCGGCGGCGCTTCGGCTGGCGGGAATAAAGCGGGGCGATGGCCTGCTGATTGCGGTGGGGATGGATCGGCTTTTTGTGGCCGGGCTGGCGTATTGGCTTGGAGCTCAAAAACTTGGTGCGGTTTGCCTGCGGGCGGGCCCATCGCTGGTGGATATGGCGTGCACAGCGGCGTTGCCGCTGGCCCCGGCAGGGCGATGGTTTATTATTGGTGTGCCGTCGCTGCTGAGTGGGGCGATCGGATCATCGCAAAATTTACCGCCGCGACTGGGCGGCCTGATAGGGATCGGCGAAGCACTTTACCGGGCGGATTTAACCCCCAATGCCATGTGCCAGTTACTGCATCGCCGCACCGGTGCACCGGTCATGTCCACCTATGCATCAACGGAAACCTGCAGCACCTTTGCCCAAGGGACGGTGTGCCGGGGGAACCATCTGAACCCGCGCATGGCTATTGTAGAAATATTGGATGATGGGGGACGCGACGTTCCCCCGGGCGCGCCCGGGCGCGTGGTGATCACACCACTGGGGCAAAGCGCCATGCCGCTGCTGCGATTTGACACCGGCGATATCGCAGCCCTGTTTACCGATCCGTGCCCGTGTGGGCGGCCAACGGCCCGCTTGGGGCCGGTCCTTGGCCGGGCGGCGCAATTGCTTAAACTTCAGGGTGTGTCCCTTTTTGCGGCTGCTGTCATTGAACTGGTTCGCAGCATTTATGCCGGCATGGAATTCGTCATCCTTGCCGATGCCGATCCCCTGGGAGCAGACCGGGTGACGGTATATGTGGTCTGCCCGGCGCACCGATGGGCATCGCTGCAGCAGCGATTTGATCGTGCAGCACGGGGGCAGCTTAAATGCGTGCCGCCGATCAGGTATTGCGACATGCAGACGATCATGCAAATTCGCGCCATGCGACCATCGCGCAAGTCGGCCGTGTTTGTGGATACACGGGATTGACCCAGTTGCCGGCCACATCACCGCATTTCCGCTTGACCAAGGGTCCCGCAATGGCACGGGCGTCGCGCGTGCTCTACTTTTTTCTCTCTAAAAACTCCTGCTCTATTTTGGCCTGCGGCCAAAATCGGTCGCTGCCGGAACAGATGGTGGGCATCGTTTCCAGTTGGTGCGAGAAGCCGGCGGCATAATTTTGCGGGCGAATTATAGTGAGCCGTCGTGTCGGGGCGGGAGACCTGTTTCACCGGCGGCTTGGCCGTTATCGCCAACTTGAACGAAAAGAGAGAAGTACGCTCGGTGGATGATGGTTAATTGGCCTGCGTCGTTGGGCATATGGTAACTGCGTATGAACGCGCGACGGATTTGAGAATGGATCAATTGTCAGCCTGATCAATATCCGGCTGCCGGGCGCACAGCGATAGCACCGGGCTTGACGAACAGCGGGTAAGACGTGAATTGCCTGCCTGTGCACGGGGGCGGAGTGCGTCGACATAAATACAAGTTTAATTAAAAATCCGACGAAAACGCCGCACGCTTAGTTGATTTGAGCAAAGCGTGTGTGGCCTGAACCCCAAACGGGCAGATGCTTTTTTGGTTTGTGCACCATTATGCTGTGCCACCATCCAGATCAGGCGGCAGGGTGGCGAGCATGGCGGCGATTGGGGACCGAAGGGGTGGCACGTCACGCACAGCGGTAAGGTACACTGCATCAAAGTCGATTTGAAAATAGTCATGAACGATGGCATGGCGCATTCCGGCAATGATTTTCCAAGGAATTTCGGGGTGCCGATCTTTAATTTCCTTTGACAACCGCCATACCCCCTCTCCGATGATTTGGATGTTACGGATAAGATGTGACCGAACAAACTTGTCGGAGTCAAACATGGCCTTGTCGCGTGGTGTGGTTCCTATGACCTCGTCAATTGCCTCAATGATATCCTGAAGAAGGAGCCGGTCGGACCTCATAGCGCGACCGCCTCCGCCATGACGTGGCGGCGAAAACGCTCGTGCATGCCGCGTTCGCTGATGACATCAACCTTGATGCCCAAAAGTTCCTGCAATTCCATAATCAGCCCGCCGTGGTCGAAAAGAGATCGGTTCGGCTCAAACCGGACGACGAGGTCAAGGTCAGAGTCACCGGTGGCGTCGCCGCGGGCCACGGACCCAAATATCCGGACATCATGCGCGCCATACCGCTTCGCAATGGCCAGGATCGCGTCGCGATTCTGTTCTATGGACTGCCGTGTCACCATCGCTTCATTATAACCTGTCGATCAACACGCTGTGGTGGATTAGCCAGAAAAATGCGGGAGCTTTTCGGTGGATGACCAGTTTCTCAAACGGAAATACCATTTCGGTTCGAGCATTGAAAGTAAAAGGTTGGGAGTGGGCCGTCCCGGCTCGCCGCTGGATGTGCGGTTTGGAAGGCAATCGCTGCCCGCTATGCAATTCATTGATTGGCACAAACTGCCTGTTCGGACGCCCCCGTGCAGCACGGGGGCAGCTTAAATGCATGCCGCCGATCAGGTATTGCGACATGCAGACGATCATGCAAATTCGCGCCATGCGACCATCGCGCAAGTCGGCCGTGTTTGTGGATACACGGGTTTGACCCAGTTGCCGGCCACATCACCGCATTTCCGCTTGACCAAGGGCCCCGCAATGGCACGGGCGTCGCGCGTGCTCTACTTTTTTCTCTCTAAAGAGCAGTTCATTCGCCTGACGGGCCTGGCATACGTGCAGACCAGCCCTTTTTATCCTCAGAGCAATGGCAAGATCAAACGCTGGGACAAAATCGTCAAAATGCGAGTGCATCCGAACACAAACACCCTTGTCCCTGGAATAAGCCCGCCGATCCGTGACCAGCTTCGTCAAACACTACAACACCGTGCGTCTGCACAGTGCCATCGGTTACGTGACATCGGCGGACAAACTCGCCGAGCGGGAAGAGGCGATATTCGAGATGCGGGATCAGAAACTCGCCGCCGCACGCGAACGGCGCCGCCAACGGAGCGCCGATGCAGTGGAAACCGGGGACAGCGCAAAACCACCCAAACAACCGATCGATTGTGGGATGCCCGTGCAAAGAGTCTAAACAGATATACCAAAGCCCACAGTCCCTTAGGCACCGGGACTACTTCTCCTGTTCACGCTGAACCAATACACACATCCATCGGATCGTCGGGTCGATTTCTGAAGGCTCCTTCTTCCTTGGTATAGCCCGATCAGGAACGTCCGCCTGCCAGGCCGATGATTACCATCGCCGTCTTTATGCAGTGGTTCTGAGCGGAACCTAAAGAGCCAAGCAAATGTGGCTGGAGCAAAAGTAGCACAACGATAGACGGTGCATAACCTATTCGTGATTGGCGATTGACGCCAGTGCGGCCCTGATCGCTTCGGATACGTGGGTGGTGTGTCTACCTATGAGCTTTGACAAGTCGTGAGAGGAGCTATCGAGATCCCCGTTCAACGACTTCAAGTCTGCATCGATAACGACATCAACGATCATCTGGGGCAGCCCCAACCCAAGCAGCGCCGCCTTGTATTCGGTGGCAGTTACATATTTGTAGACCACAGTCCGGTGCGCCTGCTTGGACACCTCTTCTGCAAACTCGTACATGGAGAAGGAGTGGTCTCCTGCGAGTTCATAGGTCTTGTTTTCGTGCCCAGGCTCTGTCAGAACAGTGATTGCTGCCTCTGCGTAGTCTAAACGCGAAGCAGAGGCAAAGCGGCCGTGACCCGAGCAGCCCATAATTGAGCCATGGGCAAGTGCGGCTGCCAGACCCTCGGTGTGATTCTCCAAATACCAGCCGTTGCGTAGGAACACGAAAGTGAGGCCGCGTTCTTTCAGATAATCCTCGGTTCTTTTATGCTCGGCCGCGAGAAGCATGGTGGAGGTGTCAGCCCGCAACATGCTTGTGTAGCCAACCAGCTCCACACCTGCTTGCTTCGCAGCATCGATTACGGCTTTGTGCTGCCTAAATCGTTCCCCTGGCACCACCGCAGAGATGAGTAACAGCTTCTCAATTCCTGTGAATGCCTCGAGTAAAGTTTCGGGGCGATCATAATCAGCGTTTCGTACCTCGACACCGAGGTCGCGCAGATCAACGGACTTCTTTGGATCTCTGACGGCGGCTACGATCTGGCTCGCTGGAAGCTTCTTCAGTAGGCCTTTCACAATCAGCTTGCCCAGCTTGCCGTTTGCTCCTGTAATGGCGATCATTTCTATACTCCTGACGGCATCAGATGATACAAGCCGGAATCTGTGGGTACAAGCCTTCAATAGCCGATAAATAAATCAAGAGGCCGGCATAGATGTTGGCCATGGTTTGATCATGGAGGTGCACGGATGCATCAGATGGGCTTTCCCCCGGATGTTTTGGCGCAAGTTAGCAAGGGCGGTTTTGAGCACCCGCAGCCAGCGGTGTGTCGCCGGATGGAGATGTTGTGGCTCATAGCCCATGGTTAGACGCACGAGCGTATCGCCGAGCTTTCGTGCGTCTCGCGGCCAACGGTTCAGCGGGTATTTGATAAATATCGCTGCATCGAGAATGGCCCGGCCCATCACGCTGGTGCTCGGCAACGCCCGCTGCCAGCGCTGCGCCATGGTGGAGCAATTCGCCCGCCGGTTGGATATTGAATTGTTGTTTCTACCGGCCTACTCGCCGAACCTGAACCTTATCGAACGGCTGTGGCGCTTCGTCAAGAAAACGGTACTCAACTCTCGGCCTCGCGGCTCGTGCTCCGAGTTTCGTCTCGCGATGGATCAATGCCTTGCCACGCCGCCAACTACCTACCAGCCCGAAATCAAAAGCTGCATGACGCACCGCCTTCACACCTTTTATAATGTGTCACATTTCGCAGCGTAGAATATAAACAGTGTTTCTGTGGTTAGTAAGGGAAAACGTTTGTAGCGGCTGTAACTCAGCGCGAAGCGGCTTGGCCTGCGTTGGTCCTTCCGTAGGTGATGAAGCCGTGCCGTCGTCCATCAGGATGCAGGCTACTCTTCCAAGGTCCTTCGGTACTCACCCCCACGCGCCCGCGAAGGGCCCAATCAAGTACTCATTGCATGGGCCGCCGGCGATGCTCCGGGTGAAGCCACTTTTCAAGTTCGGGTCCATTGAGACAACATTGATCGTGTTCCGCCGGCGCGCTGTGCAATCATCATTCTTTCGGCGAACCATGCAGGAACTCAGATCCAATGACTATTTATGAATTGAGCTGCCAAATTCAATGCGAAATCGGCGGTTTTCATGCTTCCTACATCTCGCTGAAACACGTGATGCATACCAACGAAAATATCGAGAGCAACAATCCCTCCCCTCTCTGCCGCCAGCTTTGCGTACTGACGCGAGTCGTCCAGAAGCAGCTCATCGCTTCCAACTTGAATTGCCAGGGGTGGCAGACGATCCGGGATACCGTATATAGGTGAAGCTCGTCGGTCTTTTGGATCCGCTCCGTGCAGATAGGATTTTGCCAAGTCTGAGAGCATCGACGGCGTAAAGATTGGATCTTGAGTGTCGGGGTCATTGAACGATGCCCCTGTGAGAGCTAAATCTGTCCATGGAGAGAACACCACGACGCTGGCAACCGTACCATTCGACGGAGGCTCACTCAAGGTCGCAAGCGCCAGCCCTCCACCAGCGGAATCACCAACGAGCGCTATTTGGGAAAAGCCCTGTGCAGATAGCCAATTCCGTGCCTGGACGACTGCTTCAAAGGCCGCAGGAAATCGATTCTCTGGGGATAGGGGATAGTCGGCCGAAAAGACCGAACAGTTGATGCGGATAGCGAGTTGGCTCGTGAGTCCACGGTACGAGCTAGCGTCTCCCAGATGATAGCCACCACCATGAATGAAAAGGATGGCACGGTCACGCAATGGCCGTTCTGGAATGGACCACCATCCCGATGCTTGAGCTGTGGACACCTCGGAAAACGTGATTCCTGTTGCCTGTGGTGTGAGCGCTGCAACGGCAGCGTACCCGCCGCGCCTGTCCTCTGCATATTCGGCCATCAACCTGGCATTGCGCTGCAGCAGAGCGCGCTGACGGTCTCGCTCGCCATCCCGAAGAGGATGATTTGTTTGTACGAGTTTCTTCGACGAAGCATCGTGCATTTCAGTGGACACCCCACATGTTTGCGTGGAACTTTGTAAAACTACACTGCAAGTTCCATTTAGCCTCTCGATCTGACTCGGATGATTCCGCCTTTCACGGCCCTTCGGCCTGTCAAGCGGACAACGAGCCTGATCTCGAGTCAAGTTTAGCCTCCCCGATGAGGAAGGCAAATTAATTCTCCTAAACCGTAGTTTCCCCGCATAGTGCATGAAAATCCCTTCTGGTGTGTCGTTTTAGTTATTTTGCGCCGCCCTTGCTGGTTGGCCGTCGGCCCGGTCCGTGCGGGCAATTCCCCCATAAGCGTTAACTTAAAATTTGCAAATGTTTCTGGGTATGTTATTATTTGTTCATGGATGATGAATTAGCGAAGCGTCAGGGACTCGACGAATGGGCTGTGGTTGAGCGATTGCTGCCTCCCGGGTGGCAAGAGGAGGCCTATTTATCGGGGGCGTTGCGACGGCGGCGCGGCATCCGCGATGCAAGTTCTCTGCTGCGTTGCCTGCTGCTACACCTCGCAGAGGGCTGCTCGCTTGCAGAGACGGCGTCGCGGGTACGCGAATCGGGCCTCGGTGAGGTTTCATCGGTGGCACTTTTCAAGCGGTTGCGTGCGTCCGGTCCGTGGCTGGTCTGGTTGGCCCGCAGTTTCTGGCAGCAGCGGCGTGGGAAGCCTTCGGTGGATTCGTCGGCGTTACGGATGATTGCCACCGACGCAACGTTGGTGGTCGAAAGGGGTACCACCGGCAGCCAATGGCGCGTCCATTGGGCATTGGACGTGGAGACTTTGGACTGCGTGGAATTCAAGCTCACGGGGTTGGAGGCTGGAGAGACTTTCCGACAATTCCGGGTTCATCCGCAATGCGTGATGACCGGAGATCGCGCCTACGGTCGGGCACGCGGTATTCATCATGTGGTCAATGGTGGAGGCGATGTGCTGGCGCGGTTTGCTCCCACCGAGACGCCATTCCAAGATGCGGGTGGCCAGAAGATTTCTTGGCCAGCAAGGTTGCGTGGGCTGCATTGTGGAGATATGGCGGATATTCCGGTGATGGTACCATTTGAGGGGCAGAAGGTGGCAGGTCGTGTGGTGGCCGTTCGCCGAAGCCGTGCCGCGGCAGAAAGGGCTCGAAAGCGTGTGGCCCACGTTGCCCGCCGAAACCAGCACCAAGCGTCACCATTGTCTCTGAAACTGGCTTCCTATGTGATGATCTTCACCACGCTTCCGAAATCCCATTACTCTGCTCGCCAGGTTGCCGAGTATTATCGCCTGCGGTGGCAAGTCGAATTGGTCTTTAAGCGTATGAAATCCATCATGTCCTTGGGTCAGTTGCCCAAGCACGACCCGCCCAGCGCCCGAGCGTGGATTGCCGGTAAACTGCTGGTAGCCATGTTGGTTGAACGCCTGCGGCTCGAAGCCGAGTCTTTTTCCCCCTGGGGATACCCGCTTGAAACACAGGCGCAGCCGCTGGCGTGAAACCACCTTTGTGTATAGGGAATTGTGCGGAGCGATCCGCCCACCCATGGGATTGACGGAAATGATCCGTCGCTGGCACCGCATCTCAACCGCTTTGGCAGACACACCCCGACGGCGAAAACGACAATTTTTAAGTTAACGCTTATGGGCAATTCCCCTGCCGAAGCGATGGCGCGGCTAACGGCCCTGCAGAGTGCCTTCTCCTGCTTTCACACGGCGTCGCGGGAGAGCATAACGCGGACGCAGCTAGTATTTGCAATTTTGCTTACGTCAGCGCGACCACAGGCGTCCGCGCAACGGCATCGGGCAGTTTCTGGTCTGTCGATTTTGACGAGGAGTTATCGTTAGATCGGAAAAATTTACCTTTCCCTACGGATCGCCGGACCTCCGAAAGTTTTGTCGATTCCGCTGGACCGGTTTGGCACGACGTTTGGAATGCGGTAGACTTTGTGGGAAGTAAGAATTTATTGAGGCCGTAAATGGTCGCTTTAGCTGAAGATAAAATCTCGCCTGCCGATGTGGTGGATGTCGGCAATCGGCGGATCCGTAAAACCATCAGCAATGGCGGCCTTACGGGCAATGTGCCCAACGGCACCACCGACTGCATCTGGTTCGGCTGGCAGTGCATAGAGGAACGCAATCCATTTGGCGGCACGGGCAGCACGGATACGCCGATCAGGCAATATGTCTGGGGCACATATATCGATGAATGCATCCAGATCACGACGTTGGCCACGCTGGGGCCACAATCCCTGCCTGCGGGAGCGTATTACCTTCTACAGGACACGCTGTACCGTGCGGTGGCACTTACCGATACCAATGGCAACATCGTCGAGGCCTACGACACCGATGCGTATGGCAATACGCTGATCTTCACCGGTCCTGGTGCCGATGGCACGTGGTTCACGGATGATGATGTGCAATCCAATTAGGGTGCCAACAGCATCATCTATTGCGGCTACCGCTTCGATCCCGAAACCGAAAATTATTATGTCCGTAATAGATATTACACCCCAACCCTCGGCCGCTGGCTTACCCGTGATCCGATTGGCATCCGGGGCAGCATAAATCTTTACGCCTACGTCGCCAGCAGCCCGGTGGGGAAGGTGGATGCGACTGGATTAGCTTCGGCCCTTGGGCAATACATCTATTGGCACTCAGCAGACCTACAGATATTGGCCCACCTGAATCATTTCCACGGTAGCGACCACACGCTCGTGCTCGGCATTGCCGATGCAGCAATGCTCAACGCGCTTCGCGCCGAACGGCATTTTGCGGGGGAGCACAACGGCCTCGACCCATTGCAATGGGCGCGTAAAGCGATATCGCAGCTAAAAAAGGCCGAGCATTCGCTTAAATGCCACCCCCCCGGTGATCCTGCGATTAAGAAGATTGGCCACGCGATTGGCACGCTAAAAAACATTCTCAATGCGATTGAATACGGAACTGCTCTCGGTTCCGAGAACGGGCCGCAGCAGGATGCCGCCATGGGCAAGATATTGAGCGCATTGGGTTCTTATCTGCCGCCAGGCTTCCGACAGTTGGTTGAGTTTTACGGGAAAGCCTGGTCCGCTTCAGCAAACGCTGTTGACCGGTTGGATGCTGCCGAGGGGCCGAAGGCCCTCGCGGACCTCACCGGCACCGGCGGCGTTGACGTCAGCTTGCCAACGGTCGACAACCCCTCCATTCCGTTCAGTCCAAGCTGGGCGCATTCGGTCTTGGGCCAATACGGGGCCACGGTGCCGGGGTTTACCGCGGCGTACAGCCCAAACCATCCCAGTCTTGGAGCCATAATCCGGAGCAACGGGCGGTAAGCCTCGCCGGCGGCTTCTGTACTCGGGATTGAAGATCGGGCCGAGGCAAAGTCGCCCGCCGCGCCGGGCATTGGGGTGCGTTTGCGAATGTCCACGGCAGAGCCGGCCGTGCGGATTTACCCTGAACTCGAGGTGGACGCAATGCCAAATCCGATACCCAGAACCTGGCGAAGGGTAACCGCGATCACATTTGTGCTGACCGCCGTAACAGCGGCGATCGGCTGGGCCGTGGTGGGGACAATCCTTTCGCGTGAGGCCCGGTGGCCGGGTGAGATTTTACGGCATGAGTTCGTACTGGGTGTCCTCAGGGCTCCGGATGGGCTCACCGCACCCGCGGCACCGGCGAGAATAATCCTCAGGCTGGGCCTTAGAAGGGTTGCAGCCCTCAATGGGATGGAAATCAGGGCAGGAAAATACTCCTTTACCGTCCCGAAAGGCACCACGAACATTACATTTGTCGGCCGCTTTCCCAAGGTTCCGGCCGTTGCCGGCGCCATCACTTACGCCATGGCCAGCGGGGTGCGCCTGCCGGCCAAGCGTACCCATTATGCGGGCGAGTACCTTCCGCCGCCGGGCGTCACGGCTATATGCGGCTTCGGAACATCGGTATTCTTAGTACCGGTGCGAGCGGCCTCGGTCGAAATTCCGCTGGTGCGATCGGTGCCGCTTGCGGGGATTTCCCTGCGGGCACCTCATCTTGGGCACCCCTACCTGGCATGGTCGTTCGCGTCTGACCGGGACTTGTTGCGGAAGCTGATCACCACGGGGCACGCGGGTTACTACCGGGGACTCACCATGAAGCGGTGGTGCCTCGCGCTGGTCGGGGCGGCGTTGGGTCTCCATCCAATGCGCAAACAAATGCGGATGGTTGGGCAGGCGCTACCTCGCGAATCGCGTTGCCGTATAATAACGTAGCCAGCGGGCAGGGAAGATGGCTGTGTGGTAGTCGCGCCGGTGTCGGGTGGCACGCCCGTGGACCTATATCTGGATGCGCTGGTTGGGGAATAACTTGGAAACCATCAGAACAGATTTACCATCCTTCAAAAATCCCCCGCTGGTGGAGACCGTCATCGGCCTGCAGTTTTCCCCGATCCCAGGCCTGACCCAAGCGCACCTTGGCTTATTGTGGCAGGCACTGCGCCATAAACTACCCAAGGTGTCTGAAGCCGAATGGCTGCCCGGGCGGGTTGAAGTATTTGGAGAACCGCCGGGCCTACCCCTCGCATTGCGTGTCGGCCCCGGGCGCGGCAAGCGGCTATTAATGGCCTCCGACGATGACCGCGAGATGCTGCAAATTCAAAACGGGCTTATCGCTTTCAATTGGCGACGGGGCGGAGCCGGCCAATATCCCCGCTGGCGTGCTGTGCTTGGAACATTTAATGAATTGGTGGATAAATTCAAGCAGCTGCTTTCCACTGAGGGGCTTAGGGATGCGACGGTACATCAGTGGGAGGTGGTTTACGTTAATCACCTTCTCAAAGGGCGGGATTGGGCTTCTCCGGCGGACTGGCAGGTGCTGGTGCCCGGAATAGTTGCCCCGGCCCCTAAACTTTCGCTAGGTAAGCTGGAATCGTTAGACGGCAGTGTCCATTTTGTTATTCCGGATAAATCAGCGAGAGTTCATGTCGATTTTGCCCACGGCTTTAGAGCTGCCAAGGCGGCGCGAGAGGAGCTGGTCTCGTTGCAAATCACGGCACGCGGTGAAGTTCGCCAGCCGGGCGATAGGGCGTGTTACTTGGAAGGCTTGGAACTCGGTCACGTGGCCGTCGTAAAAACATTTTGCGAGCTTACCAGCCCCGTGGCTCAAAAAAAATGGGAACGCGAGGAGTAGAATTATGCGGATACAAGCACCCCGAAGTGAAATTGCCCGAGATCACAATATTATTCCTGCTGTTGCACCTACGGGCGGCCAGATGGCCTCCCTCACTGCACCCCTCGCCGTGGAGGAGCAGATGTGGTCCAAGGCGATTGACCAACTTCTCACGTGGCGGCTGGAGTCACAAAAGCAGGGTGGCGATGATTTGCCCAGCAATCAGGTCATTGATTCCGCTATCGATTTTGCAAAGGATATGATCGACGGCGGGATTGCTTATTGCGCACCTGATAGCATGGTTCCTCACGGGGGTGGGATCGCGATGGAGTGGAATCCGAACAGCGGAACATTCATCCTTGAGTTTAGCGAATCGGGGATTGCAAGATACACCCAATTTAACAAACATGGAAAAGTGGTAGAAAGTGGGCATTTGCTGCGAAATCCTTCCACACGGCAATTTGAGTTGCAGGAATAGGGCTGAATGGCAACGCTGCCCCATCCGCCAGACCTATCGCCCGGCCAAGAAGTCCCGCCGATATCTGGCGATGAGTACCTCTACCGCCGATTGCTGCCGGGGCCGTGGTGCCGCGATCCGGAAAACACCGTTATTCCACAAAGGTATTTCATGCCCCGGGCTTGGCAATCGCCGCAGCGTCCGGGCGATGCCGATGGTATTTCCGTCAATCGATCGTTGTTGACGAGCCTAGACCGGGCGTCGCGCCGGCCTGACACAGGCGAAAGCGTGCCGGTGGCGAGGTTTGCAGTCGCCGATGTTCACCGCCTTGGGCTTACAGTCCGGCCCGAACCGATTGCCGCGGACCCCAGCCATGCGGTCATCCCGGAGCTTAATAGCACATAGACCTGCGCGACCCAGAGCGCAAGAACCGCATGGAGGAATGGGCACTGGCGTTGCGCAATTGCGCCACACTTTTGAGGCCTCAATAACTTGGTTCTCTATCGGTGATGTGGGTGGTTTGCGCTGGTCGGGGTGGCGTTGGGCGAGGCTGGCGGTATGTGATGGGGCGATACTGGTGGTGATGGGTTTTATTATTCGGGGAGGATTTCGGCGTCGCCTTGAAATGATGCCACTCAGGGGATCAGGTCGCCCATGCTGGTAACGCGGCCGGACAATATCCCTTCCTGCTGGCTTTTGGCCTGGAGGGTGAAACCGGGCGGCCACATTTGCTCATTGGCGGTGATGAAAGCGTGGCCGGTGAGGCGAATTCGCACCGTTTGTTCCGTGTCGCCAACCATGATGCCGAGGCTGTTTTTGAAGTATTCCTCCGCACTGAAATGTTGCACCTCGTAAAAGTTATCGGATAGTGTCAGCGTGCGGATTCTTGCCAATTTGAAGATGGGCCAATGTTTGACTGTATGATCGTACCCGACAACGTACAAAGCTCCTTAAACATTACGCAAATAATATGGATCAAAACGCCGCCGCGATTCTGCGTTTCGGGCGGGCAGGTAATATGTCATATCAACGGACAGCTGCCGGGAAATGGCGTCGTGTAGAGGTTCAAACCACTGGGCACCTTTGGCCACGATGGGCGCGGGCACAAATTCCACCTGGCCCTGCGTGCGGCGGATATTATCGCGTGTGGTTTCGGGCAGGGCGTCAAGCAGGGATTTCAGCAGGGTATTCAACCGTTCCGACATGGATGTTGGCAACAAGGGCCGGACCGCCTGCACCGCTGTGGCCAGCGCCTGGATTTGCGGCTCATCGAGGCGCACATTGGGTACCGCCCAGTTGCTGTGGGTATATTTATAGGTTTGGTCTATCCGATCATAAACAATCGGTGCGTTAAGGTCGTCACGCAACACCGAAATGAGACGGCGTATGGTCCGCTCATCCAATCCCAATGCGCCAGTAAGGGATCGCACGGTGCAGGGGATTCCCCGCTTCTGCTGCGACTGTAGTTGCCGGTCTATCTCCAATAACTTCCACCACTGCGACCGAAATTTGCTCTATGAACCTCTGGGCATGCGGGCATTATCGCCCGCCGCGGCGTTGTCGCAATAGGGGCAGCATGCCATTGGTGACACCATTGGCACCGGCATGACCACTAAACAGCCTGTCTTTCAAAGATTTCAGGGGTCTATCAGCATCAAGCACCCTACCGGTCCGACGGCAACGGCCCAGAGCTGGCGGCTGCCATGCGGACCGGTGCAACTGATATAATGGTAGGGCGTTGGTACACCGGGTGCCGCATACCATTGGGTGCGGTTGTAATAATCGGAGCGCGACTTATGAGGCTGAAATTAAGGTGGTTTTCAGGTCTGGCTGTCCCGCTGCTGGGGTTGGTGCTGGGTGGCTGCGCACAACCAGTGCAAAATGTGGCCATACCCGGCCCGCAGGATCAGGCGGCGTACCAGCCGCAGTTGTACCAGAAACCGCTGCCGCCCGGGGCCTTTGGGCAGACTGGCGGCAACCCGTATGGAGAGCACGTCGCGCTGCCCGATGAGGCGGCTTATGTGCAGGCCTACCAGAACCAGCGTGAACCGCGGTTGATGGTTGAAGTATTGCGGCTGCATACGTCGACAACCAATAGGCAGATATCGGCATCGGCAGCGGATTTTGACGCCATTGAAATATCAATGATTGATTATCTCAATGCCAATGGCCAGGTGGATATTCAAAGTCCTTCGATGGCCAGGGCAGCATTGAGTCGTGAAAGCTTTCTGCGTCTGCAGAATGGTGACCCCAAGGTATTGCCGCTGCTCAAGCACCAGCTTAAGACGGATGTGCTTATTGAAATAAAGGCCGCACCAACCGGGCAGTCCAGCACTGGGCAACCCGCCATACGGATGCTGGCCACAGCGGTATCAACAACCGACGCGCGCATACTGGGCGCCGCCTATGTTGACATGCCCCTGCCGATGAGCAAAACCAACATCAATATGTACACCGGGTATCTGGCAGATAAGATCATGCAGAAACTTGCCTCGGTATGGGGTGGATCGGCCCAGGCGTTTAATCCCATCGTGGTGCGCATTTACAACGCGGCCGGTGTGGATGACCTGCTGGCGCTCAAGCGATTTGTTAAAAAAGTGCCGGGCGTAAGCCTGGTGATCAATCGGGGCATGACGGGAAACTCTTCGACAGCATATGGTCGGCTGGCTGTGGAATATCAGGGATCGCCCGGGCGATTTTATGAGGCGCTGAAGCGGAACATCGGGGTGTCGTCGGGCATTAAGGCGTTTGACTTGCAGAATAATACGGTCGATCTGGAGGTGACCGGCCCGATGGTGCTTAAGACGGTTACCATTCAGACGAAAACCCGCACGGTGAAAACACAAACGCAGACGCGGGTGATTCAGGAGCAACCCATAAACCCGGCGAACCAGTAGGGGCTGACGGGGTGGCTTCGTGCGATGGTGTGGATATGACGGAGTGTATCATGCAGGGTAAAAATGACGTGGTTCGGCGGGTAACACGGTGGCAACCGCTGCTGTGGGGGGCGGCGTTCTGCCTTCTGCTGGCGGGCTGCCAGGGACCGGTTGTGCCTTATGCAGACTCACTATCGCCGTATCCGCAGATTCATCTGACCAGTTACAGTCTGCAGGGCAAGATTGTCGTGAAGGAACCGATTGTGTCGCGGGTGGGCGGTGGACAACTGGATGTTGTGGTGCCGGTGCGTAATCTCACCGATCATACATTGTATTTACAATACCAATATGCATTTTTAGATTCGCGCGGCGTCATGATTGAAGGCCGCAGCGGCTGGATGGACTTGCGAATTCCGCCCTATGCCATCGCGCAGGCGCACTTTACCAGCATGACGGCAGAGGCGGCTAATTTTGATCTGGATATCAGCCGCCTGCATTAAGGCGCTTCATGACCTGCTGCAGATCGCTCCACACCTTGGCTCGGTTATCCGGTGTGTAAGCCCGCAGCAGAAATGACGGATGATAGGTTGGCATAAGAGGAATGCCGCGGTATGCCTGCCACGATCCCCTGACGCGGGTGACATTTTCTGCCCGGCCGATCATGTATTTAAGTGCTGTGGCACCGAGTGTCACAATCACTTTTGGGGCGATGATTTCAAGCTGGCGGTCGAGATAGTCAATCCCGCGCCGGACTTCGGCATCGGTGGGTGGGCGGTCTTTCAGGCGACCGGTTTGGTCATCGCGGTCGGCGGCCCGCAGCTTGGCAATATTGCCGATGTAAACCACCTGCCGCGAAAGTCCCATGGCTTGAATCATTTTGTCCAGCAACTGGCCTGAACGTCCCACGAAGGGGCGACCAAGTTTGTCTTCTTCTGCTCCCGGGCCTTCGCCCACAAACACCAGTGCGGCATTGGGATTTCCCTCGCCAAAAACCACTCGCGTGGCAACGTCGTCAAGGAAGCTGGCAAGTTGCTTTTCAGCGGCGGCGGCCAATTCTGCCAGGGCAGCGGCGCGATCGGCGGGCGGGGGTGGCATCGGCTCTGAAAGCTTGGGGCGCATCAGATCAACTGGCAACGCATCCTCCACATGAAAGCGGTTTGAAGTTGGGGCATCGGTCGCCGAAGCCGGCTTAACAGGCGGGGGTACCGGTGCCGCGGAAGCAGGGCGCCTTTGCGCCGGTGGCTGGGGCGATGGCAAAGTGGTGGTGCCAGTGCGGTGCTGCGGGCCAGCCGCAGAACGGCGTGCCGTACCCGGCTTGCCGTCGGCGACCGGCGATGCGATCGTCGGCCGCTGGCCCCAAGGTGCATCGGCGACACCGAAAGCCTGGTCCATCTCCAATTCCAGCCGGAACATGGCCGCGATGTATTGGTTATCCACCATCGATCTGACACCCCATGTGAGCGGAGGCACGCCACCGCCACAGGTTGATGACGCTGGTTGCAGGCGGTTGCTTCCTGGCGGCTGTGCATTCAGGCCGATGTGGGGCGTATTTGCCGCTGGCGCGGGTCAAGTTGCAGCGGGCCATAAACCTGTTCATAGCGATTGACAACTTTGCTTAATTCCACGGCCAGCTTCTTGGCGGAGTAAAAGCTCATCACCATGCGCTGGTTGAATTCCAACACCACGGTATTGGGCTGATCATGATGTTGCAAATTAATGCCAAAATCGACAAACAGCTCCTCATGCGTGCCGGCCATACGGAACACGTTGGTGTACTGGGTTTCCATTTTTTGATCGCGCACCTGCACTGTCACTGTCTGCTGGGATGCTTCGCCGTTGGGCTGGGGAAGATTTTCCGACATTGATATTTACTCCAAAAAACCGGCCAACTTGGCTCGATGTTTACTCTTACACCTTCACGATACACCAGTAAGCATAAATTGTCATCGGCACAAATTGAAACCGGCGTTTCGGTTATACTTGATGGGCAGGTCGTGCTGCCAAATTGGAGAAAAAAAGGGTGTCACTTTTTCGCACTTGTAAAATAAATGCTGGTACCATGATGGCGATGGCCGTCATTTTGGTGGTCTGGGCCGGAGGGGGAGTGAGTTGGGCATCTCCCCAAATCAGCGGGGCAATGGCGCGCGCCATTCGTCGACTGGGTTCCTCCCGTTATGCGGTTCGTGAAAAAGCGGCTGCCGATTTGCGGCTGCTGCTGGCCGATCAACTGCACATGATTATCCAGGCCACTTCGGCTGAAAGGCAAGTGCGTCTGATGCATCTGCTGGAGTTTGACGAACACATTGCCCGATGGACTCTTGCTGTGATGCGACGGCCGCAGGCCAACCGCGAGGCACTTTTTAACTGGGGGCTCTCGCCGCAGGTGGCCCCGTTGATTGCCGAAGCTTTTGCGCACCGGCCATCGGTACAGATGAAAGCCGCTCGCGGTCTGGCGGCCCTTTGGCCGCAGTCGCAATGGCTTGTCCACCGCATGCTGGAGAGCCGTCATCGCCTGGTATATCTGAGCATGCTTTCAGCCATATGGAATATCAAGCCTGATAAGAAAATCATTGATCAACTCTGGCGCTGGTCAGTTACATCGGGCTACCCGATGGTGCAGCCGAATGTACATCAGCACCTGATTAAATTTCGCAGTCAGGTCATCAATGTGACACATTTTGTCAATCTGTGGCAGCGTGTGCAGGATGGAATCTACGCCACACAGGTATTGCGGCACTGGAATCCAGCCGAGCTTAAGTCGCTGCTGACTACCTACGCCCGCACAGCCGCTGAGCCCAACACGCCCGCCGCCCAGACGCTCGCATCACCAAGTATGACCGGCTGCCGTAACTATTTATCTCTTTTTGCAAAAGCCAGGCCTCGTGCCGCGGTGCCATATCTGCTTAAAATATTGCACAGCAGCGTGCCCGGTGGGATCAACTTTAATTTTAATAATCAGCAGGTGCACTGGGACAATCACACCACGATTGTTTATTTATTGATATTGGCGGCACATAAAAAGCCAGCCGACTACCATTTTTTTCATTCTCAGCTCTATGGCGGGTCCTGGCTTACGGCTACACCTGCCGTGCAACTCGCTGCCCAGAAACGCATTGTGGCTTGGTGGCATAAGCATCACGTCACGTCGGCGGGTATTTCTGCATCTGCCAAAGACAAGCCATCAACCCGGCAGTGACCATGGCCCGCCGCCGACAGGTGCCGATGCCGGCAAGGCACCGCCCGCTGCCGTCGCGGCGTGGTGGATTCGAGGCCCGGCGTTGGTAGCCGCAAATATCAGGTCCCGGGCGTTCATCCCGGCGCAACATGGGCCAGAGATGGTGCGCGATGCGATGAGGAGATCGGTTTGCCTGGGGACGACAATCGGGCAGGTAAATGGCCCGGCTCGCTTTGGCACGGTCACGCATCGGCAGATGCCGCATTGGCTTTCAGGCACCTCGCCCGTGCACGGCGGGGGAAGCTTCCCATATTCACTTTGCAGACCGGCTATAATCAGGGGTTTGTGTCATGGGAAGTAAGCGATGGCTTCGGCTGAATTTCAAATTGAAAGCCCATTCAAACCCACCGGTGATCAGCCGACCGCGATTGAAAAAATTGTCACCGCGTTCAACGCCGGGGCGAAACACCAGATACTCATGGGCGTTACCGGATCAGGCAAAACGTTCACCATGGCCCACGTGGCTGCCCGGCTGGGTGTGCCGACGCTGGTGATCAGCCACAATAAAACGCTGGCCGCCCAGCTTTACGAAGAATTTCGCGAGCTGTTTCCTAAAAATGCGGTCAGTTATTTTGTCAGCTATTACGATTACTACCAGCCCGAGGCGTACATCCCGCAGCGCGACATTTATATTGAAAAAGATGCCGCTCGCAATGATGATCTGGATCGGCTGCGCCTGGCCACCACCAGCAACCTCATTGGCCGGCGCGATTGTTTTGTGGTGGCATCGGTTAGCTGCATCTTCGGTCTTGGCTCGCCAGAGGAATACAAAAAGAAGGTTGTCTCCATCAGCAAAGGGACTGCATTTGCCCGGGATGATCTGCTGCGGGCGCTGGTGGACATGCAGTACCAGCGTAATGACATTGAATTTAAGCGGGGTATTTTCCGCGTGCGCGGCGATGTACTGGAGATATTTCCCTCGTATGAAACCACCGCGCTAAGGTTGGAATTTTTCGGCGATGAAATAGAATCGATCTGGCACATTCATCCCGTTTCGGGCCAGCCCCTTACCGAAGAACAGCAGGCTTTCATTTATCCCGCCAAGCATTATGTGGTGGATGACGGCACGATGATTCGGGCGGTCAAGGATATTCAAAAAGAGCTGGATCATCGGGTGATGCAGTTGCGTTCAGATGGGAAGCTGCTGGAGGCCCAGCGGCTGCTGGCCCGCACCAAATACGATATGGAAATGATGCTGGAGGCTGGCTTCTGCCAGGGCATTGAAAATTATTCCCGACATATTGCCGGCCTGCCGCCAGGCTGCAAGCCATCCACGCTTATTGATTATTTCCCTAAGGATTATCTTCTTATTATTGATGAATCGCACGTGACCATACCGCAGATCAACGCCATGTACGCGGGTGATCGCCATCGTAAAGAGGTGCTGGTGGAGCATGGATTCCGTTTGCCGTCGGCATTGGATAATCGGCCCATGCGATTTGAAGAATTCCGCGCCATGTGGAATAAAGTATTGTTTGTATCCGCCACGCCCGGCCGGTTTGAGCTGGAACTTTGCGGCGGCGAGGTGGTCGAGCAGATTATCCGCCCCACCGGCCTGGTGGACCCGGTTATCCATGTGCGGCCCGCCCAGGGGCAGGTGACAGATCTGGTTGAGCAGGTGAAGCTTCGTACCGAGCGGGGGCAGCGCTCGCTGGTGACCACGCTTACCAAGCGGCTGGCGGAAGATTTAGCCCATTACATCGGGCAGGCGGGTGTTAAATGCAAATACTTGCACAGCGAGATACAGACCTTTGAGCGCATGGAGATTTTGCGTGAACTGCGTGAGGGTGGCTTTGACTGCCTGGTTGGCGTCAACCTGCTTCGCGAGGGGTTGGACCTGCCCGAGGTATCGATGGTATCGATAATGGATGCTGATAAGCAGGGCTTTTTGCGCAGCGAAACATCGCTGATCCAGATGATTGGCCGCTGCGCTCGGAACCTTGATGCCGAGGTGTACCTGTATGCTGATCAGATGACGCCCGCCATGCAGCGAGCGATTGAGGAAACTAACCGCCGCCGGGACATTCAGATGAAATGGAATCAGGAAAATGGCATCACACCGCAAAGCATTAAAAAGGCGATCCGCAGCGGGCTTGATGCCGAGCTTAAGGCCCGCCGAACCGCCCGCGAAATGGTGAATGAATCCGAGGGGCAATATGAGCAGCAGGAGTTGATCCGGATGCTGGAAGAGGAAATGCTGGAGGCGGCCAACAATCTTGAATTTGAAAAGGCTGCCGCCATTCGCGATCGAATTAAAGAGCTTGAGGCCAAAGCGGGCGCAGAAGGTACTGGCCGAAGCGATGAGGCGTTGGCACAAGCCATTGACGATGGCTTAACGCAGCGGCTTGGAAGCCGGCGCAGCGGTGCAACAGCCGGAACCCAGCAACCGCGTCGCACAAGGAGAGGCATGTATAAAAACAAAAAGGGATGAATCTGCCACTGGTGGCATATGCGATGTTACCCTGTGCAGCCATTTAAAGGTATCCGGGCCGCCGATGCGGGCGCAACGTGCCTATAATGATGTTGTGATTGTGGTAGTGTTTGGATGCGTTAGAAGGATCAGCAAGGAGTTACCATGGGGACCATGTCAGCGGTGCAGATAAGCAAGCCAAAGGGGAACTTTGAATTGGTTGAAAAGCCGATTCCGGAAGCCACGGGCAATCTTGTCCGTGTAAAAGTGGAAGCGTGTGGCGTGTGTCACAGCGATGTGATGGTGAAGGATGGATTATTTCCGGGTATTAAATATCCGCGTGTGCCGGGCCACGAGATTATTGGCGTGGTGGATGCCGTCGGGCCAGAGGTAAAGGCATTTTCGCTCGGGCAGCGGGTGGGGGTGGGCTGGCATGGAGGCCAATGCTTTGTGTGTGATAACTGTCGGCGGGGTGATTTTATCACCTGCGAGAAAGGGAAAATCTGCGGCATTTCATATGATGGCGGCTACGCCCAGTACATGGTGGCACCGCAGGAGGCGCTGGCGCATGTGCCCGAGGGGTTGAATTCGGTGGCGGCTGCGCCGTTACTTTGCGCCGGCGTGACCACATTTAATGCCCTGCGAAACAGTGGCGCCAAACCGGGTGATGTGGTGGGTGTGCAGGGTTTGGGTGGACTGGGGCATTTGGGCATTCAGTTTGCGCGGGCGATGGGTTTCCATGTGGTGGCCATATCGACATCCGGCCATAAGCGCGATCTGGCCCTGAAACTTGGAGCGCACCAGTATGTGGACACTTCAGTAGAACCGGCCAGCCGGGCCATGCGCAAACTGGGCGGCGCTTCGGTGATATTAGCGACGGCACCGGATTCCAAGACCATGCATCCGCTGATTGAGGCCTTGGGCGCGGGCGGCAAACTGGTGGTGGTGGGGGCAGGCAACGATCCCATACCTGTTACGCCGGTGGAATTGATCATGAAACGGAAAAGTATTGTCGGCTGGCCCAGCGGCCACGCGATGGATTCGCAGGCATGTCTGGAATTTGCCGCTTTAACAAACACCCAGGTTATGGTAGAAGAGTTTCCATTGGAAAAGGCGGCGGATGCCTTTGACCACATGATGTCTGGAAAAGTTCGTTTCCGGGCCGTGTTGAAAATTGCGTGACGAACCGAATTGGATATTGGAGCAACCATGGCAAAAATTACCCTCAAGGGCAACCCGCTGCATACGGTCGGGGAGTTGCCCAAAGTTGGTGCCGACGTAAGTGATCTTAAGGTGACCAAGTCGGATTTGACGGACGTGGGCCTGAGCGCCTTTGCCGGCAAGCAGGTGGTGCTGAATATATTTCCCAGCGTTGATACCAGCGTGTGCGCAACATCGGTGCGGCGTTTTAATCAGGAAGCTGCGGGGCTTGCCAATGTGATCGTCCTGTGTGTATCGATGGACCTGCCCTTTGCGCTCAATCGATTTTGCGGGGCCGAGGGCATCAAGAATGTGCAGACGGCATCGGCATTCCGCCATTCTGAGTTTGGGCAGAAATTGGGCGTGCGGATTATTGATGGTGGCATGGCCGGGCTGCTGGCACGCAGCATTGTGTTGCTGGACGGTGCTGGCAGGGTAAAGTACACCCAACTGGTACCCGAAATTGCCCAGGAGCCTGATTACGCAGCGGCGCTGGCCGCCGCCCGGTAGCTGCGGCATTAGCCGGCATCGATATGGACGCAATACGCAACCGGGTTCCGGCCCGTTCGTATTTGAAATTTATTGAGTGAAAGGCGGATGGATGGCCAACGGCATAAAGGCCCAGCGAATCAAGCTGGATTCCAGTTTGACACTTCTGGCGGCTGCCCCGGCAGAAAAGTGTCCCATAGTGATTATTCTGCACGAGGCTTTCGGGCTTAACTCGCATTGGGATGATGTGGTGTCGCATGTGGCATCGCACGGCTTTTTTGCAGTTGCCCCGGATCTTTTTGCGGGCCGCGTCATTGACTACTCCGACATGCCCGGCGCAATGGAAGCGGTGGGTGCCTGCTCGGATGGCCGATCGATGGAAATTATTAAAAATGCCATCAATTGGGCGCATCAGCAGACGCAGGGTGTGGATCAACCCGTGGGACTGCTGGGCTTTTGCATGGGTGGTCGACTGGCATTTATCGGGGCGTGCGAACTCGGGGCGCAAATTGAAGTGGCCGTATGCTGCTACGGAGGTGGCATCGGGGCCGAGGGGGATACCGATCGCCGGGGCCGGGCGGTCCCGATAGCAAGGAAGGATATTGCATCGATATCAGCCGGGCTGGTATTTGTTTATGGCAATCAGGATACTCATATACCTCCGGCCGAGCATGCCCGGATTGTCAGCAAGCTTGGCGAGCACCAGCGCCCCTTTGCGCTGGAGACCTACCCTGCGGGCCACGGATTTATGAGCGACCGCCCCGCATACTACAACCCTGCGTGTGCCCGTGAGGCGTGGCATTCGATTTTTGCGCATCTGCTGCGGCATATGGAATCCTTGCCGGGAACCAGCAACGCCGACTACCAGTGATTGGCTGGCTAGGCATCAGGCTTGGTGAGCCGCCAATGAAGGGCCTGGTGCCCGGTCGTGATGCGGCCGCTTACTGGTCAAAGCGCACGCTCCGGTGGGGTGGGATTTTCGTTGACCACCATCAATTCTCTATAAAATTCACTCCAAGCGTCAGCACACCGTTCCCAAGGTGCGGCGTTTTACTTACAGCTTAAAGTTTGGCCGCGCCATCATCCGCTGACGGAACCCTGGGCGTTGCATGACATATCTCATAAATGCTCGCAAATATGCCATTATGCTAATTTATTGTCAAAATAGACAAAATAAGTCATTTGACATAGCGATTAGACATTTGTGGACATATTGGATATTATGTGGATGTTAAAGAACGGAGGTATGCCAATTGAAGCTGACTGTTAAAGATGCGGCCCGACTGCTAAGTGTTTCTGAAAAAAGCATTTACAGATGGATTAAGGATGGCATTATCCCTGCGTACCAAGTGAATGACCAGTACCGATTCAACCGGGCGGAACTGCTGGAGTGGGCAACTTCGCGGCGAATCCATGTTTCGCCGGAGATTTTTCAAGAGCCGGAGGGTGGTGACTCTCCGCCGCCGTCGTTGGCCGAGGCGTTGAGGACGGGGGGAGTGCATTATCGCGTGGGTGGGTGCGACAAGCCCTCGGTACTGCGGTCGGTTGTGGATGTGATGAAGTTGCCGGAGGAAGTGGATCGCGAATTTTTATACCAGGTGCTTTTGGCCCGCGAGGCGTTGGGATCGACGGGCATCGGCGATGGCATTGCCATACCACACGTGCGTAATCCCATTGTGCTGCACTTATCCAAGCCGCTGGTGGCGTTGTGCTTTTTGGAATCTCCCGTGGAATTTGGCTCGCTGGATCATCAGCCGGTGACCACGCTATTTACACTTGTAAGCCCCACGGTGCGTGCCCATTTGCACCTGCTATCGAGGTTGGGTTTTGCACTTCGCAATGGGGGGTTTCGCAGTGCCATCACGCGGCAAGCCTCGCGTGATGAAATAGTAACTGCGCTGATGGATGCGGAGAAGGGGTTGGCGTCCGCCAGTGCGGGCCGGGCGGAATTATTGCCGGGGTCGAATTAGCTTGCGCTGTGCGAACATGGCGTTTTAGTAATTGATCGGGGCGATGCCGACCGCAGGCGATGCGATCGCCAGAAAATCAGGGGCTGAAACTGGGTTTTATATGCCGATGCTACTGACACTTATGGCTGTTGTGCTGATAGCTGGCAGCGGCGTACCGGGGCTTTTTGCCCGGCAGGGTGCGGCCTGGGGGCAAATCACCGCCACGGCCTTGACCGTGCTGGGGGCCGGTGTTGGTATCGCAGGTGGATGGCTCGCTCTGTCGGTCGCACCTGCGGGCCGCATATGTTTGCTGCCTGGAATATGGCCGGGCATGCCACTGCATCTTCGTCTGGATGCCCTTTCGGCATTCTTTACAGTATTAATTTTTCTGATGGCCGGGGCGGGTGCCGTTTACGGGCAGGGTTATTGGAATGAGGCAAAACACCCACGCACCGGGCGCAAATTACGGGCGATTTACGGCTTGCTGTTGGCGTCAATGGTAATGGTGACGCTGGCTTACGATGTGATAGCGTTTCTGATGGCCTGGGAGATCATGGCCCTGACCAGCTTTTTTCTTATTGCCACCGAAGATCACAAGCCGGAGTGCCGACAGGCAGCATGGATATATGTTGTGGCAACGCATGTAGGTACCCTGGCGCTTTTTGCGGTCTTTGCCCTGCTGCATGGGGCATCGGGAACTTTTCTGCTGCAGCCAGTTCCAGTCCGCACCAGCATGACACTGCAGACGGCCATTTTTCTTCTGGCGCTTCTGGGCTTTGGGCTTAAAGCCGGGATTATGCCGCTTCATTTCTGGTTGCCCGGGGCCCACGCCAATGCTCCCAGCCATATTTCGGCATTGCTCTCCGGGGTGCTGCTGAAAATAGGCATATACGGCCTGCTGCGGATATTAACGTTGCTGCCGCACCCGCCAGCACTCTGGGGCGTGCTGGTGTTGATACTGGGTGCGACCAACGCAGTGCTTGGCGTCGCGCTGGCTTTGGGGCAGCATGATATCAAGCGGCTGCTGGCGTACCACAGCATTGAAAACATCGGCATCATTTTGATGGGCGTGGGATTGGCGATGATCGGCCAGGCCGTGCATCAGCCGGTGTGGGTTGTGCTGGGGATTGCCGGGGGGCTTTTGCATGTATGGAATCATGGCCTGTTTAAATCATTGCTGTTTTTAGCCGCCGGCTCTGCCATTCGCGGTGCTCATACGAGGGAAATAGATGCGATGGGCGGCCTGGCGCATCGCATGAGTTTTACCGCCGGGCTGTTTATGGTCGGAGCCGTGGCCATCTGCGGTTTGCCTCCATTGAACGGCTTTATCAGCGAATTGCTAATCTACATAGGATTGCTGGCTCCCGCGACACATTCAGCGGGAGAGGGTTGGGCGGCTGTGGCGATGGCAGCCGTGGCGCTTTCGGTTGTGGGCGCGCTTGCGGTGGCATGTTTTGTAAAAGTGTTTGGAGCGGCATTTTTAGGACATGCCCGCACCAATAAGGCCGCCAATGCGCACGAAGCGCCTCTCAGCATGATCGCTCCCATGTGGGTATTGGCCGGATTATGTGCGGCCATCGGTATGGCACCTTTGCTGGTGGTGGTTCCACTGGGTCATGCGGCTGCGGTGTGGGCGGGAGAGGGTACAGTGTTCGCGCGGGTTTTAACCGTCATGCCGTGGGGCATCCTGACAGCCGTCAACAGTGGCCTGGCGGTGTCGCTGGTTTTGGGCACCTTTGCGATACGCGCCGCACGGCGGGCCGCAGCGGTACCGTGCCGACCTACATGGGCGTGCGGGTATGCCAGGCCCGACCATCGCATGCAATACACAGCAACATCCTTTGCGCAACCACTGGTGAGACTGTTGCGGTGGGCGTTGCGGCCCATCACGCATGGGGGGTCAGCGCACACTATTTTCCTCCAGCCGATGACGCGCTCATCGCATGTGCCAGATTTTGTCACCGATACGATGCTGTTCCGGTTCTGGCAAAGCTTCAAGCAGAAGATATCGCCGATCAGGCGGGTTCAACATGGGAGTGTGCAGCGGTACCTGCTTTACATGATGCTGGCACTGTTTGTGCTGCTGGCCACTCTGATTCCTTTTGGTGACCTGTGGCGTGGCATTATGGGGAGATGACAGGTGGTGACGGCGATGTGGGATAATCTGGCAAAGTTATTATCGCGTTAAGTTTTTTAAATGACTATGGATATTGTAACCCATTTTCTGCAAGCTGCTTCCCTGCTGCTCTTCCCACCGCTGCTGCCGGGGGTCATCAATAAAACCAAGGCGTGGTTTGCGGGCCGCAAGGGGCCGCCGCTGCTGCAACCATATTTTGATATTTACAAACTTTTGCGTAAGCGCATGGTTATCAGCACGACCACGACATGGATTTTCCAGGCCGCGCCGATTGTGACGCTGGTGGCCACAGCGCTTGCGGGGCTGCTGGTGCCGCTGGGGCCGTTTGCGGCACCGATCCATTTCGCGGGAGACATGATTCTGTTTGTATATCTTTTTGGTCTGGCACGGTTTTTCACCACGGCAGCGGCGCTGGACACCGGCTCATCTTTTGAAGGCATGGGTGCGTCGCGCGAGGTAACATTTGCGTGTATTTCTGAGGGGGCTTTGGTTATGGGTCTGCTGGTGCTGGTGCGGCTATCGCACAGCATAAGCCTGACACCCATGCTGCTGGCACCGCTGACACATTCGCCCCAGGCACCGGTGTTGATGATGGCGGCGGGGCTGTTCGTCGTTTTGCTGGCGGAAAATGCCCGCATTCCAGTGGATGATCCGAACACCCATCTTGAACTGACGATGATCCATGAAGTGATGGTGCTGGATTACAGCGGGCCGCTGCTGGGAATTATTAATTATGCTTCCGCCGTGAGGCTCTTCGTGCTCAGCGCGGTGGTGCTGCATTTGGTGGCTCCATTTCAAACGGTTATCCCACTGGTGGATTGGGCCGTCTTTATGGCAGAAATGGTGGCCATGGCCGGGGTCATAGGCACGTTGGAATCGGTCATGGCGCGCCTGCAATTGCGGCATGTGCCGACGTTGCTGGTGGCGGCAGGCCTGCTGTGCGGCCTGGGTTTTGTGTTAATGGTGAGGTAGTCCATGCACTGGTCGATAAATTCGCCACTGGTTTTGGTGCTGTTGCTTAACCTGTTCATGCTGAGCGTAAGTCGCATGCGATCACTTATCTATGCGGCGGCTGCACAGGGCGTGATATTAAGTGCACTTCCGCTGCTTTTGGAGCCACGAATCAATTTCTGGATTGTGCTGGTTGCCGTGCTGACGGCAGCGATCAAAGGGTTGCTCATACCGCAGATGCTGCACAAAGCATTGCGAGATGCACACATTAAACGTGAGGTTGAACCGCTGATTGGTTACCTGCCTTCCATGTTGCTGGGGGCCATCGGCACGGCGGCCGCCATCACTTTTGCCGTAACTGTTTACCGCTCTGCGGTAAATATTCACAATAACGGCGCTGGCGCGCTCGGGTAAGTGGTGGTATGCTGGATTTCACCATGGATGGTGAAGTTCAAAAACATCGCAAACAACTGGTCGCAAACGCGATCGCTGACCAGACGGTCAGCATCGCGCAATACCGTGATCTAGCGCGGCGGTACAATCGCTTTCTTGCCCGGTACGATGACCTCAAGA
>Ga0080006_1187967_pt2 | contig 71739 bp, 60 predicted proteins | sample RS3BMetagenome_FD_69209 | JGI IMG/M metagenome (GOLD analysis project Ga0080006, IMG submission 69209) | Ferric oxide microbial mat and aquatic microbial communities from Rainbow Spring, Yellowstone National Park, USA - RS3B (SPADES... ... | reverse complement strand
CTAGTCGCCGAGCACGTCGCCCTCGGCGACGCCGCGGCCCATCGCCCACTCGGCCGCGCGCATCGCGCGCTTGCCCTCGGGCTGCACCGTCACGAGCTCCACGCAACCGGCCCCGCACGCGACCAGGACGCGCGACTTGTCGGCGACGACGACCTGCCCGGGGCGCGCCCCCGCCGGCTCGCCCGCGATCACGCGCGCGGCGTGCACCTTCACCGTCTTGCCGCGGGCCGTCGTGAACGCGCCCGGCCACGGGCTCATGCCGCGCACGTGGTCGTGCACCTGCTGGGACGTGCGGCTCCAGTCGATGCGGCCGTGGTCCTTCTCGAGCATCGGCGCCATCGTGGCGCGCGCGTGGTCCTGCGGCTCGAGCGTGTGCTGCCCGGCCACGTAGCGCGGCAGCCACTCGCGCACCGCGTCCGCCCCCATGCGCGCCAGGCGCTCGGACAGCTCGCCCGCCGTCTCCTCGGGGCCGACGGGCGTCGCGGCGCGCGCGAAGGTCGGCCCCGTGTCCATCCCTTCGTCGAGCTTCATCAGCGTGATGCCCGTCTCGCGCTCGCCGTGCACGACCGCCCACGTGATCGGCGCCGCCCCGCGGTACTTGGGGAGCAGCGACGCGTGCACGTTGACGCACCCCAGCCTCGGCCCCTCGAGCACGTCTCTGGGCAGGATGCGCCCGTACGCGACGACCAGCGCCACGTCGGCGTTCTGCGCGCGCACCCACGCGCCGAACTCTCCGGTGCGCAGCTTCGTCGGCTGCACGACCGGCAGCCCGAGCTCGGTCGCGCGCACCTTCACCGCCGGCGGCGTGAGCGCGAGGCCGCGCCCGGCCGGCTTGTCCGGCTGGCAGACGACGCCCACGACCTCGGCGATGCCGTGCAGCGCCTCGAGCGACGGGACGGCGAACGCGGGCGATCCGAAGAACAGCGCGCGGAAGGTCACGGCATCTTGGCGACCGTGATCTGCACGCGCGGCTGGCTGATCTCGTGGTCGATCCCCTCGAAGACGCCGGTCAGCGGCGTGATGACGCGAAGGATGTACGTCCCCTTGGGCAGCGGGCCCGCCGGGTCCTTCGGGTAGCCGTGGCCGGGCAGCGCTCCGCGCGCGCGCTGCTTGGACGCCCACTTGTAACGGACGGCGTCCCACTTGAGCACGAGCTTCGCCGTCCCCTGCTGCGCGAGCGTGACGCGCGCGATCTGCGGCTCGGGGGCGGAGGCGTTGGCCACCTCGGGCGGCAGCGGCGGCGCCTCGCCGCGCGGGGCGTCCATGCGCTTTCCCTTGAGCGTGTACACCTCGAAGTCGAAGCGCGGCTCGGGGTCCACGACGAAGTCGAGCGGCAGCTCGGTCTTGCCCTTGTTCTTGAAGGTGACCGTGATGCTCGACGTCGAGCCGGGGGCGATGCGCGGCGAGTCGGGGGTGACCCGGATCTCGAGCGCGTCCTTGACGTCGCGCTGCTTCTCGTCGGGCGTGGCGTTCGGGACCACGCACGCCGCCTGCGAGATGACGGCGAGGAGGTCGGGGATGTCGAAGCCGCCGCACGGCGTGGGCTTCTTGCTGGCGTCGTCGCCGGCGCCGCCGCCGGGGGCGGACGCCGTGCTGCCGGAGGGCGCCGGGGTCGAGTCGCCCGACGCGGGCATGTCGGCCGCGCCGCCGTCGCCGTCGGCCGACGCCGTGTCGTCGGCGTTCTCCGGCTCCTGCGCCGGCTTGCCGTTGCCGCACGCGGCGACCGCGACGGCGAGCGAGAGGAAGCTGCACCAGGTCCCGAGGGCTCCGCGGAGGCGCGGGCGCGGCGTGGCGATGGGTTGCATCGGGCCCCGACGATATCACCGCGAGCGGGGGCGATGCACGCGCGCTTGGCCGCCGCTCAGCGTCCCGCCGGGTAGAACGGCGCCACGGCGAGCGCGAGTTGCATCGCCAGGAAACGATTGCCGCGCAGCTTCACGTCGCCGTCGGCGAGGGCCTCCTCGGGGCCGAGCTCGCCGCGCAGCACGCGCTCGAGCGTCGTCAGGCGCGCCTCGACGACGACGTCGGCGTCCTCGGGGTCGATGGGCTTGCGCGCGGCGTCCCCGAAGCCGAAGACCATCGCGAAGCGCTCGGCGGCGTCGTCGTCGCGCACGGCGAGCTCGATGCGGCCGCTCGCCATCGCCACGCGCTTGAGCACGCGCGGATCGCTCATCACCGCCACGCCGCCGACGGGCGCGAACTTGGGGATGAGGCGCTTGGGCCCGGCGGCGTCCTCGAGGAAGCGCGCGACGGCGACGTCGGTCGTGTGCATCCAGAGCGTCGGCTTCTCGGCTTCCCCGGCTTGCGCGGTCATCTCGCGGCCGCGGATGCGCACCGTCCAGTCGCCGCCGTCGGCGCCGTCGATGCGGACGGCGACCGTGTACGCGTCGCCGGGCGCGTCGGCCGGGACCATGCGCGCGTGCAGGTCGGGGACGACCTCGGTGACGAGCGACTCGACGGTGGTGCCGGGCGGGATCTCGATGGGGAGCATCGGGCGCGGAAGGTAGTGGCGGGGGAGGGCGGGCGCCACACGAGGAATCCGCATCGCCGCAGAGGGCGACGCGGCGCAGTCCGCTTGACGCGCCCCTTCGTCGTCATTACCTGGGAGCCCATCACAGTCCGCAGGGCTCGCGCCTGCGTGAGCAAGAGACCGCTGAGCAATCCGTGCGCCGCACCTGGCGGCCCGCGCGTGAGCGGCGACTGGGGCATGCGTCGTTCGACGACTGGACCGCGCAGCGCGCGAGCGCGACGTCGCGTCAGCACCCGCCGCCGGGCGATGATCGTGCAATGGGGATCGCTGCCGTACTCGCACGCCGGGACCGCATTCAGCGCCGATACGGATGGTCCTGGTGTGCATGGCGAACCAGCCTCCGGGATCGCCTCGGGGCACCAGGGCGCGCGCGATCCGTCGGGGGCCGTTCCGGCGTCGGCCCCCTGCCGTCCGAGAGAGTCCCCTCATCGGCGGGCGAGCAGCCGCAGGTCCAACCCGCCAGGAGGGCGGCGGTCAGGATGATCTGCGCCCGTGCCGGCTTTTTCACGCAACGCCCCCGATCCGCCCCCACACGCGCGAAGCGAGCAGGCGCACGACGCGGGCGTCGCCGTCGCGCTCGAGCGCGGCGACGGTCTCGTCGACGGCGCGGTCGATCGCCGCCCGCTCGGCGGCGTTGAGCCGCGGGAGGATCCACGCCGCCACCGCCCACGCCAGCTCGGCGTGGCGGCACTCGTCGGCGCCGATGCTCCGCATGGCGCGGCGCACCTGCGCGTCGCGCGAGGCGCGCGCCTCGACGAGGCCGACGACGGCGCCGTACGTCTCGCGCACGCAGCCCTCGACCGCGTTCTCGAGGGCGATCGCGAAAAGGTCGCGCACCGGCGTCTCGGCGGGCGCCTCCGGCAGGCGCCCCTCCGCGCCGTGGCGCCGCGCCAGGCGCGCCATCATGGCGGTGTGGCGGATCTCGTCTCGCCGGGCGCGGCGCGCGTCGCGCAGGAGCGACGGCGGGGCGCCGTGCGCCGCCAGCTCGCGCTCGAGGCGCGCGAACGCGTGCACGCTGACCGCCTCGAGGTAGACACGCTCGGCGAGCAGCGCTCCGGTGGCCGCGTCGTGCTCGCGCCCCGGATCGGGCACGCCGTCGGTGCGGCGCCCCAGGCAGGTGTAGCCGCAGGAGATGATCACGTCGCCCGACCACGCGGGGCACGTCGGCCCGGCGTCCGCGCCGCCGTCGCCCGCGCCGCCGTCGTCCTGCGCGGCGAGGTAGGCGTCGGCGTACCCCTGCGGCAGGGTGCACGTGTACCCACCGGCGCCGGAGTCCTCGAGCTTCGCGCAGAAGACGTTGCAGGCTTCGCTGAAGGTGAAGTCGCCGCCGGCGACGAGCCCCTGCGCGACGAGGCACGCCTGGTCCGGCGTGGCGCTGCCCGAAGGCACCGGAAGGTTCTGCCCGCCGCAGTTGCATCCGCCGCACGCCGCCTCCGGGCCGCCGCTGCCGTCGTCGCCGGGGACGTCCGGCGCGGCGTCGGCGGGCGCCCCATCCGTCGGTGACGCATCCGGGAGCGAGGAGCTGGAGACGAGCCCCGACGAGGAGCAGCCGGCGGTGGCGAGCGCTGCGACGTGAAGGAGGGCGGTGCGAAGGCGCATGCCGGCGAGCGGAGCAGGCTCCGTGCCGGCTCGGTTCGCCGCGGAATTACGCAATTCGCGTGTGTCGGGGTGTGCCATGTCAGGGACGAAGACGCCTCCCGGTTCACGCCGCGGCGCCTGCCGTTCGACAGGAGAGGTGTCGGGCTCGACGAAGCGCACTTCGATCGGAGCCAGAGGCGCTTCGATCGCGAGGGAAGCGTCTTTCATGGAGACGAAGCGTGCTTCGAAGTCGAGGGAGGCACCGTTCGGTCGAGGGGAGCGCGCTTCGGTCTCGAGGGAAGCGCCATCCATCGAGGCGGAGCCCCCTTCGAGCTCGAGGGAGCCACGGTCTGGTCGAGCGGAGCGCGCTTCGGCCTCGAAGGAAGCGCCATTCGTCGAGGCGGAGCGCGCTTCGTCGTCGAGGGGAGCGTCATCCGGACGAGGGGAGCGCGCTCTTTCCTCGACGAGCCCCACGTCTTCTCGAACGAAAGGTGCGCGCATCACGATCCGCGCACGCTTCTTCGAGGAAGGAGCGCCTGCCTTCGAGATGCGAGCGCGCTCCCTCGATATCGGGGCGGGCTCCTTCGAAGCCCGAGCGCGCTCCCTCGACGCGGAAGCGGGCTCCGTCGAGGCCGAAGCGGGGCCCCTCGAGGTCGAAGCGCTCTCCCGCGAACCCCGAGCGCGCTCCCTCACGAGAGGCAGGGCGCGAGCGATCCCCGCCGAGGGGCAAGGCAGACGGCCCTCGTCGCTCGCGGCCGTCATGGAGCTCGAGACGATCAGCGCGACGACTCCGGCACCGCCGAAGGCGCCCTCGGCGAACGCTTGTCCGCCCAGGTGATCTCCACCTGCTCCCACCCGAGCGATCGCAGCAGTGCCCGCAGCGTCCTGTCCGCGCTCGTCCGCGCGCGGTCGAGGATGCCCGCGGCGAGCGCGGCCTGCCGCATCTGCTCCTCGGCCGCGCGGCGCGCATCGCTCTCGAGCTGCTCGTTGCGCTCGGCCATCACGTCGGTCGAGCGCTGGTAGACGTGCGTGGCCTTCTCGTCGAGCGCCGAGGACGTGATCTCCGGCGCCGGCAGCCGCACGTGCACGGTGTGCGTCGCGGCGTCGACCGTCACGTCGCCGTCCTGCAGCTGCGAGAGGTCGACGCCCGCCGTCACGTCGCCCACCGCCACGAGGAGCAGCGCGTCCTTCGCCTGCACCAGCCCCCAGAGGTGCTGCTGCTCGTCGTTCACCTCGATGACCTTCTCGATGTGGAAGCTCGTCGCCTCGAGCTTCGCCATGTCGCGGATGGCCGTGATGACCGACGCGCCCGCGTGCACCTCGATCTTCGACGTCGACGCCGGCTGCGCCGAGGGAGCGTCCTCGCGCCCCGCGAGGTACGCGCCGCCCACGCACGCCACGAAGAAGGCGGCCATCCCCGCCGCGACGAGCGCCCGCCGTCCTGCCCGGCTCACGCCCTCAGCATACCGCGCGCGACGGCCTAGAGCCCCGCCGTCGAGATCGGCCCGGTGTCCACCGCCTCGAAGTCGCTCCCGTGCACCTGGTCGAAGTCCTGCACGAGCTGATCGATCAGCGGCGTCCACCCGTCGTCGCTGTCGCCCGTCAGGAACCAGTCGCTCCCGTTGTCGGCCAGGATGATCCCGTACTGCTGCAGCGCGACGAGGATGACGCGCGTGGGCCCCGAGAACTTGGTCACGTCGAAGCTCGCCTTCAGGCGAAGGCGCAGCCCCATCGGCGGCAGCGTCGGGTCGTTCTTGCCGGCGGCGTGCGTCGCGGGGTGGATGTAGCCCTGCTGCGTGCTCGCCATGGTGAAGCGGATGGCGTGGTGGATCGCGCCCGCCTGCACCTCGGCGAGCTTCACGAGCCCCGGCAGGATCGGCAGCCCCGCGGCGTCGGCGCTCGTCCAGCCGTCGGGGCGCAGCATGTTCGAGCCGAGGTCGAACTTGGCCCCCGAGCCGCACGTCCAGCCGGGGTTGTCGTACGTGCTGCTCCACGTCTCGTAGAGCAGGCAGCTGCCCGACTGCACGACGAGCACGTGCATGTCGCCGCCGGAGCCGGCTCCGCCCTCGATCTTCGCCGTCGGCGGGAAGGGGTAGGGCCCCGGATCGCTCTCGGACGCGTACTGGAACGTCATCGGCACGCCGGGCTGAGATGCGGGCACGACCTGCCACGGGATGCCATAGTGGTCGGTCGACCAGTCGCCCCAGTCCGGGTGCAGGTGCGCGGTGACGTTCATCGTCGTCTGGTAGGTCGACCAGTTGGGGTTCACCGGGAACTTCTGCGGGTCGTCGATGCGCGTGTTCCACGGGTTGTCGGGAGGGAAGAGCGCGCACCCGCCGAGCACCGGGACGTCGCCCGTCCCGGTCGCGCCGTCGCCGCCCGCCGCGTCGCCGCCTACTCCCGCCTCGCCGGAAGCGGCGCCGTCGCCGCCGCCGATTCCCCCCTCCGCCGACGCGTCGTCCCCCGCGCCTCCGTCGCCGCCCCTCGACGACAGGGATCCCGAGTCGCCGTAGGTCGAGCACGCGCCAATCGCGACCACGCTCGCCGCGCACACCGCGAGGATGCACCGCATCGGGCCACCTCCCGCCGTTCATCCTACCAGACCGCTGCGCCCGCTTCGACGGCGGCCCCTCCTACCCGGAGCGCAGCACCATCACCGGCCCGTTCGCGTCCCGCAGCACCCCCTGCAGCACCGCCGCGCGCCCCGGCTCCATCACGCCGTGGAAGCACAGCACCACGAGGTCCGCCCCGTGCTCGACCGCGAAGCGCGCGATGGCGCTCGCCGGCTCGCCGTGCGCGAGCGACAGGCGCAGATCCTTCGGCTGGCCGGGCTGGCCGCTCGTCAGGCGGTCGACGAACTCGGTGGCCCACGCCGGCCACTCGTGGTGCTGCTGGTCGACGTAGCGCGGCGTCGCCAGCGCCCCCGGCTCGCGCCCGGGCGCGGCGCCGGGGCAGGCGATGTGCAGCGCCCAGAGTCGGCACGAGGCGCGCTCGGCCAGATCGAACGCCGGCGCGAGCGCCGAGGTGGTGCCCGGCGCGCCGTCGTGCGGCACGAGCATCGTGCGCAGCTCCCACGGCCCGGCGCGGCGCGTGGGCGGCACGAGGACGACCGGGCGGCCCGTCTCTCGGACGACGCGCGCGGCCACGGGCCCGAGCGCGCCCGGGCCGCCGCGCATGCCGGTGTGCGTGCTCAGCACGATCAGCACGTCGCGCCAGCCCTCGGCCGTGCGCAGGATGCAGTCGGCCGGTTCGCCCACGCGCGTGTCGAGCACGACGCCGCCCATCTGCGTGCGATCGAGCCCGAGCTTGCCGCCGACGTCGGGCGGCACCTCGGCGCGATCGGGGACGACGTGAAGCACGTGCAGCGACGCGTCGAGCGCGCGCGCGAGCTCGCGGGCGACCGGCAGCACGGCGGCGGCGGTGCGCGAGCCGTCGAGCGGGACGAGGACGACGCACGGCGCGGTCATGGCGCCCCCGCAGCGAGCCGGGGCTCGACCGGCGCGGCGGCGGTCGGGGTCGCGGTGAGCTCGTGGCGCTCGCCGCGCCACTGCACCGCGAACGAGAGCCTCTTCCAGCGCGGCGGCAGGTGCGGGCGCAGCACCGGACCACGCGCGCCCGCCTCGAGCCCCGCGAAGCCGAAGACCGCCGCCTGCCACAGCCCGCCGAGCGCGCCGACGTGCACGCCGGCGGCGGCGTTGCCCATGTCGTCGTCGAAGTCGATCGCCATGGTCTGCCGGAAGTAGCGCTCCGCGAGCACCACGTCGCCGAGGCGCGCGGCGACGGCGGCGTGCACCGGGGGGCTCAGCGAGCTGCCGTGATCGGTGCGCGCGTCGTAGAAGCGGAAGTTGGCCTCGCGCACCGCGGGCGGGAAGCGGTCCCAGAGGAGGTAGAGGAGCATGACGACGTCGGGTTGCTTGAGGATCTGCGAGCGCGCGATGCGCTCGTGGCCGAGCAGCACGGGCATCGGCGTGCGCCGGCGGGCGTACGGCGCGAGGTCGAGCGGCTCGAGGTCGAAGTAGCCGCGGAACTGCTCGATGAGCCCCGTCGACGGATCGACGACGAGGTGCAGGCGCGCCGCGATCTCGCGCCAGCGATCGGGCTCGTCGTCGCCGAGCTCGAGCCGCGAGGCGAGCTCGCGCCAGCGCTCCGGCCAGCGCTGCGCCGTCCGCCGCGCCAGCTCGGCGCCGCGCTCGAGGTTCCAGCGCGCCATGCCGTTGGTGAACGCGTCGTCGTCGACCAGGTCGTGGTACTCGTCGGGCCCCTCGACCCCGTCGATGTGGCAGCTGCCGTCGTCGGCGCGCCGCGCGCGGCTCGCCCAGAAGCGCGCCGTCTCGATCACGATCTCGGCGCCCGCCTCGAGCAGGAAGGCGTCGTCGCCGGTCGTCTGCCAGTAGGTCCACACCGCCCACGCGACGTCGGCGCTGATGTGGTGCTCGCGCTCGCCGGTGTGCACGAGCAGGATCCGCCCGTCGGGCGTCGCGAACATGCGCGGCGTGACGTCCTCGCCCGTGTCGGCCGACTCCCACGCGTAGAGCGCGCCGCGGTAGCCCATCTTCGCCGCCCGCGCGCGCGCCGCCGGCAGCGTGTGGAAGCGGTACATGAGGAGCGCGCGCGCCGCCTCCGGCCACGTCCAGACGAAGAACGGCAGCATGTAGACCTCCGTGTCCCAGAACACGTGGCCGCCGTAGCCGCCGCCGGTCAGCCCGCGGGCGCCGATCGACACCCACGGGTCGTCCGGATCGGCGGCGCTGACGAGGTGGTAGACGGCGAAGCGCAGCGCGCGCTGCGCGTCGAGGTCGCCGTCGACGCGCACGTCCGATCGCCGCCACGCCTGCTGCCACGCCTCCCGGTGCGCCTGCACGATCCCCTCGAGCCCCTGCGACGCCACGGCGCGCTCGAGCCGCCCCGCCGCGCTCTCGACCGTCACGTCGCCGGCGCACCCCTTCTCGACGTCGAAGATGCGGTCGCCGCGGTACGAGCGCCCGAGCGACACCGGCACCTCGAAGCTCGCGGGCACGACGCCGAAGCTGCGCGGCTCCTCGATCGTGCCGAGCAGCGCGAAGGCCACGCCGACGCCGCGATCGGTGCGCACCGCGGTGGGCACCACGGGCGCGCCCTCGACGGCGACGCGCCCCGAGTAGTTCTCGGGCGTGAGCAGGATCGACTGCACGAGCAGGTGCCGGTCGGCGAGCGACGCGAAGCGCAGCGCCTCGACGCGCGTGACGCGGCCGGCCTCGTCGCGGTGGCGCCACTGCCGCCAGAGGATGCCCTGGCGCATGTCGAGGACGCGCCGGTGCGAGAGCCAGTCGCCCTCCGAGAGCCGCAGCGGCGAGCCGTCGACGGCGCCGCCGACGCGCGCCCAGTCGGGCAGCGCGAGGAGCGTCGGCATCGGCGCCTCGGGCGACCCGTGGAAGACGCCCGCCACGTACGTGGCCGGCGCCGACAGCGGCGTGCCCTCGGCCACCGAGCCGCGCGAGCCGACGTGGCCGTTGCCGAGCGCGAAGATCGACTCCACCTCGTGCTCGCGGCCGGGGACGAAGCGGCCCTCGACGAGGACCCACGCCGGATCGTCGGTCGGCTCGGCGGGCAGGCGCACCGGGTGGCGCTCGGCCTGGTCGCCCAGCAGCTCGAGGAAACGCGGCGGTCCGCCGCCCAGGTGAAGGACCGGTGGCGGTACGCCGCCCGGCTCGGGGCCGACCGACACGAAGACGGCGCCGCACGCCTCGGGCACGACCATCTTGTCGTCGCTGCCGGGAAAGCCCGCGACGGGCCCGAGCTCGTCGCCGGCGATCAGGATCTGCTCGTTGGCGATGCCGCGCGGCGCCGCCACCTCGCTCAGCAGCCACCGCACCGAGTCGGACTTGTCGGTGAGACCGACCTCGATGTGCTTCACGTCGCTCGTGACGCGCGCGTCGGGCAGCCCGAGCTCGCGGCAAGCGCGCTCGGTCATCTCGAACGCCTCGTGCAGGCCGCCCTGCAGGCCCGCGTCGCGCAGGCGGCTCTGCACCGCCTCGACGAGCGCGGGGATCGCCGACTTGGGCGGGTCGCGCCACCGCTCGAGCGGGATGAGGTCGATCTTGCGGCGGTTCAGGCGATTTCGAACGACGTCGATCGCCAGGCCCGTACGCGCCGTGATCTCGCGCGCCACGCTCTCGGCGATCGCGGTCAGCTTCGCGTCCTCCTCGGGCGTCGCGCGGCGCGCGACGCGGATCCGCGGCGGCGAGGCGCCGTCGAACCCGTACACCTCCGAGCCGCGGTTGGTGCAGAGAAGGAGGTTCGACTCGTGCGGGCCGCGGATGGCCGCCGACAGCTGGCCGCCGACGTTGACGACGTTCGTGCCGGTGACGACCGCGACGAGGACGCCGGCGCGCAAGAGCCGCTCGATGACCCGGCGCACGGCGGTCGCGTCCACGTGCCGGCTCTCGACGGCCGTGCCGTCCCAGTCGAAGACGATGAGGCGGAAGGTCCGGTCGAGCGCGGCCGACGTCTCCATCGGGCAGGGCCGGTGCATGCCGGGCGCCGCGCGGGCGCGGTTCGGCTACAGTCACCGCCATGCGCCGAACGATGAACTTCAATGCCGGCCCGGCCACGCTCCCCCTGCCCGCGCTCGAGCGCGCGCGGGACGAGCTGCTCGATTTCGCCGGCAGCGGCATGTCGGTGATGGAGCACTCGCACCGCGGCAAGGAGTACGAGGCGGTGCACGACGAGGCGCTGGCGCTGCTGCGGCGGCTGCTCGCGGTGCCCGCCACGCACGAGATCCTCTTTCTTCAGGGCGGCGCGTCGATGCAGTTCGCGCTCGTGCCGATGAGCTTTCTGCCGCCCGGCGGCTCGGCCGACTTCGTCGTGACGGGGGCCTGGAGCGAGAAGGCGCACGCCGAGGCGTCGGCGTGGGCCGCGCTGGCGGGGGCAAGCGTGCGCGTCGCGGCGTCCACCAAGGAGGGCGGCTACCGTCGCGTGGCGCGCCCGGACGAGGCGAAGCTCGACGAGGGCGCCGCGTACGTGCACTGGACGACCAACGAGACCATCCACGGCGTGCAGTACCCGGAACCCGTGCGCTTCGGCCGCGCGCCGCAGGTCTGCGACATGTCGAGCGATTTTCTCTGGCGCAAGGTCGACGTCGCGCCGTTCTCGCTCGTCTACGGCGGCGCGCAGAAGAACATCGGCCCGAGCGGCGTGACGGTCGTCATCGGCGCGCGCGACTTCGTCGACCGCGGCCGCAAGGATCTGCCGAACATCCTCCAATACCGCGCGCACGCCGAGGCCAACTCGCTGCTCAACACGCCGCCGACGTTCGGCATTTACCTCGTGCGCAACGTGCTCGCCTGGCTCGAGGGCCTGGGGGGCCTGGACGCCATCGAGCGGCGCAACCGCGCCAAGGCGGCCGTGCTCTACGGCGCCATCGGCGCCGACGCCGGCTTCTACCGGTGTCCGGTGGAGGAGGGGAGCCGCTCGGCGATGAACGTCGTCTTCCGCCTGCCGAGCGAGGAGCTCGAGAAGCGCTTCGTCGACGAGGCCAAGAAGCAGGGGATGGTCGGCCTCAAGGGACACCGCAGCGTCGGCGGCATCCGCGTGTCGCTCTACAACGCGGTCGAGCCCGGGTGGGTCGACGCGCTCGCGCAGTTCATGAAGGACTTCGCCAGGCGCGCGGGCTGACGCGGGCGGGTCGAGCTCAGCCCTTCTTGGCCTTGGCGTGCTTGGCCTGGAGCGCCGCGAGCGCGGCCTCGAGCGCCGAGGCGACCTCGGGCAGCGTCGCGTCGCCGCGGCTCCACTGGTCCGCCTTCACCAGGGTGGTGTGGGCGGCGCGTGCGAGCTTGGTGCGGCGGTGGCGCGCCAGGGCCTGGAAGGCGCGCTGCGCGTCGTTCGTCTGCGGGCGGACGGCGGGCTGGAGGAATCCACGCATGGGGCGGAGCTATCGCATGCTTTCGCTCGCCCGCCAAGCGCCTGATTCGCCGCGCACGCGACGCCGAATGAGCTCGCGCAGCCCCTCGACGTCGATGGGCTTCTCCAGCCACGCGTTCGGCACGCGCTCGAGCAGCGAGCGCACGTGCGGCAGGAGGATGCCGCCCGTCACGAAGACGATGCGCGCGGCCTGGTCGGGAGCGATGACGTCGATGCGCTCGCGCAGCTCGACGCCGTTCATCCCCGGCATCATCACGTCGACCAGCAGCACGTCGAACGACTCGCCCGAGGAGACGCGCGAGAGCGCCTGCTCGGGGTCGGCCGTGGTTTCGACCGCGAACTCGTCGGACAGGACTCGGCGCAGCGACTCGGCCACGAGCGGCTCGTCGTCGACGACGAGCACGCGGGCCCGGGCGGTGTCGGTCATCGGTGGGGGCGCCTAGCACCCGGCGTGCCGGCGTCATCCAGCTCGTCGGCGCTCGCCCTCAGGGCCGTCGCACACGTGCGGCGCCGGCGCCCGTACGTGGCGAAACGCCACGGCGGGGCAGCTCGGTGCGTCGCCTGCGGGCGCCGGCGCGGTCGCGCCGCCGTGGCCGTCGTGTCAGGGTCCGAAGAGCGCCACCTGGCATCGCACGTCGGGCGCGAAGCCGACGCGCGTCGCGCCGAGGTCGCGCGAGTCGAACGCGAGCGTGCCGCGCGCCGCGACGGTGCCCTTCACGCGCGTCAGGCCGGCCGTCTCCGCGAGCTGGCGCAGCGCGTACGCGATGTCGAAGGGCTGGCCCGGCCCGAGGGGCGCGTCGAACGCGGCGCACGGCACCGGCGCCGCCTGCCACGCCAGGTCGAGGCGGAAGCCGTCGCCGAATCGCTTGAAGGTGCCGGTGATGGTGCCGACCAGCGGCCCGGCGGCCAGGCGCGCGTGGTCGATGCCGATGCCGTCGTCGGGATCGCCGGCGGCGCTCGCCTCCCACGCGACGTCGAGCGGGCGCGGCAGCCCGGGCGTCTCCATGCCGTAGAGGCCGCCCTTGGCGCTGATCTCGCCGCGCGTCGGGCCCTCGGCGCCGTAGTGGGCCGTGAGCGCGAGCTGCAGGTCCTTGCCGCGCACGCGCAAGAGCTCCGTCGGGACCCCCAGGTGCGCGAGCGGCGAGCGTGGCACCTCGACGTCGACCGAGGTCGTGCGATCGTCGTCGCCGACCACGAGCACCGTGCACGCGTCGGGCACGGCGGGATCGAACGCGACGCGCACGCGCGAGGTGCCCGGGGCGCGGTCGACGTCGATCCGCCAGGGGCCGAGCTGCCCGCCGGGCACCGCGACGAGGACCGCGTCCGAGCGCGCGTGAAGCTCGGCGCCGCGCGGCCGCCACTCGAGGTGCAAGCCGGACGCTTCCACGCGGGCGGCGTCGCCCAGGGGCGACTGCCAGACGACGCGCGAGCCGTCGACGACGACGGTCGACGGCGTCCAGGCGTCCTGCTGCCCGCCGCGAGGGCTGCTTCGCCATCGCGCGAGCGCCGCGCCGAGGGCGGCGGCCCCGCCGGAGAGCGTAAGCTCGGCGCCGCGCACGGTCATCGTCTCGGGACTCAGGCCGCTCGTCTCGACGTCGATCTCCGGGGCGGTCACCTTCGCGCCGGGCACCTCGGACGAGCTGGCGCGCGCGCCCGTCAGGCGAAAGCCGCCGGCGCCGATCGACACGCCGTCGATCGAGAGCGCGATGCCGTGCGCGGCCGCCTCGGCGACGCACCTGCGGCGCACGTACCACGGCAGGACGAGCGCGACGACGACGGCGGCGACGAGGCCGGCGAGAGCGGCGACGGCCCCGATGCGCACCGCCCAGCGCCTCGCGTCGACGGACGGGCGCGCGCGCTCGGCGGCGGCGGCGGCCTGCGCGGGCGCGGGCCTGGCCACGGGCAGCTCGAGCTGCAGCGGCAACGCGGGTGCGCCCTCGGCCTGGTTCTCCTGAATGGGCCCGCGCGAGAGGCCCGGCGGCTGGTCGGGGGGCGGCACGTCCCCGAGTCTACACGTGATAACTTGGTGGCCGATGCGCGCCGTGGTCGTCACGCGCTCGGTCGATCTGGCGGCTCCGCCGGAGCGCGTGTGGCCGTTCGTGTCCGACACCGACCGGTTCAATCGCCTCATCGGCGCGCACGACGTGCGCTACCTGCCCATCGAGGACGGCAACCCGTCGAGCGCGCGCTTCCTCGCCGAGACGCGCGCCGGCGGCTTCCGCCTCGTCTACGAGGAGTTCCCCTTCGAATGGAGCCACCAGCGCAGCTTCGGCGTGCATCGCCGCATGCGCAGCGGCCCGCTCGCGTCGTACACGTGGCGCACCTCGCTCGAGCGCACGCGCGCGCAGGAGGGAGGCGAGCGCGCGACGAGCGGCAATGGGAGCGGCGGCGGCGCGCTCGAGGGCGGGACGCGGCTGACGGTGCGCCTCGAGCTGGTGCCGCGCCTGGCCGTCCTGCGACCGATCGTGTGGCTCAACGGGCGGCGCTTCACGGCGAGGCTGGCGGAGCTCGGCGCGCTCATCGACGCGCACGTCCTCGAAGGGGCGCCCAGCCCCTACGTCAAGCCGGCGTCGCCGGCCGACCCCGAGCGCGTCGCGGCGGCGGTGCGCGCGCTCGGCGAGCAGGGGGTCGCGCCGGCGGTGGCCGAGCGCATCGGCGCGCTCGTGCGCGAGGGCGCCGACGCGGACGTCGTTCGCATCCGCCCCTTCGCGCTCGCCGACGCCTGGGGCGAGCCGCGGCGCGAGGTGCTGCGCGCGTGCCTGCGCGCCGTCGCCGCGGGCCTGCTCGAGCTGCGCTGGGCGATCATCTGCCCGAGCTGCGTGGTGCCGTCGCAGCAGGTGCACGCGCTCGACGAGATCGGCCCCGAGGGCCACTGCCAGCTGTGCGATCTGACCTTCGGCCTCGACCTCGATCGCGCCGTGGAGGCGACGTTCGTGCCGCACCCGGCGGTGCGGCGGGTGCCCGAGACGATGTTCTGCATCGGCGGACCGGCGCGCACGCCGCACGTGCTCGTGCAGTCGTCGGTGGAGCCGCGCGCCGCCCGCGCCCTCGACGTTCCGCGCGAGCCGGGTCGGTACCGCCTGTTCGTGCGCGGCGGCGCGGCGGCGACGCTGGAGGTGGACGAGGCGGGCGAGGCGTCGGCCGAGGCGCGGCTGGAGCCGGGGCGGGTCGACCCGCCGCGCGTGCACGTGACCCCCGGCGGCGAGCTCCGCGTGCGGAGCGCCCTGGCGAATGCGCGGCACGTGAAGATCGAGCGCCTGGAGTTCGCGACCGCGGCGGCGACGGCGCACGTCGTCTCGACGCTCGAGGAGTTCCGCACGATGTTCTCGAGCGATCTCCTCAAGCGCGGCACGCCGCTCAAGGTGGCGCACGCGGCGATCCTCTTCAGCGATCTGACCGGGTCGACGGCGCTCTACGCGCGCGTCGGGGACGCGGCGGCGTTCCGCCTGGTCGACGACCACTTCGACGTGCTGCGCGCGGTGGTGGCGGCGCACGAGGGCGTGTTCGTCAAGACGATGGGCGACGCGGTCATGGCGGCGTTCGTCGACGCGGCGGCGTGCGCGCGCGCGGCGGCCGACGCGCTGGCGCGCTTCGAGGCGTTCCGCGCGTCGCAGAGGCACGGCGACCTCGTGGGGCTGAAGCTCGGGATGTTCGCCGGGGCCTGCTACGTCGTGACGGCCAACGGGACGCTCGACTACTTCGGCCAGACGGTCAACTGCGCGTCGCGCCTGCAGCACCTGGCGGGCTCGGGGGAGATCGTCGCCCCGCAGGCGCTCGTCGCGTCATGGCCGGCGGAGGACGCCGCGCGCCTCGTCCTGCGCGAGCGCTTCGAGGCGACCGTGAAGGGCGTCGAGGAGCCGCTCGATCTGGCGCGCCTCACGCTCGCCGCGCCCGCGCCGTGAGCCCGGGAGGAAAGGATCACAGGAAGGCGGGAAGGATTGGTGGGAGGAGTCGATCTTCACCCAAACCTTCCCGCCTTCCCGCCTTCCTGTTCTCTCCCTCTCTCGGCGCCTTGGCGGTCTCTCTTCTCCCACAACGTCTGACACTGCCCTTGACGCAAGCGCGACCGCGACTTACGCATTGCGTCAACGCCGCGCGGTCGAGTCAGACATCCCTACGGATTTCGTGGGGAGAAAGAGAGACATCCATGAACCGCAACACGCTCTGCGTGCTCGGGACGGCTCTGTCCATCCTGAGCTCGGTGGGCTGCGGGGGGCGCAATGCAGACGCCATCGTCGGCGGCGAGGAGGGCTCGACGCTCTCCGCGCTCGAAGCGGGGGCTACGCTGCAGCGCGCGTACGTCGGAGTCACGAACGAGGTCGCCACCGGCGCGGTGCCGGTGGTCGCGGATCTCGACCTGCTCGGGGGCGCGCAGGTGCAGGCGCTCGTGGCGACCCACGACGGGTCGCCGGTGCGCTTCGAGCTATGGCGCGTGCGCGGCGACGGCACCGCGTCGCTCGTGTCGCCGGTCGACTCGCGATCGGGCTTCGCGCTGCAGCGGATCGACGCCGACGAGGACGGCAGCTGGGTCGTGCGCTTCCCGGCGGCGGCGCCCGCGTCGGTCGTCCTTCGCCTGGACTGCGCCGGCGGCATCCACGGATGCACCCCGGAGCGGCAGCCGGGTCAGTCGTGCCCGGCCGGCTGGAGCTGCGACGAGGGGCTGACGTGCGAGCTGCCCATCGGCGCGTGCAGCCCGCTGGCCGCGGCCGGCACGTGCGTCGTCACGCCGACCGCGTGCCCGGAGGACGTCCAGCCGATGTGCGGCTGCGACGGCCACACGTACGCCAGCGAGTGCGCCGCGCTCGTCGCCGGCGTGCCGATCCTGCACGGGGGTGCTTGCCCATGAAGCTCGGCGTCTGACGGCCCCTCAGCCCGTCCAGGTGGAGCCGAGGCGGCGGCGCAGCGCCGTCGCCTCGGCCGTGAGCGCGAAGCGCACGACGTCGCCGGCGAAGGGGTGCTCGAGCACCGCAGCCAGCGCCTGCGGGCCCGGAGACTCGGTCGCCCGCTGCAGGTTGCCGTCGAGCGGGCGCATCTCGTCGACCATCGTCAGCAGGTCGCCCGTCAGCACGAAGGCGGCCCGCAGCTCGGCCCGCGCCAGCGCGCCCACGAAGGCGTCGATGGGCATCGGACGAGACTGCGGCGACGCGACGTGCGGCGCCAGCTCCTCGAGCAGACGGCGCTGGCGGCGCGAGAGCACGCGCGCGAGGGTCGCCTCGTGCTGCGAGACGAGCTTGGACGCGAGCACGTCGACGTCGTCGGCCCCGTAGCCGGGCACCACCTGCCGCGCCGCCGCGACGAGCAGCGCCTCCATGTGCGGTGGCGGCAGCTCCTCGAGCCAGGGCACCCCGTACGCGATGCGCGCGACCGCGCGCGCCAGCGCGGCCAGCTGCGCCATCTCGGGCAGCTCGATCAGCGACGGCGGCACGACGATCCACGGCACGTCCTGCGCGAGCACGCGCGTGCGCGCCACCGTCGGCGCGATGGCCAGCTCCACCTCGCCGATGCCGAGCTGGCGCACGAGCCGATCGAGCAGCGCGCGCGTGGGGTGGCCGCTTCGCGACCCGATGCGGTCGCGCGAGGAGATCCCGAGCTCGCTCAGGTCCGAGCGAAGCATCTTGGCCTCGATGCCTGCGATGGCGGCGGCCACCTCGAGCAGGATGTGGCGGCCGTCGGAGGGGAGCACGTGCGTGACGAGCGTCGGCCGGTCGAGCACGCCGTGCCCGGGATCGAGCGGCTGCAGGCGCCGGGCGCGCAGCCACGCGCGGCGCCCCTCGTCGATCTCGCCCGCGACGGCGCGAAGCTCGCTGACGACGATGGCCTCGTCGGTGCGCCGCTCGGTCGAGAGGGTCCGCTCGAGCAGCATCAAGCCCGCCGTCGGATCGGCGATGGACAGCAGCGGGTGCGCGCTCGGCGAGAGCATGCCGACGAGCACGCGCGTCGCTTCCTCGTTCGCGCCCATGCGCGCGTAGGCGGTGGCGAGCTCGAAGCGCGTCTCGTACAGGCTGGCGTCGAGCGCCACCGCGCGCTGCAGGTGCACGATGCCGTCGCGCATGCGCGACAGCGAGTGGATCTCGAGCTGCCCGAGCGCGGCGAACCATCGCGCGTCGACGTGCCCGAGCTGCTGGCCCAGGCCGATGACCGACGCGAGCGCGCGCGCGTAGCCGAGGTGGTCGCGGCTGCCGTCGAGGCGGCGGAAGAGGGCGGCCAGGCGCGTGAAGGCGCGCGCGTTGGCCGGCGCGCAGGCGACCGCTTCGATGAGCGCGCCCTCGGCCGCCTTGGGGTCCTCGAGGCGCTGGTGCACCTCGGCGAGCTCCATGAGGATCCCGGCCTTCAGCTCGGCGTCCTTCTCGACCCCGGCCAGGCGCCCGAGCAGATCGGCGATCTCCTTGCGGCGAGCGCGCTGCGCGGTCTCGTCGTCCTCCACCGGCTCGGCGGCGATGCGCCGCAGGAGCGCGCGAAGCGCCCGCGCGTTGTTCGGGTCGATGGCGAGCGCGGCGCGCAGCACGCGGTCGACGTCCTCGGGGCGCGTCAGGACCTTCTCGTAGATGCTGGCGAGCGCGAACAGGGCGGTGAGCTTCGGCGGGGCCTCCCGGCTGATCGTGACCACCGCCTCGAGGGCGTCGACGGCCTCGGGCCAGGCGCGCTGCGCGATGCACAGCTCGGCGAGCGTCAGCAGCGACGGGACGTGCTGCGGCGCCGAGGCGCGCACGCGGCGCATGGCGTCGATCGCCACGGTGAGGTCGCGCAGCTCGTCGCGCGCGACGCGCGCGATCTCGGAGCCGAGCATGATCATGGCGTCGGGCGCCTTGGCCCTGCCGAGGGCGGTGCGGAAGCCGCTGACCAGGCGCTCGCCCTGCCGCTCCTCGAGCAGCACCGTCGCCAGGCGGCCGGCGGCGGCGATCGAGTCCGGATCGGCGTCGAGCGCGCGCTCGAGCAGCTTGGCGGCCTGCTGGCGGCGCTCGGCGTGCTTCCCCAGGCGCTCGTCGTCGTCGGGCCCGAGCAGCAGCTCGGCGGCGTCGACGAGGTAGCGCGCGCGCACGCGCGGCTCGACGGCGAGCTCCGCGAGCGACCGCGCCGCGGCGAAGGCGGCCTCGGTGTCGCCGAGCTGCCCGGCCAGCCGCGCCAGCCCCGTCGACGCGGCGACCGAGAGGTCGTCGATGCGCAGCGCGTCGCGGTAGCGCTCGAGCGCCTCGCGCGACAGCTCGCCGGAGGAGCTGGGGTCGAGCGACTCGGCACCCGCGGTCTCGAGCAGGAGCGCCAGGCGCAGCTGCTGGGCGAGGCGCGTGTCCTCGTCGGAGGCGAAGGGGACGAGCGCGCGCAGCGCCCCGACGATGACCTTGCGCGCGCGCGGATCCCCGCGGCGCGCGTTCGGGAGGTCGCGCCGCAGCGTCGCCTCGAGGGCGCCCGGGTCGGTGGGGTCCAGCTCCAGGATGCGCCGGTAGGTCGCCGCGGGGTCGCCGACGGGCAGCTTCCACTCCTCTAGCGCGGCCAGGTTCCAGAGCGCGCCCAGGCGCGCGCGCACGTCGTTGAGGTGCTCGCCCTCGCGGGCCAGCACGCGGCCGAGCGGCGCGAGCTCGGTCGAGCGGCGGCGCAGCGCCTCGAGGGTGCGCAGCGCCGGCACGTGGTCGGCCTGCTCGGTGAGCAGCGACTCGAGCAGCGCCGCGGCGCGCGCGGGCTCCTGACCGGTCTCGACGAGCAGCGCCGCCAGCTCGAAGGACATCCCCTGCGCCGCCTCGGGCGACGGCGCGCGGTCGATGCGTTTCACGAGCAGCGCCGCCACGTCGTTCAGCCCCGCGCCGCCCGGCTGCAGCGCGCGCCGCGCCGCCACGCGCGACAGCCGCTCGGCCGCCAGATCGTCGTCGGACATCTCGGCGAGCGCGCGCTGGTAGGTGCGGATGGCCGCGGCGTCGTCGCCCAGGCGAAGCTCGTCGATCTCGGCGGCGCGCACCAGGTGACGCACGCGCTCCTCCGGGGTGACGGCGTGCATCGCCAGCCGCTCGATCGCGTCGCGCAGCGCGCGCGCGTCGCCGTGGTCCTCGAGCACGCGCGCGATCTCCTCGGGGGGCACCGGATGGTTCGGGTCCATGGCGCGCGCCTTCTCGAGGGCCTCGAGCGCGGCGAGCGGCTTGTGCAGCCGCTGGTGCTGCAGCTGCGCGAGCGCGAGCCAGAGCGCCACCCTCTCGGCGGGCGTGGTCGCGACGTCGATGCGCGCGCGCAGCGACCTGGCCGCCAGCTCCCAGCGGCCGGACTCCTCCTCGAGGCGCGTCTCGAGGGTGCGCGCGGCGGTGTGCGCCGTGTCGTGCTCGAGCACCTCGCGCACGAGCTGCATCGCGCGCGCCGGATCGTGCTTGGCGAGCGCGCCGGCGGCGCGGGTCTTGAGCGACAGCTGCGTCGCGCCGTCGGTCGCCAGGCGCGCCTCGTCGAGCAGCGCGCGCGCGAGCGTCCGTTGGTCGCCGAGGCGCGCCGCCGTGCGTTCGAGGCCGAGCATCGCGGTGCGCCGATCGCGGTCGAGCTCGAGCACCTGCTCGTAGGCGCGGGCGGCGCGCGCCGGGTCGCCCAGCAGCTCCTCCCAGAGCAGCGCCACCTTCTCGAGGTAGGCGATCTTGCGCCCCGGATCGCGCGCCTGGTCGGCGGCCTGCGCGTACAGCTCGACGAGCGATCGCGCGCCGGCGTCGACCGCCTCGGAGAGCACCGGGGCGAGCAGGCGAGACAGCGCATCGAGCAGATCGGGATCGCCCGGGGCGGCGATCCACGCCGAGCGCAGGTGGCGCACGGCGTCGGCCGGCCGCCCGAGGTCGTCGCAGATCTGCGCCGCGCGCGCGAGCGCCCGCGCGCGCTTGGGCGCGTCCTCGGTGCGCGCCGCCTCCTGCAGCCACGTGGCCACGCGCTGGTCGTGCTTGCCCGTCGTCGTGAGCAGCCGGTCGAGCGTCTCGACGAGCGTCGGGTCGCTCGCGTCGACCGCGAGCGCGCGCTGCACGTCGGCGATCGCGGTCTCGAGATCGCCGTTGCGCTCGGCGGTGGCCGCCAGCGCGCGCAGCTCGTACGCGATCGCCGCGGGATCGGTGATGAACCGGATGCGCGCCCGCCGCGCGCGCGCCGCCTCGCTCCAGCGGCCGTCCAGCTCGTAGAGGCGCACCAGCTCGTCGAGCACGCGCCGGTCGACGTTCGGCGTCGTCGGCGCGCGCGTCGTGGCGCGCTCGAGCAGCGCGCAGGCGGCCGCGCGATCGCCCAGGCGCGTGGCCTGGATGGCGGCGGCGTCGAGCTCGAGGCGCGCGGCGCGCGCGACGCTCGCCTCGATCTCCGCCTCCTCGTCGAGCAGCCGCGCGAGCGCCCCCCAGTCGGCGTGCGCCGCCACGTGGCGCACGAGCGCGTCGCGCACCGGGCCCACTCTCGGGTCGAGCTCGAGCGCGTGCTCGAGCGCGCCGCGCGCCGCGTCGACGCGCCCGAGCTTTCGCTCGAGCAGGTACGCGCGCTCGACGTGGAGCCACGCGGCCAGGCGCTTCTCGGAGCCGTACGCGTCGGCCATCCGACCGAGGTGCACGGCGAGCGCGTCCCAGTCGTGCGGCGCGTCGGTGGCGATCGCGCGCGACGTCAGCTCCGCCTCGAGCCCCTTGAGCGCCGGCGCGTGGTTGGGCGCGTGCACGAGCGCCTGCTCCCAGGTCGTGCGCACGTCGGCGCCGCGATCGCCGACCGCCTCGAGCAGCCGCGCCTTCTCGGCGAGGAGCTCCACCCTGTGCGCCTCGCCGGTCGCGGCCAGAAGCTCGTGATCGAGGTGCGACAGCATCGCCGGCAGCGCGGCGCGCGCGTGCTTCTTGCGCCGGAGCATCGCGTGCGCCGCCGCCGACGTCGGGTCGACCTTGAGGGCCGCCTCCGCGTGCGTCGCCGCCCGCGCGTCGTCGCCGAGCAGGATCTCGCTCGCGATGGCGAGCTCCATGTGCGCGCGCGCGAGGCCGACCTTGTCTTCGCCGGCCTCGAGCGTCGTCACGCGCGCGTGCAGCAGGTCGACGAGCGCCCCGGGCTGCGACATGTCGGCCGGCAGGCGCACCGGCGAGGGCTCCGGCGTGCGCACGGAAGCCGGGGGCACGGGGAGCGGCGGCTTGCGCGGGAGCGGGGGCGGCGCCTTCGACGTCTTCTTGGGGGCGGGGGCGGGGGCGGGGCGCGCGGGCGGCGCCGTCACCTCGGTCGTCGGCGTGAGCGACGACGACGAGCTGCGCGCGGTGGCCGGGGCGCCGCCCGGCCCCAGCTCGAACGGCGTCGGCAGCTGCAGGGCGAGCGAGGGGAGCGGTGGGCGCAGGCCGGTGGCGGCGCTCTGCTCGGCGAGCGGCTTGTTGCCCGCCGCCTGCTGCAGCGTCAGCACCTGCGCCTCGATGTCCCAGCCCTGGTCGGTCTCGGTGAGCAGCTTGTCGATGGAACCGAGGTCGTCGAGGTCCTCCTCGATCTCCGCTTCGTCGACGATGCTGCCCGGCAGGGTCTCGGGCTCGTTGCCCGCAGGGATCTCGCGGGCGCGCTGCTGCGCCATGGGCCCATGGTCGCACAGATCGCGCGCGAATCCGACGACAGACGAGTGTGTGCGCCGCGCGCGCCCCCCTGGCGCGCTACAATCGAGCGCCGTGCGTGCCTCTCAGCCCACGCGCTGGCGGTGGCGATGGCGCGAGGCGTGCCTCGTCCTCGCCGCGGCCGCGTTCGCCGCGTCGTGCACGCTGCTCGTGCAGTTCCACGATCAGCCGGCGTGCGACGGCGGGCTCTGCGGAGACGACGCCACCGCGCCACCGGACGCGCCGGTGCCCGTCGACGCCGCCCCCGACGCACTCGATGCTGGGGCCGACGTGCCCGACCACTACGCGCCCTGCTCGGGTCTCGCGAGCGGTTATTACTGCGCGATGGATGGCCTGGACGCCTACGCGGGGCCGCCGGCGGACCTCGTCTACTGCCTCGACGGCGGCATCGGAGCCGTGACCCACTGCGACGGCGGCTGCGAGCCCATGCCGTCGCCCTTTCCGGACGCGTGCAACCCGTGCGTCGGCCGGCCCGACGGCCTGTACTGCGGGCGCGACCTGCCGGGATTTCCGGCCGAGAACGCCGATTTCCTCATCCAGTGCCAGACCGGAAACGTCACGCAGAAGACCGCGTGCTTGCACGGGTGCAAGTCCAGCGGCACGAATTCGTGCTGCTACCTCGTGAACGGCTGCTGACGGGCGACGGCGCCTTCTCCGCCTCGCCTCGACGACGCGGCGGCGAGCGGATCACGGCGCCGGCTGCGCGGCGACGACGAGCACGTGCAGCCCGGTTCCGTCGTAGGTGCCGCCGTCCGGCGACGCGGCGAAGGCATGCGGGACGTCGGGATCGCCGACGACGGCGACGACGTACGTCCCGCCGGCGCCGTAATAGGTGACCGGATCGACGCTGGGATCGACGAGCTGCTGCGCCTGCGCGAGCGTCATGAAGAGGTCGCCCGCGCCGGCGTCGACGCCGCCGACGTCGACGCGGATGCCGAGCTGGCCGTAGTCGGGCAGCGACGCGTCGAGGTCGAGCGCCACCGGCTGCGACGGGGCGATCTGCCCTTCGGCGCCGACGGTCGCGATGGCCGTCTCGGGAGCGGCCGCGGTGCCGAGCGACAGCGTCGCCGACCCGCCGCTGCCGAGCAGCGCGCTCAGGCCCGGCGAGAGCTGCGCGACCTGGACGGCGAGCTTTCCCGCATACGAGTCGGCGACGGGCAGCACCTGCGCGTGCAGGTTGCCGGCCGCCATGCCGTTGACGTTGACCCAGTCAGCGCCGCAGCGCGCGGGGTTCGCGGACGTGTCCAGCCCCCCGCCGAGGCAGCCCTCGATGGCGACGACGCTCGTCGCATCCGGCGACAGCGACACCGGCGGCAGCTCGAAGTAGTCGGTGTTCTGCGACAGGCAGTCGCTTCCGCCCGCGCAGATCAGCTGGTCGCAGGTCACGTCCGACTCGCCGTACCTGGCGAGCGTCTTGGCGCGGATGACGTCGAAGGTGATCGGCCCCCCCGCCAGCGCGGTCGCGTCGCGGAGGAACGCCGCGCCGCCGAGCGCGATCCCCTCGTAGTTGCTCGCGGGCATGATCTGCGACGGGAACGCCCTCTGCTTCGGCACCTGGCCGTCCGACGTGCGCCAGCAGACGCGCACGGCGCCGAGGTTGACGGCGCTCGTGGACGCGTTGACGAACAGCGCCGACGGCACGCGCGTCGCGCCGGAGGCGTCGCCCCCCGCATCGCCGCTTCCGGTGCTGGCGTCGGCCCCGGCGTCGTAGCCCCCGCCGGGGTTGAACCCGGCGGCCAGAGAGGCCCCGGCGCTGCTGCACGCGACGATGGCCCCCGACGCGCCGAGCGCCGCGGCGGCGACGAGCGCGCCCCTCCAGGACAAAGCAAGCATGCCTTAGCCTAGCGTGGACGGGCGCGCGTGCACGCGACAACGCTTGCAGGCCCCGGCGCGCGCGCGCGATGATCCCACCAGGATGTCCGAGCCGAGCGCGGGCATGATGGTGACGCCCAACGTGCGTCTCGTGCGGCCGCTCGGCGAAGGCGGGATGGGGAGCGTGTGGGTCGCCGAGCACCTGTCCTTGCGCACGCAGGTGGTCGTGAAGTTCATGGCGCGCGACCTCGCCAAGAGCCAGGAGGCCATCGCGCGCTTCTCGCGCGAGGCCGCCGCCGCGTCGCAGGTGAAGAGCCCCCACGTCGTGCAGATGCTCGATCACGGCGTCGGCGAGGACGGCACGCCGTACATCGTCATGGAGCTGCTCGAGGGGCGCGACCTCGAGCAGCACATCCGCGCGAGCGGCAAGGTCGATCCCAGGGAGATGATCGCCGTCGTCGCCCAGCTCGCGCGCGCGCTCGCCAAGGCGCACGAGCGCGGGATCGTCCACCGCGACATCAAGCCGAGCAACGTCTTCCTGCTCGACGCCGGGGGAGGGGAGCTCTTCGTGAAGCTTCTCGACTTTGGAGTTGCGCGCATCGCCAAGGGGCCGGAGGTCGGCATCGTGGGCAGCACGACGCGCACCGGCTCGTTCGTCGGATCGCCCTACTACATGAGCCCCGAGCAGGTCGTCGGCGCCAAGAACATCGACTTCCGGACGGATCTGTGGTCGCTCGGCGTCGTCACCTACGAGGCGCTCACGGGCGACAAGCCGTTCCACGCCGAGACGATGGGGGCGCTCGCGCTGAAGATCCATCGCGACCCGATCCCCGTGCCCTCGCGCGCCAACCCCGCGCTGCCCGCGGCGCTCGACGCGTGGTTCGGCAAGGCGTGCGCGCGCGAGCCGGGCGACCGCTTCGCGTCGGCCAAGGAGATGGCCGAGGCGCTCGCGGTGGCGCTCACGGGCGAGGCGATCCCCGCGGGGCTGAACGTCGACAGCGTGCCGTCGCCGCGAAAGCCGGTGGGGCTGGAGACGACGCTCGGCGCGTCGTCGTCGAGCGGCGGATCGACGCTGCGGTCGGGGGTCGATGCGCGCTCGGAGACCGGCGCGGGCGTGGGGCTGGTGACGTCCGGCCAGGCCGGGGGCGGCGCGGGCCGCAGCAAGTGGTGGATGGCCGGCGGCGTGGGGCTCGTCGCGCTGGTGATCGGGTTCGAGGTGCCGAAGCTCGTGGCGAAGAAGACGGCGGCCGCTCCGGCCGAGAGCGCGACGGCGTCGGCGTCGGCGACGGCGACGGCGTCGGCGGCGACGACGAGCGAGGCGGCGATGCTGTCGCCGCTCGAGACGACCGCCCCGGCACCCTCGGCGGCGGCGGACACGGCGACGATGATCGCGGCGGCGGGGGCGGCGAGCGCGCCGCCGGGCCTCCCGATCGCGTCGGTCACGGCCGCCGCCGCGCCGCGCCCGGCCGCGAGCGCTCGCGCCGCGACGCCCCACGCCCGTCCTCGCGCGCGCCCGTCGGCCACCGCGGCCGCGGCGACCGCGCACCCGACCGCCACGGCCACCACCCCGCCGGGGAGCGACGATGAGATCAAGTAGGTCCTCGCCGCTGCTCGCGTCGCTCGCGGTCGCGATGGCGCTCGCCGTCACGGCGGCGGCGCCTCCCGCGTACGCGCAGGCCGCGCACGAGGCGACCGCGCAGGAGCTCGAGACGGCGCGCACGCTGTTCCGGGAAGGCAAGGAGCTACGCGCCAAGGGCGACCTGAACGGCGCGCTCGAGAAGCTGCAGGCGGCCCACGCGCTCGGCAACACGCCCGTGACCGGTCTCGAGCTCGCGCGCACGTACGTGATGGTCGGCAAGATCGCCGAGGCGCGCGAGGTCGCGCTCTACTCGGCGCACATCCCGGTCGCGCCCGACGAGACGCAGCGGTCGGCCGACGCGCGCGTCGAGGCGGCGAAGCTCGCCGAGGACCTGCGCCCGCGCATCCCGACGCTCGCCGTCACGATCGCCGGGCTGGCGCCGGGCGAGGCGGCGCACCTGTCGATCGACGGCGTCGCGGTGCCGGACGCGGCGATGGGCGAGCCGCAGAAGGTCGATCCGGGCGCGCACGACGTGGCGGTGCGCGCCGGCCAGGGGCCGACGGCGCGCGAGGCTCACGCCTCCGCGCAGCTGAAGGAGGGGGAGACGGGGGAGCTCACCGTCACGCTGCCGCCCGTCGCTCCCACCCCACCGCCGCCTGCGCCCTCCGCCGGCGCGACGACCGGGGCTCCCCCGGGGCCGGCGCCTGCGCCGGCGCCTTCGCCCGCGCCCGCACCGCCCGAGCCCGACCTGTACCCGCACCACCGCCGCTCGACGATGCCCCTCGCGGTGAAGCTCGGGTTCGGAACGGCGATGGCGGGCGGCGCGGTGGGCCTCATCGCGGGGCTGACCGCGCTGAACAAGAAGGGGCAGCTCGACGGCGAGTGCACGCCGGCGGGGGGGAAGATGCTCTGCGACGAGCAGACCGGCGCGGCGTCGGACCTGCAGACGGCGCGCACGTGGGCCACCGTGTCGACCGTCGCCTTCGTCGTCGGCGGCGTGGGCGCGGTGGTCGGGCTCATCGGGCTGGTGACCGGCGGCGGCAGCTCCTCCTCCGGCACCGCGCGCGCGGGCGTCTCCCCGTGGATCGGCGCCGGGACTGCGGGGGTGCATGGGCGCTTCTAGCAGGAAGCCGCTTCGCGGCTTCGGCAGAACGGTGCCGGCACGGGCGTGCCGGCATGCGGCCAGGCGCGCGCTCGCCCTCGCGGTCATGGCGTCGCTCGCGCTCGGCGCGGCCGCGTGCGACGCGCTGCTCGGCCTCGGCCAGTACCAGTCCGTGGCGTGCGTCGGCAGCGACTGCCCGCCCGATGCCGCCGCGGACACCGGGACCGACGTGAACATCGACCAGGACGCGGGCAGCATGTCCGATGACGCGCCGCCGGACACCTCCTCGCTTCCGCCGCCGGACGCGTCCGACGAGGGCGGACCGCCACTCTTCGAGCGCTGGGCGCACTGGCCCATGCCCAACCCGGACGCGTCGATCGGCGGCGACTCGTCGACGCCGCTGCCGAACCCGATGGCGTACGACGCCGGCGGGTCCGGCCCCGTGTACGACGCTCGGACGAAGCTGACCTGGGAGAAGGACGGGAGCACCGCCGCGTCGGACTACACGACGGCTGCGGAGCACTGCACGAAGCAGGGCAAGCGCCTGCCGACGCGCATCGAGCTGGTCTCGCTCGTCGACTTCACGCAATCGCCCAGCATCGACTCGAGCGTCTTCACCGGTACGCAGTCCGCTCCCTACTGGACGTCGTCCCCCGTGGCGCTCGATGCCGGCGCCGACGCTTCCGTCGCGTACTGGACGGTCGACTTCACCCACGGCCTGGTCGGAGACGATCCGAACGTGCAGGGACGCTACGTCCGCTGCGTGGGGGTGACGCCGTGGTGAGCGCCGCCGGCCGCCTGCGTGGACCGCTCCTGCTCGCGGCGGCGACGCTGCTCGCGTCGGTCGCGCGCGCCGACGCGCCGGGGCCGCAGGGCAACATGAACGGGCAGTACGGCTACTTCGACCAGTCCGACACGACGATCACGGACAACTACACGGGCCTGACGTGGGAGCGGTATCCGTCGCCGTCGACCTTCACGTTCGACCAGGCGGCGGCGTATTGCCAGGGCCTCTCGCTGGGCGCCTCCCCGAGCGGCTGGCGCGTTCCGTCGTACAAGGAGCTGCTCACCCTCGTCGACGAGAGGCCGCACCTCGATTACTCGAGCGGCGCCCCCGAGCAGAAGGCGATCGATCGCGACGCCTTCCCCGGCGTCGCGTGCCCCGTCGATCTCCCGTACTGGACTTCGTCGTCTTTCCCAGCCGTCACACGCAAGGGGTACGCCGTCGACTTCAGCGACGGCACGGCGAGCAGCGAGGACGTCGCCTCCACCGTGCATGTCCGCTGCGTGCACGATTGAGCTTCCGGTGCCGGAGCTCTGGCCGGCCACCCCGAATGTTGGGGAGAGCGGGCGAGCCTCGAGGCGGGGGCATGCGGGAGCGTGAGGCGCGGGCTGCCCGACCGGAGGCGCGCCTCCGCAGGCCGGAGGCGAGCTCCCCCGACGTGGAGGCGCGTGTCCGCGAGCGTGAGGCGCGTGTTTCTGACGAAGAGGAGCACGTGGCGGTCCGAGAGGCGGACGCGCCTGACGGTGACGGACGCGCGCCTCCACGTGGCGGGCTCGCGCCTGACGGTGACGGACGCGCGCCTCCGCGTTGCGGGCCCGCGCCTGACGATGACGGACGCGCGCCTCCGCGTGGCGGGCCCGCGCCTGACGATGACGGACGCGCGCCTCCGCGTGGCGGGCTCGCGCCTGACGATGACGGACGCGCGCCTCCGCGTGGCGGGCTCGCGCCTGACGGTGACGGACGCGCGCCTCCGCGTTGCGGGCTCGCGCCTGACGATGACGGACGCGCGCCTCCGCGTGGCGGGCTCGCGCCTGACGATGACGGACGCGCGCCTGCGCGTGGCGGGCCCGCGCCTGACGATGACGGACGCGCGCCTCCGCGTGGCGGGCCCGCGCCTGACGGTGACGGACGCGCGCCTCCGCGTGGCGGGCCCGCGCCTGACGGTGACGGACGCGCGCCTCTGCGTGGCGGGCCCGCGCCTGACGGTGACGGACGCGCGCCTCTGCGTGGAGGGGGTGCGCCTCACGAAGGCGGACGCGCGCCTCCGGGTGGAGCGCTCCCCCCTCACGGGGACGGGGGCGCGCCTGCGCGTCGGCGTCTCGTGCCTGACGACCACGCCCGCGCGCCTCGCCGAAAGCGCCCCGGCCGCCGCCGATGACGGCGCGCCCGACAGGGATGCGGACGGGCCGACGTCTACAGCGCCCCCAGCCCCGGTCCCGGCACCTGCCCCGCCTCGAACGCGGCGCGCTGCGCGTCGTTGAAGGGCTGCCCGAGCAGCACTCCGTCCTGCTGGCGCGAGCGGAACAGGTTCACGATGAAGTTCATGCGGTCGTCGAGCACGCGCCAGTCGACCGAGGCGCTGCCGATGTCGCTCGCCCCGCGCGCGCGGTCGTACTTGCGAAGCAGCGCGACGAGGTCGTCCGGGTCGGTGATGTTCTGCAAGGGCGCCGGCAAGAAGGCGCGCGCGGCGGCCTCCTTGGGGATGTTGCGCCCGAGCGGCAGCGACGCCCCGCCCGGCAGCGCCAGGTTCATGAGGTAGCGCGTCGCGACGCGCTCCCACACGTCGCGCACCACGTCGGTGAGGCCCTCGAGCGGCCGGTCGATCGCCGCGCGCAGGCTCGCGAACAGGCCCGGCTCGGCGCCCGCGCCCGTGCGCAGCGACGCCTCGAGGTGCTGGCGCACGATGTCGTCGATGGGCGCGTCCATCGCCTCCTCGATCTGCGGCTGCAGGCGCGTCTGCTCGTGCAGCCCGATGAGGCAGTTGCCGAGCAGCACCAGCCGCGCCTTGTCCACCGCGGCGGTCGCGCGGATCGCGGCGACGTACGCGGTGAACGCCTGGCGCAGCCAGCGCTGCCCGGGGCCGGTGGGCGTGGTCGGCTGGTCGCTGAGCGGCGCCAGCCAGTCCGTCAGCTTCTCGTCGGTGGGCGCCCCGTCGCCGGCGAACGACTGCACGAAGCGCACGAACTGCGGCGCGAGCTCGGCGAACACCTTCAGGTTGCCGTCGGCGATGCTGGTGCTCACCGTCGCGAGCGTCTCCCGGATGGGCGCGAGCAGGAAGGAGGCGTGAAAGCCCGTCGTCGGGACGAGGGCGTGGATGGCCGCCTCGATCTTGCCGAACCGGTGCATCACGTCGTCCCCGGCGTCGTTCACGACGTCGACGACGAACGGCGGCACCTCCTCGTTTCGGATGCTCTGTCCGGCGGTCTTGGAGGCCCAGGTCGCGAACGTCGACCAGTTGACGTTCGGGCCGCCGATCGTCGTCGCCAGCGCGCCCGACAGGTCGTGGTACCGCTGCGTGATGAGCAGGTTCCGCAGCACCGCCTTGTCGGCAGGCAGCGCCGCGATGCGCGCGACGTCCTGCGCCATGTCCCCCCGCATCGAGTTCATGCGTCTATGATACCGTCCTTTCGAGGGCATGGACCGGTCTGCTTCACCGGCGCCGCGGGGGGGGCCTAAGGACATCGACACGGTGTCGGTGCCTGTGACCTCCCAGGCGGCCAAGTCGTTGCTCGGCGTCGGCGAGCTCGTCGCCGGGCGCTTCGAGGTCGTCGCGCTCGCCGACTGGGGCGGCATGGGGGCGGTCTATCGCGCGCGCGACCGGCAGGAGGGCCGCGACGTCGCCATCAAGCTGCTGCTCGATCCGTCCAGCGAGGAGCGCTTCGCGCGCGAGGCGCGCGTGCTGGCGGATCTGAAGCACCCCGGGATCGTCGAGTACGTCGCGCACGGCCGCACCGAGCGGGGGGCGCTGTACCTGGCGATGGAGTGGCTGGAGGGCATCGATCTGCGGGCCCGCCTGGAGAAGGGGCCGCTGCCCGTGCGCGACGCGCTGGCGCTGGCCCGGGCCGCGTCGCTGGCGGTCGGCGCGGCCCACGCGCGCGGCATCGTCCACCGCGACGTCAACCCGCGAAACCTGTTCCTCGTGGACGGCGACGTGCGCGACGTCAAGGTGCTCGATTTCGGCATCGCGCGCCCGCTGCGGGCGACCTTCGCGATGACGCTCCCGGGCGAGTACCTGGGCACGCCCGGGTACCTCGCGCCCGAGCAGGCGCGCGGCAGCGACGAGGTGGACGCGCGCGCCGACGTCTTCGCGCTCGGCTGCGTGCTCTTCGAGTGCCTGACGGGCAAGCCCGCGTTCTTCGCCGACAACCTGATGGCGCTGCTCGGCAAGGTGATCTTCGAAGAGGCGCCGCACCTCGGGAAGTTCGGCGAGTTCCCGCCGGCGGTCGACGACCTCGTCGCGCGCATGATGGCCAAGGACGTCGCGGTGCGGCCGCTCGACGCCGTCGAGGTGGCCGCGCAGATCGACCTGCTCGGCCAGCCGACCGACCCCGAGCCGCCGAGCGAGGCGCCGGAGTCGACGGTGCCGCGCTCGATCACCGACGACGAGCAGCGGCTCGTGTGCGTCGTGATGGCCGCGTCGTCGGCCGGCTCGGCGGCGTTCGCGCGCGACGGCGGGACGCTGGTGTCGGCGGGCGTCGATTCGACGCGGCCGTCGTCGCTGGCGCGGTTCGGCGCGCGCATCGAGCGGCTGGCCGACGGCTCGCTCGTGGCCACGCTCTCCGGCGGCGGCGACGCGACCGACCACGCCGCGCGCGCCGCCCGCTTCGCGCTGGCGCTGCGCGAGCACCTGCCGGACACCCCGATGGCCCTGGCGATCGGGCGCGGCGTCGTGACCGGGCGCTTCCCCGTCGGCGAGGCGCTCGACCGCGCCTCGCGCCTGCTGGTCGACGCCGCGCAGCCGGACGGCGGCGTGGCGGGGCACAAGACGGGCCCGGTGCGCCTCGACGACGTCACGGCCGGGCTGCTCGACCTGCGCTTCGACGTCATCGAGGCGGTGGGGCACGCCGAGCTGCGCGGCACGCGCGAGTCGAGCGACGTGGCGCGCTCGGTGCTCGGCCGCCCGACGTCGTGCGTGGGGCGGGATCGCGACCTTCGCACGCTGGAGGCGACCTTCGACGAGTGCGTCGACGAGCGCGTGGCGCGCGGGGTGCTGGTCGTCGGGCCGGCGGGGCTCGGCAAGACGCGGCTGCGGCGCGAGTTCCTGCGGCGCATCCGCCGCCGCCACGACGCCGTCGAGGTGCTCGTCGGTCGGGCCGATCCGATGAGCGCCGGCGCGCCGTTCGCGATGATCGCGCAGACGGTGACCGGCGCGGCGGGCATCGCCGACGGCGAGCCGCTCGCCGCGAAGCGCCAGAAGCTCGCCGCCCGCGTCGCCAAGCACGTCGCCGAGGCGGATCGCGTCCGGGTCACCGAGTTTCTCGGGGAGCTCGTGGGCGCGACGTTCCCGGACGAGGGCAGCGTGCAGCTGCGCGCCGCGCGCCAGGATCCGGTGCTTCGCGGCGATCAGATGCGCCGCGCGTACGAGGACTGGATCGCCAGCGAGGCTTCGGGCCATCCGGTGTGCGTGGTGCTCGAGGACATGCACTGGGGCGACCTGCCGACGGTGAAGATGGTCGACGCGCTCCTGCGCAACCTGAGCGACGTGCCGGTCATGATCCTCGTCTCCGCCCGGCCGGAGGTGCACGACCTCTTCCCGAGCGCGTGGAGCCAGCGCGGGATCGTCGAGCTGCGCCTTGCCGAGCTCACGGCGAAGGCGAGCGAGAAGCTGGTGCGCGAGGTGCTCGGCGACGCCGTCGCCGAGGACGCGGTGCGCCGCATCGTCGAGGCGGCCGGCGGCAACCCGTTCTGCCTGGAGGAGCTCATCCGGGCGCAGGCCGAAGGCAAGGGCGAGGCGCCGCCCGGATCGGTGCTGGCCGTGGTCACCGCGCGCATCCACCGGCTCGACGCGGGCGCGCGGCGCGTGCTGCGGGCCGCGAGCGTGTTCGGTCAGCTGTTCTGGCGCGGCGCCGTGGTGTCGCTGGTGGGGCCGCAGCGCGGCGGCGAGACGGCGCGGTGGCTCGACTACCTCGTCGAGCACGAGGTCATCGTGAAGCGCGGCCGCGGCAAGTTCCCCGGCGAGGAGGAGTACGCGTTCCGCCACGCGCTCGTGCGCGAGGCGGCCTACGGGATGCTCGTGGGCGAGGACCGCGTGCTCGGGCACCGGCTCGCGGCGGCGTGGCTCGAGGAGTCGGGCGAGCGCGACGCCGTGACGCTCGCCGAGCACTTCGATCGCGGGCAGGCCCCGGAGCGCGCGATCGCGTGGTACGCGCGCGCCGCCGAGCAGGCGCTCGAGGGCAACGACCTCGACGCCGCCATCCGACGCAGCGAGCGCGCCATCGCGCTGGGGGCCGAGGGGCCGGCGCTCGTGTCGCTGCTCCTGGTCCAGGCCGAGGCGTTCAAGTGGCGCGGCGCGAACGCCGACGCGGCGCAGGCCGCGCGCCGGGCGATGGCCGCGACGGCCCACGGGACCGACGCGTGGTTCGCGGCGGCGGGCGAGGTGGCCGCGGCCAGCGGCAAGACGGGCGACCGCGCCACGCTGCTCGAGATCGCCGATGCGCTGCTCGCGCTGCCGGCGAGCGCCGGCGGGTCCACGCGCGTCGTGGCCACGGCGCGCGCGGCGACGCAGCTGGCCCTCGTGGGGCAGGCGGAGGCGGTCGAAAAGCTGCTCGCGAGGCTCGGCACCGGCGGGAGCGCAGCGAGCGATCCGGCCGTCGCCGGGTGGGTGCTCGAGGCGCGGGCGGTGTCCGCGGGGTCCGCCGGCGATCCGGGGGCGCGCGTGCGCCTCGCCGACGCCGCCGCCGAGAGCTTCGAGGGGGCGGGCGATCTGCGCAATGCCTGCCTGCAGCGCGTGAGCGTCGGCTATGCGTACAACGAGATCGGCGCGTACGCGGAGGCCGAGCGCGCGCTGCGCGCGGCCATCGGGGTGGCGGAGCGGATGGGGCTCGACAACGCGACGGCCACGGCGCGCGCGCAGCTCGGGCGGGCGCTGGCTCGTCTGGGCAAGCTCGACGAGGCGGCCGAGCTGCTGCCCCGGGCGATCGAGTCGCTGCGCGCGCAGAAGAACGTGCGCCTGGTGGCGGTCGCGACGCGCTACCTCGCGCACCTGCTGGCCGCGCGCGGCGACCTCGACGCCGCCGAGCGGGAGGCTAGGGCGGCCGCCGACGCGCTCGCCGGCGCGACGGCGATGGTCGGCGACGCGCTCGCGATGGTGTCGGACGTGCAGCGTCGGCGCGGCGCGCCGGCCGACGCGCTGGAGACGGCCACGCGCGCGATGGCGGCCCTCGAGGCGGCGGGCAAGACCGCGATCGGCGAGGCCGCCGTCCGCCTCGCGTACGCCGAGGCGCTCCACGACACCGGCGATGCCGACGGGGCGCGCGCGGCGATCGCGCTCGCCAGGGAGCGCGTGCTCGCGCGTGCCAGGACGCTGCACGAGGCCGAGCTCCGTCGCGGCTTCCTCGAGAACATCGCCGAGAACGCGCGCACGATCGAGCTGGCGGCCGCCTGGGCCTGAGCGGATCCGTTCCGCTCAAAACGGCGTTCTGCGCCCCTGGCCCTCGGCCAGCGCGCGCAGATCGCCGCACGCGTCGGCTCCGAGATCGCGTCGCTCGCCCGGGTCGCTGGCGACGTCGAAGCACCGCCAGCGCGAGTCGTTCTGCGTCGCGAGCAGCTTCCTCGTCCCGCGCATCGCCCCCCAGTTCTTGAAGGCGCACGCGAAGATGGAGCTGCAGTTGGTGAGCACGACCGGCCGGCCGGGCGAGCCGCCGCGCAGCAGGCTCTCGCCGGGCATCGCGCGGCGGAACGCGGCCAGCTCGGGGGCGTCCCACAGCCCGACGAGGTCGAGCAGCGTGGGCAGCACGTCCAGCTGCGTGAGCGGCGCATCCTGCAGGGCGCGCAGCGTGGCGGCCTGCTCGGGCGAGATCGTCCCGTCGGGCGCGTCGATCCAGAACGGCACGCGCACCTCCTCGTCGTACACGCCCCAGGTGTGGCCGATGGCGCCGCGCTCGCGGATCTGCTCGCCGTGGTCGCTCACGAACACGACGACGACGCGCCCGCCCCCCTTCGCCGCGCGCACGCCGCGCACCAGCCGCGCGACGATCGCGTCCTGCCGGTGGACGGCGTCGAGGTAACGGTTGTGCACCGTCGCGCCGTCGCCCGCGCCGAAGGCGCGCGACTGCGGCTGGAACGGCGCGTCGTGCTCGTCGATGAGGTACGGGAAGTGCGTGTTCGACATGTGCACGACGGCGACGAAGGGCTGCTTCAACGTAGGCAGCTCGCGCAGCGCCACGTCGACGAGCTTCGCGTCGTCGGCCCCCAGCTCGTAGCTCGGGTCGGGATCGAGGTCGGTGGCGCTCACCAGCCGGCTCAGCGGCAACCCCTCGAGCCACGTGCCGGAGTTGGCGAAGAGGAGGTTCTGGGAGGTCCAGTACGCCGTGTCGAAGCCCGCGGCGTGCGCGTACTCCCACAGCAGCGGCGCGGTGTGGAGCGCCCTTCGCGATGCCGTCGCGGGCAGTCCGCTCCAGAGCACCGCGAGCGACACGGCGGTCGTCGAGTCGAGCGCCCGCATCTGCGAGAACCCGAAGCGGCGCGGCAGCAGCGCGTCGGTGAACGGCGTCGCCGCGCAGCGCTCGGCCGGTACGCTGCACGCGTCGGCGCCGCGCACGCTCTCGGTGACCACCAGCAGCACGCTCGGGCGCGCGCGAAGCGACGGCGCGGCGCCGGCGATCGGAGGCACCGGCGCCGGCGTGCGCGGCCCGGGGTGCGCGCGCTCGACCTGATCGTCGTGACGCCAGCGCGCGTGCGCGAGCCGCCCCATCGACGCGAGGTACAGCACGTCGGGCGACGCGGCCTGCTCGCCGCCGCCGGGCACGGTCACCCAGAACGCCGCCACCGCGAGCACCGCGACACCGACGTCGAGCGCGAGGCGCGCTCGCCGCGTCGACGCGCGCGCCAGGCGGCCGAACGCCGCCGGCAGCAGCGCCGCCGCCGCGACCGGAGGCAGCAGCGCGCGCGCGAAGCTCGCGCGGTCGATCCAGAGCTGCTGGCCGACGCTCGGCATCATCGACGTGCCCACCAGCACCGCGCGCGGGTTCATGAACGCGTGGTACCGGCCGAAGAAGTAGAGCTGCGCGCCGACCGCGAACGCGGCGCCGACGACGAGCAGCGCGCGCGCCGCCCACGCCCGCCGCCCGGCCGCCGCCACGACGAGCGAGCCCCAGAGCACGGCTCCCAGCAGCAGCGTCGCCGCGTAGGCGGCGAGCGTCGTCCGCGGCCACGCCTCGATCTGCACGCGCCGCTCGGCCCAATCGAACAGCGCGATCGACAGACCGGGCGCGGTCACGACCGCGGCGGCCAGCCAGCGCCGGCCCGCCGTGCGCGCCGCCGGCGGGAGCACGCGCTCGCCGAGCGGAACGGTTGCTTCACTCGCCCGCGACACCATCGTGACGCCGAAAGAGACGACGACGGACGGCGCAGCGTCAAGCGCCGCGGCCTGCCACACGGGAAAAGTGAAGGCCCGGTGCAGGGTTTTGCCGCAGGCGGGACCGGCTTTGGAAACTTCGAGTCGCACGAGAGTCCCCCCGGCGTCGCGTGGCGGCATTTCCATGGCGAGTCCAGGGCGGAAACGGCCATACGAGGGGCGTGAAACAGCTCTTCATCGCTCTGGTCTTGTGCGTCGGCGGCTTCGGTGCCGCTTGGGGATGCAGCGCCGGCCCGAAGTCGAGCGGCTTCGGCTCGAGCGGATCGCCGTCGGGCTCGGGTTCGAGCAGCGGAGGCGGGTCGAGCGGCGACAACGGCACGGGCTCGAGCTCCGGTGGCAGCCTGAGTGCCAACGATGCGAGCGCGCCGTCCGAGGGCGACTCCGGCCACGGCTGCACGAACCTGCAGTGCCAGGTCCACTCGTGCACGGGCGGCGGCTCGACGACGATCAGCGGCCGGGTGATGGACCCGGCGGGTCGGAACCCGCTCTACAACGTCGCCATCTACATCCCGAACAGCCAGGGCGGGCAGCTCGCCCCGATCCCCATCGGCGTCAACACGGACTCGTGCTCGTGCGACGCGCTGTTCTCGGGCGAGCCCATGGCGACGACGCTGACCGACGCCAACGGCAACTTCAAGCTGACGAACGCGCCCGACGGCGCGAACATCCCGCTCGTCGTGCAGATCGGCAAGTGGCGCAAGGAGATCTTCATCAAGAACGTCACCGCTTGCCAGGACAACCCGCAGGGCGCCATCACGCTGCCGAAAACGCACGCGGAGGGCAGCATCCCGAGCATCGCCGTGTCCACCGGCGGCGCCGATTCGCTCGAGTGCCTGCTTGAGCGCGTGGGCGTGGACCCGAGCGAGTACACCGGCGACCCGAACGGCACAGGGCGCGTTCACATCTTCCAGGGCGCTGGCGGCAACAACACGCAGAACCCGGCCGGGCCTTCGAGTCCGAGCTCGCTCTGGGACAGCGACACCGATCTGAAGCGCTACGACATCGTCATGTTCTCTTGCGAGGGATCGCCGACCAGCGGCGCGACCGCGCAGTCGTCGCAGAACCTCTCCGACTACGTCAGCGCGGGCGGCAGGGTGTTCGCCGAGCACTTTCACTACGCGTTCTTCGCGAACCAGACGCCCTTCGCCAACACCGCCAACTGGACCACCGGCGGCAACGACAACTACCAAGGACAGATCAACGGCGTCGTGCAGACGACGCTCCTCAACGGTCAGGCGTTTCCCGAGGGGCAGGCGCTGCAGACCTGGCTTGGAAACGTCGGCGCGCTCACGAGCGGCCAGCTGCCGATCACGGTGGCGCGCCACGACGCCATCGTGCAGCAGGGCAACCTGTCCACGCGCTGGGTCGAGAGCAGCGGCACCAGTCCGGAGAGCACGCAGTACTTCTCGTGGGACATGCCGTTCAACGCCCCGACGAACGACGCCGGCGTGCCGCAGTACTGCGGTCGCGTTGTCTTCAGCGACTTGCACGTGTCCGGATCCAACGGCGGCATCTTCGGGGGCGGCATCGATTACACGACGAGCAACGTGACGCCGACCGGATGCGCGAATCAGGCGCTGTCGGCCGACGAGGACGCGCTCGAGTTCATCCTGTTCGACCTGTCGTCGTGCGTGACACCGATCGGCTTCCCGCCCCAGCCGCCGCCGCCCAACCCGATGGGGCCGCAGTGAGAGACCGTCACGCCCCGTGCAGGTGGCACGTGCCGCCGTCGCACGCCTCGGTGCGCCCGAACAGCCGGTAGCGGTACTTCGCGATCAGCGCGTACGCGAGGTCGGCGAGCTGGCGCACGCCCGGAACGTAGTAGAGGTACGCGAGCCAGCCGACGAAGCGGACCGTCGACAACAGGCGCGCGAACGCCTCGGCCCCGCCGTAGACCCGCCCGTCGGGCAGGACCAGGTGCATCCGGCGCATCGCCGCCTCGTGGGTGACCGACGGGTGGCGCTCCAGGACGCCGGGCTGCTGGAAGTCCTCGAGCTCGAGCCGACCGCGGCCGAAGCGCCGCTGCAACGTCTTCGCCGAGCGCGTGCAGAACCGGCAGTGGCCGTCGTACAGCACGATCATCGGCGCGGCGCTCACGAGGGCATCGTAGGTCCTCGGGGCGCGGCGGCCCAGGTGACTTGCATTCATGCGTATGAATGCATATACACGTCCCGTGGCCCACGTCGAGCTCTCGTCCGCGCGCCCGTCGCCGAGCGATCGGGGCGTCGAGCTGCCGTCGCAGCGCTGGGAGCTCTACCGCGTGCTGGCGGAGCCGGCGCGCCTGCGGCTGCTCGCGCTGACCGCCGACGAGGAGCTGAGCATCGGCGAGCTCGCCGACCTGCTCGACGAGAGCCAGCCCAACGTCTCGCGCCACGCGGCGGCGTTGCGCCAGGCGGGGCTGCTGCGCGATCGGCGCGAGGGGACGCGCACGCTCGTGCGCGTGGCGCCCGAGGCGTCGCGCGATCCGGTGGTGTCCGACGCGCTGGCGAGCGGCCGCGCGCTCTGCCAGCAGGACGGAAGCCTCGCGCGCGTGGGCGACGTGCTGCGGGCGCGCGAGGCGGCCGCCCGGGAGTTCTTCGCGCGCCCCCCGCGGACGAAGGTCGACGCGCTCCCCGCCGAGACGGGCGCGTACCTGGCGGCGATCGCGTCGCTGCTCGAACGGCGCGCGCTGGCGCTCGACGCCGGGACGGGCGACGGACGGCTGCTCGACGTGCTCGCCCCCGTGTACCAGCGCGTGCTGGCGGTCGATCGGTCCGACGCGCAGCTCGCCCGCGCGAGAGAGCGCGTCTCCTCCCGCGGGTTCGACAACGTCACGCTGATGCAGGGCGAGCTCGACGCGCGCGAGCTGCGCAAGGCCGTCGGCGCGGGGGCCGACGCGGTGTTCGCCTCGCGCGTGCTGCACCACGCGCCGCAGCCGGCCAGGGTGGTCGCGCAGCTCGCGTCGCTCTGCGCGCCCGGCGGGGTGCTGGTCGCCATCGACTACGCGCGCCACGACGACGAGTCGATGCGGGAGCAGGCGGACGCGTGGCTCGGCTTCGAGCCGGCGGAGCTGCGCCGCTTCGCGCGCGCGGCGGGGCTCGAGGACGCCCACGTCGCCGGCATCCCGCAGGCCTTCTGCGGCGACGGCCCCGACAAGCACCTGCCCTGGCAGGTGATGACCGCGCGAAAACCCACCGGCCGCGACGCTGCAGTTTGCAGAGGCGCGGCTTCCAACCACAACCAGAGTGCCGCGCCCGCGAGGGAGCGGTGGAACAGAGGCAAGAAGGGTCATGGCTGAGAACTACAAGGTGAAGGACATCGGCCTCGCGGACTGGGGTCGCAAGGAGATCACGATCGCCGAGAGCGAGATGCCGGGGCTGATGGCCCTGCGCAAGGAGTACGGCGCCAGCAAGCCGCTCAAGGGCGCGCGCGTCGCCGGCTGCCTGCACATGACCATCCAGACCGCCGTGCTCATCGAGACGTTGCGCGAGCTCGGCGCCGAGGTCACCTGGACGAGCTGCAACATCTTCTCGACGCAGGACCACGCCGCCGCGGCGATCGCCAAGACCGGCGTCCCCGTCTTCGCCTGGAAGGGCGAGACCGAGCCCGAGTACTACGACTGCATCGAGATGCAGCTCAAGGCCTTCGCCGGCGGCAAGGGCCCGAACATGATCCTCGACGACGGCGGCGACCTCACGCAGGTCGTGCACGACAAGCACCCGGACATGTTCAAGGGCCAGGACCCGATCCGCGGCCTGTCCGAGGAGACGACGACGGGCGTCCACCGCCTCTACGACATGGCCAAGAAGGGGACGCTCATGGTCCCGGCCATGAACGTCAACGACAGCGTCACCAAATCGAAGTTCGACAACCTGTACGGCTGCCGCGAGTCGCTCGGCGACGGCCTGAAGCGCGCGACGGGCGTGATGTTCGCCGGCAAGGTGGCCGTCGTGGCCGGCTACGGCGACGTGGGCAAGGGCTGCGCGCAGTCGCTGCGCGGGCTCGGCGCGCGCGTGGTCGTGACCGAGATCGACCCCATCTGCGCGCTGCAGGCCGCGATGGAGGGCTACCAGGTCTCGACGATGGAGGAGATGGCGCCCGTCGGCGACATCTTCGTCACCGCCACCGGCTGCGCGAACGTCGTCCGGGGAGACCACATGCGCGCGATGAAGGATCAGGCGATCCTCTGCAACATCGGCCACTTCGATTGCGAGATCGACGTCGCGTGGCTCGAGAAGAACCCCGAGATCAAGGAAGTGAACATCAAGCCGCAGGTCGACCAGTTCGTCTTCCCCGACGGCAAGCGCCTGACGCTGCTCGCGCGCGGGCGCCTGGTGAACCTCGGCTGCGCCAACGGGCACCCGTCGTTCGTCATGTCGTCGAGCTTCTCGAACCAGACAATCGCGCAGATCGAGCTCTGGCAGAACCACGCCAAGTACGAGCGCAAGGTGTACACGCTGCCGAAGAAGCTCGACGAGAAGGTCGCGGCGCTGCACCTGCCCAAGCTCGGCGTGAAGCTGACGAAGCTCACCAAGGAGCAGGCCGAGTACCTCGGCCTCGCCGTCGATGGTCCGTTCAAGCCGGAGCACTACCGGTACTGAGGCGCCACGACCACGGTCGACGCCCCCGCGCGCGCGGGCGCGCGACGCCGCCCGCGTCTTCGTCCTGTCACCGGCGAACGTGGGCGGCGTGCGGGGGGCGCTGCTCCTGCGCGAGGGGGCGAGCTTCGAGCTCGCGCGGCGGCTGCGCAGCGAGGGCGGCGCGCCCATCGGCGAGGTGTTCGAGTTCGTCAGCGGCCTCTATTTCCGCGGCAAGCTCGCGTACGCGCGCCGGTTCGCGCCGCGTGCGTCGGTCGTCGTCACCCCCAACCAGGGGCTCTGGTCGATCGACGCGCGCGTCGACGTGGTCACGTTGCGCTCGTTCGCCGAGGTCGACATTCACCACACCGAGCGGCGCTTCGTCGAGCCGCTCGAGCGCGACGCGCGCCGGATCGCGCGCGCGCTGCCCGGGGCGCAGGTCGTGCTGCTCGGGAGCATCGCGACGGCCAAGTACGTCGAGGTGCTGGCGCGCGTCTTCGGCGAGGGCCTGCTGTTCCCCGTCGACTTCGTCGGGCGCGGCGACATGAGCCGGGGCGGCCTGCTGCTGCGCGCCGCGCGGGCCGGGCGGGAGCTGCCGTACGCGCCCGTCCTGGGCGCGCGCAGACACGGCCCGCGGCCGCCGAAGCTGACCTGACGGTCGCGGCGCGGGCCTCCTCGAAGGCCCGCCGGGCCGATGAAGGGCCCCCGGCCGCCACATCGGGGCTTGTACTGTTGCAGTCCGGTTGTTCCGGCACGGAAACGTTGCACGCGCGCCATTGCACCGAGGCGCGGTGGCGGCAGCCTACGAGCCCGTGAGCCGGACCGGAGCCTTCTTCGCCCTCGCCCTCATCGTCACCGGCGCGGCCGCGTGCGCCACCGGCGGTGTCGACCCGCTCTACAGCGATGGGGTGCCGGGCATCGTCCAACCCGAGGGGGACGCAGGCACGGGCGACGACGCGGGCGACGACGGAGGCGGGCCGACGCCGCAAGGGACGGGATCGTCGTCGAGCAGCTCGGGATCGGGCTTCGGATCGAGCTCGGGATCGGGCGGCGGCTCGAGCTCGGGGAACGCGCCGTCGGGCTCCAGCTCGGGCAGCGGGTCGAGCTCCGGGACGGCGTCCGGGTCGAGCTCGGGATCGGGGTCGGGGTCGGGGTCGGGGTCGGGGTCGAGCTCAGGATCGGGGTCGGGGTCGGGGTCGAGCTCGGGGTCGAGCAGCGGGGGAACGAGCAGCTGCGTCGGTCCGAACACGCCGGCCAACTGCACCGCGTGCACGAAATCGGGGCAGACCTGCCAGCCGAACGGCTGCTACGGCGGCTACTACTGCGACACGACGACCAACGGCTGTCACGCGCCGGGCAGCTGCTGACGGGCGCGGCGCGCCCCGTCAGGACGGCGTGTCCTGCCGCGCCGCCTCGACGAGCTCCCTGGCCCAGGCCCGGATGCGCTCCTCGCGCGGGCCCTCGAGCATGATGCGAAGCTTCGGCTCGGTGCCGCTCCAGCGCACGAGCACGCGCCCATCGTCGCCGAGCGCCTTGGCGATCTTCGCCGTCATCTGCGCCAGGCGCCGCATGTCCTCGAGCGGCCGCCGCGCGGGCAACGTCACGCTCTCGAGCACCTGCGGCACTCGCTGCATCGCCCGCTCGGCCAGCTCCGAGAGCGGCTTGCCCGTGCGGAGCATCAGCGCCATCACCTGCAGCGCCGCGAGCATCCCGTCGCCTGTCGACGCGTGGTCGAGGAACACGAGGTGCCCGGACTGCTCGCCGCCCAGGTTGAAGCCGCCCGCGCGCATCGCCTCGACGACGTAGCGGTCGCCCACCTGCGTGCGCACCAGCGTCGCCCCGTGGCGCGCGAGCGCGTGCTCGAGCCCGAGGTTGGACATCACCGTCGCGACCACCGTGCGCTTTCGCAGCGTTCCCTCGATGCACATGCGCTGCCCGCACATCGCCAGCACCTGGTCGCCGTCGACCAGCTGACCCTTCTCGTCGATGACGATGAGGCGATCGGCGTCGCCGTCGAGCGCGAGGCCGATGGAGGCGTTGCGCTTGACGACCTCGGCGCGCACGTGGTCGGGGTAGAGCGCGCCCGCCTCCTTGTTGATGTTGACGCCGTTCGGCTTCACGCCGATCGACGTCACCTGCGCGCCGAGCTCCTGCAGCACGAGCGGCGCCACGCGGTACGCCGCCCCGTGCGCCGCATCGACGACGACGCGCACGCCGTCGAGCGACAGGTCGCGCGGGAAGGTCTGCTTGAGGAACACGACGTAGCGCCCGCGTGCGTCCTCGAGCTTCTCGGCGCGCCCGATGCCGGGGCCGGTCGAGCGCTTGCCGAGCAGCTGATCGTTTTCCATCAGGTGCTCGATCTCGCTCTCCGCCTCGTCGGGGAGCTTGAACCCGTCGGCGCCGAAGATCTTGATCCCGTTGTCCTGGTACGGGTTGTGGCTCGCGCTGATGACGATCCCGGCGTCGGCGCGCATGCTGACGGTCAGGTGCGCGACGGCGGGCGTGGGCATCGGCCCGCAGAGCATGACGCGGCCGCCCGAGGCGCAGACGCCGCTGGCGATGGCCTGCTCGAGCATGTAGCCCGACAGGCGCGTGTCCTTGCCGACGAGGATGCGCGGCACGTGCGGCTTGCCCCGCCCGGCGACGAACGCCACCGCGCGTCCGAGCTGCAGCGCGAGCTCGGGGGTCATCGGGTGCTCGTTGGCGACGCCGCGGATGCCGTCCGTGCCGAACAGCCGGCGCACGGGCGCAGTCGAGGAGCCGTTGACGTGTCGGTTCTGGGCGGTGGGCTTCTTGGTAGCCATCTAGTCGCGGAGGTTGATGAACTGCAGCTCGATGCCCAGGTCGCGCTCGCGCACGAGGCGAATGGCCGCCTGCAGGTCGTCCTTGTTCTTGCCGGTGACGCGCACCTGCGCCTCCTGGATGGAGGCCTGCACCTTGAGCTTGGACTCCTTGATCGCCTGCACGATGGCTTTCGCCTTGTCGACGTCGATGCCTTCTTTGATCTTGAGGACGATGCGCGCGCCGCCCTTGCCCGTCGGCTCGGGCTTGCCGGGCTCGGTGAAGCGAAGCGACACCTTGCGCTTCACGAGCTTGTCCTGAAGCACGTTCAGGGCCGCCTTGGCGCGCTCTTCGCTGGCGGAGCGGATCGTGATGGCGTCCGGCGCCCTCTCGAGGACCGTGTCGGTGTCCTTGAAGTCGAAGCGCTGGGCGATTTCCTTCTGCGCCTGGTTGAAGGCGTTGTCGACTTCGTTGTGCTGGACCTTCGAGACGATGTCGAAGCTGGGCATGGCGGCGGGCGGCCCAATGTAGCCTCAGGTCACCGCGTGTTCAAAGCGCCACGGGCGGATCGCGCGGCAGCCCGAGCAGAAGGGCGCGCGCCTGACCGATGAGCACCATCGAGCCGCAGAGGACGGTCAGGTGGTGCGACGGGTCCGGTCCCGGCCCCGAGTGGTGCGGCGGGTCCCGCCCCGTCGCTCCGTTCGCCAGCCTCAGGGCTTCTTCGATCGATGAGGCGACCGCGCCGGTGTGCCGTGCCGTCATCGCGGACGGGTCGACCACGCCGCGCGAGGCACCGGACGGCGCGACGTACACGCGCCGCGAGGCGAGGGGAGCCAGGGTGTCGAGCATGGGTGCCCAGTCCTTGTCGGCCAGCGCGCCGAACACGAGCGTCACCCGGTTCGGCGGCACCGCGAGCGATCGCAGGTGCGCGGCGAGCGCCTCGGCGCCGTCGGGGTTGTGCGCCGCGTCGAGCAGCACGTCGCCGATGCGCTCGAGACGCCCGGGCCAGTGCACCCGGGCGATTCCCTCCTCGACCGCGTCCGGCGGGGCGCCGGTGCGCGCGCCGAGCACCGCCGCGATGCGTGCGTTGTCCCGCTGGTGCACGCCCGGCAGTCCGATGCGCGCAGGGATCGGCACGCCTTCGACGCCGCTCGTCGTCGCGCCGAGAGCGCGCGCCGTCTCGTCGATGGCCGCGCGCACCTCGGCGGGCATCGGCCCGACGACGATGTCCAGCCCCGGCTTGGCGATGCCCGCCTTCTCGCGCGCGATGTCGACCAGCGTCTCCCCGAGCCGGTCGGTGTGGTCGAGGGCGATGCGCGTGATCGCCGCGGCGCGCGGCCGCGGAAGGACGTTGGTCGCGTCGAGGCGGCCGCCCATGCCGACCTCGACCACCGCAAGGTCGACGCGCGCCTCGCGGAACGCGAGCAGCGCGGCCAGGGTCGCCGCCTCGAAGAAGGACAGGTCCGGGCCGGCGTCGAGCGCGCGCCCGAGCAGCGACGCGAGCGTGTCGTCGTCCACCGGCTCCCCGTCGATGCGGATGCGCTCGGCGAAGCGGCTGAGGTGCGGCGACGTGTAGAGGCCCGTCCGGCGCCCGGCCGCGCGCGCGATCGACTCGACCATCGCGCAGACGCTCCCCTTGCCGTTTGTGCCGGCCACGTGCACCGCCTCGAACGCGCGCTCGGGGTGGCCGGTGCGCGCGCACGCCTCGCGCATCGGCTCGAGCCCGAGGCGCATGCCGAGCGGGACGCGCTCGTAGAGGCGGCGAAGAGCTTCCGCCGGCGAGGGCAGCGAGGAGGGCACGGCGCGGAGTCTAGGGCCTTGCACGCCTCCGCGCTCGGGGGCGCACGTCCCGGCGCCAGAAATTAGTTCGGAGTCCGAACTGGTTTCGGCCTCGGAAGAGTGGACCCCCTCGCGACGACTCCATCAGCTGACGTCGCTCGCGTGCCCGTTGCCGTTCCCGTTGCCGTGCGACTCGCGCGGCGGGCCGAGCAGGTGCCCGAGCACCGTCGCGATCGTCGCCTTCATCTCGAGGCGGCCGACGATGTGATCGACCATGCCGTGCGCGAGCAGGAACTCGCTGCGCTGGAAGCCCTCGGGTAGCTTCTGGCGGATGGTCTGCTCGATGACGCGCGGGCCGGCGAAGCCGATGAGCGCGCCCGGCTCGGCGAGGTTCACGTCGCCAAGGAACGCGAAGCTCGCCGCCACGCCGCCCGTCGTCGGGTGAAGGAGGATGCTGATGAACGGCAGCCGCGCGTCCTTGAGGCGCTCGAGCGCCGCGACCGTCTTGGCCATCTGCATCAGGCTGAGGATGCCCTCCTGCATGCGGGCGCCGCCGCTCGCCTGAAGGAGCACGACCGGCAGCCGCTCGGTGGTCGCGCGCTCGAACAGGCGCGCGATCTTCTCGCCGACGACCGACCCCATCGACCCGCCCATGAAGGCGAAGAGGAACGACCCCCAAGCCATCGGGCGCCCCTCGACGCGGCCCCGGCCGATCTCGATGGCCTCCTTGGCGCGCGACGACTTCTGCGCGGCGGCGACGCGGTCGGGGTAGCCCTTGCCGTCGACGAACCCGAGCGGATCGGCCGGCTCGAGGTGGGCATCCCACTCCTCGAGCGCCCCGTCGTCGAGCAGCAGCTGACGCCAGCCGGCGGCGCTCAGCTTGTGGTGCTGGCCGCACTGCGGGCACACCTCGAAGTTCTTGGCGAAGGCCTCCGACGGCAGCGTCTCGCCGCAACCGTCGCACTTGCGGAAGACGCCCTTGCCGAGCGTCTTCTTCTCGGCGGCGTCGAGCTCGGGCGGCTTCTTCTCGGGCCAGGGCATCGCGGGGTGACGCTGACGCATAGCCGAAAGCGGGCGCGGAGGCGATAGGCCGAGGCGCGCGGCAATCGAGCGCGAGCGGGCTAGAGTGACTGGACATGCCCGACCGCCTGCTCGTCGTGGAGGAGGTCTTCGCCTTGACGCCGCGCGGCGTGCAGCTCGCGCCGCGCTTCGTGTCGAAGGACGCGGGGCGTCGCGGGTTCGAGGTGCGTCTCGTTCTGCCGAGCGGTGAGGAGCGACGCGTTCGCGCCGAGCTTCAAGTCGCGCACGTGCGCGGACCGCTGGCGCCGTTCGCCTTGCTTCGCTTGCCCGAGCTGTCGCCCGACGAAGTGCCGCCCGGAACCGAGGTGTGGTCGGCCGAGTAGGCGCGAAGAGACGTGGAGCGGGCGGGCGCGCGCCCTCACAGCTCCATCGTCTTCAGCTCCGGCGACACCTTCAGCGTGGGCTCGGTCTTCTCCTGCACGTCGCGCGCGCTCACTCCCGGCGCCACCTCGCGCAAGACGAGGCCGTCGGTCGTCACGTCGAGCGTCGCCAGATCCGTGATGATGCGGTGCACGACGCGCCTCCCCGTGAGCGGCAGGGCGCACTCGCGCAGGATCTTCGGGCTGCCGTCCTTGGCGGCGTGCTCCATGATGACGACCACGCGCTTGGCGCTCGCGACGAGGTCCATCGCCCCGCCCATGCCCTTGACCATCTTGCCGGGGATCATCCAGTTGGCCAGATCCCCGTGCTCGCTCACCTGCATGGCGCCGAGGATGGCGAGGTCGATGTGGCCGCCGCGGATCATCGCGAAACTCTCGGCGCTCGAGAAGATGGCGCTGCCCGGCAGCATCGTCACCGTCTCCTTGCCGGCGTTGATGAGGTCCGCGTCGAGCTCCGCCTCACTCGGGTAGGGGCCGATGCCGAGCAGGCCGTTCTCGCTCTGGAGCACGACCTCGACGCCCTCGGGGATGTAGTTGCTGCACAGGGTCGGCATGCCGATGCCGAGGTTGACGTAGTAGCCGTCGCGCAGCTCCTGCGCGGCACGCATGGCGACCTGATCGCGAGTGAGTGCCATGGCGGACTATCCCTTCCTCGTGGTGCGGCGCTCGATGCGCTTCTCGTACTTGTCGCCCTGGAAGATGCGGTGCACGTAGATGCCGGGCGTGTGGATGTGGTCCGGATCGAGCTGGCCCACGTCGACCAGCTCCTCGACCTCGGCGATGGTCACCCTGGCGGCCGTGGCCATCATCGGGTTGAAGTTCATCGCCGTGTGGCGGAAGACGAGGTTGCCGAAGCGGTCGCCCTTCCACGCCTTCACCAGCGCGAAGTCGCCGGTGATGGCGCGCTCGAGGACGTAGTTGCGCCCCTCGAGCTCGCGCGTCTCCTTCTTGGGCGAGTACTTGGCGACGCTCCCGTCCGCGGCGTACTTGAACGGCAGGCCGCCGTCGCTGATGGCCGTTCCGGCCCCCGTCGGCGTGTAGAAGGCCGGGATGCCCGCGCCGCCGGCGCGGATGCGCTCGGCCAGCGTGCCCTGGGGCGTCAGCTCCACCTCGAGCTCGCCCGACAGGTACTGGCGCTCGAACTCTTTGTTCTCGCCGACGTAGCTCGAGATCATCTTCACGATCTGCTTGTTGCGAAGCAGGATGCCGAGGCCGAAGTCGTCGACGCCGCAGTTGTTCGAGACGACGGTCAACCCCTTGGTCCCGCGCTCGCGCAGCGCGCGGATGCAGCTCTCGGGGATGCCGCAGAGGCCGAAGCCGCCGACGAGCAGCGTCGCACCCTCGGGGATGTCGCGCACCGCCTCCGCCGCGGAAGGAACCACCTTGTGCACTCGCTCGCTCCTTTCGTCGCTCGCTCCGCCCCCCACCCTAGTGAAGAGATGGGTCTCGTTCAACACGGGCGGCAGAGCCGCCCGGCCCGTCACGCCGCGATGGAAATCGTCGTCGACTCGCGGCATGGTGGCGCCCGCTCCCATGCGAACCGCACTCGTCCTGCCCCTCGCGCTTCTCGTCCTTTCGGCCTGCGTCACGAAGAAGGAGGCGGCCGGCACCGACGCCGGTCCGGCCGCGTCCTCCGCTCCAAGCGCCTCGTCCGCCCGCACCTCGGCGATGGAGCCGACCGTCATCGCCGCGCCGCCCGATGTCGCCGACCCGCCGCCCGACGCGCAAAAGGCGAGCGACGGGCTCGCGTGGAAGGTGCTGACCGCCGGCACGGGCAAGGACCACCCCGGCCCCTTCGATCGCGTGGTCGTCCACTACACGGGCTGGACGAAGGACGGCCGCATGTTCGACAGCTCGGTCGCGCGCCACCAGGCGGCGACCTTCCCGGTCAACGGCGTCATCTCCGGGTGGACCGAGGCGCTGCAGAAGATGGTCGTCGGCGACAAGTGGCGCGTGTGGATCCCGGCCAAGCTCGCCTACGGCGACATGCCGCGCATGGGGATGCCTGCGGGCCAGCTGACGTTCGAGATCGAGCTGGTCGACTTCAAGAAGTCGCCGCCGCCGCCGCCGGTGCCGCCCGACGTCAAGGCCCCGCCGCCCAACGCCAAGAAGACCGCCGACGGGCTGGCCTACCGCCTGCTCAAGGCGGGCACCGGCAAGGTGTCGCCCACGCCGAACGACGTCGTCACGGTGAACTACACGGGCTGGACGACCGAAGGGAAGATGTTCGACAGCTCCGTCGTGCGCGGCGAGCCGGCGCACTTCCCGGTCACGGCGGTCATCAAGGGCTGGACCGAGGGGCTGCAGCTCATGAAGGTCGGCGACCAGATGCGCTTCTGGATCCCGGCCAGCCTGGCCTACGGCGACAAGCCAACGCGCCCGGGCGCGCCGGCGGGCATGCTCGTGTTCGACGTCGAGCTGCTCGCGATCCACCCCCGCATGCCGGTCATCCGCTAGCCGCCGCGCTCGCCGAGTGCGCGGCGGCGCCTATCCGTCGACATCGTCGATCGGCGCCGCCATCGACGCCGGCGGCGCGTCCTGCGGCGCGCCGGCGGGCGAGGCGTGCGAAGAAGAAGGAGCGCGCGGCAGCGCAGGCAGCGGAGGGGGCGTGTGCGTCGGCGCGGGCGTGACCAAGCCGGCGGCGCGCGACGCGGCGCCGCGCCGGCCGTGCGCGACGACGGGCCCGAGGCGGCGCGGCCTCACCGTCGGGTTCTCGACGCAGGCGCTCATGTGCGCGGGGCAACCGATGCGCACGTGGAAGTGATCGTCGTGCGGCAGCGCGCCGTGCGGCTGCTGCAGGACCTCGGCCGCACGCAACCGCACGCTCGCCGGGGCGTGCACGCGCTCGGCGTACGCGAGCAGCCGCGCGCGCAGCGGCGCCGCGACGAACAGGTGCGTCACGTGCGCCTCGGGATCGCTCACCATCGCGGCGACCAGCGCCCAGTTCCTCGCGTCGTCGAAGTACGCCCCCGGCCAGCTCGGCGCCGTGCCGTCGCTGCGGAACGGCACGAAGTGCGGCGCGAGCAGCTGCCGCCCCGTCGCGCTGCGCACGAAGAAGGCGATGTCCGCGTCGCGCCCGCTCTCGTGCGAGCGGTGCCGGTCGATGTCGCCGCCGCCGGGCCGCGACAGGTCGCCGACGGAGGTCACCGCGCCGGGAAATTGCCGGCGCACCGCGCGCGCGGCGCGATCGATCATCGCCACGAGCGGCTCGAGCCCCCAGCGCGCGCCGCTCGCCGAGTCCGCCGGCTCGATGCGCAGATACGGCGCCGCCTCGAGGTGCGCGCCGCCGACGAGGTGCCCCTCGGTGGGCGAGCCGATGCTCCGCCCGAAGCGCAGCGTCGCCGGGCCCAGGCCGCCGGTCCCGCGCAGGCCGGCGCGCGACGAGGACATCATGCGGTCCGCCGTGCGGTGCCCCGTCCCCGGGCCCGTCAGGGCGGCGGTGGACACGGTGAGCGTCGCGACGAGCGCGGCCAGGGCGAGCGGCATCGACTGCACGGTACCAGCAGCCAAAGCACGCTGGCGGCGTGAGGGCCAAGTTCGCGGCGGGGAGGACGAATGCAGCATCCCTCCATATCGTCCTTTCAGGCCCTTGCTGTGCCCCCCAGGGCCTCCCATGCGGTATCCTCCGTCCCGCCCGTGCCGACCGACAGCCTCTTTCCGTCCTCCCGCTTCTCGGTGAGCGAGCGCCGCGCGGTGCTGGTCGGCCGCGCCGCCGAAATGCGCGAGCTCGACCGCGCCTACGGCCTCGCGCGCGACAAGAAGCAGGCCCGCACGGTGACCGTCCTCGGGGCGACCGGCGTCGGCAAGACGCGCCTCGTGCGCGATTTCCTCGTGCGCACGCGCGAGAGCGGCCACGCGGCGCGCGTCTTTCGCGGCACCGCGCGCGACGGGGGGCCGGCCTACGAGGTGTTCGCCCGCGTCTTGCGCGCCCGCTTCGGGATCGTCGAGGGCATGGACCCGGACGCCGCCAAGTCGCAGGTGCGGGCGCAGGTCGCCGCCGTGCACGAGGACCGCAAGGTCGGCGACGTCGCCTACTTCCTCGGCCAGCTGCTCGATCTCGAGTTCCAGGACTCGCCGCTCATCCGCGCCATCGAGGGCGACGCCCAGCAGCTCCGCTCGATGCGCCGCGCGGTCATCAAGAGCTTCCTCGAGACCGACGCGGCCAAGGGGGCCGAGCCGCTGGTGCTCGTCTTCGACGACCTGCAGTGGGCGCACGACGACTCGCTCGAGCTCCTGGCGTACCTGGTCGAGAGCCTCCGCGGTCCCATCGTGTGCCTGTGCATGGCCCGACCCGAGATGCTCGCGCGCCGCGACGGCTGGCGGCGCCACGGCGGCGAGCGGCACGTGACGATCGAGCTGCCCCCGCTCGGCGACGTCGAGGCGGCGGCCGTCATGCAGGACCTGCTGTCGCCCTGCGGCGACGCGCCCGAGGTCGAGCAGCTGATCGACGAGGCGGTGGACCTCGCCGGCGGCAACCCGGCGCTGCTCGAGCAGATCGTGCGCATCTACCACGACACCGGCGTGCTCGAGGTGACCGACGACTTCGAGGACGAGCGCTGGAACATCCACGCCGACGCGCTCGAGCGCGTGAAGCTGCCCCTCAGCGTGCAGGACGCCGTGCAGGCGCGCATCGCGGCGCTCGCCCCCGAGGAGCGCGACCTGCTCGAGCGCGCCGCAATCATGGGGGGCGTCTTCTGGCTGGGCGGCCTCGTCGCCATCCACCGCCAGAGCGAGTCGCCGCCCGAGGTGTGGGAGGGGGGCGAGGCCGAGGACGTGGTCGTCGTCCGGCAGCTGCTCTCGGAGCTCGTCGAGCGCGACTACGTGCTGCGCCTGCCCGACAGCACCTTCGCCGGCGACGAGGAGTACGTCTTCAAGCACAACCTCGAGCGCGAGGCGCTCGTGCGCCTGACGCCCCCGGCCGCCGCGCGCCGCTACCACTGCGCGATCGCCGAGTGGCTCTCCTTCCGCCAGAACGTCGACGGCGCCAGCGAGGAGTACCTCGAGATGCTCTCGCGCCACCGTGAGAAGGCGGGCGCCGTGGCGCTGGCGGCGGCGTCGTACGTGCAGGCGGGCGACGCGGCGCGGACGCGCTACGCCAACAGCAAGGCCGCGGAGCTGTATGCGCGGGGGCTGGGGCTGCTCGAGCAGTGCGACCACGCCGACGAGGACCTGCGCCTTCAGGCGCTGCACCACAGCGGCGACGTGCTGCAGTCGCTCGGGCGCAACGACGAGGCGTACCGCTCGTTCGTCGAGATGCTCACGCGCGCGTGGCGGCTCGATCTGCGCAGCAAGGGGGGCGCGGCGCACTCGCGCATCGGGCGCTTGTACCGCGAGACCGGCCGGCTCGAGGAGGCGAGCCGGCACCTGACCGCGGCGCTGGCTCTCTTCGGCCAGGCGCAGGACGAACGCGGGATCGCCAGCACGCTCGACGACATCGGCAAGCTCCACTGGCTCAAGGGCGACTACGCGCTCGCGCTCGAGTACACGCTGCGCAGCCTGGCGATGCGCCGCAAGATCGGCGACCGCCGGAGCATCGCGCTGTCCCTCAACAACCTGGGCCTGGTCCAACAGGACTCGGGCAACTACAAGGGCGCGCTCGAGGCGTTCGAGCAGGCGCTGCGCATCCGGCGCGACATCGGGGACCTGGTCGGCGTGAGCATCACGCTCAACAACCTGGGCACGGTCGCCCAGGACATGCGCGACGACAAGAAGGCGCTCGGCCTGTTCCAGGAGGCCTACGAGGTCGCCAAGGAGACGGGCGACCGCAACCGCATCGCCCTCATCCTCACGAACCTCGGCGAGACGCACAACCGGCTGGGTGATGCGGTGAAGGCGATCGCGCTCCTCAAGCAGGCCGAGGATCTGGCCGACGAGCTCGGCGACAAGCTGGGGCTCGCGGAGGCGGTCCGCGGTCTGGGCAAGGCGTACCTGGCCCGGCGCGAATACACCAAGGCGCGCGAGTGCACGCAGCGCGCGGTGGAGCTCTTCTCCGAGACCGACAGCAAGGTGCAGCTCGGCATCGCGCTGCGCTCGCTCGGCGAGGTGATCACGGCCGCGAGCGCGGGCGGCAACGAGCAGCGCGAGGCCACCGAGCACCTGCGGCGCTCGATCGCGATCTTCGAGGAAGTCGGCAACGAGGTGGAGCTCGCTCGCAGCTGCCGCGCGTACGCCGAGCTTCTGCGCCAGACGCCCGAGCACGCGACGAACCCGGCGGTGGCGGCGGAGGCGAAGCTGCTCGCCAAGCGTGCCGAGGAGATCTTCGCCAAGATGCGCGCGAGCGCGGGCGGCCTCGGCGGCGAGGCGCTCTTCGCGCGATGAGGTGAGTCGGTTCCGCGCCTGCTAGACTTTTTCAAGCAGGAGGCGACCGATGGACCGCAGCCTCACGTGGGATCGCGCGACCGTGCGCCCCCGGGTTTCGCTCGCCGGAGCGTTCGCGCTGCTCGGCGCGGCGGCGCTCTGGGTGGGGTGCGGATCGAGCGGCAACAAGGCGGGCTTCGCCGCGGCCGACGCCGCCGCTGGGGGAGACGACGCGAGCGTCGACGCCGCGCCGACGAGTGACGACGGAGGTCGGGGCCTGCAGGCCGACGCGGAAGCGGCGGCGCCGTGCTTCGCCTGCTCGGCCGACCTGCACCAGGTGCTCGATTGCAGCACGCCGCCGCACGTGCTCCAGACCTGCCCCGCCGATCAGGGCTGCGGCCCGAACGGCCAGTGCGTCGACCCGTGCCAGGCCGCGGCCGCGAACGAGAGCTCGATCGGCTGCGACTACTACACCATCCCCGCCGACGGCTGGAGCGACATCCCCGGCATCAACAACGCGGCCGGCGCTCCGAGCTCGGGCAGCTGCTTCGCCGCCTTCGTCAACAACACGTGGGGCATCCCGCTGAAGGTGACGCTCGACTGGAACGGCAAGACGATCGACGCGACGCCCTACTCGTACGTGCCGGCGGGAACCGGCTCGAGCCTGACGTACGTGCCCGTGCCGGCGAGCGGCATCCCGGCGCACCAGATGGCGATCGTGTTCCTCAACCAGTACGGCGCGGCGAACACGTACAAAGCGCTCTGTCCGTCCAGCGTGCACGCCGCCATCGAGGACCAGGACATCGGCCTGCACGGCACCGGGTTCGGCCATGCGCTGCACCTGAGCACGTCGGCGCCCGCCGTCGTGTACGACATCTTCCCGTTCGGCGGCGCGTCCTCGTACATCTCGAGCGCCACGCTGCTCCTGCCCACGCCCGTGTGGGACACCAACTACGTCGCGGTGTCGGCGTGGCCCGGCTTCGGCAGCAACCCGATGGACGTCGAGATCGTCGGCATGACCGACGGGACGAAGGTGACGCTCCTGCCGACGGCGGCGATCGCGCAGGGCGGCGCCGTGCCCGCGGCGCCCGCCGGCCAGCCGGTGACCTACACCCTCGACAAGGGGCAGCTGCTGCAGTTCGCGCAGCTCGCGGACCTGAGCGGCAGCCCGATCCAGGCGACCAACCCGGTGGGCGTGTGGGGCGGGCACTACTGCATGACCATCCCGAACCAGAGCACGCCGGCGTGCGACGCCGCCCACCAGGAGATCCCGCCGGTCAAGGCGCTCGGCAGCGAGTACGTGGCGGTGCGCTACCGGTCGCGCACCGTCGGCGAGGAGACGGTGCCCTGGCGCATCATGGGCATGGTCAAGGGCACGACGCTCTCGTACGACCCGCCCGTCAGCGGCGCGCCGGCGACGCTCGACGTCGGGCAGCTCGCCGAGTTCTCGACCAACCAGCCGTTCGTCGTTCGCTCGCAGGACGACAAGCACCCGTTCTACCTGGCCGCACACATGACCGGCGGCGGCGTCGCGGGCGCCAACGGCGTCGGCGATCCGGAGACGGTAAACGTGGTCACGCCGGCGCAGTACCTGCCGTCGTACCTGTTCTTCACCGATCCGACGTACGCGGAGACCAACCTCGTCATCGTCCGCGGCCCCGCGCAAGACGGCTCCTACAAGGACGTGAAGCTCGACTGCCTCGGGTCGACGGCCGTGTCGGGCTTCACCGCCGTCGGCGGCTCCAAGTACCAGTACGCGCGCGTCGACCTGCAGCGCGGCCACAAGCCCGTGGGCCAGTGCGACAACGGCCTGCACACGATCTGGAGCGACGCCCCGTTCGGCATCACCGTCTGGGGCTTCGACCAGTACGTGAGCTACGCGTATCCGGCCGGCGCCAGCGTGCGGCCGATCAACGACGTCGTCGTACCTCCGCAGCCGCAGTAGCTGCGCGTCCGCACGCCCCGCAGGGGAGGGGACGCCCACGTGACCGTCCGCACGCCCCGCGGGGGAGCGGACGCTCATATCACGATCGGGATGGACCGGCGGGGTGACGAGCGGGCCGCGGCTGCGCTAAGAGTTCTTCATGGCCGTCTTTCGTGTCCACCGCGCGACGCAGCAGGACATCGACGTGCTGCGCCGGCTCTGCGGCGAAGCCGCCGGGGACCGCGCCTCGCTCGCCGCCGCGCGGCGTGATCGCGTCGACCCGGGGGAGTGGGTGGCCGCGCGCGCGCCGGTCGTCGTCATCAGCGACGGCCCGCAGCCGGTGGGGTTCGCCGCCGCCGCCCCGCAGAACATCCCCGCGGCGGCCGTCCGCTGCGCCGAGGTGCTCGTCTACGTCACGCCGTCGCAGCGGCGCCGCGGCGCCAGCCGCGCCGGGATGTCCGAGCTCATTTCGGCCGCGCGCACGATGGGGCTGTGGAAGATGGTCGGCTACGCGCTCCCGGGCGACGCCGCCGGGCGCGCGCTGCTCGGCAAGTTCGACTTCCGCGACGTGGGCGTGCTGGTCAAGCACGTGCAGATCGAGGGCGCGTGGCAGGACGTGCTCATGTACGAGCGGCTCGTGATGGCCGCACGCAAGTCGTTCCCGTCGTTCAGCGACGCGTAGGGGACGCTACACGCGCACGCGCCCCGCGAACGGCTCAGCCGCCGGCGGCGGCCGCCGTCACCCGCAGCAGCTGCGGGAGCTTCGACAGCTCGAACGGCTTCTCGACGACGGGCGCGCGCACGCGGTCGACGAACGTCCGCGCGCGCTCGGTGAACGCGCCGCCGGTGACGAACACGAAGCGCCTCGCCAGCGGCGGTCGCTGCGCGATGATGCGCTCGTAGACGTCCATGCCGCTGACGTCGGGCATCATCAGATCGCACAGCACGACGTCGAACGAATGCGGGCCGGCGAGCGCCTGCAGCGCCTCGCGGCCGCTGGTCGCCGTCTGCACCTCGAACTCGTCCGACAGCGCGATGGCCAGCGTGCGGCCGATCGCGATCTCGTCGTCTACGACCAGCAGCCGCAGCCTGTCGGCCCGTGCCTCGGGCCCGGCGTGCGCCGCGGCGGGAGCCGGCGCCAGCTCCGGGCTCGTGGTCGACGGCAGCACGACGCGGAAGGTCGCGCCGTCCCCCGGCTTGCTCTCGGCGGTGATCTGCCCTCCCAACGACGTCACGATCCCCTGGCATATCCATAGCCCGAGACCGGTCCCGACGCCCACCGGTTTCGTCGTGAAGAACGGATCGAAGATGCGGTCGACGATGTCGGTGCCGATGCCCGGTCCGGTGTCGGTCACCTCGACGACCAGGTTGCCGGTGCGGTCGGTGGCGGTGGTCACCCGGATGGTGTTGTCGGCGGCGCCGCCCACGGGCAGGGCCTGCGCGGCGTTGACGAGGATGTTGAGGAAGACCTGCCCGAGCCGCGCCTCGTTGGCGACGATGGGCGGCACCTCGCCGTACTCCTTGAGCAGGCGGGCGCGGTGCCGGATCTCGTTCCACGCCAGGTTGATGCTCGCGTCGAGCACACGCCGCACGTCGAGCGGCGCGCGCGCCTCGTCGGAGGCGCCGCGCGTGAAGGTCCGCAGGTCGCGCACGATGTCGCGCATGCGCGCGCAGCCCTCGCGGGCCACGTCGAGCATCGCCAGGGCGTGCGCCACCTCGTCGCCGACGGCCGCGGCCTCGCCGCCGAGCCCCCGCAGCCGATCGACCAGCCCCGGGAGCCGCCGCTCGGCCATCACGTCGAGGTTGGTCATCACGTACGCGAGCGGGTTGTTGACCTCGTGCGCGACGCCCGCGGCGAGCGCTCCGACCGACGCCATGCGGTCGGCCAGCAGCAGCCGCGCCTGCATTTGCTTGCGCTCGGTGAGGTCGTGCGCGAAGAGGATGACGTGCGGGCGCCCGTCGTACTCGATGATCATCGAGACGATCTCCAGGTGCACGATGCTCCCGTCGCGCCGCACGAACCGGTACTCCTGCGGCGGCAGCGAGCCGCGCGCAGCGGCGAGGCGCGCCCGCCGCTGCGCGAGCAGGGCGTGGTCGTCGGGGTGGATGCGCGTCTCGATGGGCGCGCCGATCATCTCGGCCGGGCTGCCGTAGCCCAGCAGCGAGGCCCACGTCGGGTTGACGTACACGAAGCGCCCGTCGTCGGGCGGGTAGACGGCGATGGCGTCGGGCGCGTTCTCGATGAGCGTGCGGAAGCGGGCCTCGCTCGCCTTGAGCGCGCCCTCGGCCTGGTGGCGCTCCGTGATGTCGTCGACCATCGACGCGATGCCCATCACGCGTCCGTCATCGTCGACGAGCACGGCGTTGTACCAGTCGCAGAGGATGGTCCGGCCGTCCTTCGCGACGTTCTCGTTGATGCTGCGCTCGCCGCCGCTGCGGGCGAGCAGCGCGCGGAAGACGTCCGTGGCGGTGGGGCGGGTAGCCGGCGCGACGAGTAGCTCGAGGCCGTTTCGACCGACCGCCTCCCGCTCGGTCCAGCCGAAGATCCGCTCGGCCGACGGGTTCCACTCCACGATGACACCGCTCGGATCGAACCCGACGACGCCGAGCGGGCTGCGCCGCACGTGCAGCATCAGACGCTGCTCGCTGGCGCGCAGAGCGTTCTCGGCGCGGGATCGCTCGCCGCGGTCGAAAGACATGGCCCCCCCTCCTCGTCCCATCATCGCTCGGGCTGGAGGGAAGGTGCTACTAGGACGGACGCCATGCCCAAGTCCCCGCTAGCCGAGCTCGATGACCTTTTCAACGAGCTGGACACGCTCCTGAAGAACCCCGACGTCGGAGCGGAGCTGGCGGCCAAGGGGGTCAACACCAGCCTTGCGATGACGCTCGCGCTCGGGCTGCGGGCGTACGTGAACGGCGACAAGGAGAACGCGCTGCTCGAGCTGGGGACGGCGACCGACGAGATCGCGGCCCGCATGGCCCGGAAGCGCGGAGGGGACCCGTCGTGACGGTGCCCCACCCGGAGCCGATCAGCGGGGCCTCGTTCTCGGCGGTCGAGCTCTCGCCGGGCGACCGCGAGGTCGTGCTGCTCGACCAGCGCGCGCTGCCACGCGCCGAGCGCTACGAGCGGCTGCGCACGGTCGAGGAGGTGGCGCGGGCCATCGAGCAGCTCGTCGTGCGCGGCGCGCCCGCCATCGGCATCGCCGCCGCCTACGCGATGGTGCTCGCCGCCTCCGAGGGGCGCGACCCGGAAGAGGCGGCGGCGAGGCTGCGGCGCACGCGGCCCACGGCGGTCAACCTCGCGTGGGCGGTCGAGCGGATGCGACGGGTGGGGCGGGACCTGGCGGCGCTCGCGGCCGAGGCGCGCGCCATTCACCGCGAGGACGTCGCCGCGTGCCGCGCCATCGGCCGCTTCGGCGCGGCGCGCGTGCCCGACGGGGCGATGGTGCTCACGCACTGCAACGCGGGCGCGCTCGCGACGGGCGGCTACGGCACGGCGCTCGGCGTCGTGCGCGCGGCACGCGAGGCCGGAAAGCGCGTGCACGTCGTGGCGTGCGAGACGCGCCCGGTGCTGCAGGGGGCGCGGCTGACCGCCTGGGAGCTCGCGCGCGACGGCTTCGAGGTGACGGTCGTCACCGACTCGATGGTCGCGCAGCTGATGCGCCGGCGCGGGGTCGACCTCGTCGTCGTCGGCGCCGATCGCATCGCCCGCTCGGGCGACGTCGCCAACAAGATCGGCACCTACGGCGTGGCGTGCCTGGCTCACGCGCACGACGTGCCGTTCTACGTGGCCGCGCCCTGGAGCACGGTCGACCTGTCCTGCCCCGACGGCGACGCCATCCCCATCGAACGGCGGAGCGAGCGCGAGGTGCTGTGCTTCGCCGACGCTCGGGTCGCGCCCGAGGGGGTGCGCGCCGACAACCCGGCCTTCGACGTGACCCCGGCGCGCCTCGTGCGCGCCCTGTTCACCGAGCGGGGCGAGGTCGCGCCCACGGCCCTGTGCTAGAAACTGGTGGCGCCATGTCCGCCGTGCCGTCCCGCTTCGCGCCCAAGCCCCCGTGGCTCAAGGTCCGCGCCCCCGGCGGCGAGCGCTACAACGACCTGAAGCAGACGTTCCGCAGCCTCGACCTGCACACCGTCTGCGAGGAGGCGCGCTGCCCCAACGTCGGCGAGTGCTGGAGCGAGGGGACGGCGACGGTCATGCTCCTCGGCGACACGTGCACGCGCGGCTGTCGCTTCTGCGCCGTCACCACGGGCCACCCGCGAGGCGCCGTCGACGTGCGCGAGCCCGAGCACGTGGCCCGCGCCCTGTCGCGGCTGCCCTTGCAGTACGTCGTCATGACGATGGTCGACCGCGACGACCTGCTCGACGGCGGCGCCGACCACGTCGCCAAGACGGTGCGGCGCCTCAAGGAGCTTCGCCCCGACATGCTGGTCGAGACGCTGGTCGGCGATTTCGGCGGCCACCTCGACCCGGTCGACACGACGGTCGACGCCCGCCCCGACGTGTGGGCGCACAACATCGAGGTCGTGCGTCGCCTCCAGCGGACCATCCGCGACGTGCGCTGCAGCTACGAGCAGTCGCTCCGGGTGCTGCGGCGCGCCAAGGAGCGCGCGCCGGACGTCATCACCAAGAGCTCGATCATGGTCGGCATCGGCGAGACCGACGACGAGGTGGTCGAGACGATGCGCGACCTGCGCGGCGCCGGCGTCGACATCGTCACCGTCGGCCAGTACCTGCGGCCGACGCCCAAGCACGCCGCCGTCGACCGCTACGTCGAGCCGGAGCGCTTCGCGGCCTTCGCGCGCGAGGGCGAGACCCTGGGCTTCGCCTACGTCGCCTCGGGCCCGCTCGTGCGGAGCTCGTACAAGGCGGCCGAGGTGTTCGTCCGCAGCGTGCTTCGCCCCGGCGACCCGGAGGCTGCGGACGCGCTGCTGCGCGAGCGCATGCAGACCGCGCACGCGCACAGCACGAGCGAGCTGGCGGCCCACGCGGCTGCGTCGCTCCTGCCTGCGGCCGCGCTGGTTCGCCGCTAGACCGCCGCGAGCCACGCCGGCGCGCCACGCGGGGCCGGCGGCCGGGGCTTTGCATCGGCCCGGTGCGTGGAGCCCGAGCGGCCCGTCGCGGAGAAGGTGAGCCGGCAGCGCGCCTCCAGGACGTACCTGACGATCGGGGCGCTGCTGGGGCTCGGGGCGCCCGTCGGCCTGCTCGTGCTCGAGCGCACGCTGCTCGGCCGCCATCCGCGCGTACGCGCCGCCGTGGGCCTGGCGTCGGGCTACATGGCCGTCGCGACGCCGCTCGTCTTCGGCCTCTTCGGGATGCTGCTCGGACAGCGCGAGGAGAAGGTGCGCGCCTCTTCCGAGCAGGTCGAGCGCCTGCGCGAGGAGTTCGCGGCCGTCGTGGCGCACGATCTGCGCACGCCGACGCAGGCCATCCTGCTGCAGGTAGGGAGCCTGCTGCGCCAGGCGCGCGACGGCCAGGTCATGGTGCCGGTCGCCATGCTGGAGCGGATGCAGCGCAGCGGCGAGCTCCTGGCGCACATGGTCCGCGATCTCCTGGACACCGAGCGCATCGAGACCGAGCGGCTGTCCTTGTCGACGCGGACGGTGTCGCTGCCCGACGCCGTGACGGCGCTCGTCGATCGCATCCGGCCGACGCTCGGGCCCCACCCCGTCCAGATGACCGTCGAAGCCGACGAGCAGCGCGCGCCGGCGGTGCGGGCCGATCCGGTGCGGCTCGACCAGATCCTGACCAACCTGCTCGAGAACGCCGCGAAGTACTCGGAGCAGGGGCAGCCGATCGAAGTGCGCGTCGGACGCGCGGGCACGGGGGCGCTCCTGGCGGTGACCGACCACGGCCCCGGCATCCCGCGCGACGAGCAGCCCCGCCTGTTCGACCGCTACTACCAGGCCAGGCGCGCGCGCGAGAAGAAGACGGGGCTCGGCCTCGGCCTGTACATCGCCAAGGGCCTGGTCGAGGCGCACGGAGGGCGCATCGACGTGCGCTCCGAGCCCGGACGAGGGAGCACCTTCTCGGTGTGGCTGCCGTCCGCGCCGCCGCAGCCCGGCGGGCACGCGGATCGCAGCGCGTGACGGCCATGGGCACGCTGCGGCGACTGCGCGAGCTCGGCCAGAGCGTCTGGCTCGACTACCTGGATCAGCGGCTGCTCCGCTCGGAGGAGCTCGCGGCCCTGATCGCCGACGACGGCCTGGCGGGGATGACCTCCAACCCGACCATCCTCCAGGGGGCGATCGCCGGCTCGAGCGACTACGACGAGACGATCCGGGGCGCGTCGCCTTCGGAGCCCGACGCGAGCATCCTCGAGCGCATCGCGGCGCGCGACGTGGCGGAGGCGTGCGACCGCTTCCTTCCGGTCTGGGAAAGCGCCCGGGGCGCCGACGGCTTCGTGTCGATCGAGGTCTCGCCCGAGTTGGCGTACGACACGGAGGCGACCATGGCCGACGCACGCCGGCTCTGGAGCACGGTCGCGCGGCCCAACCTGATGCTGAAGATCCCGGGCACGCGCCAGGGCGTGGCGGCGATCGAGCAGTGCCTGGTCGACGGCATGAACGTGAACGTGACGCTGCTGTTCTCGGCCAGGCGTTACCTCGACGTGGTGGACGCGTACGTTCGGGCGCTCGAGGCGCGCGCGGCCCGGTTGCAGGCGCTCGACGTCGCGTCGGTGGCCAGCTTCTTCGTCTCGCGCGTCGACACCGAGGTCGATCGCGCGCTCGACGCCCTGCCCGCAGGGCGGGCGCGCGAGACCGGGCGGCACCTGCGCGGGTGCACGGCCATCGCCAACGCCAAGCTGGCGTACGAAGCCTACCAGCGCGTCATCGACTCGGAGCGCTGGGGCGAGCTGGCGGCGCACGGGGCGCGGCCGCAGCGGCTGTTGTGGGCGTCGACCTCGACGAAGGACCCCGCGTACCCGGACGTCCACTACGCCGACTCGCTCGTCGCGCCGGACACGGTCGACACGATGACGCTCGAGACGCTGCGCGCGTACCGCGACCACGGCGCGCCGGAGGTGCGCATCACGCGCGGGCTCGAGCGGGCGCGCGAGCAGCTCGCTACGCTGGGGACGCTCGGGATCGACTTCGACCGGGTCACGCGCGAGCTCGAGGAGGAGGGCGTGCGCGCGTTCGTCGACTCGCACCGGCGCGCGCTCGCGACCATCGCCGACAAGCGCCGTGCGATCGCCGCCGCCGCCGCGCCCCCCGCGGGCGCGGCGCACCCGTGACCGCGCTATGCTCGCGGCCCGATGCGACGCTCCGTCGGCTGCTTCGCCCTGGCCCTCGCCGCCGTGACGGGCTGCGCCAAGCACGAGAAGACGGTGAGGCTCGAGAACCCGCCGCTGACCATCGCCCCGCCGTCGGCGGCGCCCCCGTCGCCATCGCCGTCGTCGCCGCCCTCGGCGTCGCCGCCGCCGGCGCGCGATCACTGACAGGGGCCGTCGACCGCGCCCGGGGCGGGCACGAGCGGCGTCTGCCCGGCGGCCCACGTCTGCAAGAAGCAGCGGTACTCGCGCTTGGGTGGATCGGTCTGGAAGACGATCTCATGGCCGTCCTCGATGCCGTCGGAGGGGTGCTGCACGACGACGGCCGTCACGCCGCCGCGGTTTCCGGACGCCGGAAGCCGGATCTGCGAGCGCCCCGAGAAGGGCAGCTCGCTCTCGAGCGTCGGCGCGCCGTCGGCCTTCAGCTCGGCGCTCGTCGCGTCGAGCGGCGTGCCGGCCAGATCGAGCCCGACCGACAGGCTCGTCGCGTTGGCGATGGGGGGCATGATGTAGTGGTCGACGATGCCCTGCTCCATGAGCACCGGGCGCGCGGCCTGCCCCTTGGGCGGCTCGGACACGAGCGTGCGCGTGTACACGAGCGGATCGGCCGGCTCCTCGGCCCACTGAAAGAGCGTCAGCGCGGGGTCGTTCTCGGTCAGCGTCCGCTGGAGCTGCGTGTAATGCAAGAACAGCTCGATCGCGTTGGCGATGTCGAGCGGCTGCTGCTTCCAGACGATGTTCTCGATCCAGCTCGCCCCGGCGCCGCTCAGCACGACGATGCGGTACATCGGCTCGAGCGACAGCGTCAGCGGCGCGATCGTCGCGCCCATCGAGTGGCCCATCAGCCCCATGCGCGTCGCGTCGAAGCGCGCGGGGCTGGTCGTGCCGGGGCAGTCGCTGACGTCGATCTGCAACGACGCGACGATGCGCGCGAAGAGCGCGTACTCGGCGCCCGACTCGCGCACGTTGTCGCGCAGGGCCGGCGGGTTGAAGATGTTGAACATCAAGAAGTCTTCGTTGTCGTTGGTCAGGTTGCGCAGCCCCTCGTGCGGCCCGTCGACGCTCGCGCCCGCGAAGCCGGCGGCGGCGAAGTAGAGCGCCGGCCCGGTCCCGGGCGTAATGGGCGGCCCGTTGGTCATCGCCTGGGGCCCCCGGTCGACGAGCGGCCGGTTGCCCCCGCCGCCGGTGCGGATGAAGTGCACGATGGGCCACCCGCCGGAGGGCATCGGCGCGCGCGGGATCGTGACGACGATCCCCGCCTCCTCGGTGCGCTGCTGCACCGGCTTGCCCGACGCGTCGAACACCCACGCGCCGCCGCCGTCGGAGAACGTGTACGGCGGCGGGCCCGCCTGATAGTCGGGCATCGGGATCGTCGCCTCGTACACGCAGTAGGTCGGGAAGAGGTCCGTCTGGCGGAACGGGCGGTCGGGCTGCGGCAGCGGCTTGGAGAGCATGTCGCGGTAGACGACCCCGAGCTGCGCGGTCGGATCGTCGGTCGTGAAGACCGCGAGGCCCGCCACGTCGCCCGCGTTCACGCCCGCCTGCGCGAGCGAGGACAGCGCCGCGCGGTATTCGTCGAAGGTCGCCTGCGGCATCGCCGCGGGGCGCGTGCCGCCGGCGATGGAGCCCATCTCGGCCGACGGCGCGACGCCCGCCGCGCGCATGACGACCGCGGCGTACGTCGTCCTGGGCCGGAGCGGCGTGCCCTGCAGCGGCAGCAGCGACAGCAGATCGGGCGCGCCGAAGGGCCCGCCGTCGGCCTCGAAGCGGACGTCGACCGGGTAGCGCTTCAGGTAGTCGGGCGCGCTCTGCGTGACCCCCACGAGGAACACGCTCGCCTGCGCCGTGACGCTCGTCGGCATGTCGGGGAGCGCGCCCGGATCGATCGCCCCCGTCAGCGAGAAGAACACGCCCCCGTTCTCGGCGAAGCCGTGGGCGCTGCCGGCGACGAGCGCCTTGGCGTCGTCGACCAGCGCGACCGGATCGGGGTTGGGGTAGCCGCCGATGGCGATCGTGCCGTCGGGCTGCACCAGGTCGTCGCTCGGGAACGGCGCGTCGTAGAAGGCGGCGCGCTCGAAATGCATGTTCACCGTCACGGGATCGGCGGCGTGCGACCCGGAGCACGACGCGAGCAGCAGCGGTGCGAAGAGCTTCAGCCGAGAAAGCATCGTCCCAGTCCCCGGTAAGTCGGCGCCCGCCCCTCGATGCGGTCGCCCCGAACCAAAAGATACTCCGTGACGTGCTCGGCGAGCTCGCCGGCCTTGGCGTGGCGGAAAAAGACCGGGTCTCCGATCGCCAGATCGATGCCCGGCGCGAGCTCCACGGGGGTCTGCACCTCGCCGGCCCCCTCGAGCGGCAGGAGGCGCAGGCCGGGCGGCAGCACCGGCACGGGGAGGCGGTCGCGCCCCGCGGCCCCCGACGCGACGAACCCGCCGCCGTGGCAGGTGAGGATGCGCGCCGCCGCCCGGCGCACCACCTGCAACGCGAAGAACGCCGCCGGGTGCAGCCCGAGGCCGCGGTACCCGTCGAACAGGTGGCTGTCGAGGAAACCGGAGCCGGCGGTCGCCTCGGTGAGCGCCGCCTCGCGCGCGCACGACGCCAGCGATCCGGTCCCGCCGCCGTTGAAGAGCGCCGGCCGCAGCCCCGCCGCCGCGAGCGCCTCGAGGAGCGCCGCGCGCCGTCGCGCGACGTCCGCGCGCGAGGCCGCCTTCATCGCGCGCACCGCCGGCGACGCGTCGGGCACGCCCGCGATCTGCGCCTCGTACGCCATCAGCCCGTGGAAGCGCAGCCCCTCCGTCGCGGCGGCGCGCCGCGCCAGCGCCGCGACGTCCGCCGCCTCCCGAAGCGGGCTGCGGCGGACCCCGACGTGCAGCGGCGTGCCCAGGGGCCGCCAGCTCACGTCGACGTCGAGCACGACGGGCACCGCCGTCCGCTGCTCGCGCGCCGCGCCCGCCAGCGCCTCCAGGTGCTCGACGGCGTCGACCGCCACCGCCGCCGTCGCGCCCGCCGCGTTCGCGCGCGCCAGCAGCGCCGTGTCGGCCGCCTGCACCGTCGGGTAGGCGAGCAGCAGGTCGCGCTCGCCTCGCTCCGCCCAGAACGCGGTCTCCGCGGCGGAGTAGGTCATCAGCCCACGCGTGACGCGCCCCGCACGCTCGCGCGCGCGCGCCACGAGATCGGGACAGCGGAGCGATTTGGTCGCCACGCGCAGCGTCTTGCCGCTGCCCTCGAGCGCGCTGGCCAGCGCGCGGGCGTTGGCGTCGAAGGCGTCGAGGTCCACCAGCGCGCAGGGCAGGGGCTCGCGCGCGATCGCGGTCTTGTACGAGGCCCAGCGCTGTCGACCGGCGTCGTCCACGCGCGGCATTCTCGCATGCGCGTGACGCCTGCGCGCGCCTTCCGCGCGCGCGGCCGCGTGGCCGCCGCAGCCCATCCGCGTGGTCCGCGCGATGCAGACCAGGGGTCATGCGAGCGTTCGACTGGAGCTGCGTGGCGATCGTGTCTTCGGCGATCGCGCTCGGCGTCGCCGCGTGCGGCGGCCGGCTCGAGGTGGCCGATTGCGGCCCGCAGATGAACTACTGCGCCGACACCGACGTGTGCTGCCCCGACGGGTACGTCTGCGGAACCGGCAGCAACGGGTGCCCGGCGGGCGGCTGCTGCGAGTCGGCCAACAGCGCGACGACGCCCCCCGCGTCGCCGCCGAGCACCGATCTGCCTCCCCCCGGACAGGATCCGTGGGTGCCTCCGCCGACGGGGAAGGCGCCGGAGGGGCAAGGTACGGGGGGAAGGCCGCCGTCGCGCATGTGACGCCCGAGACCTACTGGCAGGCGCAGTTGGCCAGGAACTGCGCGCGCGTCGACGCCTGATCGGCGCAGGCGCCGTCCTCCGGGAAGGGGTTGTCCGTCTGCTGCTGGTTGATCACGCACACGCACTCGCCGCCGGCCTGGCAGCCCATCTGCACCGTGTCGCCGGCGCTGTCGGTCGCCGTGCAACCGCACTCGTTCGTGTCGGTCCCGCAGATGGGATTGGCGCAGCTGCCGAGGGGTGCTGCGGGCGGCGGCGACGCGTCGATGCCGCCGCCGCCGGCGCCGGCGTCGGGCGTCGGGCCGCCGCTGCCGGTGCCTCCGGAGCTGGTCGCTCCCGAGCTGCTGCCTCCGGTGCTGCCCGCGCCCGAGCTGCCGGCGCCCGAGCTGCTGCCGGCCCCCGACGAGGACCCTCCGGTCGCGGCGCCGCCGCTCGATGACGATGACGACGACGACGATGTGCTGCCTTGCGTCGACCCGGAGGCGGAAGCGCCGGTCGCGCCGCCGGCAGGCCCCCAGCCGTCGCTGTAGGGGACATCGACGGTGTGGGCGCTGCTGCACGCCGCGAGCAGCGCGGCACAGGCGGGGACGACGACGCGCGCGAGAATGCGAGCCGGGGACGAGGTCATGGGAGCTCCACTCGACGGAGGGACGACGGGGGAGGGCATCGAGCAACGGTCGCGCCAGCGGCCGTGCGAGGGGGCGCGCGCACGAAAACAGGACAAAGTGAACGCAATTGGCGGCGCTCCTGCCGCAGAATCGCGCTCGGCGTGGATCGGCGGGGTGCGCTCCTGGAGCGCGCGCGATCCAGGGGAGCGCGGGGGCTGCGCCGCGGCCGCTACGGCGCTAGGACGCCCGGCGCGTGTACACGCGACGCGTGAGCGACGGCTCGTCCTCGTGCGGGACGAGCGGCCCGGGCTCGAAGACGCGCTCGTCGATGGAGGGCGCGTGCACGGCGTCGGGCGCGACCACGTGATCGGGCACGTAGGTGACGTCGATGACGTCGACGTGCCGCATCGCCTCCTCGTAGATTCTTGCGCCGCCAATGAACCAGACGTCGCCCTCGCCGGAGCGCGCGAGCGCCTCGTCGACGCTGCGCACCGTCTCGACGCCGGGCACGTCGAGCGGGCGGCTGGTGACGACGATGTTGCGCCGCCCCGGCAGCGGCTTTCCCACCTCCTCGAAGGTCTTGCGCCCCATGACGACCGTCGTCCCCAGCGTCACGCGCTTGAAGCGGCGGAAATCGCCCGGGTGGCGCCAGGGGATGGTGCCGCCGGCGCCGATGACCCCCTCGGGCGACACCGCGTAGATCATCCCTCGCACGGCGCGCGCCCTCGCTTCCCCACTCAGACCGCGACCTTGAACGGGATGGGCGGGTGCGGCTCGTAGCCGGTGAGCACGAAGTGCTTCATCACCGTCTCGGTGTCCGCCTCGAGCAGCGGCCTCAGATCGTCGAGCGAGCGGATGGCGGGGTCGATGGCGAGGCGCGGCAGCGGCCGCGGCTCGCGCTCGAGCTGCGTCTTCAGCCCCGGCACGTGGTCGTACTCGGCCATCGAGCCGTCGGCCTTGGCGGTGTACACGTGCGCGTCGATCATCGTGTGCGCGAAGATCCCGGCGCGGATGCCGGTGAAGCGCGAGAAGAGCTCGAGCAGGAAGGCGTAGCCGGCGATGTTGTACGGCACGCCCAGCGCCACGTCGGCGCTGCGCTGCGTGAGGTGCAGGCAGAGCAGCGGATCGCCGGTCTCGTCGAGCTGCACGTTGAAGACGAAGAGCAGATGGCACGGCGGCAGCTTGCTCGTCTGCGCGTTGCCCGGCGCCCACGCCGTGACGACCAGGCGCCGGCTCATCGGGTTTCGCTTGAGCTCCTCGCACACCCACGCGATCTGGTCGTTGAACGCCGCGCGCGGGCCGTCGCCCGCTGCCGCCTCGTGCACGGGGAAGTGCCGCCAGAAGTTGCCGTACGCGCTCGGGACCTGCCCCTGCGGGTCGGCCCACGGGTCCCAGAACTTGCAGCCGTGCTTCTTGAGGAGCCCGATGTGCGTCTCGCCGCTCAGGAACCAGAGGTTCTCGACGACGATGTTCTTCCAGGAGATCTCCTTGGTCGTCAGCAGCGGGAAGCCCTGGCGCAGGTCGATCTCGTGGTTGACGTTGAACGTCGACAGCGTGTCGACGCCCGTTCGGTTGGGCTTTCGCGTGCCCCTGGCGAGCACCTCGCGGACCAGATCGAGATACTGCTTCACGCAGGTGGGTGTGCCGCCGCCGTCTCCCGGCGTCAACTGGCGGGAGCGAGGGGCAGGGGCGGGTATGCTCGACCGCTCGAAGGAGGTGCGTCGATGGGTGAGGTGCGCTGGGCGTTGGCGATTCTCGGGTGGGCGGTTGCGGGGGCGCTGGCGCTGGCGAGCTGCGACAAGGGCGGCAGCGGCTTCGGCGACAGCTTCGAGCAGGTCGGAAGGCTGCACGCCGGGCAGGTGACCGCGAGCCAGATCAACGCCGGGCAGCTGACCGTCGGCTCGGTGACGATCGCGAACGGGACCATCCGCATCGCCGACGCCCAGGGGCGGACGACCGTCATCGACGCGACCGGCGTGCACGCGCCCGGCGGGGGCGCACCGGCCGCCGGCGCCGCGCCGCCGCGCTGAAGGGACGTCGAGCCCTTCGGACCCTCACGCCCACGACACCGTCATCCTGCACTCGGTCTCGGTGGCGTCGACCTCGAGGAGGTACGCCTTGCGGCAGAACAGCTCGATGGCCACCTGCCAGAGGCCGCGCACCGCGTGGCGGAAGTACGGGATGGCGACCAGCGGGTTCTGCGCCATCTCCATGAGCGCGTCCTTGGGCCCGGTCTTGATCACGGAGCACCCGCCGCCGTCGAACAGCCGTTCGTAGAGCTTGTTGATGTACGAGAGCGCCGTCCAGGGCGTGACCCCCGCGCCGCGCGCGGCGCGGATCATCGTCCCGAGGAAGGTCCCGTGCAGCCGGTCGCCCACCTCGCGGCCGATCGCCAGCTGCTCGAGCGGCGAGAAGGCCAGCGCCTCGCACGCGCGGTAATGCGCGAGGCCCGCGGCGGCCGGCAGCCACACGCCCGCGACGCTCTCGAGGATGGTCGTCTTCCACCCGGGATCGAGCAGCGGCGTGTACGCGTCGGACAGGCCCCGATCGCGGATCGATCGCAGCGAGGACGCGATGAGCGTGCTGCGGATGTGCCTGGGTGGCTGCAGCTGCTCGCGCGGTACGGGGAAGGGGACGACGATCTCCCCGTCTCCCTCGTCCAAGCGGCGCAGCACGCCCACCATCCCTCGAGAGTACCGCATGCGCGAGTCGCGTGCGCGCCGCGACGCGCGACCGACCGCGCGCCTCTTGACGTACGATGGCGACGATGGGCCACGTTCACCAACGTCTTTCGCGTCCTCGCCGTCGGGGCGTGGCTCTCGCTCGCGATCCTCTTCCGGGGCGGAGGCGCCAACTGGCGCGTCTGTCTTCGGAGCGTCTCGAAGGGGAAGGCCCCTCAAGGCGCGCGCGTATCGTGTCGTTGGAATCATCGAGAGGACACGGTCATGTGGCAACCCGAAGCGACCACCCGGCGCGACCTTCGCCAAGTGCGTGACGACGAGGAGCCCCCGCCCACCCAGCGGACGCGGAGCTCCGAGCTGCCCTGCGCGAAGAAGGAACACGTCACGGCGAACCTGACGCGCGACAAGCGGTACGAGAGGTGAGGAGGGGAGGTGCGCTCGTCGCCCCCCGGGGGCGCCCCATCGCACCGCGCTCGTCGTAGCATCGTGGCCGCATGCCGATCCCGCCCGATCCGTACGCCCCTCCGCTCGTGAACGTGGACCGGGCGAGGCCTGCGCAGCACGCGCCGGGAACGCCCATCGCGATCCTCTACGGGGCGGCCGCCGCGGGGAATGTCACGGCGCGCGTCGTCGCCGGCACGACGGCGTCGATCGTGGGTGTCGTCGCAAGCGAGGTGGCGTGGGTCTCGACCCTGTGCGCGTCCGGGCTTGCGATGGCGTGGCTGTACGCCGCGTGGAAGGGGGTCCCCGAATCCCACCGCGGGACGGTGTCTCCGCGGCGCGCCGCATTTTCGATGCTCGTCCCGTTCTACAACGCGTACTGGGCCATCGCGGTCAACGTGGCCCTGTGCGGTACGCTCGACGGCATCCTCGAGCGCGCACGCTCCCACCGCCGCGCGCCGCGCGCGCTCGGCATGATCGCGAGCTTCGCATGGCTCGCATCGCTCGTGGTCGGCCCCGCGATGGCCGCAGCGCACCGCCCCATCACCGTCGTCGAGTCGGTCCTGTCCCCGGCCGTGACCAGCGGCCTCTGGCTCGCGTACATGGTGCAGTGCGATCGCGCCCGCGACGCGGTTGCACGGCTCATGGACGATCCCGCGACGCTCGGTGCGCCGCGCCTATCACCCATCCAGCGTGAGCGAGGGCCCGGCGTGCTGGCGGCGATTGGACTGGGGCTGCTCGTCATTCTCGGTCTGGCCTGCTGGCAGATCCTGGACCCGGGCACTGCGGCGCCGGCAGGTGGCAAGCACGCGCAGCCGCCTGCGTCGACGGCCGCGCAATGAACCCTGCGTTCTCCCGAGGCGCTCCCCTCCCGGGCCCCCCGCGCCCGTGAAGGCGCGCGGGGAGCCGGGAGAAGGAGGCCGTCACGCCCTGGCGGTCGTGGTCGGCGCGCCGTTCGCCTGCGGGGCAGGCGCTGCGCTCGCCGGCTGAGCGGCCGGTGCGGGCGCGACGTTGACGGTGACCAGCGGGGTCGCCGTCGGCGCGGTCACGAGGCTGGTCGCCGGCTCGCTCGCGACCGGGGGAGCCGCCGTGGTCGGCGGCGTGCCCTTGATCTTGAGCTTCGCCTTCGGGCCCATCGTGTTGCGGGCCTTCCTCGTGGCCTTCCGCTTCTCGACGGCCGCCTGCGTCTGCTCCGGCGTCAGCGTCGCCCTCCTGGGCGCCGCGAAGCCGAAGTCAGCGAGCTTGGGGCTCGTCTTGCCGAAGGCGTTGAACACGTACTGCTTGAGCCCCTGGACCACCGGGCTCACCTTCGTGTTCAGCGCCTTGTAGGTCTTCACCGCTTCCTGCCAGCTGGCCTTGGCGGTGGCGACCGCGTTTGCCGCGTCGATGCGGCTCTGGACGAGAGCCACGAGCGACGGCGGCGTGAATGTCTCCCCTGCGAGGAGCAGGTTCGACACGTTCTGCAGGTCTTTCTCGATGCCGACGATGACCTGCGCGTCCTTTGCCTGGGTCTGATTTCGATTGGATGTGGTCACGACTTCTCCGCGTTGAGGTTTCGGAAGGTGCTGCGTGCGGGGGCGACGATGCGGCGCGCGGAATTGCGGCCGCGGGTCGGCGCCCTCGCGGAGTCGGGGCAACGGCCTTGCAGGCGTCGAGGTCGCGCGCGTCCTGCCGGGCCTTGCTGCCCCGGCGCCGCGTCGTCCTCACCCCCTATAGAGTCCG